>Ga0209917_1000439_pt1 | contig 17713 bp, 20 predicted proteins | sample SalPon2_C_H2O_MG_FD_185710 | JGI IMG/M metagenome (GOLD analysis project Ga0209917, IMG submission 185710) | Salt pond water microbial communities from South San Francisco under conditions of wetland restoration - Salt Pond MetaG R2_C_H2O_MG... | ecosystem: Environmental > Aquatic > Non-marine... | reverse complement strand
TTACAGCGATTCAACACAGCCGGGCATACAGAAAACTATGGTGACACAGGATATTGTGTCTTCGATCAATCACGTGCCACGCTCTCGCCGACGCTGCGCGTATCGACAGGGTCGCTGACGGGATGAGAGTCCAGTCTTCCGGTAGCTCATCGCCCCCGACAGAACCTGAAGGCGTCTCCAGAAAAGAATCGGCGCGTCTATACCGGCGATAGAGAATCTAATACGCTCTTTTCGAACGCTACCGACTCTCCCGTTGCTCGACTTTGTTCGAATAGATGAGATTCACCATATACACTACTGAGACGGTCTGATGAGAACCATCAGGAACACGCTAGTGGTAAGATTCTTTTTTCATGGTATCTTATCTATATCTATGTCAACAGAAACGGATGGCCAGGGACGGCTGTACATTCCGAAGGAGGTGCGGGAGAAGTATGGCCGGAAGTATCACATCGTTATGTACGAGGACAGAATCGAGCTCATCCCGGTCGCAGACGATCCACTCGCCGCTGTCCGCGAAGCGGCAGGTGAGCTTCACGATGCGTCCGTCGCGGAAATTCGAGAGGACATCGAGGCGGAAGCGAAAGCCGAGGCTGAGGAAGTCGGCGGTGACAGATGACGGTGTACGTCGAGACGGACTTCCTTCTCGCACTCGCCAAAGACACTGATTGGTTGCAGGACTCCGCTGAGGACGCCCTCGGCGAGTACGACGTCGAAACGTCACCGTTCTCGTACCTCGAACTCCTCCTCGCCCGGGAACGGTACGAGTTCGACTACGTTCCGCTGGTGGCGAACCTGCTCGAGCTCGTCCCCGTGCAGAACGAGGAAGAGAAACAGGTAGTTCTGAAAGCTGTCAACTACTACGACGATGGAATGACGCCCTTCGACGCGTTCCACGCAGCGACCGCGGAAACGCGAGGGATGGACGTACTCTCCTCTGAGAAGGACTACGAAGAAATCGAGGTCGAACGAGTCCCACTCGAATCGACCGACGAGGAGTAACAGACCTAATCGGATCTTCCGCCTGCTCGCCGAGTCCGATATTCGCTAGATGATTTTGGGAATCGACGCGATAATACATACCGCAATCTCTGCCCGAAAGCGTGGGTAATAGTGGGCAATATTATTAGTGGTGGGTCCGTACTGCTGTATATGAAAGTAGACGCAACGGACCTCAAAACGAACGAGACGGACGACCGGGGTCGAGTCTATCTCGGCACCGAGTACGCGAACAAGCGCGTAACTGTCGCCGTCGTCGAGGTGGAATCCGACCGTCCGGACGACGACGAGCTGGCTGCCGCCTACCGGGAAGCTTCCGAGAGCGCGGAGACACTCGCCGAGGAGTGGGACGAAACGTCCGACGAAGCGTGGGAAAGCCTCGATGAGTGACGGCACGGATGTACGACGGGGGGACGTGGTTATCGTTCGGCTTGACCCCGCCGAAGGACACGAAATGAAGAAAACGCGACCCGCCATCGTGGTTCAAAACGACATCGGCAACCGAAACTCTAGCACGACCATCGTCGCTCCCGTCACGGGAACCTATCGCGAGTATCCGTTCGAGGTATTCGTCGAGGCGGACGGGTCACCGCTCGAAAAAGACTCCTCAGTCCGGTTAGACCAGATTCGAACCGTTTCGGTCCCGAAACGAATCCATTCGGTCGTCGGGTCACTCGGCGGAGCAACGATGCGCGAAGTCGACGAGGCACTAAAACTGAGTCTCAGTCTCGACTGAGCTACCGACTCTCCCGTTGCTCGACATTGTTCAGATAGCCAACTGATGTAACAGGGAATGCGTATATTGCCACTATTCCGCTCTGCCTCGCGACTCTGACGGTAGAACTCGAATCTGACGACGAAGCCCGAAGTAAGCCCGCCGGACACCGCCGAACCAATTTTATAAGAAAGCTTATATTGTCACCTCGCTTTGAGGATATGATTATGAACCCACGAAGACCGGAGGGTGGCACCCATCAAATGTCACACGGTAGCATTAGTCGTCGCCATCTTCTCGCAATGACCGGCGTCGTCGTGGCTGGTGGGCTAAGCGGCTGTGCGAGCCGAGTGGCGTCGCAGGTGACGAATACAGGTGCGTCTCCAGCGGCTGTGTTTGCAGGGGACGACGAGTCCCTTGGCGAACCACACGTGAGTCGCTTGACGCCGACGTTATCTGGTGGGTCTGGCGTGCTCTCTGGAGAAGTCGAGCTCGAAGCGTGGGTCACGGCCATCGCTATGGAGGACTACAACAGTCCCCGGAGTAACCGGTCGGCTCATAACCCTATCGACATCATTGATGACGACGACGATGTCGATGAAGACGACGAGACAATCCGGGCTGTGCTGGAGTTAGAAGCCGCACTACAGGGAGCCGCCAATGACGCGATTCTGGCTATCTCGAAGCGAAGTGCGCGAACGGGGCGGAATCCAAAGACTGGTAAGGAGATTACGGAGGCGTTTGATGAGATGGACGAGACGCTCGATGCGATTCGTGCCGAGTTAGAGCGGTGTTCTGACGAGTCTTGTGTCAGGGCGCAAGGAAACGTTGATAAAGTTACGGCCGAGGTTAGCCACGCGAGAGAACACGTTGCAGAGGGACAGTTAGGGGCGGCAGTCGAAGCGATTGGTGGAAGGAGTAACGATATTCTTGTCGGTGACTCCCTCGCCGCACCGGGCTTCGACCCCAGTGACGAGGAGCGGGATGCGCTCGTTGAATACCTGTTGTTGGGCTCGCCGATGGTCGGTGAGCGATTTACCGTGTGTTTGCCTGATGCGGAAGTGCCGGGTGGAAACGGGAGTCTCGCTGAGGAAGTGACTCCCCAGCGGCTTATCGACTACGTGACTGGTCGAGCCGCTGCTGATGGGAAGGTGTACGCGTGGGGGAGAAGCGAGGTGGCAGAAACGGCACCTGATAACGGTGGGAGAGACTGTGACGATACGGACCCTGATATCCATCCGGGTGACGTGTGTACGCCGACACATCTAGCGTCTGCTGTGTCTGGACCCGTGAATACGGGTGGTGGTCTTCGCTCGGCTCAGGCGGATGCGACTGTTGCCGTGGTGAATGACCCGCCGCGGGCCGACTCGGGTCCGTCAGTCCTCGTGTGTCCCGTGGACGGTGAGGTGTACGACCCGTCTGACGACAGTTGGACCAGCGAGTGGGACTCGGAGTCAGGGCCAAGTTCGGAGACGCCTACTGTCGTGTGTCAGGTGATGGTACAACCACCGGAGTGTCCGGTGCCTGTCCGGGGGTTGTTGTACGTGAAGCGGTGTCGGAGTGACGACCAGCTTGTCTACACAGGTGGATGGGTTCTTGACGAAGCCGGGCTGTTCGAGGAGTCGGTGACTGCGTTGACGGTGGCTGGTGAGACGCAGGTGGTCGGTGTGGATGCTAGTGGGGTCGGCGACCATGATGGTGATGGGCTCGTTGACTTTGTGTCGCGAGGGGTGTCGAGGGGAATCGATAAGAAGGACATCCGGCGGGGGGCGCGGATTGATTCGGGTACGGTGGAGGAGTTGGTTGCGGCTGGTGTGTTGGCAGATGGAGAAGTGTATTGTTGGGGGAAGGTATCTTCCTCAAAGGCGGAGTCTGGTAGCTGTGGAGGGGATGAGGGAGCTGACGATTCCGTTGTAGTGACGCATTGTCCGTTGGATGCGCCGGTGCTTCACTTGGTGAACGCTGGGAGTGCGTCTAACGAGGTGAAATTCAAGGCGGGCGCAGAACTCTCGAAGAGCGTGAACTAACGTCTGGCTGGTCAGCGGCTCTCCCGTTGCTCCACCTTGTTCAATTCGATCAACAGCCGGAAGATCGCCTTCACGAGGTTCGCGTCGACGTCGAACTGTTCGGCGTTGTCCCCCGCACGCTCCATGACGGCCGCCTCCTGGGACTCGTCCGTCGTTGGTAGCCCCCGCTCGCGTTTGACCGCCGCGATGCTTTCGGCGACGTACGTCCGCTGGGCGATCTGTTCGACGATCTCCCGGTCGATGTTTCTGATCTCCGCGCGGAGTTCGTCGAGGTCCGCCTCGCTCGGATCGCCGCTCATCGTGTCGTTGCCCCGGTTCGTTGTGTCGTTGTCAGCCATGTCTCTCCCTCGCGTTGATTCCACGTGTCCGAAAGCGCCTCCAGCGCGTCCCGATCGCCGACGGCGGTGTAACTCGGTCCCGTCCCCGACAGCGAGGCGGCGGCCTCGGGCAGCGCCTCGACGATCGGGTCGGCCGGTCGATCCAGCGCCGCACAGAAGGCGAAGCCGTTGACGCACATCGCCCGGCGGAACTCGCCGTCGAGGGCCAACTCGCGGACGATGTCGGCCATCGGCGCGATGCGTCGACACCGCGTCACGTCGGCGTCGGCCGAAAAGCCCCGTTCGTCAGGCGTGTACACGAGAACGTCCCACTCGGGCTCCTCGCGGACGAGCAGCTCGTCCTCGGTGTTGTCGGTCACCGTGACGCCACCGAGCATCGAGGCCGAGGCGTCGTCGAACGCGCCCGTGACGGTCACGCCGGCGTCCCGGGCCGCCTCGACGCCGATCCGACAGGCCGCCTCGCGGTCGAGGTCGACCCCCAGCGCGTCGAGAGTCGCAAGCACCGTCGCGTTCGCGGCGGCGCTCGAACTCTTCAGCCCCGACGCCATCGGCACCTCGCTCTCCGTTCGGACGCGACCGCCCTCGCCGTCGCCGAACCGCTCGATACAGCGCTCGACGCAGCGCTCGATGAGGCGGGTGTCGGCGTCGGGTTCGCCGTCGATTTCGCCGCGCACCGTCCCCGTGTCGTCGAGTTCGACGGTCGCCTCTGTGTAGGCGTCGATCGCGAACGCCGATCCGTAGCCGTTCGCGAGCGCGTTCAACACGGTACCGGCCGCCGGGGCGGCTGCGCGACCTACCATCGTCTCACCTTCCCCGTGGGGGATACAAAGCGATGACGGTCGACGGGGACGCAGAGCCCCGGCACAGCGTGTCGCGTCGGGGCACAGGTCGGATCGCACGACGGCCGCTCACGCTTCGAGGAGTTCGACGAGGTTTCCGTCCGGGTCCCGGACGAACACCAACCGGGTCCCGCTGTCGGTCGTCCGCGGTTCGCTCAACCGATCGACCCGGTCGGGAAGCCCCCCGAGGAACGCGTCGACGTCCTCGACGGCAAAGGCGACGTGCGATCCGCCGGGTTGGGGTAGCGTCGCCGGCTCCCGTGGCGATGCCGCCGGCTCGTACTCGACGAGTTCGATCCGGCTCCCCCCGGAATCGAGGTGGACGAACCGACCGGAAACGCCGTCGCTTCCGACGACCGCGCCGAAGGCGTCTCCGGAGACCGAAAACCTGGATTCGACGGTGCAGCCCAACAGACCGGCGTAGAACTCGATCGATCGGTCGAGATCGGCGACGGTGAGACCGGTGTGGTGCGCTTCGACGCCGCTCGTCGGTGGGTCCTGTGACTCGGCCATACGGACTCCGGGGGCTGAATCGACAAGTGAGTATTGATCGACGGGGGCGCCGGAGGAATGCTCGCTAGGGGATTTGAACCCCTGTCATCGGCTCGAAAGGCCGATATGATTGGCCGGGCTACACCAAGCGAGCGACGTCACAACGTCGGGTTCGGCGGTGTATAAAACTGTCTGTATCGATCGGTACGTTCGGTTGCCGGCTCCCGATTTCGGCGGCGTCGGGCCGCGGGTCGCGGAGGGATTGCCGGCGGTGTGAGCGCCTAGACGTCGAAGACCACGTACGCCCGCCACCCGGCCCCGGCCCGTTCGAGCGTCATCTCGGAGTAGGTCACGGCTTTGATCTCCCTCGCGTCGACGTCCGACAGCGGGACGCCCCGCGCCGACGCGTCCAGACTCGGCCGGTCGCCCTCGGATACCGTCACCCGATGGTCGGTCGGGAGGACACCTCGGACGTCGCGCTGGTAGATGAGTTCGTCGAGGTAGTCGAACAGGAGCGCCTCCGACGATCCGGCCGACACCGACGTCTCGAAGCGGTCGCCCGTCCCGGGAATCGACTCGCAGTGAGCGGCCGACAGCCCCGCCGCGGCGGCCTCGAACGTCCGCGCCAGCGTCTCGCCCGTCGCTTCGACGGCGACGTCGGCAGTGTGTGCGACGAGCTCGAAGCTCATCGACCTGCGGAAAACGCTCGTCGGTTCGCCGTGGCGCCCATCGTCCGCTCCGAGGCGCCGCCCGGTCGAAAGCCTTGCGAAGGCCGATCGGGGTCCGGGCCGGTCCGGGGGCGCGGACCGCCGCGAGTGCTCCGACGGGCCGGTCGATCCGAAGCCGGTAAATCCGAGGCGCACGGCTGGTGGCCCATGAGCGACCTCGTGACGTTCGGGGAGACGATGCTGCGTTACACCCCGCCCCCCGGAGAGCGACTCGAGAGCGCCGATACCTTCTCGGTCGACGTCGGCGGCGCGGAGAGCAACGTCGCCGTCGCGGCGTCGCGGCTCGGAACCGACGCGGCGTGGCTCTCGAAACTCCTCGATACGCCTCTCGGGCGACGCGTCGAGCGGACGCTTGAGGGACAGGGCGTCGCGACCGACGTCGTCTGGACCGACGAGGGTCGTCAGGGGACGTATTACTACGAGCCGGGCGGTAAGCCGCGCGGATCGGACGTCCACTACGACCGGGACGGAGCGGCCATCACGACCGCAAAGCCGGGGGAGTTGGCCACCGATCGGATCGGCAGTGCGGACTGTTTTTTTACGAGCGGCATCACCCCGGCGCTCTCCGGAACGCTCGCTGACACCACCGCGACGCTTCTGCGGACGGCCCGCGGGGCGGGGGTCGAGACCGCGTTCGACGTCAACTACCGCTCGAAGCTGTGGTCGCCCGAGGCGGCCCGCGAGCGGCTCGCCGATCTGCTCGCGACCGTCGACGTGCTCTTCGTCGCCGATCGGGACGCCGAGACCGTGTTCGGACGGACGGGCGATCCCGAGTCCGTCGGACGGGCATTCAGAGAGACGTACGGCCACGACGTCGTGGTCGTCACCCGCGGCGCTCGCGGCGCCGTCGCGGTCACGGAGGCGGGCGTCGTCGAGCAACCGGCCTTCGACGCCCGGACGGTCGATCCCGTCGGGACCGGGGACGCGTTCGTCGGCGGGTTTCTCGCCCGCTGGCTCTCCGGGGGGTCGGTCGACAGCGCCCTCGAGTACGGCGCCGCGACGGCGGCGCTCAAGCGGACGCTGGACGGCGACATGGCGCTCGTCTCTCCCGGGGAGGTCGAAGCCGTCATCCGGGGCGACGGCGGGCTCTCGCGGTGACCGACGCGTCGGCGCGTGGGCTCACAGCTCGGGCGGGGACTCGCGGCCGATCGCGATCTCGTAGGCCTCGATGTCCTCGAGCGCGGCGACCTGCCCCCCGATGTCGACGGGGCCGTCGGCCCCCTCGATCGTGATCGCCGCGGTTTCGCGGTTCGTCCCGATCGAGATGTCGAGCACCCGGCCGCGGACCGTGCGTCGCTTCCCCGTCTCGACGTCCCGCCCCTCGACCGTCCCGTAGAACTCGCCGTCGGCGTCGGCGTCGCCGATGTCGCGGACGCAGCGCCGGATCGTCGCGTACCGGCGGGGGAAGGGCCGATCGTCGCGCGTCTCGCTCAGGGTGGTGGCCGAGGTCCAGACGACGGTGTTCATGAACCCGGAGATGAGAAACCCGAGCTCCGAGCGGTTGAAGATGACGCCGTAGCGGTCCTCCCCGTTCCGGAGGGCCTCGGGCACGGTGTACACGGAATAGGTGCCGTCCGCGACGGCGACGACGGGCGTGGTGACGCCTCGTCGCGCGCGGGCGGCCGTCGCCACCCGATCGTAATCGTAGCTCCCGGGCTCGGGCACGTCGACGGCGGGCGCGAGCAGGAGTTCGATCGTGACGCCCGCCTCGCGGCGTTCGATCAGCTCCGCCTCGTACCGCCCGAGCAGATCCGGCGTCAACGACAACACGAGTTCGTACTCGGCCGTCGTGATGACGTCCTCGATGTAACGGAGGATGGTCTGTCGGGATCGAACGAGCGAGACGGCCTCGGAGTCCCGGGCCGGAGTGGTGTATCGCTCCGAGAGCGAGTCGACGAGCGCCGACAGCGTGGACTGGACGTTCACGAACGCCTCCTGTGGATCGACCGCCAGCACCTCCATCGGACGGGACTCGCGGATCTCGACGAGCCCGTTCTCGGAGAGGCTCCGGACCGTATCGTACACCCGCGGTTGCGGGATGTCCGTCCGCTCGGCGATCTCCGAGGCGGTCAACCGGCCGTGCTCGAGGATCGCGAGGTACGCCTCGATCTCGTACTCGCCGAAGTCGAATCTCGACCCCACGGCCGCGAGTTCGCGCCCGAGGTCGTCGTTCGCCATGCGGACACATCGCGCCACCCGCCTATAGCGGTTTTGACATCCGCGCTCGCCCGCCGACGCGCGGACGGCGCTACCGGGGCCCGAACTCGATCGCTTTCTTGATGTCGTCCGGCCCCTCCTCGAACGCCTGCTCGAACTCGCGGTGGGGGACGACCCCCGTCACGACGGCCTCGAGGAACGACTCCGGAAGCGCCTCCAGGCGGTCGACCGCCGCCCGGAAGTGGTCCGGCCCGGAGTTGACGCTGCCGACCAGCGCCTTGTTGTGCATCACGAGTTCCTTGTGGAGGCGGCCGCCGTCGAGTTCGAACGTCCACGGCTCGGGGACGCCCAAAAGCGCCGCGACCCCGTTCGGCGCGAGCGCCTCGACGCTCTCGAAGGCGTGTTTGGCGTACCCCGTCGCCTCGTAGATCAGATCCATCGGCTCGTGGACCTCGGGGACCGTCTCGACCGGCGTCTCCCTGGAGTCGACGTAGGTCGCCCCGAGCGACTCGACGATGTCGATGCTCGGGTCGGGGCGGTCCCGGCGGCCGAGACAGTACACGCGCATATCGTCGACGAGCATCGCGACGGTCAACAGCCCGAGCGGCCCGTTTCCGAGGACGAACGCCGACTCGGACTCCCAGTCGAACGACGACCGCGATGCGTGGGCCAGCTCCAGCGCCTTCTCCGAGATGCTGATCGGCTCGAGGAGGAATCCCAGCTCCGCGATCGCCTCGGGGACGGGGACCAGAAACGCCTCGGGGCTCGTGAAGTACTCGCTCATGAATCCGTGGGCGCCGTCGATCCCGCGCTCTACGGTCTCCTCCGGCGGCGCCATGTCGGCTTCGCCCCGCTCGAAGTACTCGTTCGTGCCGCTCTCCGGCGGGCGTCGAACCGTCGGAGCGACCACGTCGCCGCGCTCGAACCCGGTGTCGTTCGGGTCCTCGACGACGCCGACGGCCTCGTGGCCCAACACGAGGTAGTCGTCGCGTTCGGGGAACCCGCCGTGTGTCCCGGCGATCACCTCGTGGTCGGTCCCGTCGACGCCGACCCGGAGCGTCCGGACCAGCGCCTCGCCGCCGTCGGGGGTCGGCTTCGGCACCTCGAAGAGCCGGGGACCCTCGCGCCCGCGCTCGATTCCGATAGCGTCCATACGCCGCGTTCGCACCGGCACTGAAAATATTTACCGGCTCTCGAGTAAATACCCCACGCGGGGACGCGAGCGCCGACAATTAATATGAACGCCGAACGTATCCCGGACATGAACGAGTACGACCTCCTGTACCGGCTCTACGAGGAGTTCGACACCGAGTCGCTGCGGGCCTATCAGGAGTTTGTGGACCTGTTCCCGCCGGTCGATTCGCGGGTCGCGCTCGACCACTGGGGGGACGCGAGCGAACAGTTGGACGAGCGGAAAGACGAGATACGGGCGGCGTTTCCGCAGGTCGGCGAGACGTTCGCCGCGCTCGCCTCGATGGCCACGCGGGAGCAGGCGTTCACGGCGTTGGACCTCTATACGAAACACGACCGCGGCGTGAACGTGCTCGTGCTCGACGTCGACGAGACCCTCCGGTCGGCCGGCAACACGGACAACGAGATCCCCCGCGAGACGCTGCATCTCCTGACGCGATTTCACGAGGAGGGGATGCCGATCGTCATCTGCACGGGCCAGACCCTCGAGAACGTCAAGGGGTTTCTCATCCAGGGGCTCGGCAACGAGATGGTCCACTCCGGCGACGTGAGCGTCGTCTACGAGGCCGGCACTGGCGTGTTCACGCCCGGCCACGGCGCCGAGACCAAACAGCTCCTCTACGAGGACCTCGACGTCGAGATCCGGGACATCTTCAGCCGGGTCCGATCGCGGGTGCTCCCCGACGCGCCCGAGTCGATCCGGCGGGGCTGTCACCTGCAGGGCAACGAGTTCAACGTCACGCTCAAGCCGAACTTCGAGACCGGGAGCCAGCGGGCCGAGTCGGTCATCGACGAGGGGCTCGTCTACCTCCTCGATCTCCTCGAGGAGAGCGTCGCCGACGTCCTCGGCGAGGAGCCGACCGCAACGGGGCGCTCGCGTGCCTTTTACGCCGACGCCGACCCCGAGATACGGGGCGTACTCGAGGCGAGCGGCGAGATGCCCGACGTCACTCCCGACGCGGTCCCCGACGGCTTCGGATCGCTGTTCGAACGCATCGACGTCGCCTACTACGAGGCCGACGCCGCCGAGATCGGGTCCCTCGAGTTGAACAAGGTCATCGGCGTCGAGGCGGCGCTGTCCGTGCTCGGCATCGACGATCCCTTCGCGCTCGTGATGGGCGACTCCAAGAGCGATCTGCGAGTGATGCGGTGGATCGACGACAACGACGCTGGCATCGCCGCCGCTCCGGATCACGCCTCGGAGGACGTCCTCGAACACGTTCTCGGGACCGACGAACTGGTCTTCGACCGCGGCGACGCCGCCGAGATGCTCAGAAGCGCCTACGCGATGCGTCGGCTCTCCCGGCTCTACGAGTGAACGAGGCTCGGCCGTCGAAACGCCGGATAACTAATTTACTCGGTTCCGAAAAACGAACACCACGCTTATGCGAGCGGCCGTGCAACCCCGTCTATGACGCAGACAGCACCGGAGCCGGGGGCCGACGATCCGCTCGGCGTGTGTGGCGTCGTGCCGCCGACGCTTACGGTGTTCGACGACCGGGGGCGCGTCGACGCGGCGGCGACGGCCGCCCACGCGGCGTTCGTCGTCGACCGCGGTGCCGAGGCCGTCTTCCCGCTCGGGACGAACGGCGAGTTCGCGCTGTTGGACGCCGACGAGCGGCGCCGCGTCGTCGAAACCGTCGTCGATGCCGTCGACGCGCCCGTGATCGCAGGGGTCGGGTGTCCGAGCACGCGGGCGACGGTCGCCAACGCCGAACACGCCGAGCGCGTCGGTGCCGACGGCGTCGTCGCCGTCACGCCGTACTACTACCCGATCGACGGCGAGGGGGCCGTCGCGCACTACCGCGCGGTGGCCGATTCGGTCGACGTGCCGGTCTACGTCTACCACATCCCGAGCAAGACGGGCAACGAGCTGTCGCTCTCGACGATCGAAGCGATCGCCGGGATCGACGGCGTCGCGGGCGTGAAAGACTCCTCGAAGAACGTCCCGTGGCTCGCACAGGCCATCGACTCGAACCCCGAGTTGACGTTTCTGGCCGGCTCCGATTCGCTCCTGTTCGCCGGGCTCGAGATCGGCTGTTCGGGGGTCGTCAGCGCCGTCGCCAACGCGTTTCCCGAACTCGTCGTCGACCTGTATGCGGCCTACGCCGACGGGGAGGAAGCGCGCGCCCGCGAGTTGCAGTCGACGGTCTTCGACGTCCGGTCGGCGCTGAAGCGCGGGCCGTACATGGCCGGGGTCAAGACCGCCCTCTCGTTGCGCGGGCCCGGCTTCGACGTCGGCGGGCTCCGGGCGCCGCTTCGGGGCATGGACGACGCCGGCCGGGCGGCCCTCGAAACTGAACTCACGGAGCTCGGGCTGTTGTAAATATTCACTCGATTTCGAGTAATTCCTCAACGTTTTATTCGCCGGGGCTGAGACTCCGCCTATGACACGGGATTATCGATCCCTCCAGGACCCGAACGCCGAGTACACCATGCGGAACCTCTCCGCCGAGACGATGGGGGTAACGGCGTCGCGAGGCCCCCGCGACGTCGAGATCACCGACGTCCAGACGACGATGATCGACGGGAACTTCCCGTGGACGCTCGTCCGCGTCTACACCGACGCCGGCGTGACGGGGACCGGCGAGGCCTACTGGGGCGCCGGCGTCCCGGAGTTGATCGAGCGGATGACGCCGTTCGTCGTCGGCGAGAACCCCCTCGACATCGACCGGCTCTTCGAGCACCTCGTCCAGAAGATGTCGGGCGAGGGGTCCGTCGAAGGCGTTACCGTCACCGCCATCTCGGGCATCGAGATCGCTCTCCACGACCTCGCCGGGAAACTCCTCGGCGTTCCGGCCTACCAACTGCTCGGCGGGAAGTACCGCGACGAGGTCAGAGTCTACTGTGACTGCCACACCGAGGCGGAGGCCGATCCGGCGGCGTGTGCCGATGAAGCCGAACGCGTCGTCGAGGAGTTGGGCTACGACGCGCTCAAGTTCGACCTCGACGTCCCCTCGGGCCTCGAAAAGGATCGGGCGAACCGCCACCTCCGTCCCGGCGAGATCAGGCACAAAGTCGACATCGTCGAGCAGGTCACGGAGCGCGTGAAGGACCGTGCCGACGTCGCCTTCGACTGCCACTGGAGCTTCTCCGGCGGGTCGGCGAAACGGCTTGCCGCCGCCGTAGAGCCCCACGACGTCTGGTGGCTCGAAGACCCCGTACCGCCGGAGAACCTCGACGTACAGGAGACGGTCACGAAGTCGACGACGACGCCCATCGCCGTCGGCGAGAACCGCTATCGGGTCACCGAGGAGCGCCGCCTCATCGAGAACGGGGCCGTCGACATCGTCGCGCCCGACCTCCCGAAGGTCGGCGGGATGCGCGAGACGCGCAAGATCGCAGACGTCGCGAACCAGTATTACGTGCCGGTCGCGATGCACAACGTCTCCTCGCCGGTGGCGACGATGGCGAGCGCCCACGTCGGGGCGGCGATCCCGAACGCCCTCGCCGTCGAGTACCACAGCTACGAGCTCGGCTGGTGGGACGACCTCGTCGAGGAGTCCGTCATCGAGGACGGCTCCATCGCCGTCCCCGAGGCGCCGGGGCTCGGCGTGACGCTCGATCTCGACGCCGTCGAGTCACACATGGTCGACGGCGAGACCCTCTTCGACGAGGCCTGATAGGGCGGCTCCGGGGCGCCGCAGCCGGCCGCGTCGCTCTCTCCCGTTGTCTCGGGCACGTCGCCCCGTTGTCTCGGGCGCGTCGCCCCGGTTCGGACGGGCCGCGCTGCGATAGGTACACCTTTCCTACGCCCCGGTGAAGCACGTCCAATGGTGGGACTGCTCGGCTCGCTGGCGCTTCTCGCCGTTGCGACGCCCGTCATCTGGCGGGGCAGCGAGCACTTCGAGCGGTCGGCGGGCCGGCTCAGCCGGCATTACGGGTTGCCGCTTGCCTTCCACGGCGCGATCGTCGTCGCCGTCGGCTCCAGTGTCCCCGAACTCAGCTCCGTCGTCATCAGCACGGTCGTCCACGACGAGTTCTCACTCGGCGTCGGCGCGATCGTCGGCAGCGCCATCTTCAACCTGCTCGTCATCCCCGCGCTCTCGGCGCTGTTCAGCGACGAGCTGTCGGCGACGCGCAGCCTCGTCCACAAGGACGCGCAGTTCTACATCATCAGCGTGCTCGTCCTGTTCATCGTGTTCGCGCTCGGGGCGACGTACGTCCCGGGCGGGACGAACGCCGAGGCGATCCTGACGCCGCCGCTTGCGGTGCTTCCGCTCGTCACCTACGGGGTGTATCTCTTCCTCCACCAACAGGACGCGAGCGAGTACGTGGCCGCGGACGCGCCCGACATCGACCGAAACCGCGAACTGGTCACGCTCGCGGTCGCGCTGGTCGTGATCGCCGTCGGCGTCGAGGGGCTCGTCCGCGCCGCTCTCTCGCTCGGCGAGATCTTCGGGACGCCGAGTTTCCTCTGGGGGCTGACCGTCATCGCGGCCGGGACGAGCCTCCCGGACGCGCTGGTCAGCGTCCGCGCCGCCCGGAACGACGACAGCGTGACCAGCCTCACGAACGTCCTCGGAAGCAACACGTTCAACCTGCTCGTCGCGATCCCCGTCGGCGTGCTCCTGTCGGGGTCGGCGACGATCAACTTCCTGGTGGCGATCCCGACGATGGGGTTTCTCGCGTTCGCCACGCTGGTGTTCGTCGTGTTCGCCCGGACGGACCTCGAGTTGACCGACCGCGAGGCCTACGGCTTCCTCGGGCTGTACGCCGCCTTCATCGTCTGGATGACGCTCGAATCGGCCGGGGTCATCGAGACCGTCCGGGGGATCTGACCGGGATCACCCGAGTAGCGCGGGGCCGAACCGGAGCGCCCACAGCGTCCCCATCCCGACGACGATCGTGGCGAGGACGTTCTCGGTCCGCCACGCGACCGCCGCGGCGACCGCGCCCGCGAGGACGCGATCGTCGAGCAGCGTCGCTCCCACCGTCGCCTCGACCGCGACGACGGAGGGGACGACCAACGCGGCGAGAACGGCCGCCGGGACGTACCGGAGCACGCGCCGAATCCGCGGGGGAACGGCGTCGATCCGTCCGAACAGGTAAATAAAGGAAAACCGGAGCGCGAACGTGCAGATTCCGATGACGGCGATCGCGGCCCAGACGCCGGCGTGGGACCACGCCGTCATGTGTCTCTCCACGTGTCGACGACGACGCCCGCGGCGACGCCGCTCGCGGCCGCGATCGGCAGATCGAGGTTGAGCGGGACGCCGACGGTCCCGACGGCGAGCGCGACCGCTCCGCCGACGAGACCGGCCGCCGTCGTTCCGGCGTCTTTCATCGCCGGGAGCAACAGCGCGAGAAACACCAGCGGCAGAGCGAACTCCAGGCCGAGCGCGTCCGGAACGCCGGCGCCGAGCACCGCGCCGACGGCCGTCCCGATCTGCCAGACGACCCAAATCGAGAGGGCGACGCCGAGGTAGTACGGGAGCCGCCCCCGGGCCTCGTTCGTCTCGTACTCCGCCACGGAGGCGGCGTACGCCTGATCCGTCAACACGTAGGCGGCCACCCCGCGCGCCCGGAGCGAACACGCCCGGAGATACGGCGCGAGCGAGGCGGAGTACATCACCATGCGGACGTTGATCACCACCGCCGTCCCGACGACGACGAGAAACGGGGCGTCCGAGCCGATGAGGTCGATCGCCGCCAACTGCGAGGCGCCCGCGAAGACGACGAGAGACATCCCGATCGCCTCCCCGATCGTCAACCCGGCGCCGATCGCGGAGATCCCGGTGACGAGCGCGAACGGCAGGATGCCGACGAGAATGGGTCCGGCCGTCCGCACGCCGGCCACGAGGTCCGGACGGAACCGCTCGGAGGACGACATACCACGTCCTTCGGCGAGAACGGCAAATCCCTATCGATCGATCGCCACCGGTCGCGGTTTCGGTCCGCGGGCGTTCTCGCCGTCGGGTGTGGGCGTCCCGACGCCGGCCGCTCGGCCTCGGGCGGTGGAATTATATTCGATCGAGCCGTATCCCGCGACAGTGAGTGTCACTATCGAACTCCGTGCGTTCGACGCGGGCGACGAGGAGTTCGTCGAGGACGCGTGGGCGCTGAAGGAGCGGATCCGACGCCGCGACGGGGTGCTCAAACAGCGTCGCGGGTTCTTCACCGACGCCTACCGGCGCTCGAAGGTGCTCGCCCTCGTCGAACCGGGGTACGACGACGAGTCGCTCGTGGGGTTCGCGTCGACGCGCCGGGACGGGTACATCCTCTTTTTGGCCGTCGCCCCCGAGTATCGCGGCGAGGGGTTCGGTCGCCAACTCGTCGCCGCCGTCGCCGACGAGCACGACTCCGTCACCTGTCACGCGCGAGCTACGAACGACGACGCGCTCTCGTTTTACAAACACCTCGGGTTCGAGGTCGAGCGCCGCGTCGAGAGCTACTACGAGGATTCGGGCGACGCGTACTACCTCCGGTTGGGGGACGGTGGCCTCGCCTCGAAGCTCTCGCGGTTCGTTCCGGGCAAGTGACGGGGCCGTCGCCGGGGAGACGACAACGCTTTCCACCCCGCCATCCGAACGCGGGGTATGGACGGTCGCACGCGCGAGTACCTCAAGGGCCGGTTCGGCGACCACTACCGCCGGACCGATGTCTCGCCGCCGCCGGCGGGAAACGAGCGCGAGTGGGGCTACATCACCTGGAGTTCGGGCGGGACGACGATGGTCCGGCACCACTCGTTGCTCGACATCGCCGGCGGCGGCGATCTCGGCGGCTTCCTGGCGAGTGAACGCCCCCGACACGTCTACTTTTCGGCGGGGCGGTACGACGACCCGGGCGCGGGGACGATGGGGGAGAAGGGCTGGCGGGGCTCTGATCTCGTCTTCGATCTCGACGCCGACCACCTCCCCGGCGTCGACCCGGAGACGACGAGCTACGCCGAGATGCTCGGGGCGTGCAAGGGTGCGTTGCGCCGGTTGCTCGACCTCCTCGAGTCGGACTTCGGTTTCGAGGACCTCGAGGTCGTCTTTTCCGGCGGTCGGGGGTATCACGTCCACGTCCGACGGTCGGACGTTCTGGAACTGGGACGGCGCGCGCGCCGGGAGATCGTCGAGTACGTCCTCGGGGAGGGGATCGAATTCGACGACGTCGTTACGACGCGGGCGGTCACCGGCAGCTCGGGCCGGCGGTCGCCAGCGCAGAAACGGACGCTGCCGGACGGCGGGTGGGCGGGCCGGACGAGCGATCGGCTCGCCGACTTCCTCGACGAGCTGATCGCGATGGAGGAAGCCGACGCGATCGCCCGGCTTCGGGAGTTCGACGGGATCGGCGAGGGGAAGGCGGCGGCAGTGCTCAACGCCGCACGGAACAACCGCGCGGAACTGGAGGCCGGCAACGTCGACGCCCACCCGGCGGTGTACGGCCTCGCGAGGCGTCTCTTCGAGGGCGTCGTCGACGCGCAGTCGGCCCCCATCGACGAGCCGGTGACGACGGATATCAACCGTCTCATCCGGCTGCCGGGGAGTCTCCACGGCGGGACCGGCCTCGCCGTTCGGCCGATCCCCCGCGGGAGACTCGAGGGGTTCGACCCGCTCGTCGACGCCGTTCCCGAGACGTTTCTCGGCAACGAGATATCGGTGTACGTCCGTGAACCGACGACGGTCGAACTCCGCGGCGAAAGCTTTAGGCTCCAGGAGGGAGTCCGTTCCGTCCCGGAGCACGTGGGCGTCTTCGCGATGGCCCGCGGGCACGCGAGCAAAGCAGGAGAATGAATCTCGACGAGCTACAGTCCGTACAGGCGCGCGAGCGCCAATCGAGCGACCTCCAGCACCTGCGCTCGTCGTTTTACCAGGAGGTCGGCGAGTTCATCCGCGAGCTCAACGAGGAGCGCGCCAGCGCCGTCGAGGACGCGGACGATCCCTTCTCGGAACCCGAGGTCCGACGGCTCACCGACGACATCGAGACCGCCGAGGGGACCGTCGAGGCGATCTACGAGCGCCGCGTCGGCAAGGTCGTCAAGAAGGCCTCCATCGCGGCGGCGGGGATGCCCGTCGAGGACGAGGGGTTGACAGCCGAGGAATCGGCGCTGTTCGAGTCGCTCGTCGCCCGGATCGAGGACAACCGCGACCGGGTGCTGTCGGTGCTCGACGGCGACGCCCCGTCGGTGTCGTGTTCGGTCGAGGGGACGGCCCCCGACGACTCCGGCGTCGCGTCGGACGGGGGCGCCGCCGACCGCTCCGGTTCCGAGGCCGCACCCCCAGATTCGGGGAAGGCTCCC
>Ga0209917_1000437_pt1 | contig 17764 bp, 4 predicted proteins | sample SalPon2_C_H2O_MG_FD_185710 | JGI IMG/M metagenome (GOLD analysis project Ga0209917, IMG submission 185710) | Salt pond water microbial communities from South San Francisco under conditions of wetland restoration - Salt Pond MetaG R2_C_H2O_MG... | ecosystem: Environmental > Aquatic > Non-marine... | reverse complement strand
TTGAAAAAAAAAAAAATTTATAAAATTTTATAAAATGGAAGAAAATTCTGAAAGAGAAGAAAATTCTTACAGAATTTTCTATTTTCTAAATTTTATTTTCTTTGGTTTTTTCCTACAAGATAAAAAGTACGAGGTATGTTTTAAAAAGTCAATTTAAGTCTTTTTACATTACATACTATAATTGGAAATCTGATTCAAATATGAAAAAGTATATATTGTTAGTTTACTTGGTTATGATAATTAAATAGAGAGTGTTTAACTAACAAAAAATATTTTTTTTTTCTGTTTATATTATCAAGATCAATTTCTATCCATTTATATCCGTACAAAAAAAGTCGTAGAAAAAAATCTCATAAAAAAATAAAAAAAAAATAAATAATATGACAGCAAAACAACTAACAAAAGGAAATACAAGAAATGGTGAAATTCGAAAAAAGAAACTTAGTGTAGGTGATATCTGTGATTTAAAAATCACAGCTCTAGCACCAAATAATATAGGAATTGATGAATTCTCATATCCGTTTGCAATTTTTGTACCAAATGCTAAACAAGGTAATATTAAAGCAAAAATTGTTAAAAAAGCAGTAACAGCTTTTAAAGATTCTTCATATGCTGTAGCACAATTGATATCTACTTCACAAGATGCATCAAATTTAACTAAATCAGATTCTGAAGCAATTTCGGCTCCAGTAAAACCAGGAGATGTTTTAACGGTTAATATTACAAAAAAAACACAAAAAGGTGCTGGTATTGTTGAATTATCACCTGATTATAAAATTATTGTACCTTTAGGTCAAGAAGAAGTATTACCTAAAAACGCTAAAATAACAATAACACGTGTAAAATCAAATTATGCTTTTTCAATGTTAACAGGTCGTGGATCTGAAGCTTTAATTTCTGATAAAATTGAAAATTCACTTCGTGAATTTTCTAGTATTGATAAAGATAAAAAAGATGAATACAAAATTAACGAAGTTAATTTTGTTAAGTCTAAAAGAAATTTAAATAAATTAATGTATGGTTGTAAATTTACGACAATTATACCGGAAAATGTAAAAAAATATAATAATTATGCAATTTTAAAAGTTAGAGATCAGATTTTATTTGTTCGATTAGAAAAAGGTGTAATGTTAGGTCGTGATAAAGTACGTATTAAAGTACGACGTGACATCGGTAATTCTGCTTTCAATTGTGCTATTGGTAAAATCATTCAGATTAATCCAGTTTCAAAAAACAAAAAAGCAACACTTGTAATGAACAGTATTCGTGAAATGTTAGCACATGGTATGCATTTTGGTGAAAAAACTGTAAAATGTCATGCACGTATGAAACAATATATCTGGTTACACAAACAAGGACAAAACAAAAATAGACCTTTTGTGAAAAAAGGTCAACATGTTATTAATCTTTTAAAAACACGTCGTTGTTTAAATAAAGCTTTAAGTACATTAACAAAATATGCATTAAAAGGTCGAACATTTTTATTTATTGGTACAAAAAAACCAGCAGCAGGCTTAGTTGCTCGAGCTTCTTTCTTTACTAAAAATTCGTTTTATGTAAATACAAGATGGTTAGGAGGTATGTTAACTAACTGGAAAACAATTTGTAAATCAATTTCAAAAATCCGTCCTATCTTAAAAGAAAAACAAAAAGTTGTTCGTGATATTTTAGAAAGAAGACAAACTATTAAAGCTCGTTTTATTAAAAGAGCTTTACTATTAAAAAATAAAAGTAAACTTATTTTAACAAAAGGACGTCAAATTTTTAAAGTTTTTAAAAATAACACAAATGATATTATTTCACGTGCCCAAAAATTTGCAGAAAAACGTAATCTTTTAATGACTAAAGGAATGATTTACATTCAAAAACGTCAAAAACTTATTCAAAAACGTCGAGAGTTAATTGATCAAACTCTTTTCGTTAAAGAAAAAGGATTACAAATCTCTTCAAGATATCAAATGTTATTTAATCAATTAGCAGCTTACACTCAAAAATTACGTGAATATAAATATTTATTAATGTTATCATCAGAAATGAAAGGATTACAAAAAACAAATGTTTCTTTATACACAGTACCTTATAACACTTTAAAAAACATTCCAGAAAATAATATCAAACCATGGATTGTACCGAATCCACCAAAAGAAATTTTAAATAGAGTAGCTTTAGCTACAGTTCGTAGCCGCGAAGCAGATTCTCGTTTAACTAACGAAGGTACAGACACATCACGCTTACGCGCACCAAAAGCAACTAGTGGTAATATTGTTGTTTGCAGTTCGCTTCTTTTACGTTTTGCACGTCAATTTAATTCTTATATTAAATCAGTTATTGAAACATTAATTTCTTCAATACAATCTATTCAAACACAATGTAATGATGCTTTATCACAATTAAAAACTATTGAAACTACATTACAAAATTATGACTCTTTAAAAAATCAATACGTAAGTGAATTACAACAACTTAAAACTAAAGCTATTGGCGAACGTCAAGTTATCCAAATCGTTAAACGTCAATTTAAAGCTTTAGATGCACAAAAAAAATTAATCAAATTCTTACCACGTCTTCGCTATTTACCAACTCCACAAACAAAAATTTCTGAAATCGTTCAAATTCTATTATCTAAAATTGTAGATCCTAAACTTAAATTTCCTATTGATAGCATTTATGACAAAAATTTAAGCTCTAGTACTAAAAAATTAGCAGCAGCACGTAAGAAAAAATGGCAACGTTTAGAAAAATATTTTGGGGGTATTGCTAACATGACTAAATTATCTCAAACAAAAATTTCTAAAAATGTTGCTATTATTATTGGACAAAAAGAAGAAATGAATGCTGTTCGTGAATGTAACAAACTTGGATTAAAAACTTTCACAATTGTTGACACTAATTGTGATCCTACTTTATCTGATCATATCATTCCAGCTAACGATGATTCACGTAATTCTATCAAATATATTTTAACTAAATTTATTACTCGTATTCGTCTTGCTCAAAAAATTCGTTCACGTTTTCAAAAATATAAAAAAAGTAACTAAATAAAATTTACTTACAAAATTAACAACGTTTTGTCTTTGACAAAACGTTGTTAATTTTGAAAGAAAATGGAAGAAAATTCTGAAAGAGAAGAAAATTTATCGAAGAAAATAGAAAATTTACACCGTAAATTTTCTATTTTCTTCGATAAATTTTCGGAAGAAAATTCTGTAAGAATTTTCTATTTTCTAAATTTAGAAAATTCTTTCAGAATTTTCTTCCATTTTCTTTGGTTTTTTTCTGACTCGCGAAGAAAATATTAGCAAAGCGAACACGGAAAAAATTTGTTTACAAGGCAAAAGAAGAAAAGTGAATATAATAGATATTTTATTGTATTCAGTCTGATTTTTAATCAATTTTCCCGCTTTATATTGCTATAAAGATCAGACTATATCTTTACCCTATATGAATTATTCATTGTTGTTTGTCGATAGGTCCACCAGGCACCCGTCAGGGAAGCGGAAAAGTTTCCAAACAGTTATTCAAAGCTACATTACAGTTTGATAAAGCATATAAGAATGACGACGACACCCGATGACCCCCGATGACCCCCGATGACCCTTAATGACTACCGATGATACCTTCTAAAGCTCTTGTAGGAACAACCCTAGGTTTTTCCTAAGGACAAAACAACTTCGTTGTTTTGTCCGCTTATTTATCAAATTATTTATCAAAAGTTGTCTGAGACACTCGGGGAGTGTTATGGATACTCGGGGGAGACTCGAAAATGTAAATTTAAAAATTAGATTATGTTGACAAACCAACATATATAGGGTATTTGCCGTTTCGAAACTACTTAGTTTCTACTCCCAAAAAGGATAGTCGTTAGGCCTTCGTTTTTCTATTCCAATCCAAAATTTAGTTTTTGTTTATATGTTTCTCAGGATTCCTATAGTTCCAGTCAGGCCAAGATTTACTTTTCAAGCGACGCATAGCTTGGAAACGATCTTTAGCCTCACCAGCTCTAACAGAATCCGCTATAGAATCATAATTTTTACCGTTTGCTATGATTGGTTCATAACCTTGACGTACTTTTTCAATTATTACATAACCAGGTTTTTTATTTAAAAGTCTACGACGAATGTTATTTTCTGAAACGTTTAATTGTCTTGAAGCATGGTTGATGCTATCAAACCTTTGACCATTAATTTCACAAACAAGACGATAATTATCTTCACGAATAATTTCTCGTAGTGGATGTTGATTATAGACTTGTTCTGGTTCATATGAATTAATAATTTCAGTTTCTTTATCTAAACGCTTTTGTTTTGTTATGAAATCTTGTCCTTTAAGAAGGACTTGCATTCTAAAACAGTCTTTTGCATATAAATTCCAATCGCTTTGTAATTCACGGCAATCAGATATTCCATTTTGTAAATCCTTGAAATGCTTATTCATTCGGTCTAAAAGGTTTAGAGCTTCACCGATATAAACTTTACCATTAATATTACAAGTAATTTGGTAAATACCAGGATCTGTGTAACTGAAAAAATTTATTTCACTATATTCATCTAGTCCTAATTGTGAACGATCTTGAGGCTGTGAAAAATTGTCTCCGTTTGTACCAACACTCGTGGTAAATATTAAATTATAAAAAATGAATCTTAGATTCAATTCAGCCGGTATTGCAACATAAAAACTGGATTGGAAAAGAAAAAAGCTGGCACGGAGTTGTCTATTTGTATTAGATACAAGTAGAGTTCCTCCGTTTTGGCAAATTTTTTTGTTTCCTGTATTAAATTAGCAGGAAAGGCAGCAAGTATTACCGCCAGGCGCCCAAGTATCATAAACACCGCCGAAGTATAAAGCTTTTAATACAAGAAGCCAAGCACCACAACCTAAAATGATTAAGTGGTAACCTAAAATGTTAGTCATTTTGTTTTTATCTTTCCAAACATAACCAAAGAATGGGTAAGATTCTTCTAAAGTTTCAGGTCCAATTAAAGAGTGGTAAACGCCACCAAAACCTAAAACAGCTGAAGAAATAAGGTGTAAAACACCTGATACGAAGTATGGGAAAGTATCAAGTACTTCACCACCTGGACCTACACCATAACCTAAAGTAGCAATGTGAGGTAAAAGAATTAAACCTTGTTCGTACATAGGTTTTTCTGGTACGAAGTGAGAAACTTCGAATAAGTTCATAGCACCAGCCCAGAAAACGATAAGACCAGCGTGTGCAACGTGTGCACCTAATAGTTTACCTGATAGGTTAATTAAACGAGCATTTCCGGCCCACCATGCGAAACCAGTAGTTTCTTGGTCACGACCACCTACAGTTAATGTTCCGTTAAAAAGTGTTTCCACTTGGTACTACCTCCTAATGGAATCCATTTTTCTATAAAGCTAATAATAATTAGCTTCCTTGCTAGAGTAGTATAAACCTAGAAGTTTGATACACAATGATTTAATCATAATAATCAATTCAATTTTTTTTTTTTTTTTTTTTTACCGGAAACCCGTGAGGGCACCTTTAGCGGAAAAAAACAAAGTTTTTTTCCTTAAAATTTTTTTTTTTAAAAAAAATTTATAAAATTTTATAAAATGGAAGAAAATTCTGAAAGAATTTTCTAAATTTTATTTTCTTTGGTTTTTTCCTTAGGACAAAACGTTGTTTTGTCCGCTATAATAAAAAGCGGATTATTTAACCATCAAATAAATTTTCCTAATCCTTACAAACTTATTAAAGAATTTTTAATAATTTATGGCTTTATATCCTATTATTAATATATGGTTTTTAATAATATTAAAAACTATATAACGGAAAACTAGTTCGTAAGTTCTAACTAGTTAATATCCTAAGGATCTGGCATATAAAAAAAAGCGCTAAAAATATAAATATGTATTATAAATTACATAATTTATAAAAACATTTTAGTTTTATAAAAAACTAAAATAATATTTATAATTTTAAAAATATTTATTATTTCTATTCAGTAAATATAAAATTTACTCAGCATGTTTAAAATTGAATAAACCTTTACAAAATTAACAACGTTTTGTCTTTGACAAAACGTCGGATGAATAAAAATTCTCTGAATTTTTATTCATTCTTCGTTAATTTTGTATGTAAATTTAGAAAGCGAATAAAAAAAAAAAAATTTTATAAATTTTATTACAAAATTAACAACGTTTTGTCTTTGACAAAACGTCGGATGAATAAAAATTCTCTGAATTTTTATTCATTCTTCGTTAATTTTGTAAAGGTAAAAAAATAAAGAAAAATACCGTTTATTTAAAATTTTTCGATTTTACATTTAGATCTTAATTTTTAATGTTAAAACCAAAGAAAATTCTGTGGAATTTTCTTTATTTACTTTTTAAGGTGCGGAGCACTAAAATAAAAATACAGGATATTAAAAGTTTTAACTTTAAAAAATAAAAAAAAAAAAGAATTTATATATAAGTATATATTTTTTCAAAAAATTTTCTAATTTAAAAGCTAAAGAAAATTCCTTAAATCATTTTCTAAATAATAAAAAGAAATTTTCTGTAAATTGATTTGTAATTAGATACAACAAGGAAAGTCATGAATATATAATAGTATATATTCATGACTTTCCTTGTTGTATTGGTATATATAATAGAAACGATACATATAAATTGAAATTCATAATTAAAATATTATGACTAAATTATCAAACGAAAAAACGAACCCACCTTTTAGAAAAGAAAATTTACAAAGTGAATTTTCTTTTTGTCCTGAGAAAAAAACCTAAGGTTTTTTCCGAGAAGAAAATCTCGAAGAAAATATCGAAGTTTCTCGAAGAAAATTCTCATAGAGAAGAAAATTTACACCGTAAATTTTCGGAAGAAAATTCTTACAGAGAAGAAAATTTACACCGTAAATTTTCTATTTTCTATTTTCTATTTTCTTCGAGAAATCTTCGAGAATTTTTTAGTTTTGTAAGAAACGTTGAATAAGTTTTAAACGCTCAAATTCATGTAAATGACAGTGAAGACCTTGTTTACAAATATGAAAAGCATAATAATCAAAAACTTCACGGTTTTGTTCATAAATATTAAATGCTTTAAGAAAAGAATCATAGATAAAATGTGAATAAATTTCTGAATAAAAAGCATTTTCAGAACCAGTTAAAGAAGGCATTGAAATTGTACCAAATGGTGAATTAGTATTACCGACCCAACGACGATTACGAGGATTATAATGTTGATCAGCGTCTGGAAAATCTAACAAGATGTCTCGTGCTTCACGCTCAACAAAGGCATAACGCCAATCAATATCACTTAAGAAGGTAGTTTCAGCATTATGCTCTGGTAGTTGACCGTTCCACCACTGATTTGTTAAATAATGACTATGACGTGTAAAAATACGATTTCTAAGAAACCAATTAGAACTAGAAATTTTTTGTAAACCAGATGGACTCATACTACCAATCATTAACGAAGCATTTGAAAAACTAGATAAACGATTTTCAATAATTTCAGATTTAAATGATTCCTTAACCGGAATATTATATAGTCTTTTTACTAATCTTTGTTGTTGATGAATGTTAATTTTTTCCATTATACCACTTCCAAAATTTTGATCATGATTTTGGTAATAAGATAAGCTTCGTTTTAAGTTTTCATAACGTTTTGCCGGTAGTAAAATACTTGGGGGAGCAGGAGCAAAAGGTTCCATAAGAGAAGAATAATTAGTTAAATTAAATAAAGTAGGAAGCATTAAATTACTTTTATAAAGAAAACGTTTTTGAACAAAGGATAAAACTAAAGACGAAATTGATTCTGTAATAACAGGCATTAAAGAAGAACGTCGAGTTACACTAACCGACTCGCAGTTTTGAACAAAGTTAGAAGATAAAGACTTAAATTCTGAAAAGTTTGTAGAGAATTTACGAAGTGAATTTTCTTCTGAATGATTTTTTTCAAGTTGAGATGTTTTTGAAAATAGGAAAAATTCACCAATTTTACCAGAAATTAAAAGAGAAATATTATTTTTGAAAAAGTGCGGTGAGGCATACATACTTAAGTGTAAAGAATTAGATAAAGTACTTTCTAGAGAAAGTTCTGGAAGTTGTGTTAATGCGGTATTCATATGTAAATCTAAATGACGTTCCGAACCCACCTGTAAACTTTGTTTGGATTCGTCGAAGAAAATAGAAAATTTAGGGTGTAAATTTTGTTCTCTTTTAGAATTTTCTTCGAGAAAGTCAAAACATTTAATGCTCGCATTTAAATAAGCTGATGATTTAGTTGCAACTTGAGATAAGATTTTTGTTGTGTTAGGATAATTTAAATTAGAAGTAGAAGTTTGAGGCGGACAAAACAACTTCGTTGTTTTGTCCTTAGGAAAAAACCCTTGGTTTTTTCCGACTAATAAATTATCTTTTTGAAGAAAAACATTTTTACGAGAACTTTCATGGAATAAATTATCAGGAAAGAAATGAAAAAGAGATGATGTTCTTTTTAAATAATAATCAGGAGAACTCGAAAAAGGCGAATTCGAAACTGCTTTTTGGCATAATCGACCTAAAATAGTATTTGCATCAACACCAGTTGAAGTAAGACTAAAATCTAATGAGCCACCTCCTCTTCTACCTAGAGAAGCATAAGTAGTAAAACCAGAAATAAAATTCGGGTTTGGATATGCAGTACGAGGTACGTTAAGAATACCAAAATGAGAAATTTCCCAAGAATGATTTTTAGATGAGAAACCAAAACTAATAGTTTCATCTAATCGACCAGGTCTACGTAAAGCCGGATCTAATACAAAAGGAATATGAGTAGTAGCAAATACGACAAAACCTCTATTACCTTTTACACTATCAATAATAACTAATAAATCTGTAATCATATCTAATTTAACAGAAAGTGAAGAAATTGCTATATCTGCTAATAAAGCAACTTTGGCACGAATTGAATAAGCTGGACCTGTTTTTTGTGAGTCTTGTGAACTTGTGCTTTCACCTTGTGAAGAAATTTTACCTGTCCAAGGTAAATCAGAAACTTTTTTATTGGTCTTAAATTTTTTCTCTTCTTTTAAAGTTAAAACACTAAAAGGCGATGTAGCAGGTGGAGATAAAAATTCAGTAGACGGACGAAGTAAACGTGAAGGTAAAATGCGAGGACCTTGTTTTTGTTGTTCAACATCAGAACTTTGATTATGATAAATTTTAGGAGAAACTGTATTTTGTCGAGAGATAGAAGCTTTACCAATGTTAGAGTTATGTTGATTTCTTGCTTTAAAGAAATCAAAACAAAAATGATTAGTTGGAATTGAAAGAGAAAAATCACCTTTATAAGGTTTTTTATAGTGAGAAATTACATGTTTACTTAATTGATATAAGACTTGATTTTTTTCATGTATTTCAGTATTACCTTCAGGTGTATCGTCTGAAATTAAAAAAGGTCTTCTTTCACCGATTGCATGAATATCTTCGATTAAAAAGAAACAAGGAGTTTGTAATGATAAGGAATCAAAAACATCTCGTAATAATTTAATACCAACGGCAACACCTCTATAAACTAATGCGTATCTATGTGCATTATCAGTGATAATTTTTAATTCTGTTTCCCCAGCAATAGCTTGTACCAATAACGTTTTTTCTAGAGAAGCACTTGCATCGTTTAATAAAGAAGAACCATCATTTTTTTTGTTTGTTTGATGAGAAAATTGACCTCGTAAATTTTGTTTAGTATTTCCAACGATTAAAATATTCTTAGATATTTGTTTATATAAAATACCTGCAAAAATTTGACAAACTAAAGAACCCATTGGAGAAATAGCACGAAGCTGTTGTGAAGATTCTTTATTTTTTAATACACTAGCTAATGCACGAGGTGGATGCAAATCAATGAATAATTCAGTATCTTTTGATTTTATAGCGTAACTTAAAAATTGTTGAGAACCCCATTGATGTAAACCACTACCACTATCTATATTTTGATATTCAATACCTAAAAACGGTGTAGAAGGCATACCTAAACTACCTGTAGAAGGCTTAACTGAAGACATAATTCTTGATTTATTGGATTTATTGGATTTATTGGATTTATTGGATTTATTTGATTTATTAGAAACTAAAGAAAATTTACTTTGTAAATTTCCTGGCCCGTCAGGGCGGCTAGAACTTTGTCCGTCGTCTGACGCGGCTAAAGAATTTTCTTTTGTACGAGCGGACTCGTCAGTATCGTCCGCTCGGATCGCCGAGCGGGCGATAGTTTGTTTTTGATCTAATAAAAATTTAAGTGGTGTTACAGACGAAACTTTTGAATAGATTTTTTGTTTTGGCGAACTTATAATATTTTTTGTTTTTATGTTTGTAACTTGAGATTTTTTTGAGAATGAATCTCTGGAAATATTATCTGAAGCATTTTCTAACAGTTTCATTTGTTCTTCTTTTAAAGAAGTTAATTCAGAAATATTTACATTTGAATCTTCTGCAGTTTGTGTTAAAAAATCACCCCAAATATCCCAAAAAACAATACCTTTTTTTTGTCGAACAAGTAAATCGGTGTCTGGTGAATAAAATTGAAGAACTAAAATCTCATAAAGATGATAAATTCGACGTCTCATAAATGTACTTGCCAAACTTAAAAATGTTGTTTCAGTAGTTAATCTTGGAATCAATGATAATGTTGTTAAGTCATGATTCGTAACACCTTTAACAGCAACTTGATTCATAACAGTTTGGGTCCAAGGTAAAAATGGATAAATACTATAAATTGTTCGTGTTAATTTGTTAAAAGGAGAACCTGCAATTTGTGTATCTACATTTTCTGGCAATGTATTTGTTATATCTGAAGCCCATTCTACCAAAAATAAATATGCAATCCAATCAACAATTAAAACTCCAGGTTTTTCAAAGAAAGTATAAATTGAACGAAATGCACCTTCTAATTTAGCACGTTGACCTAATAAACTTGATGTATTTTTAGACAATTGCATAAAAGTGTTAAAACCAAATCTAATAGTTAATAAACTATATAAAATAGAATAATTTTTTATTTGAGTAGTACGAGAAACTTTACTTTGATCAATTGAGCCCCCCTGAGCTTGGCCGAAATCTTCTTTTGTTAATTTTTCTTCTTCTTTTAAAACTTCTATATTTGGCGGGCCCACTTTATTTGACTGACTTTTTATATCATGTTTATTTTTTTCATTTTTCTTATCTCTAAACGAGTTTACACTTTGATCTAAATTAAACCATTTATAATAAACAAAAATAGGTTTTTTAACTAAATAATTTAATAAAGAATAAATACCTGTTAGAGATAAAAAACGCAATAAAGTAGTTTCTTTACTTAAAAATAAATGATTAATAGTTGGTTTAATATACAAGTTTTGATAGTCGTTACTTTCTTTACTTTGAGTTTCAAGACGAGGATTAAAATAACTGGATGTACGAAGGTTTTCCGGTCTTTGAAGAATTTTTTGATCATTCATAAATAAAGTTGATTTTATATCTTTTTGCTTTTTATTTACATAAAAACCATAAAGAAATGAGTCATTACGTTTTTCAAAATCAAACACACTGTTTTTACTTAAAGTTACATCCGAGTTTATATCTCCTTTACCAAGAGATATCATTTTTAAATTTGGCGGACAAAACAACGAAGTTGTTTTGTCCTTAGGAAAAAACCCTAGGTTTTTTCCGACCAGTTTTCTATTATTTTGACTATTGAACTTTTGACCATCTGTTGTCTGTAATTTTCTTAAACCTAAGTCTATTTCTTTATTTAAATTATATTGAGAACTAGGTTTATCTCTTAAATCATCTGAAGATTTACCTTTTAAAGGCGCGTTCGTACTATATAGATATGAAGGTATTAAACGTTCTAAAAGAGAGTATATTTTATTTATTCCTATAAAAGAAAATTTTAAAACACCACGTATTTGAGATATACTTAAAAGAGTAATTAAACTACAAAAATGAAAAAGGATTGTATTAATTTGTAAAGAAGATAAATTAGATTCCATACCTACTATAGATGGAGTAGATTCAAAACATGACCAACCTTTTTTTATTTGACTATTGAAAATATTATCCTGTCTAAAATAACCATAAACCGGCATTAAATTATTACTGTTATTAACAGGGTTAGAAAGAAACGGACTAATGCCACTAAAGGGTGTATTATTACTATAAGTCCACCAATAATTCGTTTTGCCACTAATAAATGGTTGAACTTTAGCAGTTCGTTTTAAAGATTCTTTAAAACGATGGTTACGAATATTAAATTGACGTAGAGAAATCGATTTATTTTTTGGTAGACGATTATAAGATAAAACACGAGAATTCATTTTATTATTTACAAAAGCTAAGTTTTGTAATTTTTCTTCTTGAATTCGTACCTTTTTTACACTTTTTAAAATTAAAGTATTCCATAATGGTATATTTCTTTCTAAGGAAATATATGGTGTTTCATTTAATAAAAATTGCAGTTTTGTTTTGATGTCCTTTAAAAGTTTTTTGGTTTTATTTTCTTTTGTTTGTTGACGGAATTTTTCTGTTGTCCAAATTTGTTTTCGTTTATTAAAATTATTACCATTTACCGTTTCAGCCCCTGGTAATAAACTAGTAGGACCTAATCCTGCTAAATTTGTAGTACCTTTTGAAAAAGCCCAATATAAACGTAAGCGTGACATAGAATTATATCTTAAAGTTGGACGTTTTAAGAAATTGATAGTATTTTTCTTTAAGCCTTTTGGTCCAAAATTCATAGAAATGCGTGAAGGACGAACTTTAACATGTCCATTTAATGTTAAATTTTCACGAATTTGTGAAACAAATTGTTGTATACGTTTTGATGATATTTCATTATATTCTGCTAAATAATTAGCAGTTTTATAATACGATTCAATATCTTTTTTTAAAAGTGAATTATAAATAATAGACGGGTCCGAATTTTTTGAAGCTTCAATTATAGTTGAATTTACATTGTTATTTAAACCTAAAAAAGAAAAAACAAAACAAAATTTCTCGAAGAAAATAGAAAATTTACGGTGTAAATTTTCTATTTTCTTCGAGAAATTTTGTAAGTTTTTTACATTTTTTAATAAAAAAGTTTGTTTTAAAGAAGGTTCTATACTTGTAGAATATTTTGGTGTTTCTTTAATAGCTTTTAAAGATGTTTTTATTTTTTTAAAATAAGGTTTTAAATTTGAACGTAACCAATATGATTTCCAAAAAGCTGTTTTGAATTCTCCTATTACTGAAGGCGAAATATTTACATTTGAAGCACCTGTCGAATATGGAAAGTATTGATAATATTTCGTACCAAATAAATTTTTAGGTTTTTTAAACATTAGAAAATTTTTTCGGATTTTTCTTAAAGAAAATTCCGGTAAACGTTGAAAAAAATTTTTGTTTTCTTCATAAGAGTAATGTTTCGAAGATTTAGAAAATTTCGAAACTTCAAAATTATCGTCTCTATAAGAATTTATAAAATTTCCTTCGTAAATTTTATTCCCTTTGTAGTTTTTCTTTTGTTCTGTCGGAATTAATTCTTTATAATTTATTCCTAAGGGGAAAATTCCTTTGAAATTTTCCCCGACATTATTTAAATGATTAAAGCTTATTTTATTAAGAGAAGAATCTATATTCAACTTTTTCATATTTCGTCTATTTTTTAAAAATTGCGAATAAAATCTATAACGTAACCATATTGGTCTTGGATAAAAACGCATACGTTTTTTTCTTCTTCTAGTTTCTTTTTTTAATTTGGTTATACGACGTTTTTTCTGAATACTTTTACGTTTTCTTACAACTTCTTCATTTGGTAATAATTTATTTTTTGGCGAAGAAAAATCTAAAGATTTTTCTTCTGAGCTCGCTTGCGCGCGAACTGTTTTTAATGTTAAATTGCTTTTGTTATTAATTTTTAATAATAATCTATTATTAAGTAGAAGACTAGGCGATATAGAAAACTCTTTAATTTCATTTATTAAATTTATTTTATGTAAATTTTTTTGTGTTGATAAAAAATTTACGAACCCGCCTTTTTTTATTTTAGCCGGATAAACATAAGATTTATTATTAATAGATGTTTTATTGATATTTTCTAGTTGTTTTGAAATAGATGGGTGTTGTACATATGACTTAGATATTAAGTTTAAAAAAATTTTATGTTTAAGACGATTTGATGAAGTTGGATTATTTTGCATTCTTTCACCGCGTTTTTCTGAAGCGACGCGTCCGCCCTTTTTTATGGAAAAATAAGCACGTAATAATTTAGCGGTTTTATCGTTTTGACGAATTTTACGCATTTTAAAAGGAGATTCTTGTGTCAATACAAAATTTTCATTAGGACGATCTAAATTATTCTTTTTTTGTAATAAGTTTTCTTTTGTTTTATTATCTAAAACATAAGCACTTTTTGCTAATATTAATTGTTTTGGAATATTAGAATTACGGTTTTTCTTTGAAAAACCGTAATCCGACGTTTTATCTTGATAAAACGTTGAATTATTTTCGAACCCGCCTAAATGAGGAGAAATAGAGTTTTCTTCAAGATTGCAGTTTTTTAAAGAAGGATCAACATGTACTACTTGATGTTCATGTTTTTCAGATGAAGGTTGGGAGTTATAATTTTTTGAATAAAATTCTCGTGGCAAAATATCGGTTTTTAATGTACAAAGAGAAGAAATGCCAACTCCAGGCGAGTTTGACATATTAGGTTTTATAGAATATTCTTCAGAAATAGGATTAATATATGTCGATATTTTATTTAAGATTAAAAAATCTTTAAGTGCATAACGAGTATATTTATTCATATAAGTTTTTAATTGAAAATATTGATTTTCAAAATAGTTTTGTTTGTTTTTATCTTGATTTTGAACTATTATATTAGAGTTTTTAAATTGATTATTACCTTCTACAGTTTTAGCAAATTTTTCTAAAGGTCGTTTTTCTTTAAAAACAGGAGAGGGCGGAGCCGTTTGTAACAGTGATGGAAAATTATTTTTTAAATCTTCAAATTTTAAATTCTGATTAGAAGATACTGATTTATTTTTAGAAGATAATAAAGGATATTCTGATTTATTTGACATCAAAATAGGATGTTTAAATTTTATAGTACGAACGGAAGAAAATTTACCAACTAAATTTTCTACATCCGGTTTAGTTCTTGAATAAGAATCAATATTATAACTGTCAACAGTAGATTTTGTACTGAAAAAAGGCTTTGACGTTTCATCTAACGATGAATCTGACAGGGAACTAGATTTATTTAGTGTTTGTTTTAAAGTGGATAATACAACTTTATAAAGTTTATCTTTTGATATTTTATTATTAATTTTTGGATTAGTACGAATACCCGATTCTTTAGAATCTAGTAATAATTGTTGTCGGAAACCCATGAGGGCACCTTTAGAAAAATTTTTTTTGTAAAAAAATTTTTGTTTGGTTTTTTCCTCAGGACAAAAAAACAAACTTGTTTTGTCCGCCTTAGTTTTTTTATTATCTAAAAAACTTAATTTTTTGAAAATTATTGTTACCTTTTTAGGGGAAAAGTTATTAACAAAAGAAAAATCGAACGTAGGCGATAAATTTTCTTTTTTATTTTTATTTAAAGAGTTTAAAAATACATTATCAGTATCAGTTGATTTATTTATCAATTTTTGGGAAGATAAATAAGTTGATTCATTAGAAAAATATGAAAAAAGTTTATCCATTAGTTCAGGTTTTACATCTATATTTTGATTTAAATAGTTTTTTTTCTTTTCACTCGTTTGCGATAAGACCGGTTCTGTATTAAGGTCTTGTACAATTGGTTTATAAACCATATATTTGTCTAATAATGTACAAGCGCGTAAAAAAGAAGTAACCGGCGGGTTTGTTTTTTTATTTAGTTTAGAAAATTTACTTACAAAATTAACTTCGTTAATTTTGTTATGTAGATTTTTTTCTTTTCCCCCAATAGTGCTACCTTGGGATAAATTTTCTAAAGTAGGTTTATTTGAGACTTGATACGCACCCGCTTCATTTTTTAAAATTAATTGTGATAAGAACATTTTTTCATGTACTATATCTGACACTTTCTTTCTGTTATTTTCTGTAGAAATACCCTGGATTTTATCTTCCAAAAAGCGTTTTTGTTTTTCTAAAGGCAAATTAAGCGATTCATTAGTAATATAAGAATTATAAGAATTATAAGAATTATAGGAATTCTTATTTTGTAATGGAACATTAAAATGTATTTTTAATGGTTCAGTTAAAAATTTATCCAAACACCCGTTTTTCAATAAAACTCTATTAAAAAAAGAATTTGGATAAAAAGTCGACGCGCAGTGCCCTAAAGCACGTTTTTGAAGATTATTAGATTGTTCTAAAAAGGGCAATGTAATAACTTTATTTTGATCGGTTTTTTCTAAAAGGTTTAAATCATTTTCTAAACAATCTAAATACAACATACAGTATTTTAAACTTTTTGAAGTAGGCGGGTTCGTGATTTTTAAATCACTATAAAAATTACCTTCGTTTTTTTCAAGTATTGAAGAGCTATTTGTTAGGTACAAATTTTTATCTTCCAAATTTAAACTTTTACTTGAAACTTGAGCTTTCATTTGATTCGGAGCAAGTAAAAATGTTTTTCCTAAAGGGAAATGCATTTTGGTTTCATCGAATTTGCTTAATCGATTAGATGTTTTAAATACATATTCTGGTACAAAATCATTTGTCTCTTTTTGATTTGAAAGATTATTTATATTAATAGTATCAGAATTTAGTAATAAATTCGCATTATTTTCCAGAACTGAAGTTTTTTGTTTTCCATTTAAATCTGATTTTTGTAAAGTATCTGATATATATGAATTATATTCTTTTGTAGGTTGTTTATTTAGCGATAAATTAGCCGATGAAACAAAACCAACAAAAGGTAGAAGCCAATAACAAACAAAAGATTTACGATACGGGAAAAAGTCCCCTTTATTAACGCCATAAAAATTTTTACCTATTTTACTGTCACTTTTACCGACAAATCCAAACGACTTACCCATTAGATTAGTTTCTTTGTTTGACTTCGGTTTTTTAGAATCTTTAACAAATCTTGAAAAATTTGATATACTAACACCTTGACTTACGTTTTTTTCTCCTTTGTTAAACGTTTTATTAAACATTGTATAAATTTTAGCAGTTACGGGTTTTGCATTTAAAGAAGAATCATTTATTGAACCAGATGTATTTAGAATATTTTGTTTCTCATTAAAGTTTGCAACTTTATGTTGTAATTTACCAGATCCTAATAAATTCTTTTTTTTACCTTCAATCTCTGTAGAAAAATTTAAATGTCTACGACAAAGAATATAATAATAATACGATGAATTTTTTGTTTTTCGATATTCTAAAGAATTTCTTTCTTGTCGTATTGAAAAACTTTTTAATTGTTTTTCGCCATATAAAGATTTATTTTTTAACAATTTAGATACACTATAATTTTGAGAAAAATTACTACGAAAAAACCAAGGGTTTTTTCCTAAGCACAAAACAACGAAGTTGTTTTTTCCGCCAAATAATTTTTCTCTTGTTTTATTTTTAAATTTTAAAATATCTATAAAAATTTTTTTGGTAAGCATTAGCTTACTTTATATAAAAACGACTTTCATAATTTTGGAAATGCTTTTTTGTGCAAAGCCTGATTTTTTTTTTTCAGCTTTTTTCACGTAAGGTTAACAAAGTATATATTTTAAGTTTTTTATATTTAGTTTGTATTTAAACTATAATTGAGTTTGAATCTATTGAAAAAACATTTCAGTGCAGAGTAA
>Ga0209917_1000436_pt1 | contig 17765 bp, 17 predicted proteins | sample SalPon2_C_H2O_MG_FD_185710 | JGI IMG/M metagenome (GOLD analysis project Ga0209917, IMG submission 185710) | Salt pond water microbial communities from South San Francisco under conditions of wetland restoration - Salt Pond MetaG R2_C_H2O_MG... | ecosystem: Environmental > Aquatic > Non-marine... | reverse complement strand
TCCCCACCTGACCGCGATCCTGCGTTTCTGTATCTGTGTCGAACATGCTTTCTATTGCACGCCCGCCGACCCCCCTCGCTGGGGATGCGCCTCGGACGTTATCGGGTCGTACTCCCCAAACCCACCTAAAAGCGCGAGCGAACTCCACCCGCGTATCCCGACGCGAATTGGGAACTAAATCGAAAGCAAGGATTAAATAGGAAAAGGCGTCAGTTCGCGGTTTACGATCCGACACGCCGGATCGTTTATAAACGATAGCCGGACTCGACGACACCGATCCGGCGGCCCGAGACGCGGCACAAGGCCCTTTACCGGCGACGGTGTAGCTCGAACCGTCATGTCCAACGACCGCGTCGTCGAGTTGCTCCGGAAGGCCTACAGCGACGAGATCGAGACCGTGATGAACTACCAGACGAACGCGATCGTCCTCGACGGCGTCCGCGCCGAGGAGATCAAAGAGAGCCTCAAAACGGACATCCAAGAGGAGCTGACCCACGCCGAGCAGCTGGGCCAGCGGCTCAAACAGCTCGGCGCGCGCCCGCCGGGGTCGACGGAGTTCGTCGCCCGCCAGGAGTCGCTCCAGCCGCCCGAGGACTCGACGGACGTCCTCTCGGTCATCCGGGGCGTCCTCGAGGCCGAGGAGGACGCCATCGCCACCTACCGCGAACTCGTCGACGCCGCCGAGGACGCGGGCGACCCCGTCACCGAGGACCTCGCCGTGACGATCCTCGCCGACGAGGAGGCCCACCGCACCGAGTTCCGGGGCTTCGAGAAGGAGTACTGATTCGGACGTGGCGCTGTCTTTCGGCTGCCGTATTTAAATGGGAGTCCGCCATATTTAAATGTGGAATCCCGACCGATACGTGACGATACGAGCAACTGCAACCCCGAAAGCCCTCGGGCTCTCGGCTCCCGCGGCTCGCTGTCGTTCGAAAGAGCGCTCCGCGCTCTTTCGTGATGACGAAAGACGCCGGCGGCGTCTTTCGAACCACGCGCGTTCGCTCGCTGACGCTCGCTCACGTGCTTGCGTCGCCGGGGTTCGCCGAGAGCGCCTCGCCCTTTCAGTCCGCCAGGACGTGATTGGTTGGCCGGCAGAATTCGAGTGTTCGCTCGGCGGACATTTAAATACCTCCTACCGGGCTATTTAAATAGAAGCACGGACCGCCGGCCGCGTCACCCCACCAGCGCCGCGAGCAACACCTTGTCGAGTTCGAACAGCAGGGCGACGCCGGTCGCGACGAGGGCGTATCCGCTAATCCGGCGGACCACCGAGGGCCGGTCGAGGGAGGTGACGTAGCCCGTGAGCGTCTCGCCCGCGCGACGGCCGCCGTAGGCGACGACGAGCAGCGGCCCTGAGAAGCCGATGCCGTAGGTGAAAAGCAGCGTCGCGCTCCCGGTGATGTCCCCGGAGGCCCCGACGTACGCGAGGACGCTGCCGAGGATCGGGCCGACGCAGGGCAGCCAGATGACCCCAAGGAAGAGTCCGAGGACGAACCCCCCGACGAGGGGGTGGTGGGCGCGCTCGACGGCCGTGGTGAACTCGGTCACGGGGGCGGTGAGCCGCGAGGCGGCGGTCGTGTAGGCCTCGTGGAGGTCGTCGTCGGCCAACACCGCGCCGAAGGCGATGATCGCGAGGACGAACGGCAGCCGGAACGTCTCGGGGGTGACGGAACCGATGGCCGCTGTCGAGACCCCCAAGGCGGTAAACGAGAGGATGCTCCCGGAGACGATGGCGATCGGCCGGAGGCGGTGGCCGGCGCTGCCGGCCAAAAGCGGCGGGAGCATCGGGAGACAACACGGCGTCAGGGCGGTCAGGACTCCGGCGAGGAGCACCGCGGCGACGCCCGGCGTTTCGAGCATGTAGTGTGGTTTCGATATCGAACTGAAGAACGTGACGGTTGCTCGCGATATCGCGGGGACGACCGCGGCTGCGATCAGAAGGCTACGATCGCAGGGTCACTCCTCGGCCGGGTCGACCGTCTCGTTGCGGAGCGGTTGGTCGTACCGTCCGACGTCGTCGGGGATGTCGGACTCGTTGAGCGGTTGGGTCCCCGTCGGCATGTCGGCCAGCATGAGCTTCTTCTGCATCGGGTTCATCTCGTAGCCGAGCCGTTCCTGGGTCCGGTTGTAGTAGATCCCCTCGTCGGGCGTCCCGTCCGGGAAGTCCTTTGACTTCTCGGGGAACTCGGGGCGGTCGTGGGCGTTCATGAACCCGGCGATGTCGTGGACGTCCTCCCAGTCGGTCACGTCGTGGGCGTAGCCGTACGGCATCGCCTCGCGGATGTAGGACGCTGAGGTGTACATCCGACCCATCCCGGCGCCGTCGTTGAACGAGCCGGGACCCCAGAGGGGCGGGTAGACGACGTTGCCGTCGTCGTCGACTTCGCCCTGGCCGTCGGCGCCGTGACAGGACGCGCAGTTCTCGAGGTACAACTCGGCGCCGCGGACCGGGTTGACCTCCTCGACCGGCACCTTCTCCTCGCCGGTCGGCTTGTTCAGATGCGACCAGTAGGGCTGGCCCTTGGTCGGGACGCCCTCGCTGAGCCACATCATGTACGCCTCCATGGCCTGTATCTCGCGGCTGTCGTAGTCCGGCGCGCCCTCCTCGGAATCGGGCGAGTTCATGCTCCGCTGGAAGCACCCGATCAGACGCTGCCGGGTGTCGCGCATCCGGTTCCGCCGGCCCGTCCACTCCGGCAGGTCCGCGCTGGTGCCGACGAGCGGGATCAGGTTGATGTCCTGGCCGACCATCCCGACCGCGGCTACCGACTGGCCGCCGCCGTGACAACTGGCACACGAGAGGTCGTTCCCGACGTGTTCGGGCATCTCCTCGGAGGTGTTCGCCATGAGGGTTCGCCCGTACATGATGAGTTCGCGCTCGTTTTCGTTGTCGGGGAGCGTCGACTCGTTCATCTCCTTGGGGACGAAGTTGATCTCGTCGCCAGCGGTCTCGTTCCGATACTGCAACTCGTCTTTGGCCTCGCCCTCCCGGAGGTCGCCGTCTATGACCTCCCGGTTGGGCATGTTGGCCGGAACCTCGGCGGGCTCGCTCGCGTCGACCTCGGGTTGCGGGGTTTCGACGGTCCCGTTGTCGGCTTCGCCGCCGTCGCCGGCACCCGGCAGCCCGGTACACCCCGCCAGGACGACCATCGCGAGCGTCCCGACGAGAAGCAATACCCTGCGATCCATCCCTATCGGCGCCTCCGTCGACGTGTCCATCTGCGCACTCGGTGCGTCATACAGTTGTGCAGATAGAGCACACACAAAAAATTTTGCATGATCGACCCTGCGGATGGCGATGGAGTTAATTATCCGGATACTATCAATACGACGTACCCGCCGAACAGATGAACCCACGAAAGCTCTTCACGCTCACGCTTTTGATTACGGCGCTCGGCATCGGCTACTACTCGATGAACGCGGCGCCCGTACTCAGCGACGAGTCCCATTCCTATCACGGCGACACCGCCTGGGGGACCGACGTCGACGAGACGCTCGAGGCGGCCGCCGCCGAGGACAAACCCGTCCTCGTGTACTTTTGGACCACCTGGTGTACGTACTGCGAGGAGTACAACGCGAACGCCTACACGGACCCGGGCATCCTCGACCGTCTGGATGAGTTCGTCCTGCTCGCGGTGAATCTCGACGACGGAAGCGAGTCGGCGACGCAACTCCAGACCGAGTACAACGCGAACTACCCGCCACAGCACGTCGCCATCACGCCCGGGGGCGAGGTGCTGGTCGAGATCAACGGCTACGCCGAACCGGACGCGTTCGCCACCTACCTCGACGACGCCCGAGCGGCGTGGGAGAGCCGATGATCGGCACCGCGTTGCTCGTCTGTGCGCTCGCCTCGGGGCTCGCGGCGACCGGGCTCTTGCTCCGGGGGTACCTCCGTCGCGACGACAGCTACGACGCCGTCGTCACGCCGCTCATCGCCGTCAATGCTTTTTCTCTGATACTTTCGCTCGCGTATCTCACGTATTCGTTCGTCGTTACGGACTACACGATCGCGTACGTCTATGACAACACCGCGAACTACATTCCCCTCCTCTACCGGGTTACGGGCGTCTACGCCGGCAACGAGGGGTCGGTGCTTTTGTGGGCGACGCTGGCCGCAGTCGTCGCCCTCTGGGCGGCGCTCCTCCGCGGGTTCGAGACCCCCGACGGCAAACTCGTCCAGGCGATCACGGTCGGCTTCGTGACGTACTTCGCCGGGATGTTGGTCCTCGACAGCCCCTTCACCCCGATCGGGGAGGCCATCCCGGAGATGGGCAGCGGCGCCGTCCCGCTCGACGGGACGGGGCTCAACCCGCTGTTGATCGATCCGTACATGGCGATCCACCCGCCGATAATGTTCGTCGCCTACGGGCTGTTGACGATGCCGTTCGCGATCGGTGTCACGCACTTCGTCTCGACGCTCCGCGGCGACGGCGGCGTGTTCGGCTCGTGGATCGGCAGCATCACGCGCTGGGTCCGCATCTCGTGGCTGTTTCTCACGACGGCGATCATCCTCGGCTCGGTTTGGTCCTACCGCGTGCTCGGGTGGGGCGGCATCTGGGCGTGGGATCCTGTCGAGACAGCGGTGTTGATCCCGTGGATATTCCTCACCGCGACGCTGCACGCCGTCATCAACTACCGGTCGCAGTCGACCTACGCGACGCTCGCCCCGGCGATGACGTCGGCGACGCTCGCGCTCGTCGTCTACGCGACCGCCATCGTCAGAAGCGGCGTCTTCCGCAGCGTCCACTCCTTCGCCGACGACGGGATCGGATCCGCGCTCTTGGTTCTGCTCGCCGCGACGCTCGTTCTCGGCGTCGGCTTGCCGCTCGGCTACTGGCTGGTTCGGGAACCGGCGGAGTCGAGCGCCGGAGCGAAGCGGTGGCTCACGCGCTCGAATCTGCTTCACCTGGCGGTCCTCGGCATCGGCCTCCTCGGGTTCATCTCGGTGTGGGGGCTCACGTTCCCGGTTCTCAGCAACTACACCACCGGCGTCGAAGTCGAGCTGACGAGCATCTACTACAACCTCTGGAGCTACGCGATCCTCGTCGCGGTCCTCCTGACGCTGGGCTTCTACATGGACTACGACGTCGAGGGGCGACGGCGGGCGCTGGCCTCGCTCGGCGTCTTCGGCGTCGCGACGGTCGTCGCGGCGCTGGTCGCCCCGAGCGGGACGTGGACGCTCGCCGAGACCGGGCCGGGGGACGTCCTGTTCTATCGGATCCTGGGGAGCGCGAGCGTGCTCTCGATCGTTCCGCCGGCGGCGTACGTCTGTCTCACCGTCATCAAGCGCGCGCTCGAGGTGATCCCCGGGTCGCCGAACCGACAGTTCCAACTCAAGCAGGCCGGCATCACGATGGTCCACGTCAGCCTCGTGCTCCTCGTCGTCTCGGTGTCGTTTTCGTATCTGTTCGTCACCGAATCGTCGGTGATCGTCGACGACGCCGAACGGGAGGCGGCCCTCGAGGAGCCGCCCGTCCACGACGTCCCCGGGTCGGCGTACGCCGTCGAGGTGACCGACTACGAGGAGTACCAACGGCCCGCCTCCCCGGACATCGAGAACGTCGCACTCTCGGTCGGGCAGGTGACCGACCGGGGCCAGTCGATACACGAGACGGTCCAGCCGGTCTACGGGACCGTCACGCGGGTCAATCGGGGGCCGGAGGCGACGATCGTCCAGCTCGACGACTCGCCGATCTGGATCGGCATCGTCGGGGAGGGCCACGAGGCGGTCGAGGTCTCCGAGGGCCAGCGCCTGGTCGGCGTCGGCTACGTCATGTGGGATTACCTCCCCGAGACGCCACAGACCGACGCCGTCGTCGTCGCCGAACCCGGAAACGTCGGCCCGACGGCGGACCCGCCGTCCTCGATCGATCAGACGCGCGTGCTGGGAAGCAGCGTCGGCCTCACCGTCTACGAGGGCGGCGAGCGGATCGCGAGCGGCGACGCGGGCCAGGAGCGATACGTCCAACAGAACGACATGGAGGTCCGTGACGTCTTCGTCGACCGCGGCGCGACCCACGACACCTACGTCATCGCGGCGGTCGACGACGGCACCGCCTCGCTGACCGTCCGGCGGATCCCGCTCATGAACCTCATGCGCCTCAGCGCCCTGACGCTGCTCGCGGGGATGGCCCTCGTGTTGCTGTTCGACCCCGCGTACGGCCTCGTCCCGCGGTTCAGCGTCCGTTCGAGGGGCGTCGAGGCGAGTTCCGACTGAGACAGTATCCATCTACCACTCATGACACAACCCACGTCCGCACTGCTCGTCTCGCTCACGCTCGCGCTGTTCGCCGCGCTCGCGCTGACGGCCGGCGTCGGCGCCGCGGCGTCGGCCACCGGCACCGTCGCCGTCGAGGACGGCTCGGCCGACGGCTACAACGTCACCGTTGCCGCCCTCGACGCGTCGAACGAGCCGATCGTCGACCCGGCCGAGACGACCGTCGAAAACGGCACGTTCGACTACGAGACGGTCGACAACGCGACGTCGTACTTCGTCCGACTCGAATCGGAGGACGCGGTGTACTACGACCTCGTCGACCCCGGCGAGGAGCCGGCGTTCGTCCTGAACCGACGCGTCACCGGGACCGTCGTCGACGAGTCCGGCGCGCCCGTTCCGAACGCCACCGTCGAGGTGGTGAGCCAACACGGCCCCCTGGTCAATCAGGTACCGGTCTCTGCGGACGGGTCCTTCGCGGTCGAGCCGCTACAGCCCAACCGCACCTATCCCCTCCGGATCCGGGCCGACGGCGCGGTCTATCGGGAGGTCGTCTCGACGGACGCGCCCTCGACGGAGATCGACGTGGAACTGCCGGCCCCGACCGCCGATCCGGGGGCGCTCGAACTCAGCGGCGGGCGGCCGGTGAACCACCTCGTGCGGGTCGGCCCGACGGAGAGCGGGGACGGGCTGTTCGTCATCGAGATACTCTCGGTCCGGAACGGCGCCGATCGGCCGTTCGTGGGGCCCGTCGACTTCGCGGTCCCCTCGAACGCCGAGGTGGTGTCCGGGATGGTCAAAAACGAGCGCGTCGAAGCCACCGCCGGGAACGGGACGGTGAGGGTCGAGGCGTCGATCGAAGCGGGCGAGACGGCCCAAGTGGCGGCGATCTACCGGACCGACGACCGCGCCCTCGAGAAGCCGGTCGGCTACGACGTCGAGGAGTTCGCCCTCATGCTCGAGGAGTACGACTTGGCGCAGGCGGAGTTCTCGGACAACCTCGTCGAGGCGGAGGCGGGGATGGACGTGCCGATGGTGACGAACACCGCCCCACTCGGCGCCGACGACCGGATCTCGGTGCGGGTCTCCGGCCCGCCGGCGGGTACCGGCAACGCCACGACGCCCGCCGGGCAGTCGACGCAGGGGACTGGATCGGAATCCGGGGCGGGCGGGCTCCCCGTCCTGCCGTTGGGCGTGGCCTTCGTGGGGACGGTCGCCGGCGGCATCGCGGTGTATCGGTACGTATAGGCCGGGTCGCGGCGTCCGGGTCCGACGCCCGCTCTGGGCGCCCCGCGGGACGAGTGTTCCTCCGACTCGTTTATAATTCCCCGTCCGCCGCCAACCGCCGGATCTCGGCGGCGCGCTCGCGGATCGCCTCGCGCTCGTCGTCGTCTTTGTCGTCCCAGTGGGAGTAGACGAGCCCCATCCGGTGGTTCGACCGGAGCCGGGACTCGTTGCGGCCGAGGAAATCCCAGTACAGCGCGTTGAACGGGCAGGCCCCCTCGCCGGTCGTCTTCGTCTTGTAGTAGGGACATCCCGAGCAGTAGTCGCCCATGCGGTCGACGTAGTTCGCCGAGGCGGCGTAGGGCTTCGTCGAGAGCGAGTCGGTGCCGAACGTCCCCATCCCGACGACGTTCGGCGTCGTCACCCAGTGGTAGGCGTCGACGTAGCCCGCGTGGAACCACTCGTTGAGCTGTTTCGGCTCGACGCCGAACGTCGTCGCGAAGTTCGACAGCACCATCAGCCGCTGGATGTGGTGGGAGTAGCCGCGCGCGCGGACGCCCTCGACCGCGTCCGCGAGACACGCCATCTCCGTCTCGCCCGTCCAGAAGAACTCCGGGAGGGGTTCGGTCACCTCGAGGGCGTTCGCGCCGGCCATCCCCGGTTCGCGGCGGTAGGCGTGGCGGACGAACTCCCGCCAGCCGAGCACCTGCCGGACGAACCCCTCGACGCTCTCGATGGGGGCGTCGCCGTCCTCGTAGGCGTCGATCGCGGCCTCGATCACCTCGTCGGGCCGGAGTAAGCCGACGTTGAGACTCGAGGAGACGAGCGCGTGGTTCATCGACCACTCCCCCTCCAGCATCGCGTCCTGGTAGGGGCCGAACGCCGGGAGGCGCTCCTCGACGAACGACGCCAGCGCCGCCCGCGCGTCCGCACGCGTCACGGGCCAAAAGAAGGGCTCGGGGTCGGCCCACCCGGTCCCGTACGGCGGGCCGTCGTACCCCTCGTCGCCGTACGCCTCCGCGACCCACTCGGCGACCGCCGCCGTCGTGCCGTCGGGATCGAACCGCGGCGGCTCGGGCGGGTCGTACCCCTCGCCGGGGAACTCGCGGTTCTCGTCGTCGAAGTTCCACGCGCCGCCGACGGGGTCGCCGTCGGCCATCAGATAGCCCGTCTCGCGGCGCATGTGTCGGTAGAAGTTCTCGTGGCGATACGGCGGGTCGCCGTCGGCCCACCGATCGAAGGCCTCGGGCGAGCACAGAAACCGGGGGTCCTCCCGGAACGCGATCGTACCGCCGCGCGCCTCGACGAGTTCGCGGAGCCGATCGGTCGCGCCGTGGGCCGACCGCCGCGTCGTGACGAGGCGATCGCCCGGGTGGGCCGCGAAGTGGGCGTCGAACCCATCGGCGAACGTGTCGACCTCGCGGTACTCGACGGTGTGGCCCTCCTCGCGGAGTGCGTCGCGGAAGTGCCGCATCGCGCTGAACACCAGCGTCAGCTTGTGGGGGTGGTAGGGCTTCCGGCGGGCGAACTCGCGGGCTTCGATCATGAGGACGCGGGGGGACGCGCCGTCGGCCGACAGCGGACCGAACCGCGTGAGGCAGTCGCCCAAGACGAGGACGGTCATGCGTGTACGAGGGGCCACGCAAACATAGTTGTAATGCGTGTAGAGGGGCTACGCGGACATATAGTAACCATCGCAAGTGATCACACATCGATCGCACTGCCGTCGTGCGATCGAGTGTGCAGTGTCTTCCGATCGCTACTATAGTTGTACGGGCAGCGCACACGACTGCTAGCCACACGCGACCCCCGATTCGGCTGTTTGCGGTTGCGCGCTCCCGTGATTCGTTGACATAGATCAACGGGCATTTATGTACGTCCAGTACCAACTCGGTAGCTGTATATGGAAGAGTTCAGTCGACGTCGTTTCGTCATCGGTACCGCTGCTACGGCTGCTACGGGCGCGCTCGCGGGCTGTTCGGGCAACGGTGGCGGCAACGGTAACGGCAACGGCAACGGCAACGGTAATGGAAGCGGCAACGGCGGCGGCAACGGCGGCTCCGAAGGCCCCGAGGGCCGTGTTCAGACGTATCTCAGCGACAACGAGGCGAACCTCTACGAGGGCTCCCTCGAGGACATGACCGGCCAGGACGAGGTCGTCATCTCGACGGGCGCCGGCGACAACGGCTTCTCGTTCGACCCCTCCGGCGTGGTCGTCTCCACCGGGACGAACATCGTCTGGGAGTGGACCGGCGAGGGCGGCGCGCACAACGTCGTCTCCGAGGACGGCAGCGACTACGAGTTCGAGAGCGAACTCACCGACGAGGAAGGCTACACCATCGAGCAGACCGTCGACGAGGCCGGCGCCGTCCTCTACGTCTGCATCCCCCACCGCGCGCAGGGCATGTACGGCGCCGTCGCCGTCGTCGACGAGTAACGCTCCCGGTACGACACCCGCGTACTTTTATTTACCACTCCCTAGCCCCCGCTGTGGAACGAATCACGGATCGAGTCTCGAACCCCTTCGGCATGCGGGCCCCCGCCGAACCGGCAGTGTACGGCTACGGCGACGCCAACGCGGACTTTCACGTGATCGGTGCCGACGCCGAGGCCCACGGCGGCGCGGAGACGGGCGTCCCGTTTACCCGATCCGTCGCCGGCGACCGGATCCAGTCGGTCCTGCACGCCGTCGGCTTCGCCGCCGAGCCCTACAGCGACCGCCCCGACCTCGAGAACTGCTACCTCTCGTACCTCCGGCTCGCGCCGGGCGATCCGGCCGACGTCGAGCGCTACCTCGACGCCGAACTCCGGGCGCTGAACGCCCACATCCTGCTTCCAGTGGGCAACGACCCGCTGGCGTACGTGCTCCGGGAGTTCACGACGCAGGCGCGGTCGCTCCCGGCCGACGCCGACCGCCTCCACGCCACCGAGATCCGCGGCCGGGGGTTTCTCGTCGTCCCGGTCGGGGAGCCGACGGCGTGGGAGCCGGGCGACGAGGCAGCTCTCGTCGATCGGCTCGAGGCGCTGTTGAACAGCGACTACCGGCAGACGAAAGGCGTCGCGACGCGGATCGGGTGATCGCGCTCGGCGCCGGTCGGGGTCGGCTCCGACGCCACGGATCCCTCCCCGCCATCAGCGTCCGGCACCCGACCGGCGCGCCCAAAAGCGAAGCCAGTCGGCGAGCGGGTCGGCGTCGCCCTCGACGCGGACCGTGAGGTCCCCATCGAAGCGCCACGTCGCACGCGGCGCGTCCGCACCGAACGCCAGCGGGACGTCGACTTCGAGGCCCTCGGCGGTCACCGAAATCTCGTCGTCGCGATCGAGTTCCTCGGCGAGAACGTCGTCTATCGCGTCGTTCCAGGTCGTTCTGTCGGCGTTCGGCTGTCGGTGTTGCATCTGTCCTGTGTTATCGGGCATCGGTGAGGCGCTCGTAGAGGGCGTGGAGGTGGGGTTCGACCGCGCCCGCGGCCGCCCCCGCGACGCCCGCGAGCCGGATCTCGTCGGGGGCGATCCCGAGTATCTCCGAGAGCGCACCGGGTGACGCCCCCCGCCCCGAGACGAGGACGGTCCGCCCCCGGACCCGGGTTTCGACGGTGAGATCGACCGCCTGTAGCGCCGTCGGAAGCCGATCGACGACGTCTCCCGGGCGGGCCTCGGCCATCGTGCGGGCGTCCGACAGCGAGCGGAACTCGACGAAGAGGCGGTCCCCAGTCGAGCGGACCTCGGCCTCGGCGCCGTCGACAGCGACCGTCAGATCGGCGTCGACGCGGAGCGGGGCCGGGGCCTCAGTCACGCTCTTCGGTCGACACCCGGAGTTCGCCGTCGAGGCGCCAGCGGGCGTGTTCGGCGTCCTCGCCGGTCCCGCTGGGAACCTCGACCTCCATGTCCTCGAACTCGTAGATTATCTCCGCGCCCCGCCCCGTGAGCCGATCGTAGAGGCTGATCGCGAGGTCGGGCCAGGTGGTCGTCTCGTCGATCCGCTCCTCGGTTGGCTCGGCATCTGCCATACGTTACCTACGGTCGCAACCCTCATAGTTGTTTGTCCGCTCGCGCCGACTCGGCGAGCGAGGCGGCGATCGCCGCCTCGATCGGGGTCCGATCGATGGGGACCACGTCCTGGAGGTCGTGGTCCTCGCGCACGGTCACCGGGTGGCGCATGCTCTCGGCCAGCGGGCGCGCGATCGCGTACTGGACGTCGGTCGTGAACCGCAGCCAATGCGAGGAGAGCTTCGGCGTCATCACCGGGACCGGGACGATGCGTATCCGCCGCCCCTTCCGGGCGGCCGTCATCCGGAGCAGCGACTCGTACGAACAGACGGAGGGGCCGCCGATGTCGTACGTCTCGCCCCGTGTTTCCGGGACCGTCAACAGCCCGGTGAGGTAGTCGATCGCGTCCCGGATGCCGATCGGCTGACACGGCGTCCGGACCCACTGCGGGACCACCAACACGGGCAGTCGGTCGGTCAGGTCGTCGACGATCCGGAAGCTCGCGCTCTCGGGGCCGATTATCACCGCCGCCCGGAGCACGGTCAGATCGAAGGATCCCTCCGCGAGGACGGTCTCGACCTCGCGCCGGGAGGCGAGGTGCGGCGAGAGGTCCGTCTCGTCGCCGCTGATCCCGCTCAGGTAGACGACCCGATCGACGCCCGCCTCGGAGGCGATCTCGCGAAAGCGGGCCGCGTACCGGCGGTCGAGTTCGGCGAAGTTCTCAGAGGTGAGCGAGTGGATCAGGTAGTACGCGACGTCGACGCCGTCGCAGAGCCCCTCGAGCGACTCCGGGTCGCCGAGGTCGCCGGCGAAGGGCTCGACGCCGTCCGGGAACGACTCGCTGTCGGCGCTCCGCGAGAACGCGACCACGTCGTGGCCCCCCTCCTCGAGGGCCCGAACCAGCCGCGATCCGACGAATCCGGTCGCACCGACGACTAACGTCCGCATGTATCGTGCGTACGTGACCCATCGACAAGATAGTTGTGTACGGTCGAGGCGGTCATCGGGACCGGTCCGCGTCCGATGGAGCCGGCGGGAACCGAAACGAAAAGCGCGTCCCGCTCGGCGAGCGGTCCGAGACGGCGACGCGGCCGCCGTAGGCGTCGACGAGCTTTCCGACGAGGTACAGCCCGATACCGTCGCCGGAGCTGTCGGAGCCGTGGACGCCGGGTTCGAAGAGGTCCTCGCGGATGTCGGGCGGAATGCCGCCGCCGTCGTCCGCGATTTCGACCTCGATCGCCCCGTCGTCGGCGGTCGCGGTGACGGAGACGGTGAGCTCCGCCGGGGGGTTGTGGACGACCGCGTTCTCGAGGACGTTCCGGAACACCTCGCCGACGAAGCGGTCCGATTCGACGTGGAGGTCGGACTCGATGTCGGCGTCGATCGAGACGTCGGGGGCGTCCGACCGGATCACGGCGATCTCCTCCCGGAGGACGCCCCCGATATCGACGCGTTCGAACTCCCCGCCCTCGGTCTCGGACTCCAGGACGACGTTGGCGGTGTCGAGCAACTGCTCGATGCTCTCGGTCCGGTCCTCGATCGCCTCGGCGGGCGTCGGCGACGGATCGAACGTCGAGGGGCGGATCGCGTCCGCGTGGTTCGAGATGGCGACCATGTGGTTTCTGATGTCGTGTTCGAGCAACCGCAGGAGGAAGACGAGCGTCTCCTCGCGGTCGGCGGTTCGGTCGGCTCGTCGTCGGTTCCGGACGGCGCGGCCGCGGTTCAACCCCACGAGGACGCCCGCGGCGGCCCCGGCGGAGCCGACGACGACGAACTCCCGGAGCGTGCCCAGGGTGATCGCTCCCGAGGTGAGCTCGGGAATCGCCCCCCAGAGGACCAACGCCCCCGTGAACGTCGCCCCGCCGAGACACCACTTCGTCGCGAGTCGATACTCCGGGGCGGGGCGATCGCTCCGGAGCAGTACGATCGCGGACATCACGACGACGTAGCCGAACAGCACGTGGACGACGATGCCGAACACCGCCTGGTTGGGATCGGCCGTCCGAAGGCGGAGCCACGCGAACCAAAGCGTCAGCCCCGACGCCGCGAACGCGATCCCGATCGAGCCGAGCAACGCCCCGAGCGATCGGCGGTGCGTCGTCTCAGACATCGATACCCGTCGCTCCCCGCGGGGCGCTTCGTCGGCGTGTCGGGCGGAGACGGCCGATCATCCCTCAGACGTATCGGCCGACGCCGGACGTCGGATCGGTCGTTCGCTCCCGTCCCCGCCTCGGATCGGATCCGTGAACACCCATGCCGGAGACACCACGTCGCCCCGCACAACCGTTCGGGGCGACTCGCCCGCCGTTTCGATCGCCGATATCGACCGACTGCGGAGGCGTCAGGCTACCAGTCCCCGCCCGTCTTCCGGAGCGGCTGAAGCCGCCCGTAGGTCAGCACGCGCCAGAGCCACTCCATCGGGCCGAACCGGAAGTACCGCAGCCAAAGCACGGACAGCGGAAGCTGGACCGCCCAGATGGCCGCGGCGACGCCCAGCGCCTCCACCCGGCTGACCGAGCCGAACAGCCCCAGTCCGTGGCCGTAGAACACCGACGTGGCGAGCAGCGTCTGGAGGAGGTAGTTGCTGAACGCCGTCCGGCCGACGGCCGACAGCACGCGCGTTTCGATCCCCGACGGCCGCCACCGGCAGTACCGGGCGATCACGCCGACGTAGGCGGCGGCCAGCGGCAGCGCGCCCCAGTAGTTGAACTGCCGCCAAAACAGCGCCGCCCCGGCGCTCCAGTCGGCCGCCTGGATGTAGGCGACGCCGGCGACGACGGTTCCGATCCCGACCGCACCCCCGACGGCGATCAGCCGGGTGTAGAACCGCGGGTCGCGGTCGTTGGTCAACACGCCCGATTTGAAAAGCGCCATCCCGAACAGCATCGCGCCGCTGACCCGCCAGGCGGTGTAGCCGAGCAGCCCCGCGGTCTGCCGCTGGAACGACGACGGGACCCGGTGGTCCATCTGGGCCAGCCAGCCGCCGCGGTAGGTCTCGATCTCCGCCCGGACGACCGACTCCGCCGGCCGCCACGAGTCGCCGATGGCGGCCGCACCCGAACTCAGCCCCGAGAGGACCTCGATGGCCGAGGGGACCGCATACAGCAGCGCACCGAGGACGAGAAGCGACCGGACGGAGCGGTCCCGGAGTGCGACGACGACGAACGCGCAGACGCCGTAGGAAAACAGGATGTCGCCGTACCAAAGCAGGTAGGCGTGGCCGAGGCCGAAGACGACGAGCCACGCCGACCGGCGGGCGTACAGCGATCGGGCGGATCGACCCGCCTTGTCGCTTCGGGTGAACAGCACGACGCCGGCCCCGAAGAGGAAGGTAAACAGCGTGATGAACTTCCCCTCGAAGAGGACGTGACTGAGGAGCCACGCCCAGTAGTTCGCCCCCGTCAGGTCGCCGTAGATGGTCGGATTGAGGAGCGTCAGTTCCGGCATCGAGAACAACTGGACGTTGATCACCAGGATGCCGAGGAGGGCGAACCCCCGGAGGACGTCGAGGCTCAGGATGCGCTCGGCGGGCGGGGTCGGGCCGCTCGATCCGCTCATCGGGGATGCCCCTGGAGGTTCGTCCGCCCGGTTCGTGCTCGCCGGTACATCGGTTCAGCGTGGAATAGCGCGAGCGGATTCAAAATCGTGTTGGAGTGTCACGGGCGGCGACCGCACCGCGTCACCCTCTGAGCAGTCGGACCACCTCGTCCGAGATGTCGTTTCTGACGGCGATCAGGTACCGAAGGCCGGGTTCGAGGACCATCTCCGGGCCGGGGAGTTGGTTGCTGTCGCGTCCGGCGACGACGATCGCCCCCCGCGGGAAGGCCACCGCCTGGAGCTCCCGGCCGGCGACCGGCGCGTCCTCGGCGACGGTGATCTCGAGCAGCGTGAGATCGCCGGTGACGTGCTCGATAGTCTGGACGCCGCCGCCCGCGACGTGAACGATCTCGTTGGTCGCGGCGTGTGCCGCCAGCTCTTCGGGGTAGACCACCTGGTCGACGAGCCCGGCGTACTCCGACTTCTCGCCGTGATCGATCCGTGCGACGGTCCCGATGTCCGGTTCGATCTCCTGTGCCATCGTACAGATTCCGATGTTGGTCATCGCCCCGTACCCGGTCAGCGCGGCGAAGACGTCGCTTCGCTCGAGACCCGCCTGCTCGAGGATCGACCGCCGGCCGCCGTCGCCCTCGATGACGGTCGCGTCGTACTGCTCGCTCAGGAACGCCACCCGATTCGGATCCTTCTCGATTATGACGACGTCGTGGCCGCGTTCCGAGAGGTCCCGTGCGGCGTTGTAGCCGACGTGCTGGCCGCCGACGATAACGACTCGCAGATCGGTGCTCATTCGTCACCGTTCACTCGACAGTCAAATGTAGGTTTCGCCGACACACGCACGTTCGTTTCTCAAACCGAACCGAACCAGTTGGTAGATATATATGTCCGACGTGCGTGTGGGGCAAATATACGAATGACAGTACGGCGAGGCAGAGCCCGATGAGCGGCCACGACCAGCGGGAACCCGAGGCCGAGCTGACCCTACTCGACGCGACGATGATCGGCATGGGTGCGATGATCGGCGCGGGCATCTTCGTGCTCACCGGTCTCGCGGCCGAGATTTCTGGCCCGGCCGCGCTACTCGTGTTCGTCCTGAACGGGGTCGTGACCGCGTTCACCGGCCTCTCGTACGCGGAGCTGGCGTCCGCGATCCCGAAGAGCGGCGGCGGCTACGCGTTCGTCCGGGAGATCTTCGACGACTTCGGCTCGTTCATCATGGGGTGGATGCTCTGGTTCGCGTACATGATCGCCGGCGCGCTGTACGCGCTCGGGTTCGCGCCGAACTTCCTCGAGTTACTCCACGTCTACGGCGTCGTGGCGCCGCCGGATCAGGTGGGTGCTGTCGTGATTCCGCTGTTGGGGATCGGCGTTCCCGCGAAGTTCGTCCTCGCGTTCGTCGCGGTCGCGGGACTCGTCGCGCTGAACGCCGCGTCCACGGCCGCGAGCGGGAGCGCCGAGACGGTGTTCACGATCATCAAGGTCTCCATCCTGGTGGTGTTCGTCGCGTTCGGGTTCTTCTCGGCCGGCGGCGGCGGCGAAACCAGCTTTACGTTCCAGAACTTCGACCCGCTGTTCCCCGAGGAGTCCGGGGCGTTCAGCATCCTTCCGGCGATGGGTCTGACGTTCATCGCGTTCGAGGGGTACGACCTCATCACGACCGTCACCGAGGAGGTAGAGAACCCCCGGGAAAACATACCCAAGGCGATTTTCCTGAGTCTGGGTGCGACCGTGCTCGTGTACCTCCTGGTCGTGACGGTGGCTATCGGCACGCTGGGTGCCGAGGAGTTGGCTGCTGCCGGTGAGGCCGGGATCGCGGCCGCGGCGACCTCGTTCATGCCGACCGGCGTCCCGCTCATCCAGAACGGCGGCGCACTCATCGTCTTCGGCGCCGTGTTCTCGACGATCACCGCGTTGAACGCGGTGGTGATCGCCTCCTCGCGGGTCGCGTTCTCGATGGGTCGGGAGGGGCAGTTACTGCCGTCGATCGGTCGGATCCACTACCGGTTCGGGACGCCGTTCGTCGCGGTGCTTTTGAGCGCGGTCGTCATGCTCGGATCGGTCGTGCTCCCGACACAGAGCGCGGGGAACATGTCGAGTCTGTTCTTCCTCCTGTCGTTTATCGTGGTGAACGTCGCGGTGATCAGGCTTCGCCGGAAGCGGCCGAACATGAACCGGCCCTACGAGATCCCGTACTACCCGATCCCACCGATTCTGGGCATCGCGCTGAACGGAGTGCTCGCCGTCGTCCTGATCTGGTTCCTCGTACGGACGGACCTGCTCGCGCTCCTGCTCAGCGTCGGGTGGTTGGCGGCCGGCGGAGTGATGTACGTCGCACTCAACAGGTATCGGGCGCGGGGGACCGACGACGACCCGACGGCGGGAGCGCCCACCGTCGACGAACCTGCGGAGGAGTGAGCTGACACGGAACGTCGTCGTCGGCGTCCGGATCGGGTCTCGGAGAGCCCGGCCGCCTGTCAACCGCGTCGGGAACGTGATTCGGCTAACGGATTCGCCCGACGTGAGGGGTGGCCAACAGGTTCCTGCTTCGGATCGTCGAAAACGCGTCGCTGACGAAACGTGGTATCGTCCGAAATTAGGCGCCTACGGGAGTTTGGCCACCGATTTCCGACGGCCAAGGACCGTTCGGAAACCGAGTGGGCCAACTCGGATTTGAACCGAGGACCTCCCGGTTATCAGCCGAGCGCTCATACCTAGCTGAGCTATTGGCCCTAGGTAGGCGCGTTTCATCGTAGCGCCGTGGATTGTTTAAACGTTTCTTTTC
>Ga0209917_1000434_pt1 | contig 17778 bp, 17 predicted proteins | sample SalPon2_C_H2O_MG_FD_185710 | JGI IMG/M metagenome (GOLD analysis project Ga0209917, IMG submission 185710) | Salt pond water microbial communities from South San Francisco under conditions of wetland restoration - Salt Pond MetaG R2_C_H2O_MG... | ecosystem: Environmental > Aquatic > Non-marine... | reverse complement strand
CCGAACCCGCTGTCCTTTCTCGGTCTCGGGGACGATTACAACGAACCCACGCTCTACGCGAGCAAGACCATCGCCTTGATCTCCTAATTCAGAGATCTCGACAACCCGAGTTTCGCCCTTGCTTACGGGTGGCTGATCGGCCTCCGGTTGGTGATCGCGGTCATTACTCGATTCAAAGGAACTTGGTTGTGAAGGCTTCTCAGAGGTTCCGACGAGTGCAACTTGGTAATCTTCAGTAGGGTCGACGTAGCCAACATCAACTTCCTGTTTGGGTACTTCAAGAACGTACGATTGGCCGTGTTCTTCAACTTCAGCTGTAAACAGACAGGAGAGTTCTTCGGAGATATCCATTGAGAGCTCTTAGTGAGCACTAAGATAACGAGAAAGTTGAGACTGTCGAGAGACGCAATCTCCCGGATCAACTCACAACGTATTCAGCAACGGACCGCTGCTCACATACCGGACACACTGTCGTTCCAGACTCTACCGTCGACCCACATCTCCGGCACTCGAAGTAAGTCTGGTCCCGACGACCTCTAAACAACGTGCTGAGTTGTGGCAACTTCATATCTTTCTGTGAGACTTCAACACATAATAAAGATTCATGATTATTCATGCTACTGTCATCTGTTACGTAGTGAACTCACAAATTAGTTCACACAAAATATACCTCAAAACCCGTGAAACCTACACAAAGTGGAGTGTAGGTTACGGCTCTATTGTGGGTTGGCCCCCACTGACGCTCCGGCCCTCCAAGACGGAACGCACCTGAAAATATTCACTCCTAAAACAATAATGGTTGATACTACTACACAAGAATACAATAGGATACAGTCGACACTAGCATTTTGCCTCCCGAAGCTAACGTATTCATATGCCATTCTCCGTCACCTGGCACACTATTCTCGACGAACTAGACGAGGTGCCACCCGATGGTACCTTCCGTACCCCACTATCTGAAAAGCCATTCCGCCTCGAAGACGTCCAAGAACACCGTCTCCTCATCGCCTACCGCAACCAAGAGACGACCATCCCCCTCAAACGCGAGCAGTTCGAGACCCTCTACGACCGCGTCTCTGATTCTCCACAGCCCTTCGATCTAGATCGGCTCCCAGCTGACGCCGAGCCCTACGCCACTATTCTCTCGATTCACCCACTCTTCGAAATCGACTCACGCGACGGCGTGTTGAAACCCACCGATTCGCCTACTCCCTCTTCGTTCGTCGACGCCGACCTCACTGTCGAAGGCCAAAACCCCGAACCCACGCGTAAGGAACCCGACCTCCCGCTGTACTCCGATGCCTTACTCTTGATCGATGCCCTCGAACGCTACGAGCCGACCAACCTCGAAACGATGGAGACCGCCGAGTTGGTCAATCTCTATACCCTCTGCTCGGATGTCCAGCGTAATGCAAATGATCTCCGCCAAAACGTCCGCTCGCTTCTCCTCGATCGCCTCCATCACGACCAACCCATCTATGGTCAGTACGGATCGGTCCAGCGCACCAGTCGACGCAATCGAACGCTCAAGGACGACGAAACGGTCCTCGAATTACTCGAAGACCAAGGGATTGACCGCGAACGTGTCACCACTGTCGACGCCTCCAAAGTCGATGAGACACTCGAAGTCACTGACCTCGCTGAATCCGACCTCTATGAGATCGACGAAAGCCAGTACGTCCGCAAAGCCGATGTCGACGAAGAGCGCAAGGAATCGCGGCTTCAGGGCCTCAAAGACCAACTCGCTGCCGTCGACTCCACTAAGTCAGAGGACCTCCGACGAGAAATCGAGGAACTCGAATCCCGGATTGAAGAGCTCACCAGCTTCAAATCCGGTACTACGTTCGAATAAAATTAATCACCAGCCTGAAGATTATATTTAATTTCTCGTAGAGAGCATTAGGGGAAATGGTTTTAGTTTGGTTGGATACATACTGTAGCCCTCATCGCCTTCTTAAGTAGCTGGAATAAGTAGCCCACACCACACCTGACGAATGACCACAGAAGGACATCCATCACTCCCAAAATGGATCAAGGATGCGTATATCCCTCTTGAGCGGTATCTCTGTGAGCAGTCGACTCACGAGTCCTTCACACGTCAACAGGCCACTGAGATTATCGGCGAGGCCAACACCGATTTCAGTGATGCCGATATCGACCATGCACTCGATTACCTACTCAACCGCGGCTGGCTCTACCAAGTCGACGACCAACTATTCATTACTGAGCTCCAGTGTGGAGAATCGGCTGAGTCGAACAACTAGCCACAGAGGGTTGTCGACTCAGCCTGCCTGAGTCAGTTACGGGCGTCGACAGCCGAGCGACGACGCCATAGATAGATCATTCCAGGGATGACTGCAACGATCCATACTAGCGAACTCACGAGATAGAGCCAGCGGTATTTCGGCCATTCAATGTCCGGTGCTAAGGAGCGGCTATCGAAGTAGATCGCTACCGGGAGGGCGAGCCACGTCCCGATGAATAACACAGCCCACAACCCCTCAGGCAACGCCGTTACGCCGAAAAATACCACCAACCAGCCAACTGACGCTCCCAGTATCATGTTCCGCCAGCGTGTCGAAGAGGCGGCCTCCGAGCGAGGTGACCCAGTCGACAATTCACCAGAAACTGATGGGACCTCGGTCTCGTCAGTAGGTTCTGGATCTGGATGTACTGACTCATCTGAGTCAGACTGTTCGGCTGGCTCGATGAAGTCGAGATACTCGGCGACGAGATCAAGTGAGTCGTATTCGTCGATCAACTCGACGAGGCCGTCACCATCGATGAGTTTCACATTCAGATCCTCGGCTATCTCTCTAGCCTGCCGAGAATAGCCGTTCGTCGTAACGATCAGGACCTTGTCGACGTTCTCGAATTGCTGTCGAAGACTGGCGTACTGCTGGACATCCGGTGACCCGACAGTTGTGTTCGGACCATATCGCTTGGCTTGGATCAACAGCAGTTGGTCGTAGGGCTGCGACTTGCGAGCCGTGATGTCGACACCCTTGTCAGCGCTGGCTGTCGAGACGGTCGTCTCCCAGCCCATCCGCTTCCAGAGGTCGGCCACGAAGTGCTCGAACTCGTAGGGATCCATCTGTTGGAGGATCTCCTTGAGTTGTGCTGGTGTGTCAACTGTCGAGCCCTCAGCTGGTATCTGGGGATTTGACTCGATCATCGCTCGCTGGGCTGCTACCGAAGACGAGTGATTCGATGATTCACCATGGCTCGAGTCGGAATCAGATGTCTCCAAACTAGTGAATGCCTTTCGAAGGCTTCGATAGAGCTCGCGATAGGCGAGGTATCGAAGGAACCGTTTCATACAGGTCTGTTGATCAGTCCCGTACGTGAGTGTTGTCGTAGGTCAGTAGTATTATACAAATAACTCGAGTACTCGAAGCAATGACGACACAGGGAGAACTCCGGACAGAATCGTCTACAGAGTTGCGCGATGCAATTCAGGATCTCCCGCCAAGCGCCAAGCTAGTTGCCATCGTCCTCAAACACAATGGAACTCTCACCCAACGAGAGCTCGCCGCAGAGTCCCTCCTCCCAGAACGGACTGTCCGACTCGGCCTCAAAGAGTTACAAGAAGTCGGTGTCGTTGAATCGAGAACATCGCTACAGGACGCTCGAAAACGTCTCTATACCCTTTCGGTGGAGTCAACTTCTGAGAGTGGTGAATGAAGCTACCTGACGACTTTCCGTTTGTCTGCTCCACGTCAATCCTGCTCCACGTCAATCGGTACGAGAAGAACAGCGGACATGGTGGTGTATCCTATCGACTTTTATCAATTTAACAACAGACAGAGTGGTGTAAACCTGTGTATGTCGGTGATCATCGCAATTCATCACACACCACTACGTCCGCAGTAATTCAGGTGAGAAGCCTACCAATTCAAGGAACAGCGGACATGGTGGTGTGTTGTACCACCGAAAGAAACGGTGGTCTATCTGGAAAATACCAAGCTTGGATGCTCTCTGTGGTTCATTAGTCGATCTACCGAGTTCGGACGTTCTTGAGAAGGCTCGAACACTCTCCCCCCACTCTGTCCGCTGTTCCGTATGAAATTCCCTATGACGGAAAGGAACAATGGTGAGTAGACAGAATCTCAGTGTATCATTATCGCAAACAGAGACACCAGAGATGGCCTTTTGTCGTGGATGTGGTAGTATCTATATACATCCACATTGGATGGATTTGCTACGGACTAGTACAAACAAAGACAATATAAATCTTTCCTTATTTAAGAATATTACTAGAGCTTCAGAGTCTCCCCACCCTTTCGGTGGTTGAAGAACAGCGGACAGAGTGGTGGGGGTGTGTTCCTGGTTTGTTTAAATACTACAAGAACAGCGGAAACTCCGGACGCAGTGGTTTTATAAAGAAGGCGTGTCTACCACTGCGTGATCAGACTACTTCCATGGGAATCTTCGAACGAGATACAGACATCTACCGGGACCGAGACGCCCTTCGCGAAGATTATCAGCCCGAAGAACTTGTCGGTCGAGACGAGGAACTCCGGGCTTATCAGACTGCACTTCAACCCGTGATCAACGCTGAACAACCAAACAATATCTTCCTCTACGGCAAAACTGGGGTCGGGAAGACCGCCGCAACACGGTATCTTTTGTCTCACCTCAAAGAAGATGTTAAACAATACGAAGACATCGATTTCAGCCTTGTTTTCTTGAACTGCGACGGATTGATTTCCTCGTATCAAATCGCGACACGGCTTGTCAACGAACTTCGTAACGATACGAATCAAATCAGTACCACTGGATATCCACGCTCGAGCGTCTACGAGATGTTATGGGAGGAACTTGATGAGCTCGGTGGCACCGTCCTTGTCGTACTTGATGAAGTCGATCATGTTCAAGATGATTCGATCTTGTATCAGCTCCCACGCGCTCGGGCAAACGGGAATCTCTCGTCGACAAAGATAGGAATCATTGGGATTTCCAACGATTTCTCCTTCCGTGACGATCTTTCGCCAAAAGTCAAAAGTTCCCTCTGCGAACAGGAAATCCATTTCCCCGCCTACGATGCGGACGACCTACAGAAGATTCTCACCCAGCGAGCTGCGGTTGCCTTCTACGATGATGTCCTCGACGATGCTGTCATCCCACTCTGTGCAGCATACGGTGCAAAAGACGCTGGAGACGCCAGACAGTCGATCGATCTGCTCATGAAGACCGGTGACATCGCTCGCGATGACAACAGCGAGACCGTTACCGAGGAGCACGTGGAACGAGGTCGGCGCAACCTTGAACGCGGTCGTATCGAGGAGGGGATTAATGGTCTTACCCAGCATGGCCACCTCGTCCTGTATGCGTTGTTGACGCTCAATCTCGAACAGGAGACACCGGTTCGATCGCGGGACATCCGGCCACGGTACTCTTTATTTGCGGAACGGGCAGGACGGGATCCACTCGTACCACGCCGAATGCGTGATCACCTATCAGAGCTTGCGATGCTTGGATTGATTTCGGTCACCGAACGAAATGAAGGGCGACGTGGAGGGACGTACCGTGAATACGACATGGATATGAGTCCAGAACTGATCCTCAATGCGTTGGATGACGTTCTCAACGATGTTGGTGTTCACGAATCCGTGAAGCAGCACCTCATTTCGGATACTGAATCCGGAGAAACGACTGCGCTGACCGATTTTTCTTAGGCAAATAAAGTTACGTCGTTATTACCTGCTACCCCACCGTGTCCGCTGTTCTCCCTCTTCGCACACCAATTTATTACACCTGAACACCACTCTGTCCGGAGTAAATCTTGTATTGAAGCTCTCTGCCCCGTATTTTAGCAGGGCCATTTAATCAATATTTTGAGCACACCACTCTGTCCGCTGTTCTGGAGTTCACTTCACACACAGGGTGTGATATCTCGGTATGTCGATAGTTCTTGACCTACTCGTTGGTATTGACTGGGCCTTTATATTTGGACTTGACCTTATCTCCCTCTCGCCACTGCCAGTAGTAATAGCGATTATTGTTGATTTCCTTGATTGTGATCGTTACCCTCCCCGGGACATCGTCGGGGAGGTCATTAGGTGTCTTCTCGCCATCGGCCTCGTTAGCCTGCTCCTCTTTGAGGCGAGCTTCGCGCTTCTCGTATTCGGCCAATGCTTCGCCATAACGGGAAACCTCCCGAAGACGCTCCGGTGTGGCCTCGTTGAGGGTGTTGACGACCTCCGTTGAGGGGGTTCGCCGGTGGTGTTGGTGGTTCATAGGACATCGACGCTCTCCGTGTTAACCAACACGGACCCTCCTTCGGTAGTTTTGTTGGTTAAGTAGGTGCGGGCTTATTACGCCGGATGTCCTACCAACCTTGGTACACAGCGACCGCTTGCCGGACCAGCGCTCTGTCACGCTCACACGCCTCACGATGCTTTGCAACCTGTTCGATACTGATGTCTTGTGCAATGCGAAGAGCGTGGCTGCGACCGAGGGGCTCCGTGAGGCACCACAAACAATGCACTAATATGGTCTGGCCGGAGTCGAGGGCCGACAGAATTGCGCCCACGGCCGCCGTTGGATCGGCGGTGACGACGGCTATCGTGATAGCATCGCTGGCGCACGTATCGGCAACACGAACTGCAGTGTCGACGGCACTGTCTGCCACCGCGCTACATATTGTGACGACGTTGAATCCGTAAAAATAGCCGTCGGTGACCGACGCCGTGTAGACGACGACGTCGGCTGGGTCCAAGACTTCGTCTGGAACCCTTTCGTCACTCGTGTCACGATGTTCGATATTATCAACGATACACTCGGTACCGAAGCCCCCAATACGGCTGTCAGCAGGTTGGAAAGGTTGCCTGTGTCTATTGCACTGTTTATACGCGGTTAGTCGCTTACGTAATCTTTGTTGAGGGTGAGTGGATAATAGGGAATCGGCAGAGTGACAGCAGATAATGTCCCCGAATCTACAATAATATCATAATTAATTTCGTCTTTCGCTATTGGTGACATAGTGTCAAATGATTCTATATGGCGATGTTTGACAGTAGTCACCTCAAAATTTTCAGACTTTGCAATACTGTATATATAATCTGTCGCAACATCTAATCCATATTTTGATGATGCACGAACTTCGAAATATATGCTAAGCTTGAAATATGACGTGTCAGAATTTTCTTCAGATAATTCTAACGTACTTTCAGCGAGAGACTCCGTTTCGAATCTTTCTCTTAAGTTGTGATGTCGGAGATTGCTTTCGTGAGATAAGAGGTGTGACGTCCGTTCCACTAAATCTTCCTGGATACCACAGTGGTCATACGGTTCAATATGGCTTGTACTAATAATAACACTTTGTGGTAGTTTATTTTGAATACGGGCTAACCAAGGTGTTTCAACCTTGTCGGGTAGATTAGTAATAACTAGCGTTCTCCGAACGTAATGACCTCGACGCTCCCAATCCGAACCTCTCTCTTTGACTTCAGGTGGTGAAATTAAATCTTCTACTGGTACAACATTATTGCTTCTAGATTTAAAAAAATATGACAGTAACTTCTCACGGAGTTGTTTTAAGCCTTGTAAAATTTCCATCATGACTTAATCACCTATCAGATGGTGAAGACGACTTAATATATAAGTGAGCAATGTCGTCAATTAGCTCTCGAACCTCCGCTCCTCGTTCTTTACTGAGATTATTCGATAGCTGGGAGAGATCGGTAATGAGGTCATTTGCATCGTGGTGTATATCGTATGTATAAAACGCCTCCCGCTGTAGTGTTATGTCCTCAAACCCACCCTTCACAACCATTGCCTGATAAAATTCTTTTCCTCTTTCCTGGTCCACTTCTCTGATGAACCTTTGAATTTCTAAACATAAATCTGGCGGCAGCTCGGGGAAGAGATTTTCAATCTCATCAAGCCGTTCGCTGAATTCCATTCCTAACGTCTCCTCTTCTTGTCCTTTTTTACTGTTCGTGAGAAGGTTCCGGCACAACTGAAAAAATAGACGATATTCGAGAATCGCATCGCTCTGTGTTTGGAGTGTGTCTGATCCTTTTTGTACCTGAACAATACCATCTCTTATACGTTGTAGATATTCATCAAAAAGATTGACAAACTTCTCTACTACTTCATCTGAGTAGAGAATAAATTTATAATCCATACTCATTTGCAGAAGTTTATTCAAAATGAGTGTTGGAGGCTGATCAGGATTTGTAGGACCTATCTCATCTTTCGTCTCTTCTATTCGTAGTCTGTTTTCAAGTGCGGAGATCTTTTCTTCTACCCTGCTACGGTCTGCAAATTGTTTGGGACGGATTATTTCGTCAGGGAGCTTATCAAGATCTGTCCTCTGATAGTACGTATCGCCTCCTTTCTCTATCTTTTTTATTTTGTCGTAGTATTTAATGCAATTTTGCAGGCTATTTTGAATCGAACTCTCCGAGACTCCCTCTACTTCCTTCATAATGTTAATTATTTCAACACGTTGCTTCCGGCCGTTAGCGAGAAGTGAAAATATCTTTCTATCTCTCTCGTCAGATACTTGTACCATTCTCAAAATAATATCTACCCCCATTTATAAAATTTCGGTTGGGTAGTCCTACCCCTCCAGAATTGTCAGTCTTCTCTCCCCCATAGTGGTCGATGCACACCTATGTTAGACGAACTACGACTGAGGGATATCATCCAAACAAAAAGCTCCCTCAAGCGTGAAAAACAGGACAAGTTCACCAACACCCCATTTTGGGACTCAGAAAGTCAGTATGAGGCAGGGGGAGTCAGGGTATGAGGGGGTTCAATGTACCCACTCTCCGACTTGCTGCAGTGTTAAACCTACGCGCCTACGTCTCGGCTCTCGCCCAACTCTCCGGGAGTATAAAAAGTATATATAGTACGAAACACCTTCCCCTGGACATCCCACCTATAGCTGACTGGTCCAGGCGGTCTATATCAAATGCATATATGGGGCCTGTAGTGAGTTCCATGATTGCCTTCGCCTGTTTGGTTCTTATCGCTTCCGGAGACATTGGAAGCGAGACAGGTGTATTAACTCTATCACTCCTCCCACCAGCACGGTTCGAAGACAGCCGTTGGGTGCCGCTTGCACGCGTGAGTACTACCGACCAACTTGACAACACAAGTCTCGACAAACAATTATCTAGTTTGAACGACCGCGTTGAGGACCTAGAAGGCGAGGTCGTCCATGAGATCGCATGCGCCGAATCTGGCGCAGAGATGGACCGGGAGTCACTAGAGAAGATCCTCACGATGGCAGACGACGATGAGTTCGATGTTCTCGCTGTCTGGAAGCTCGATCGGCTAACGCGGTCCGACCCGTGGGAGAGTGTTAGATACCTTACTCGACTCCGTGATAACGGTGTAATCCTATATTCTGACAGTCACGGGTTCTTTGACTGGGGGGATCGAAGAGACTTCGAGATTCTCGTTCGGGAGCTCCTCTTCGCTCGTGAATGGTACTCGCGTATCAAGGAAAACGCAGAAGACGGTCAATTGAAACGCCTTAGGGACGGAAAGTACCCATTCGGTAAGCCTCACTTCGGATACGAGAAGGATGACGAGGATCAGTTACATTTGACTGAGCGTGGCCAGCGGATTATTCCCACCGTATTCAACCACTACATCGAGTCAGAAAACAGGGCTGAGACCAGACGTAGAGTCAATCGTGAACTGGTGGATGATGGAAAGATCACCGATAGTCAAATAAAAACGATCCTGGAGAGCCCACTTTGTATTGGACAGTTAACATTGAAGGAGAGGGTTGTGAAGACCGTCCCTACGCTTCAGTGTGTTCCGAAGCAAACGTACAACGAAGCACAAGAGATCATCGAAGAGCGCAGACCTGATACGCCCGATGGGGAATCTGTCCCGGGCTCGATAGAACAGGCTACGATGCGATTCGGACCTGAATTCGTCGGTCAGCTATTCGATAAATTCACAGCTGTATGTCAGGTGTGTGATGGTGAGTTGATGGAGACAGGTACTACGACGCTGGTTCGGGATACTCGTCTCGTCGAATACGAATGTGAGGACTGTGACTTTAGAGGACCGCTGTTTGGTGAACTAGAAATCAACAAGTTAGACTCCACTCTCCCGCTTGGATGCCCGTTTTGCATCTCTGTGGACGCTGTAACCGGTGAGAAGGATCCCTCGTCAGCGTTAGAGTACCTCTACACCTGCGAACATTGTGGCAATCAGTTTGCTGTCAATGTACCGCCGAATAAGTACAAGCGGGCGTTCGAACAGCCCGATGCTGCCTACCGTTGGAATACAAACCACAGTGATGGACCTGACGATGATGATAAGGGTTGTACTTCTGAAGAGACTGCGTTTATTTGGGATGTTACTATCCTGTCTGACGGAGGGTAGTCGCTCCGGTTCGGGTATCTATCGACGCGAGCGTACCGCCGGAAAAGAGATGTTCATTTGAACAGCGTCGACGCCGACCACTGGTACTACGTTTTCTCCAGACTGTGTCGATGATTAGGATTTGATGTCGTGCGTCTTCTTCCATACTGTCTCCTTTGCGACTCCAGAAACTGCCCCAGCTTCTGCTAACGTGATCGATTTCTCCCGACCTTCCGCCGCCAGATACAGACACGCGGAAGCGATGCTTGTCGGGCTTCCAGTCACACTGGTTGATGTCTCAAGGATCTCTCTGGCCCGCTGTTCTGTTACTTCATCCAATCCGAGCCGGGTTCTCAGAAATGGAATATACGTGTCCACTGGCGTGATCTTGTTATGAATATCGCAGTCGGATTTGAGGGAGCGATAGGCAGTTCGTATTTCCTGGTCCGATACGCCACACGTCTCGGCTACGATACCGAGTGGACGAGGGGACTCTTGTTCTCGAAAAGTAGCGTAGACGATCGCTGCCGTCCCGGTTGAGATGCTGCGACCTCGAAAGTATTGCTGTTCCCACGCCTCGGCAACAGTCTCTGCTGCTTTCACGCAATCTTCAATGGAACCGTCGAGCTCTAGAATGCGATTTTCAGTATCTACAATCAAGCTGACTAGCACTTCGTCCGAAGAGTCTCGAACCGTAACTGTATCTTGCCACTGCCTGGTTTCGACCACATCCCGATCCTGACTGAGACTTTCGGTGGCTATCTCAAACTCGGTTGAGGGCGTATCTGCGGCAATAATCAAATTACAATCCGAGCAGCGCAGCTTATCTTGATTGAATTCCTCGGTGTCAGTACTATCGCACAGTGGGCAGCTGAATTCTGTATCGGAGACTGTCATCAGGAGTCTCCGTTCTGGTACGCTCGGTACTCGTCGATAATCCGTTTCGCCTTTGAGCCTTTTCGTGACTTATCCATCTGGGTCTGTACGTGCTTGAACCGATGACGGGTCGCGGTCGCTTTACCAAATAAGTCATCGGGCAGGATCCGGTATTCCTCGACATCCGCTTCGAAGCCCGCGATTTGATAGTGCCCAATATACAGTTCGTTTCGGAGGACTTTCCCCACAGACTGTCGGCACCAAGCCTCACTCTGCTTCGTACTTTTGCCCTGTTCGTTTAGCAGGAACGCTACCTGCGGCATTGATCGCTCTTGAATGTACATCTCAAAGATCTCGTGAACTAACTTTGCTTCCGCAGTGTCAATATGTAGTGTCCCATCGTCGACCTTCTCATACCCCAAGGGTGGCCGTTTGTTGGGCCATTTTCGTTCACGGGCGAGTCCATACATTCCGAGTTTCACACGCTGGCTTGTCAGATCGGATTCTAACTCGGCAGCTGAGGCTAAATTTCGGAAATTGAATCTACCGACAGGATTCGTTGTATCGAGAAATTCTGTTACACTGTGGAGTCCGACGTCCAGTTCATCGAGTTCTTCCTCGGTCTTGACGAGATCAACTAGCGAACGGCAGAACCGATCTAATTTCCAGAAGACGACGACGTCGAAGAGTCTATCTCGTGCTCGGTCGAGCATCGACTGAAACTCAGGTCTCTCCGTATTACGGCCGGACTCTGCCTCGTCGGAAAATACAAACATAACCTCCCAATTAGCCTTCTTACAAGTATCCCAGCACCGACGGATCTGTTCGTCTATCGAATACCCGAATCGCTGGCTGTTCGACGATGTTCGTACATAGATGGCCGCCCGCAAGCCCGTTTGTGCCTCCTGCTCTTCCGTGCTGGTCCGTGCTGGAACAGTTAGTGACTGCTCTGTTCGGTAAGTGCTCATACTATCACTTTTCTCCGACTGTCACTGGCGGACGCAGTTCAACTATCGAATCCTCAGCGGCACAATCAGGACAGAGAGGCTGCTCTACAGTCTCCTGAAACCGTGTATCACCGATTGTATAGGCTGCGCAACATCGTGGACATTCCCACGCTACTACGTCGTATTCTTCCGCTAGTTCTGGATACGTATTGGCAAGAGCGGGTGTTAGCTGTGCATCGTCCCGTGACTCAAGATATTCGACTACTTTTTCTCGCGGATACTCTCTATACTGCGGTACAAACCCTGAGACCCCGACATCTGCGTACTTACTGGTTCCCTTTCCACATCGCTCTCTATACGAACAGAATTTGCATTCCCAGCTCTGTTCTGGCTCATCTGGCGGCAGTTTATCGTTGAGACGGTAGTCAGAATGAGTGACAGCCCACTTGACGACTGTTTCCTCCCAGAACTCAGCATTGAATTCCACGTGGAATGCTTCTAATTCTAAGCTCTCACGCGAAACGTAGACGAGTACACCCTCAGTAACTTCTAGATCGTACTTACGTGAAAGCCCGACCTGGTAAGCGTGAAGTTGTGCGAGGTGATGGGGTTTTGGACCGTCAAGATAGTCCAGTGACGAGGTCGTCTTGATCTCGGTTGGTAGAAGCGGTGTACTCTCTTCATCAACTAAAACGGGGTCCGTTACTCCCTTGATTCGGAGATCTCCCTGTTTTGTTTCTATCGCGAAATCGATCCACACCGAGTTACGAATGAAGATTTCATCAGTGGCAACAACGTCCTGTAAAAACGGGACGACAACTTTCTCTTCGATCTCCTGTCCCGTCCAGAGTATGCCTCGAGCATTTCGTCGTTCTTCTGGTGCATTCTCTTGTTGATAGACGATCTTCCGATGGCACTGGAGTAACGAGCTTGGACTATGTCGACTGGCATGGGGAACAGTGCCTGCACCATTAAAATACGGCTTACCGTCTCGGATGTTCTGTCGGAAATTCTTGGCACGGTACCAGTCATCAAACGCCTCTTTGTTAATCGATTGTAGTGCAGCACTAACACACGATTCCTCTATTCCAGTGTTTTCTGTGCCTGCACTCTCATCATGTGATTCCATCGATGAACCGTTCGCGTCCACAGAGATAGTCTATGACCGATTGTTATTCGACATCTGTCGCGTATTGCCGAAAGAACGTCTCGATCGCTGGCCGATTAAGATTTAACAAGATCACTCCAAGATCCCCACAGAATCTCTATGGCAAGATTCTTTGGTTTACTCGTTCGGGTCAACCGGTTGTGTCGAAGTATATCCTGGATACCACCAAGCAGTACTTCGCCCACCAACTTTCTTTGATCTGAGATATCCTCGCTGTTCAAGATTTTCGAGCCTCGTTAGTATCCCGCGACGACCAACTGTGAGTTGATCCGCTACTTCAGATGCGGTTAAAATGGGATCGTTACTGCGTTTAAAAGTATCAAGAATCTCCTCGTCTGTTACTTCTGGAGGTCGGCCGGGTCCATCATGCATTAAGTCACTCTCCTGATGTCACATCTGTTACGTATTTGCTCCTACAAAGGAGTTAAAACGCTGCGCGAAAATTATTCGTGTATGGTGCTTGACAAAATTTTGTACAAGGTGAATTAATTCATGAGTGATGAGAAAGCCGATGAGTTCCTTTCTCTCTTGTATCATGCTCTCCGCACGCGACGACGTCGACAGGTGATTCGGATTCTTGCAAGATCTGATGACGAGACGGTGACTGTTCGATCCCTCGCTCGTAAAATTGCTGCCACTGAACAGAGTGTACCACGGTCTCAGGCAACAGGTGAACCATATCGCAATGCCTACAATGCGCTTTCCCAGACTCATTTGCCAGCACTTGTCGACGCTGACATTGTCATCTATGACCCCAAGAGGCAGATAGTATCACCAGGTTCAAATTTAAAAATCGCGGCTCTTCTTGTTATTACAAATACATCTATTATTGAAATTCTACAAAATTGATTTTATATATCGCTGAAATGATATTTATCCGCTCATTAAACTTAATGCAAGACTGCGAACGCGTATCTCATACACTCAAGAGCTACCTCATCTGACTTCTTCGAGTACTGTTTCACCGCTGCCGTTCTGTGATTCCCATTCCCACTCATCTTCAACTCGCAGGCGGCCATCTTCAAGAACTTCAATGACCCCAACAGAGTGACCCGTTGCGGTGTCGTGGTTTCGATTGATTTGCGTGTATCGGATGTTCCACCGATTCCCCTCAACAGTTCCAACAAGATGTCCATCCACCACATCACCACCCTCGTAGTGGGCGTAGATTCGTTCACCGTCCTGTTCGAAATAAAACTTCGTGTCCCCACTCACCTCTCCATCGTCAGTATTCGTGACCCCAACTAACGTCCGTCCGTCAAGTGAAATGTTGTTGCTCATGTACAATGCCTCTCTGTATCCTGACTTCAAGATTGCGTGCTGAACTCAGCCTCTAAGTAAAGCAAGTTGTCTTTGCTTCTCTTCTGGGGAAGTCAGGGAACCTTAATCAGGAGATAGCCACGCTCCAGTTACAACGAAAAGGTAGTAGTCTACGTTCAAAACGAGAAGATGGCTTACTTATAACTCAATCCAAGCAAAACGAGAAGTCACTGTTCAATGCAGTGTGTGCTAATTGCTACCCAGAAATTTGGGTTTTTAGTAGAATACAGAGTTTGACTTAGCGGTTAGCATGGCTCGATCACGGGGCGTGACCAACTAACCTATCTGGATTCTATCAGAACGTCTCGTGCAAGATGGACGGCGCGTATGCAACAGGATCATCCTTCAAGAAAATTCCAAATGGATCCCGTAGCCCAGACTATTGCCGCAACTCCTATTATTACATAGATCAGCATACGGATTCCGTTTTCTAATGGATTGGCTAGAACAATAAAAAAAGCACCAAACATAGCTGCAAAAAGCAAGGTTAGTCCAACACTTCGGGCAGACATTAAAATATCCCATGTCTCATTCATGTTAGGCATATCAACATGGTCGATTAAAAGTGTATTCCGTATAGGGTTTTGCTCAATGTTGAATAGAACCTCTATATCTTGCACGGCAACCGGTAGCAATGTCAGCAGATTTTGTGTTGTCCCACTGATCAGCCATGATTCAGGTCAACTTTGGATTCCCCTTTTACAGAACCTCAAGTCAAGAGTCGGGATAGAGTCGTCTTTTATATAGGTGGTCTCTCATCGTTCCCAACTTCATAGATCCAAAGTTGAGTGCAATTCATCAATGGTGTGGTAAATAACAATTGCAACCATTATTTGCACGTTTGTATAATAACGTGCAAAAATTCGGCTCTGAGCCGGGAATAGCTCTCTTTGAGGGCCGATAACAACACCGATAAGTGCATGATACTCATTAGTAACACGCAATACGAACCAAACGGAACAGAGACAGCTCTTGGAACGTCTGGCTCTCGCGGAGCGAATACGAGGTGCTGCCTCGGGGAGCCGAGACCTTCGAGCAGGAAGTGGCGATCCTGCTGATGAGTGATTGCGGGCACCGTGTCCAGGAAGTTTTCGATATGAAGTGTGCTGTTAGAGACGCCGAACTAGATCATCGGGGCGTACAACCATTACGTGCAGACGATCTGGACTTCTCTTGATAGATATGCTAACTGTTTCTTGAGGACTGACCCGTCACCTGATAAGTTTGAGACATACGCTGGCGTCTTGGTGGACAGAACGTCTACTAAATTGTGTTAATAATTATGATCTTCGCGGTACAGTTGATAACCTCAAGGAGAGAGATCGTGTGTGAGTCAACAGATAGTCTCATCATCAAGGTTGAATGTAGAATTGCCGAACATCCTCTTCATCTGGGATATAATAAGTTGCATAGCTTAATATTACTCAAAATAAAGACTCGTTCATGAACCGTTCTCGTGGAGTTGCTCCAGTAATTGGAACCATTCTAGTTGTTGCAGTAGTTGTTGTTATTGCCACTATTACAGGATACTATACATTAGTTACGCTTGATCGGCTGGAAAATCCACCTCCACAAGCAGTGATCAATTCTGTACAGGACAAAGGTAGTGTAGTTTCACCTAGTGATTTCAACGATTCAGAACCAAATAATCAAAATAATATTTCTGTAACATTTACACACGCGTCTGGGTCAATGATTGCTAAAGATCGCCTTTCTGTAGATGTAAATGGATATGATGCGTATGATGTTTATAGTAATAAATCTTGGGAAACACTTGGTAGAAACCCTATTCAATCAAATCTCTCCGCTGGTAATTCGTTCCGAGTTGTCGTATATGGCTCTGTAGATACAGATGGCTCCGAAACAGAAACTCCATCTCACTTTCATAATACTGGCACACTTGATGAAGATGTTAGGACAAGTAATCAGAACGAAATGGCTAATGAGCTTAGTACTGGGGACGTAGTACGGATACGTTGGACCTCTCCTTCTGGGTTAAATTCATATATTTTGGAAGAAGTCACAATAGAATAGTAAAATATCTGTCCATAAATAATCTTATCTTGACTGAGCTTATCAAGAGAGCTTTTGATTGTAAAGTACCTCGGGGTCAAGCCCCGAGGCACTCGTCTTGATTATCTGCAGAATCACATAAGTTCGTGCGACTCATCTTTTCGTAGCACCTTGATAATGTTTTCTAAGACTCCATTATATTATGATAAGTTCATTTACGGTCGTGTACGTCTTCGTTCGGTAGTTGAACTAGTTTCCACCAAACACTACGTTCAGTTCATCACGCATGGATTCTCTGCGGTACCGTCGTTTTTCGGCTTCTGAGAGGTAGTTCTGAGAAACGACTTCCGTACTCGACGAGCCTTGATCGGCAGCAATTCCTTCGAGACCTTCCATCATTTGCTTGACAGCCTCGTTGTAAGTGGTGTACCAGAAGCGTCGACCCATCTTGGCAGTCGGTGTTTGTCCCTCGACAGAGACTCCTGCGTCCTCAGCAAGCCGTTTGAATCGTTGGTTGACTGTTTGCGGAGCGATATGGCCGGTTGATGAGCGACTGGATGAGAAGAGATAGCCATCCCAATTCGGGCTATCGAGATCGACGATCCGCTGGTTCAGCACGTCGACGCCGAACAGCAGCGCAACTTCTCCTGGACCGTTCTTGCGCTGCTCGAAGACGATTCGGTTGTCCTCGTCGTCGGTGAGTACGAACTGATCGATAGAGAGCGAGGCAACTTCGTTGGGTCGTAGACCCCAGGCTCCAAGAGCCAACACGAGGAGTTGAGAATCAATAGAGTCGGCGGCCTCGTAGATTGCCCGCATCCCGTCGGCGTCGACGGTCTTGTTGTCGGGTGTATCGATCTCCCAGCGGAACTGATCGTTGGCTCCGTCGAGTGGATTGTATTTGGCGCCCTCGAATCGCACCTGGTGGTCGTAGAACTGCTGGACATCACCGAGGTACTTAAGCCGTGACTGATCGGTTGACAGGCGGTCTTTGAGGACGTCGAAGACTTCCATACAGCGGTCGTTTTCGGCTGGCCGCTCGTCGATATCATCGAGGTTTCGGGTGAGGCTGTGTGGGCCATGCAGCTGCTCGTAGATCCGAGCATATTCTGCAAGGCG
>Ga0209917_1000432_pt1 | contig 17836 bp, 15 predicted proteins | sample SalPon2_C_H2O_MG_FD_185710 | JGI IMG/M metagenome (GOLD analysis project Ga0209917, IMG submission 185710) | Salt pond water microbial communities from South San Francisco under conditions of wetland restoration - Salt Pond MetaG R2_C_H2O_MG... | ecosystem: Environmental > Aquatic > Non-marine... | reverse complement strand
TACTTCGACGAATCGCCTGAGCTGTGTCGTCGCTGTTCCTTGGACTGCCTGATAGTACACAGCATCGTCGCGGTCGGCAATCGATTGGCGGACGAGTTCGCTCTTGCCGATCTGGCGGCGCCCATAGATAATGGCGAGTTCTGCAGCGTCACTCTCGTAGAGGGCCTGTAACCGATCGAGTTCATCGAGACGATTGACGAACTGGTCCATACTCCCAGTCGTGGCGGAGAGAACATACGTGTTTCGAAGTTAGAGGTAGAACTATAATAGTCCGTACGATAATATTCTGAGCTCTAATATAGAGAGTCAATAATTCGACGAAGATCAGGATACGGCTCTGCGGGCGCAGAAAAATTCAACCAACCGATCAGAAGATACGCCATTGCGTAGTTAACTAGTTAGATCGAAGACAGCCGTAGATCGCCGCATTACAGACCGAGACTTATTATGCTGATTCCGCGTTTACTCGAATATGGACACCGGGGACGCAGATCCCTTCGCAGAGCAACAGCGGTTATTTGAGCTTCTCTCACAGGACACCCGACAGCTCATCGTCCAAGAACTCCTCGGCCACCCTGCCCACCTTATGTCTCTCGCGGAACTCGAGTATATGACTGGGAAGAACCGTGCGACGATCAGGGACCACCGCGACACGTTACGCGAGGCGGATATCATCGCACGGTACACATCAGAGCCGAACAAGGAAACTCGGGAACTCCCAGCGCAGTTCTATGGGTTCACAGAGCGTGGTGTGGAGATCCTTCACAGCTACAAATACCTACGAGGAGTGCCTGTTGCTCGATCCCTCTATGAGAACACCCGGAAAACGGAGAAGATCCAGCGTCACGAAGCGGCGCCACGTCCGGACCTGCCGACGGCTTTTGCGGCGGCACTCGAGTTTGACGAACCAGATCCCGACGGCGTCGACGTCGGTACGGGTCGATAACCTGTCGCCAATATAACGCGCTATCGGGGTAGAATTCCTAACTGATACCCTATAGGTCCCAATATAGGATTATCTATAGGGAAAGCTGTACAGACGAATTGACTGAAGAGAAACCTTCAAACGAGTAGAACCGAGGGCGTTCGTTACCAGATCGTCGTCGTAGGACGAAACGAACAGGGAGAGCACTGTAGTCAAGCTCAGCGTCTGACTCGTTTCTCGGCTTACTCGGTTGCGTGTCCCGGACGTGGCGCTTGTGCATACTTATCGATCTCGGGCGTGGTGTCCAGCCGCGTATACATATCCTGCAACGTCGCTTCAGCTCGCAAAAGGCCTGCCTCCGATAGCAACGCTCGTCCCTCCTCGGTCAACCCGTAGAAGCGCCAGGGAAGATCACGTTGTCGACGGTCGTCGGGAAGCACCCGTTCCTCGACGATACTGTCCTCAATCAAGATCTCGAGATGCTCGCGGATCGTACTCTGACTCTTGCTGGGGTTCACGTAGCTGAGTTCCTTGAGCGAGGGCAGCTGCTTCGGATGGGACAGAATATTCTGAATCAAAACGAAGCGGGTCTCCTGGGTGACAGTGTTGAGACGCTGGCGCTGAGATTCAACGGTGCTGTCTAGATCGGAGATCGTCCGTGGCGTATCCGAGTTCGAGGAATCAGATGGCATAGTAGGCGTTCGTAATCATAGGCCGACCGGTGATTCACGCGGAGCTATGACTGCCTGAATGTTAACTACTTTGGCGAGCACCGAATTGGTATAGACCAAGCCAAAAAGAGACGGTCACTCCGTGACCGGCCCTTTGTACTCCCAATCGAGACTATCCCCCTGTCGACGAACGACGTACTTGTAGGGGCCATGCAGTGCCCCGGATTGGCACTTACAGTTGTCTTTGCCACAGCTGACTTTCTTGATCACCACGGTCCCACCACCCGATTCTTCGACAGCTTCGATCGATTCACCCTCGCCGGCGTCGATATCCTCAGCGGCGACATCCTGGCGGTACTCGAGGAGATCGTCGATCCAGTCCTGAAGAGCACGCAAGTCTGTGTCGTCCTGCTTCGGGACGCCCTCGGCGAGATATTGCGGCAGGCCCTCTGGAGCTGGTGGCCGTGTCGGCATTGTCTTACCAAACGATAAGCCCCGTTAAGGAATAAATGTTTGGTAAGATTCGGAGACACCCTCCGACGTTTCCGAAGTAAACACTGCTGAGGTCAACGCTATCGTGTGATTATCGCAAGTTTAGTAGCAGCGGAAGAGATGGATTCATCGCTACCCCTCCGTCGGTTCCGGAGCTAATGGTTGTGACGCTGATCCAGTTATTCCGAAGGCTGATAAGACGTACACAGTGACGGCTGTCGTCCAGGAAGTCGCTGACCACGATGAAGACACACTCGCCCTGCCACGCAGTATGAACTGACACGGAGCTGAGAGACGTTCGAGGGAAGAAGCCGCAGGAGAAGTCGGAGAAGATAGAGTCCATGAACCCTCCACCGTTTCCGAAGCTTTTGCTGACGGCCAGGAACGCGAACCCTCACTCCACCATTTCCGAAGCTATCCACGTGAGAAGGAAGGGGGCCACGACAGAGACGGCATAGATTGCCGAGAAGATGATCCGTTCTACGTGTTCTGTCCTTCCACTCAAAACATATTCTTTTCCTAGAATGTTGCTTTTGCGGTATTGCGCTTACTGTTTCACGGTAAGTATCTTAGTTCTTTTGTCTTGTAAAGTGTCTCTGCTGGATGGTGGCCCCGTGTTGTTTCCGTAGCTTCGGAAACAGTGGAGTGAGAGGGTATTATAAAGAAACGGGGCTTCGGAACCGGTGGTGTGGATATCTCTTTTAAACAACCGAGCTTCGGACGCTCCGGAAACTAAGGACGCGGTGGTTTTATCATATCGTCCCGTGTGGCGGTCTATCATGGGGATGTTCCAACGAGACCGTCAGGTGTTCGCTGATGCTGAACCACTTGACGACTCCTATGAGCCCGAGGATATCCGGGAACGGGACGAGGAACTCGAAAAATATCAACGAGCCCTCCAGCCGATCATCGATAACCGCCCGACGTCGAACATCTTTCTGTACGGCAAGACGGGAACGGGAAAGACCGTCGCGACGAAGTTTATGCTGTCCCATCTTGAGAACGACGCGACCGAGTACGACGACGTCGATCTCTCGACCGTCTGGGTCAGCTGCGAGAACCTCTCCTCGTCCTACCAGGTCGCCGTCGCCCTCGTCAACGAACTTCGCGAAAGCCAGGACAAAGACCGCATCAGTACCACCGGCTACTCTCAGCAACGGGTCTTCGACATCCTCTACGAGGAAATCGACGCGCTCGGCGGCACCGTCGTAATCGTCCTCGACGAAATCGACAACATCGGCCACTCCGACGACATCCTCTACGGGCTCCCACGAGCACGGTCGAACGGCTACGTCGACGACGTCCGCCCGGTGATCGTTGGCATCAGCAACGACTTCCAGTTCCGGGACAACCTCTCGCCGAAGGTCAAGGACACGCTCGCCGAAAAGGAGATTCTCTTCCCCCCATACGACGCGAATCAGCTACGTTCGATTCTCAACCCACGTGCTGAGAAGGCGTTCCACGATGACGTCCTTGACGATGACGTCGTTCCGCTCTGTGCGGCGTTTGCCGCCCAAGACACGGGATCGGCCCGACAGGCGATCCGACTGCTCCGTGAGGCCGGCGAGCTCGCGCAAGCCGCCGATTCTGACACCGTGACCGAGGAGCACGTCCGGGACGCCCAGGACGAGCTCGAAAAGAACCAACTCTACGAGGGGATGCAGGAACTCACGACACAGGGACACGCCGTCCTCTGTGCGCTCGCGTACCACCAGGCGCTCGACGACGTCCCCGTTCGCTCTCGCGATCTCTACGAGCGATACGTGAAGATCTGCGACCGGCTTGACGCCGACAGCGTGAGCGAACGCCGTGTTCGCGACCACCTCTCGGATATGAATATGCTCGGGCTCATCAGCGTCTATGAACGGAACGAGGGGCTTTCGGCTGGCCGGTATCACGAGTACGAACTCGACGTTCCGCTGAAAGCCGTGCTTGAGGTCCTCCTGTCGACGACCCGCTTCGAAGAACTCGCGAACATCATCGAGTCGACGGCCGACGATAACAATCTCCTCCAGTCGGATATCTCCGACTACTGAACCCAGTTTCGTGATTTCTAACGTGGTACTGAGTTCCTGAAAGCTCCGGAAACGACGGAGGGTGAGGATTGTCCTAAAACTCCGAAAATAGTAGAGTGAGTGCGTATACCGCTAGGAGTGTCTTACCAAATAGCTTGAACAAATAGTGCTGAGGAGTTTGGTAAGACTAGTCGGGCTGTATAGTGGAAGCTTCGGAAATGGTGGAGGGGTAGCAAAGCTTCGGAAACACCGGAGGGTACAGTCCTCATTTTGGTCAGTTCAAAACAGTACGTATGGAGACCGCGAGTCAATCCTGCCGAATAAGATGTCCGGGATGTCTTGTCGGAGATCATTCGCGTGACGCTGAACGAGAGGCTCCAAAAGAAATAGACAGATCACACCCCCACCACCGTTTCAGCAATTCCCGTGGGAAATAGTGGCCACGGTCGATTCCAGATCAAACACACGATACAGTACAAGAATACGCTGGTTAGCTGCTGGGTACTTGATCTACTCTCTAATCCGGGTGAATTGCTGAAACGGTGGGGGGGGGGGTCCCGGGACCATTCGTTACTCTTCTCAACCCCAAATCGAATGTTGACCACTCTCCAGTTTCCAGTTACGCACTCACCCCGATTTTGGAGGTGTGATGTTCTTCCAGCAAAATTAATTCTTGAAACAGTGGTGGGTGTCTCTCACCTCAATTGCCCAGAATCTTACCAAATCTGAAAGGGCACAAAGATGCGAACTGTTAGATAAGACTGCTAGTCGCCGATAAGCTTCGGGAACGCCTCGCGTTGAGAGGGGTAGTCCATCAAACGCGTGTGAACAGTAGCGATGGTATCGCGGCTAAGCGGTCGAACTGTCGTACATCTCTTCGAAGGCCTCCTCACCACGGATCAACTCGTCGACGCCGTCAGTGAGCGTCACTTCACCGAAGACGGTCGCTCGATAGTATGTGTACAGGCCGTCCTGTCCGCGCTCCGTGCGCTGGCGCTTCTCGACGAGGCCGACGTCGACGAGCTTGTTGAGATGGTAGTGGAGTGTACTGTCGTCGATGTCGAGTGCGTCCTCGAGTTCTTTCGGACTCATCTCGCCGCTGTGAACGAGTCGATAGAGGATCTCATAGCGGGTGCGGTGACCGACAGCCGCGTGCATATCGAGGTACTCTTCAAGGCTAAGAATGCTCTCCTCGGGGAGCAGATCTGCCGGATCGTCCGGGGCGTCGCCGTTGATCGTCCGCGTTTGATCCGTCGCCATCGTACGTCACGCTATGCGTCGGAGACGCTTAGTCGTTGTCAAGCCGAGAATTCTCAAAAACACCGTCTTTTATATATTCTTGCTGAATAGGACCGGCTATGCCCGTCGAAATCACGCGCGAGCTGATCGCTGACCGGCTCGGGCGTGTGACATACGACCGGTTTCTCTTCTATCTGATGGGGCCGTACAAGTCGTTCAACCTCAACTACGTCCTCAACGAGGAGGACCGTCGCGAGATCGACGTCGACGATCTTCCTGGGCCGTTACGCCGGCTCTTCAGGAGCAAGGACGACATCAACGCCGCACAGGGTCTCTTACGACGTGTACAAGGGGAACTTCGAACCGACCCGGGAGTGAATGCGTTTCTCGCACTCGACGTCGACATCGACACAGACGACGTGGATGCGGTGACCCAGAGCATTGAGTACGCACGCTGTAGCAACGCAACCGCGTTCGTGGTGCCGTTTCTTGGCCACAATTTTGGCGTCGGCGAAGAGGCTGGCAGTATTCTCGAAAATCTCGCGGCCACCCATGGTGATCGGTTGATTTTCGTCCACGAGGATGATGTGACAAGTGCGATGATCCGGTCGGCGTCCGTCCGGTGGGATTTGCGCGTCGAAACCTACGAGACTGAGGACGAACTCGTGGCCAAACTGCGGCGGTTCGCCGGCGGAATTATGCATCGCGAACGGCGGGGAGAACTCGATCAGCTGGATTGAAAACGAATGGGTCTTCGAAGCTATCTTACCAAATAGAGGTCCCTCAACCACGATATTGGTTTGGTAAGACCACTGAGTTCTGTAATTCTCCTTCTTGAGTTGGAACCGAACGTAGCGGCACCACGACCTGGCTCATTCGAGCGCGTCTCGAAAGGCGTCAGGGAGTAGCGATCCCGGCTTCTCCGCGTGAAACGCGACGTTTTCGTACGCTTGGTCAATGTGTTTCTGGACGGCCTCGTTGTCGTGGTCCTCGGCCAGCGTCTCTAACTCCGTCAGCATCGTCTGGAGTTCGTCATCGTCACCGATCAGCTCTGCCGTCACGGCCAGCTCTTTGAGGGCCTTGGCTGCGGCGCGTCGGACTCGTCCATCGTCGTCGACGAGAGCGTCCAGGTAAAATTCGCGAAGCCGGCGGCGGTGGGTTTCGATTTCCTCGAGTGTCCAATCTCCCGGTAATGCCTCATCAGTGAGTTCGGTTCCGACTGTTCGGAACGCAAGTCGTGGATACAGCGCGGCCGCAAAACGGACGACAGACTGGCGTTGATACCCATCGCTACTCTCGTAGAGCTCGCGACACCGCTCGAAGCAGTCCTCGAAGAGAGCTGCTCGCTCTTGGAGATCCAGATCCTCGATCTCGTTGATCGCACGATTCACACGATCGGTGTTACCCGAGGCCAGCGCAGCAGCGAATGCGTCGGGTGTCTGGTCCATAATCGTGTGTTCTCTGGCGCCCTGTGTAACTCCTCGGACTACGACCGGGAACGGATGGGTGGACATCTTTGTGGAATATTGACCTGGCTGAGAACCGTGTACTTCGCTCGTCTGGCCGCCACGGGACCGGGTATACTTGTACAGACAGGGAGTAGCAACTGCTATGGCGGACGACGATGAGCCGGTGCAACACTGTCGACTGGATACGGGTGTGGATATTCCGAATGCGCTCGAGGCAGCTGGGATCGAGTATCTCGACGTCGACGACACCCGGACGATTGTCATCTATCAGAGTGCCATTCTTATGCTCACGGCTACTGAAGGGGACGCATCGGCCGCCCAGGCGTTCGATGTCGCACTCTGGGAGTCGCCGGTGGAGGACGCTGATCGCGACCCTGTCGATCTCCTCACGACGTTTATACACGACATAGTAGCCACCGTGAATGGATCTCGCTGGTGAGACACACCTGTGTTGGGTGGCTGAGATTGGTTTGAGCATCTCAAAATCGGACTATGCTGTTCGCTACAGCACGGACGTCTCTTACCAAACAGGTCTATGTCGGTGTGTTAGTCAAGATAAGCCTGGTACAATAGCGAGTCTACTGCTATTTTACCTGTTACCGGAGTATTGGTAACTGACAGATGTACGAGGTACTCGACGACACGGCGGCGCAGATCGTCCTCGCCATCGAGAGTGGTGACTCCATCCGTCGTGTCGCCCAACACCTCCACACGCCGTACGAGACGGTGCGACAAGCCGTAAACCGGCTCGAAGACGCAGGCTACGTCCACTACGATGATGGTCTCACAGTCGTCGACGAGCGCGTCCGCGACGCAGCGCTCGAGCTCGTCGCAGCCAGCGCCGGCGTCAGTCCACCCTCCATCGAGGAGGCCTACATCATCCCACAGTTCGGTGACTGGCCATACGCGTTCACGCGGATCGACGCCGTCTACGTGTGGACTCAAGGCGGCTACCAGGTCGGTCGCGACCCCGACGACTATCCGTTGTTCCTCGCTGTTCGTGAGCAGGACGTCGACGCCTGGGAGATATTGTTCGAGTCGTTTGACCTCCCCACTGCATTCGAGCGACAGCCCCGAGACGAGCTGGACGGACCGCTGCAGATCATCCTCGAGCCACGCGGATCACTCGATCTCGAGCACGTCGAAGGGTATCCGGTGATCCCGAGAGCCGAGACGATCGAGTATATGCGCGAGAACTACGCCCAGTTCCAGTCGGGGCTGGCGATGCTCGACCGGATGTACGAGGATCTCGATCTTGACGTTGCCTACCGTGAAACCGAGCGTACCTAGGCAGATACGCAAATCGTGCGAGACTTTATACCTCGGCAGAGCCAAGGTTTGTTTGACCAATGAGTCTGGACGACGCAGTTGAAGAGGCTCTCGCAACATACGGGATGTCGCGGAGCGAAGAGGCCGAGGAGACGGGCTGCACAGTCGCGACGCTCCAAGACTAACGTACGCCGCTTACTCGAGAGTCCGAATTTTCTCTGCGAACTCCGCCTTCGATAGCCCGGGGGTTTCCATCAGCTCGGGGTTGTCGGTGCGTTCAACCGCCTCTTCGACGAATTCGATCCAGAGCTCCTCGTGCGCTGTTGCGTAGACTGCTTTCGCTTCCGCAGGATACATATCCAGCTCGTATGCCGTCAGGTCGATCTGGACCTCGTGTTTCCGCTCAAGCGTTGTCGCTCCGAAGTCAGAGAGATGTTTGAGGAGCACATTCTTCCGACGAACCGTCAAGAGACGCTTTGACTCGTTAATATACTCGTTTACCCACTCCCGCCAGTCGTATGTCTCTGAGTCGATTTCCACGGAGGTTTCTGGCATCGAGAAATCGGGAGCAATCCGACGGAGGTAGAACTGAACCAGGGCAACAGCAGTCCGATGGTTCGCATTCGGAAGCGCGTGTTTGAGAATGAGATTTGAGGCGAGACGGCCTGCAACATCAGTCGCGCTGCCCTCCCACGATGTCCGGTTGAGCGCGTCTGGGAGTGAATCGATGTCGATGTTCTTGTACGCTTCAACGGGAACTCCTTCTTCTTCCTCGTTCTGGGCTATGAGCGCTTGATAGATCTCGAGGAGCCGGGCAACGATGGTACCGTTATCAGCACCCATCTCAGAGAGTGATTCGCCAAGATCGAATTCGAGATCGCCGACGTCCCCACCACCGACGCGGGAGGTATAGATACCGAAGAACTCGCTGTCAAGATCGTACTTGCGAACCTTCACCGCCACGTCATCGTCGTACTCGACAATCCTGGCAACGATTTCTGATGGAGTCTCGTGGACAAAATCAAGAGAGAACTGATTGTCGCCCGGATGGTGATAATAGACGTGACCCATCTACCTGATTCGCTGTACTTGGAGGAGCATCTTAATTCACGCCCCCCTCGGATCGACCTGGCATCAGGATTCCATCGAACCGAGTCTCTCCCGGTCGACGTTGATTCGGAGACGATACTCACTGTCGTAGCTTCCCTGTTCATTTCGCGTTGGGTCGAGCAGCGAGTACCCGCTTGTGAATGATTCGAGGAGCGCCTCACGCGTCGGGAGGTCGATACCCAGCTCGTCTGCGAGGAATACGATTCGCTTGGTCGCAGCGCCGTTGTCGACTCGCTGGAGATACTCACCGACCGTCGCCCACGAACAGTCCCGATCGTCCGCGACGACCATCGCCTGTGCGAGTTCGCGGATGCCACCACCGAACTCGGGATGGTCGGCACAGTCAACGAGCGTCTTTTCCACGTCTGCGACGTTCACGACGGTACCCTCGGTGGACGTCGGCTCGTAGCCGAAGAATTTGCGCTCGGTGACCGTCACGACGCGATAGGGGACGCCGTGGATCTCCCGACTCTGCGCCCGGGAGGGGGTGACGACGTACACCGTCCGGGGCACTTGTTCTGTCAGCCCGTGGTGCTCGAGGGCGCTGTAGTAGCCGACGTACATCGGCTCGGCGACATGCGAGGCGATAAGATACTCGTGCGTCGTATACCTGCCCTCTTCACCGGCCGCGAGCGGGATGATGAGGTATCGACCGGGGAACAGTCGGTCCAGCCATCCTTTCTCAGTGAGCCGGGAGGCGATCTCTCGGGCGGTGTTCGGGGCGACCTCTAGGGTCGTCTCGATGTCGTCGACGGAGATGATCTGGTTGCCCGCGCCGGCGAGTCGCGAGAGAAGTCGGCTCTCACGGGTGGACAGTCCCTGTCGTATATTTTGCGTGTCTTGTGAGTCGTTCACCCCTGCACTTTAGACATAGACTATGAAAACGAGCGGGGCTTCAACGTTGTTCATCCGCAATTTGGCTGGATAGAAGGCTTTCGCAGAAGAATAATCTGAGTCAGTCAGTACTGCTCGACGTCGATAACTTGTTTCGTCTCCCGATAAGTGAGATCCCCGTCCCCGGAGACGGCTGGCGCGTCTTACTTTGGTGCCTGACTCAAACAGGCAAAAGCCGGACCGAGATGACTTGTAGGCCGATGGGGCTTCAGTCAGAACGTCATTCTATTCGTTCGAGTATGGATCTCGTCTTCACGCCGCTTCTACAGAGGATGATTTAATTACCCACAGCGAACCATTACACAAGCAAAAATGTCGAATTCAACTGACCCTGCTGCCGTGGCTCGCGATATTGAGACCGGTGACAAGGTACGATTCCATTTTGACGGGAGCTTCAGTACGCACCAGTTTCAACCGAGTTCCCCGTTTGAAACTGAAGTCTCGCTATCGCTGCCTATCCCTGATAGCGAAACAGAAAACCCGACGACTCGAATTGATGTACAACCACCAGCTGGCGACCAGAAAGCTGACACCTACTTTTTTGAGCTTATCACACCCGCTACAAGGATTCATTCGTCACTCCGCTCCGAGCGGAAAAGAAGGAAGACGGGCACAAATCTGAGTGGGGAATCAACGGCATCGAGCGGCTTGAGAACCTCTCCCAGCCATAATCCTGTTGCTCAATCCTTGGGCTGACGAGGGTCTCCCGATATCTTACCAAATTTTGAGAACAAAATAGCACAAATTGTTTGGTAAGAGCAGGAAGCGTTGGTTTATCCGATTACCATCTCAATCAGTCGATAATGGACGTGAATGAGGACCCTCCCTTTGTGAATTCTCCTGAACATCTCGACCCCTCTGAAGTCCATCGCCGAGATGAGAAACTCCAACGCGGGAATCACTCCCTCGCCCACTCCGACCACGATGAGATTCTCTCTTCTCTCCTTCAGACGATTCGCACGAATGGGACTCGCCGGACGCTAACACAGTTCTATGTCCACAATCTCCTTCGAATGAGTCTATTGCGGCACGGAGATCAAAGTCGCGCACCATCGAATCCGACTGGCCTAGAGCTCTCACCGGAGCAAGATCCTGGTCTCCCACCGCGACTCGTCCAGTTCGGCGTCGGAATTACCCTCCAGACGGATACTGAAACGACCGATCCACAGTCGTTCGAGCAGATTGCGACATATCTCCTCGAACTCAAGAACTGGTACGCTCGGCAGGGTAGCTCACACCTTCCGCTCGACTCACCGATGGCGGATCCGTACTTCGGGATGGTGTGGCGTGAACTCACGACCCTGCGTCACGCAGATGGTTTTCAGATGCTCGAAAAAGCGTACCGGGCATACAAACCCTGGGAGCAGGAGATGGAGGAGCTTCTCGGCTTTTCCATCGAAGATGCCGTCTACTATACCCGTGAACTCACGGATTGGATTACACCGAGATTAGAGGGACAGGATACGGAGGTTGCGAGGTGGTCGCCGTCACTGCTAGATTTCTCTCAGAAAGCGATTGAACTCACAGACGAGGCAGTATGGGTGTCCGAAGAGACTCTTGTGGATTGGTGCGACGACAGCCCACGTTTCCAGAACTTCCTCGAACGGCTGGTCGTCGAACCGGGCACTGCTTCCGGATTTCGAACGCCGGTAGATGTGAATCCACTAGAGCGAGCGCCGTTCGTCCGAACTGGTGATGAGTACTTGCTTCCGCTTCCCCGTACCGTTCTCTATGCTCTCGCCAACACCTTCTACTACGATTTGATCGATTCGGAGTACCAGGGCGAATTTCAGCTGCGGTTCGGTGATTGGCTCGAGGAGTGGACTGAGGACTGTCTCTCGAAGGTCTTCTCGGAAGATCATATCATCCGGAACTACACTTATGAGTACGGCGGAGAGGAAGTGGAGGGTGATATACTGATCCTCCACGACGATGAACCCGTTATAATCGAATGTAAGGGGAAGAAGCTCCGCGCCGAGACTCGGAAAGGAAACTTCGGAGGCATTGACGCGATCAAGGAAGACATCGAACGGGGGATCGGCGACGCGTACCACCAGGCTGATCGGCTGGTGACGGGCGTTCAATCCGGCCAGATTACTGAGATCGAAACGTCGGATGGGACGACGATCTGCTTGGAACCCTCCACTCTTGAGGATGCACATCGGTGGCTTGTACTTGGAGAATCGTATGGGTCAATCGCGACTCGTGACTTCGCGAAGATACTGGATATGTCGCCTGTCCCGTACGTCTGTGATATCTATGATCTGCAGGTACTTGTCGAGGTCCTTGAGTCCCCGGAGCGACTTCTCCACTACGTCCGGCAACGAACTCGGCAAACGACGGTTCAACTTCGGCGTCCGGGTACGCAGTACGTGAACTCGAAAACATTCAGTTCTGATGAGATAGACTACCTAGCCGTCTACAAGCGCAACGGCTGGGAGTTCCCTCCGGGTGCTCAACGCATCACTGGGGCTGGGGACAACCTTCGGGAAGACGCTATTGATTCGATAATGGATAGCGGAGAGTTTCGATTCACGTTTTAAATTCTCGACCTCAAGGGCACTGGTGATACGCGTGTCTTACCAAACTCATGTTCCGTATCTACTGCGAATGTTTGGTAAGAGTAGGTGGGACAGACGACGTGAATATATACCTTCGATTTGAGAGGTCTGGTTAGCAGCAATGTCGATGGATCATCTCATGGACGACTTCTGGGAGAATATCCTGAAGGAGTATCATGAGATGGATAATTTATCCTTTGATAAAGAAGGGGATTTCATTCAAGAGACGGTCAAACGGTTTCGCGGGAAGTCGACTCACTCTGCTGCAGGGTCTGTGACTACCACGGCTCGGTCAGTCCATCAATCGCCCCGAGTACGCTATGATTTGGACAACGGCAAAACCGTCACTCGGGAACTCGCGGATATCCTCTACGTCGTCAATTCGAACTACCCCTCGGGATCACATAAAACGCGAGCAATGCTCTCACAAGCGAAATTCGCCAAGTCTCCACCATCTTGGGACATCGACCTGTATCAGTACGACCTGATACATCGTCTCCCGGAGTTCACCGTTGTCTCACCACGAACCTACGAGGACTTCGATCTGAGCAGCCTGAATCACACGAGCTTCGCGAATTTCGTGATGGCAAGCCGATTCTCTGATCCGTTCTATCTCTCGTCCAATCGAATGGATGAGGCCGTCTCCAACTACAACCTCGCCACCGATAATGCTACGTTCAACCCCGATCGCTATCACTCGGATCCCAAACCGACACCATACGAATACAGCAAATCGATTTTGAAGCGGCTCGTCAGACGAACATACGGACAGCGCGTCAGAGCTGGCACCGAGATCGACCGGCTGATTGATCATCTCTACGATATCGTCGACGGGAGTTACACGACGAAGTCAAAGCCTCGGACTGATGGTGGATTCGACGAAACAGATGACCCAGCAACGTTTGCGATCATCGAAATAGACGTACAGCTGGACCAGTATTTGGAATAGAGGCTATTTGATCGTCTTTCGTGGGCACTCTTTGTATTTCGTAGGCTCTCCCCATTTACAGGCTAATTTGAGGTTGTTGTTGACCTCGAAGTTAGTCGCCCTGTAGCGCCGACTCGACGATCTCGATTTCGTCATCGGTCAATCCGTAGAGGTCGTAAACGATCTCGTCAATAAGCTCGTCAGTCCTCTTGATCCTCTTGTCCAGATCTTCGGCGCGTTTCTTCACTTTGATGTAGCGGCGAAGGTCCTCGGCAACGTCATCGGGATCTGGGAGCGTGAGAGCTTTCAGACGGTCAATTAGTGTGTTAGTCTTTGTCGCTGTTTCACGGAAATCTGCAAAACCGTCAGCTTTCTCAACGGCAATGGGGACGAATGCCTCTACAAGCGAAGCCTCTATATTAGAGAGATTTGTGAGCTTGAAGGCTTCATAATATTCTGTTTCGGTGTAGCCCCACTGGTCAGTCTCGTACTCGTCTTCCTCCTCAGGCTTGTAACGTGCTGTCGCGCTGATCGTGACCGTTTGGCCATTCCGATTGGTGCGTACATTACTGACCCGGAGATTTTCGTACTCTTCACTCGTGGCGTCAAGGATGTTTGAAGAAGAGGGCTGAAAGAGTCCGATATCCGGGAGATTCGGCCCTTCAGCGTAGTTTCCGAGGTAGTCCAGCACCGCGAGATTCATCTCGTTATATTGTGCTTTCAGATCAATTATTTCACGCGCAAGCTCCGCCAACACGTCGTGAATGACGTCCTCTTCCCCCCTGTCAAGATGAGTTTCGACTGCTCCAAGGATGGCTGACGAATCGGCTCCTGCCTCTCGTTCTATGTAATCTTCGCATTTCGATTTAAGCGTGGCAACCATCTCTCTACGTTCTTTTTCATGTGTAGTGAATGTGATCTCCCGAATGGGGAGCTGTTGGAAGTACTGTTTCGTACAGGTGATGTATCCACCACGGAAGACGTTGCTAATTGACTCCAAGTACAGATAGAGGAGTTTCGAGTTGATGAGTGATAGAATGTAGTCACGGGAGTACTTCGAGTTGGAATGCAGAGAGATACTGAATCCGCCGCTTGCCATCAGGATGTAATTCGACTGAGGTTCTGGATACGGAGAGAAAGAAGGTCCCTCTGCCAGCAGTGGTACGAGTATCTTTGCCCGATCATGAATCTCGAGGTTTCTCGGAGCACTGTAATCATACCATCTCGAATAGTCGGCTCTATCTTCAAGATTCTCTCTATGACGGGTCAGGTAGTCCCAGGTGTTTGGGTACGCCCTCTGGAATTGTTCCTCGGATAGGATGTTGTATTCGGAATTGTAGGGCCAAATAACCCGTTTCTTGCCGGCTCCAAGATAACTGTATTTTTCAAAATCAGTTGAGTGGATCGGCTTTCTGAGTGCTGCTTTCTCAATCGGGAATGGTTCGTCTTCTACGTCCGACGTACAGTACAGCAGGTCGTCATCTTGGTCTTCCACTTTGACCTCAAAGACCTCATCGCCACCAGAACTTGTACCTCGACTAATCCCGAACGCGATCTCTCCTAATGGAACCGAGTGCTCATCGGCGGAATCGATAGTCTGCTTGATCTCCTCGGCGTGAAAGTTCCAGGGGGTTTCGTCCAATGAGTTATTCTCGAATTCGGTTTTAGTCCACTCTCCTGAAACATCGATATCAGTGAGGGTAGCCGGATCGCTGCCGTCGTCCAGCTGCCAGTAGGCGAATGGTTCATCGCGCTCGTTTCCCTGCAGGAATAGTAAAGCGGTGTACGTAGTTGCGGAGTCGGCGAATACCTGATTTGAACCAAAATCGACAATTTCTCGCACCTGTTTATTACTGGAGAGCAGCTTTCGCAAGTTCTCGCCGTAATCTACCCGGAAGAACTTATTCGGGAGAATGTACCCGAATTTCCCCTCTTTATTGAGGAGAGTGACTCCTCTTTCGACAAAGAGGACGTATATATCGAAATTACCGGTTGACGTATCATAGACTTCGCGGTAATAATCTGCTTCTGTTTCATTGAGAAGTTGGATCTGAGTGTACGGCGGATTACCAATAATAGCATCAAAGCCAGAGTCTCCTTTCCTTTCACCGTGTTCGTTATAGAACGCTACAGGGAACTCCAGCTCCCAGTGGAAGAAGTTCTCTTCGCCAGCCATCGCTTGGGCTCTTTTGAACCAGTCTTGATCCTTGATCTCCTCCCATGAGTCGTTCCGTAAAGACTCGGCCATCCGCTCATAAGCGTCGCTGGGCACATCTAATCCGAACGTCTCGGCCGTGTGTACGTTCGCCATCGCTAGCAGATGTTGGTACAGCGGGTCATCCCGGACTTCTTCAAAAGCGGCCTCCATCTCTTTGATATCAGCCAACGACTCGTTGTCGATAGAGAGAAGATCTTGGAAGCGATCCATAACGTGTTCAAGCGCCTGCTGGCGGGCCTGTGCGAACGACTGCTGGAGGGTTAGCTGTCCATTCTCGGCTGAGGACTCGCTGTTCGCAAGCACGTCTTCAATATCGCTTCCTACCAGCGAGTTCCCTGTTTTGAGATGATGATCGAGGAAGGCCAGCGGTTGTTCGGCGGCGAGGGTGCGGAGCCACAACGACACCTTCGCAAGTTCGACGGCCAGCGGGTTCAAATCGATGCCGTAGATACAGCGCTGGGCGACCTGTCTTCGCGCCCAGTTGATATCACGTGTCTGGTCGATGGATTCAACGCCCTGCTGTTCGGCTTGGCGCTCTTGTGCGTTGATGATTTCCCGGGCAAGGTAATCTATTGCGTTTTTCAGAAAATGCCCGCTCCCTATTGCTGGGTCAAGGATTTTCAGTTCGAAAACTCGTTCAGCGAAGTCTTTGGCGAACTGACCTCCTCCCTCTTGTCCCCAAGGATCGCTTGCGAGTAAATCCTGATAGATGTTGTCAACTAGTGGTTCCAGCGTATTCTTGACGATGTGCTCAACGACATACTCGGGAGTGTAGTATGACCCAGTGGCTTTTCTCTCCCCGCTGTCCGTTGTGAGGTACACTTCACCTTCTTGAACGGCAACGTCGTCGCCAGCGTCAGCACTGATATACTCACCGTCGTCGAGAGCCAACGGTTCATTTGCGATATTGAGCTGGTATTCGAGTAGGCCCTCGTAGATGCTTCCGAGGTGGCGAACGTCCAGCGACGAGTAATCGACAAAGATCTTGTCCCCGGCGTTGCCGTTCTGACTCCGCGTGAGAAGTTCAATGACCCGCGCGAGGTAGGCGTCTCCGACCTGGTAGTTCGCGAGGAATTGGGCTTCGACGCTGTCGTCTTCGTCCGGGTCGGTCCTGAACAGGCCACCGTTGTACGCCGGAATGTAGAGATCCTCCTCCGGGATACCACGCGACTTGCTCCCCTGGTCGATGAGTTTGAACAGCTCGTCCAGTCGGTCCCAGAGGTTGTCCTGCCAGTCGCGATACTTCGGATCCGGACTGTCTAGTTCCTCCGCCACCTCCTGCTTGAGGGTATTCAGACTGTAGGATTCCTCGTAGATCTCGTTGTTCGTGTCGAGGAGATCCCGGCCCTCACTCTCTGCGTAGAGCACGAAGATGAGCCGATACAGGTAGATGAGCGAGCTGTCGTGAATGAGGTCGAGAGCGTCTTCGGAGAGATCGTTGTCCGGGTACTGCATGAACCCCTCCGAGAGGACCTTGATTGCCTCGTAGATGTTGTCTTGGAGGTCCTCTCCCAACTCCTGGGCGAAGACATTGGACTCGTCGTAGACCTCGTCGAGGAAGCACTCGCCGCTGGAATCCTCGAGGAACGCGCCGTGGCGGAAGAAGAGGTAGAAGTATTTGAAGTCCTCAAGATCGCCCTTTTCGAGGACGGTCGGCAGGTCAATTTCGTAGTAGGAGTCGAGGCGGTGGCTCGTCGGGCCGTAATAGAGCCGCCACTTCTTCCCGTCGGTGAGTACGGCCCACCGCGCCGGCGTCTCCTGTAGGTAGACGTGGATCTGGTAACTCGGATTCTCGAAGTCGCGCTCGTGTTCCCCACTTCCCCGGGTGTCGAGTGGACGGCCCCAGCGCTTGGCGTCCGCGACGGCGACGGCGTCCTTGTAGAAATCGCCGCCCTCCTCGCGGCGCTCGAACGCACCGCGTGCAGTGTCTTCAGACTCGAAGAAGCCGTAGTCTGGCCGACGCTGGGTCCGGCTGGTGCTCTCCTCGACCTCAAAGGGGATGCCCAGCTTCCGGAACATCGGCCGGATGAACTTCTCCTCGAGTT
>Ga0209917_1000429_pt1 | contig 17938 bp, 20 predicted proteins | sample SalPon2_C_H2O_MG_FD_185710 | JGI IMG/M metagenome (GOLD analysis project Ga0209917, IMG submission 185710) | Salt pond water microbial communities from South San Francisco under conditions of wetland restoration - Salt Pond MetaG R2_C_H2O_MG... | ecosystem: Environmental > Aquatic > Non-marine... | reverse complement strand
TGTCGACGGCGGTGCTGTCAAAAACAACTTCCTCTGTCAGCTCCAATCCAACATCATCGGGACGGAGATCGTCCGACCGGTGGTTGACGAGACGACCGCGCTGGGCGCGGCCTACGCGGCCGGCCTCGCGGTTGGCTACTGGGATACGGTCGACGAGCTGCGCGACAACTGGCAGGTCGACCGACGCTTCCCTGTCGACGAGGACGCCGACATCGAAGTCAACTACGACCGCTGGAAGGACGCAGTCGAGCGCTCCGAGGACTGGGCCCGAGACGAGGGTGGTGACTAACGATGGTACTGAATCCAACACTCGTTGACCCGACGTGGTACATCGCCGCGTTCGCCGGCGGTGCATTCGGTGCTGCCATCGGCGCACTGCCAGCCTTCATCTTCACCGGCTTCATGGTGATTGCTGGTCAAGCGACCGCCTCTCTCGGACTTGAGGGTGCAGGCGAAGGAGCTACACTGACGGCCAGCGGTTTCACTGGCTACCTTGGCTTCGGCCCGGTCTTCGGCCCGCACATCAGCTTCGCCGCTGGTGCGGCCGCAGCCGCATACGCAGCCAAGCAAGGCTACATCGACGATGGTAAGAACATCCTGTGGGCTGCCGGAACACAGAAGACCGACGTGCTGCTCGTCGGTGGTATCTTCGGTATCCTCGGGATGGTCGGTACGGGACTCTTCCGCACTGTCGGCATCCCGACTGACAACATCGCGCTGATGGTCTTCGTCTCCGCGCTGCTCCACCGCGTTGCCTTCGGCTACAGCATTATCGGCGAGGTCACCGGTGACGGCCTCTTCGATGTCGGTCCGTGGGAGCGCGACGAGGACGAAGCACCCGGCATCTGGCTGCCGTGGCAGTACAAATGGAGCGGCGTTGCCTTTATTGGTCTCATCGGTGGGATCCTTGGTGCAGCCGCATACAACGCCACGGGTAGCGCGCTGATCGGCTTCGGTATCAGTGCAGCGAGCCTCGTGTTCCTGCAGGCCGGTGTCGACAACATCCCGGTCACCCACCACATCACCCTCCCCGGCGCGGTCGGGGCTGTGGGTGCCGACGCCGCTGGCTACAGTCCGACAGTTGTGCTGATCGTCGGCGCGCTCTTCGGCATCTTCGGTGCACTGATGGGTGAGATCTGTAACCGTGTCTTCTACATGCACGGCAAAACCCACGTTGACCCGCCAGCATTCGGCATCTTCATGTCCGGTCTGCTGTCGGCTGTCCTGACCGCCGCGGGCGTCCTCGGAGACACCTTCTGGGGCGGCCTCGGTGGCCTCGGCCTCTAAACCGGCCAACTCACCAGCTAACCACTCCTTGCTCACCCCGTTGGTGAGCCGGAGTCGATCACACCGTCGCTCGACGACGGTTGTTTGGTGATGCGGTTTTCGCTTTTTCACTCATCCCAACAGCATGGGTCATGGACGCATCGCGGCAGTAACCACGACACCCGCCGAGCACCGACCACCAACACGCCCATCAGGCGCTGACCACAAACAACACCGAGCACGGATCACGCACAGCCCACGAACACCATCGAGCACTGACCACGCCATCGGGAGCACACCATGGAACTACAGGATCGAATCGCCCGGCGACAGCACGCTGACGACGCCAGGCCGGCCTATGACGCGATCAGCCCGCTGGTACATCCGAGCGAGCCGGTCGGCCGCGGCACCGTCATCGAGCAGCTACTGGACGTGCTGGCACCGATCTTCGACGCCGAGCGGCCGGCCGACAGCTACGTCTGGGGGCCGAAGGGCGCGGGCAAATCAGCTGTCGTTCGCGCGCTGTTTGCGGAGTGTAGCCGCCAACACGGCGATCAGACGACACAGATCTACACCGCAACGCGGGCCGAGCCGACAACCGAGGTGCGATTTCTCTACGTTGACAGCCGGCGTGCCCAGTCAGCGTTCGCGCTGCTGCATACCGTTGTTGCGGCGTTGTCGTCGTCGGCTGTGCCGAAACAGGGGGTCGGCAGCGCGGCGATGGCCGATCGGCTCGACACGCAGCTGACACAACAGGATCGACAGCTCGTTGTCGCCGTCGACCACGTCGGCGAGCCCGAAACCCTCGATAGCGCGGCGGTCTTCGAGCAGTTCGAGCCGTTCAGATCGTCGATCAGCTGTCTGGCGATCGGCCGAGAGAACCCGGCCGACACCGCGATCGCAGACCGCCCGGCGATCAAGCGTGTCCACATCGAACCCTACACCCAGCATACGCTGATCGAGGTGTTGACAAGCCGGGTTGCTGACGGGCGGCTGCGGTCAGCGGTGACAGCCGACGGGCTCAGAGAGGTCGTAGCCTGGGCCGACGGCGACGCCCACGACGCCTTAGCGGCGTTGTTCGGCGCGGCGGTAAACGTCGGTGCGGATGCCGACACCCCGATCGATGCGGCCGCGTTGGCAACCGGGATGGCGGCTGTTCCGCAGCCATGTGTCGCCCTTGGCCGTGTCATGTCGCTACCGACAAGCCGAAAGCGGATCGTCCGACGGCTGATCGAGCTGCCGGAGGCGGCCCGGCGATCGGTCAAGACAGCCGCCGAGGCGATCAGCAACGACGGGATCGATCTCTCGCGGGCGACGATCGAGCGGATCCTCTATGAGCTTGCCGAAGCCGGGATCGTTCGCCGGATCAAAGCCGAGCAGCCATCGGAGACCGGTCGACCACCCTCGCGGCTGGAACCGCGGTTTCCCACACTCGTATTTAAGGCGTTGACTGACACAGCTTGAGACGGGTCGGAACGGTACAGATAGGATTGCACACGATAATCCGATACACACATTTATGTACACCATACTGTAATGATCGTAAGTATGAGTCTACGGTGGATCACCGCTCGCCCGTGGTGTGGGGTCGGCACCGGCAAACTGGCCGGGAACAGCGTTCGAATCGGTCTTTTTGCGGCCGTACTCGGGATCGCGTGGCTCGCGCGCGACCCGACAGGCGTCGTAACGGCCGGACTGTTCGGTCTGATCCCGCTCCCGTGGGGAAGCGATGACGACGAGACCGAACCGGACGCAACCAACACGACAGCGGCTGGCGACGAGACGACAGCCGCCGAGAAGACGGCAGCCGCCGAGACGGAGCCCTCGACGGCTGAAACAGCCGCTTCAAGCACCGACAGCGAGGACCCGACAGCCGCGACGCAACCGACCGAGAGCGGGGTTACGATCACCGACCAGCCCACCGCCGCAACCACCGACGGCGGTGAGGTTGTGCCAAACCAAGACGAGGGGAGTGAGGAGCTCGAAGCGTTCTGTGCGGAGTTAGCCGACGCGATGGCCGAGGGTGCCGACGGCGACCTCACCGTGCGGATGGATCCATCGGATGCCCCAGGGGGAGCAACGGAAGCCGCCGAGACGTTCAACGAGCTGATCGAGGAGTTTAGCGACACCGTCCAGACAGTCGATGACTTCAGCGATCAGGTAACCGGCGCGACAAACCGGGTGACCGGGCGTGTCGAGGAGGTCAAATCTGCCAGCAAGGATATGAGTAGCGAGGTCAACGCGATCGCCGACGATGCGAGCAAACAGAACTCTCAGCTTGAGGAGCTCTCCGATGAAATCCGCTCGCTGTCGGCCGCAACCCAGGAGGTCGCCTCCTCGGCCAGCGAGGTCGCCGAAGCCTCCGAGCAGGCCGCCGAACGCGGCGAGAAGGGCCGAGAGCTGGCGACGGACGCCCTCGCCGAACTCGACGATATCGATACCCGTACCAACCGGATGTTAGAGGCGACACAGGAGCTCGACAGCCGGATCGACGAGATCGAGGAGATCGCGGAGTTCATCGGCGACGTGGCCAGCCAGACCAACATCCTCGCGCTCAACGCCTCGATCGAGGCCGCCCGCGCCGGCGAGGCCGGGGAAGGATTCGCGGTCGTCGCCGACGAGGTCAAGAGCCTCGCCGAGGACGCCGAGGAGGCCGCCGGCGACATCGAGAAATCGGTGAACACGATCCGCGATCAGGCCGATACCACCGTCGAGGAGATGCACGAGACCCGCGATCGGATCGATTCGGGCGTCGATACGATCGAAGGCGCGGTCGAGAACTTCCAGCAGATCGCCGACGATGTCGAGGAAACAAACGTCGGCGTCCAGGAGATCAGCGAGGCAACCGACCAGCAGGCCAACTCACTCCAGGAGGCCGCGGCGATGGTCGACGACGTGAGCGCGATCGCCGACGAGACGGCGGATCGAACCGAAAACGCCGCCGCGGCCGTCCAACAACAGACGACCGCGTTGGCCGAGGTCTCAACCGGCGCGACGACGCTCGACGAACGCAGCAGCTCGCTCAACGAGCTGGCAACCAACTACGAGTTTGGCGGTGTCACCGCCCAGCTGGACGCCGACAGCGACGTGACCACCTTCGAGTTCTGGCACGCGATGGGCGGCGACAAGGGGCTGTTGTTGGAGAACCTGATCCGAGAGTTCGAGGAGCAGGCCGACGGCATCCGGATCGAGGCGACCAACAAGGGTAGCTACCGTGGCAACTTGGAGTCGACGCTCAACGCCGCAGAACGGGGCGACACGCCGACGCTGTCGCAGATCTACGAGATCGGTACCGCGAAGGCACTCGACAGCGGGGCCTTCGAACCGGTCGAAAACGTGTTGCCGAGCCGCACGCAGCTTCGCAACTATCTCGATCCCGTCTTGAGCTACTACCGAACCAACGGCACGCTGTACTCGATGCCGTTTAACTCCTCGGTGCCGATCTTGGCGATCAACCAGGATGCCTTCGAGGCCGCCGGCCTCGACCCGAACAACCCACCGGAAACCTTCGCCGAGGTCACCGCCGCCGCCGAGGAGCTTGTCAACGCCGGCGTCACCGACACCGGGATCACCTTCGCCAACTACGGCTGGTTCGTCGAGCAGTGGTTTGCCAGCGCGGGCCAGGAGATCGTCAACAAACAGAACGGCCGCGCTGGGACGCCCGAGGAGGCGTTCTACGACAGCGAGGCCGGCGTCGAACTCTACGACTGGTGGACGGAGCTGGACAACCGCGGGCTGTACCACAACCCCGGGATCGAAGCCCGCGGCAAGGCCAAGGAGGCCTTCCACGACGGGCAAGCGGCGATGTTGGTCGGCTCATCCTCCTCGTGTGGCTCGATCATCGAGGGCGCGGACTTCGAGACAACAGTCAGTGGGATGCCCGCAGCCGGCGACCGCGTCGGCCTGATCGTCGGCGGTGCGTCGCTGTGGGTCTCCGAGGATGCGACCCGCGAACAACAGGAGGCCGCCGGGGAGTTCCTCGCGTGGATGACCGCGCCCGAACAGCAGGCTCGCTGGCACCAAGAGACCGGCTATCTGCCGGTACACGAACAGGGCGTCGAGAAGCTGCGCAACGACGGCTGGTTCCGCGAGAACCCCGGCCACGAGGTCGGGATCCAGGAGCTGCTTGGCAGCCCCGACACCCCGGCGACCAACGGCGCGCGGATCGGGCCGTTCAACACGGTACGGACGCTCGTCGCCGAGGCCTACGAGGATATCAAGACCGGCGATACCGAGGCGGAACTCGAAAACCTCAGCGAGATGGTCGAACAACAGCTCGAAAACTACGCCGCCGAACAGGGCCGCTAACGCGGGCTGACGGCGACAACCACCTACTACTAAACATCCGCTATCGCAACAGAACTCATGGAACGAACAGTCACCGTCGTCCCGGAGAATGGACTGCACGCGCGACCAGCAACGACCTTCGTCGAAGCCGCCAGCAACTTTGATGCGGAGATCACCGTCGAAGCCGTCGACGGGAGTCGGCCGCCCGTCGCCGCCGACAGCATTCTTGGCGTCACCGGCCTCGGCGTCCGGCGCGGTGACACGGTGACACTGACCGCCGAGGGGCCGGACGCCGAACCCGCCCTTGATGCGCTCGTGAACGTCATCTCGACGCCGGCCGGCGAGTCGGATGTCGCCGGCGACACGCCAGCTTGACCGCACCGTCTCCCACGAGTTGACCGCGGACACACACCGACGCCGGAGCGATTTTTTACCCGGGTCGCCGAGGGGGCGTATGGTACCGCCGCTTGCGCTGGATATCGATGGAACGCTGACGACGCGTGACGATCAGATCGACCCGCGGGTCTTTGAGGTGGTGCCCGCGTGGGACGCGCCGGTCGTGGTGGCGACCGGGAAATCGTTTCCATACCCGGTCGCACTCTGTCACTTTTTAGGGATTCCCGAGCGCGTTGTCGCCGAAAACGGCGGCGTCGTCTGTGCCGAGGGTCAGGTGAGCTTCCAAGGCGACCGCGGTCGGGCAGAACAGGCCGCCGAGGCGTTTCGCGCGCGTGGCGGTGATCTCGGCTGGAACGCCGCCGACACAACGAACCGCTGGCGGGAGACCGAACTTGCCGCCCACATCGACGCCGACGAGGCGTTGCTCCGGGAGGTGGCCGGGGAGTTTGATCTTGAGGTCGTCGACACCGGCTACGCCTACCACCTGAAAACACCAGGCGTCGAAAAGGGCGATGGGTTGGCTGCAGTCGCCGAGGTTCTCGGGATCGACGCCGACTCGTTTGTGGCGATCGGCGACAGCGAAAACGACGTGTCGCTGTTCGAGACGGCGGGTGAATCCTACGCCGTCGCCAACGCCGACGAGCGGGCGAAAGCCGCCGCTGATATCGTAGTTGAAGGGTCGTATTTCGATGGGACGCGCTCGGTGCTTGAATCACTGGAGCCGGCGTTAGGGTAGCTGCCAGCCGACAGCGTGCTCAATCGACGCTGTCGTTGATCCACGACCCAAAGCGGTCGAGCGTGTCAATCGCATCGAACCGCTCGATACAGGGCACATCGTAGGGATGGAGCTCCTCGATCCGGGCTTTGAGGCGGTCGTAGCCCGCGTCGGTCGTTTTGATCAGGAGGATCGTCTCGGCGTCGGTTTCGACGCGCCCGTCCCAGCGGTACGTTGAGTGGCAGTCGACCGCGTTGACACAGGCCGCAAGCCGCTCCTCGACGAGCGTTGCGGCGATCTCCTCGGCCGCGTCATCAGGGGCGGTAACGTAGACGGTCGGCATCCTACAGGTGATCCTCAAAGGGGACAAACGAGCCGTTGATATCCCACTCGTGGATGCAGTAGATGCTCCCGACGGCGTCGTCGTCGACCTGCCACGATTCGGTGGTTCCGTCCCAGCGTTCTGTCCGGCCACACCGCTCGCAGACACGTTCTGTTGGGTGGCGGAGACTGATCGACATACCTGAACGGGAACCCCGCATCGAGTTAACCCTTTCTCAGTCGTCGACACCACAGCCGACCCGAGGGCTGAGTTGATCCCACAACACCGATCAGCCACCCCGGAGGCCGACAGCTCCGAAAATAGCCAATTACAATCCAACACAAAACCAATAAAATTTGGAAAAGATAAATTTATATTCCTAATATCATCCTGTATAGCCGCTCAAATCGGTCGTGAAGGTTATATACACAAACATCCTTGAGAACGTATGGCACTGCACTTTCCAACCTTACACGCGGCGGTCGACACCGACTCCCGGTTTGAGTGTACAGGCTGTGGCGCGCGGCTCAACGATACCGACGGCGGTCGGCGGTGTCCCTCCTGTGGAGCGGCCGTGCAAAACATCAGCGTTCCGCGGAACTGAGCGTCGTTTCCGGGGTTAGCTCTCGCTGAGGGTGTACCGGTAGGGCTGTTGGGCGATCACGGTGATCTCACCGGTTTTCGCCCGGCGGCCGAGTACGGTCGCAAGCTGGTGAGGGCTGTCAAAGGTCGTCTCGGCGTCGGCATCCTCCAAGGCGGCGAGAATCTCTCGGGCGGTCAACGGCTCGTCGGCGGACGCAAGCACACCTTCGACGCGGTCGAAATCACTCGGTGTGGTCTGCATACCCACACTAGCGGCGCTGACGGTTTCAATCTGTGTGTGACAGCTGTCAGACAACCGGCTATACGGCCGGCTCTGCGGTCAATACAGCGATTTCACCGATCAGCAGTTATGACAACGATCAGAAATATGTTCGATAGTGATCAGGAATGTACGACAGTGATCAGAAACGTATGCGACACTGTCGTATGTCACCGGACGACTACGGCGTAAACTCCTCTGCTTCGAGATCGCGCTCCTCGCGGTACTGCTCGACGAACTCTCCAACGTCGAACTCGTGCATCTTCGCCTCAAACTCGGTGAGCGCGCTGGTGTCGTCGGCGTGGCTGACCGCATGCTCCATCAACTCGATGACGAGTTCGACGATGCGCTCGTGGAGCGTTCGAGAATCGAAATCCGTGACCCACAACAGCGCGAAGCCGACATCCGGCTCCTCAGTTCCGTCGTAGGAGACGACCTGTTCGGGGAACTCTTCGAGGACGATCCCAAGCAGATGCGGTGTTCCGAACTCCGGCATCTCCTCGCTTGTGGTCTCGATCGCCTCCTGAAGGACGGCAACCAGAAACTCCGGGAGAAACCGATCCGGCGGATGAACATCCATCACGACGGCGTGGGTTGCGCCACAGTCACAGTCGTACTCGCGCATCCCGAGATCGAAATCGGTGACGGCGACCGACTCGCCGCACGGGAGATCGAGTTGCTCGCCGCGGTCGCCCGGGACGCGTGGGGTAGCCATTGGATGGTGTTCGGGTGAGGAGAGATTAAATCCCGTGTTATCGAATCGATCGCGCTTAGCTGTCGGCCCGCTCGCTGTCGGCGTTGTCGACGGCGTCGCTCATCCCGGGGGCGTTGGCTGGATCGGCGTCGGCGGGTTCGGCGGTTCCGGAGCCAACGTGGAGTTCGCCGTCGCCATCCTCAACGTACACGTCGTCGGCAAAGCCGGCGATCGCGTTCTCGTAGGCCGGCTGGTCGCGCTGTTCGGGCGTTTCGGGTGCCTCAGGAATCCCATCGATCGGTCGGAACTCGCCGAGCGGGTCGTCGACGGTGATCCCATAACGTTTGAAAAAGTCCTCATACCGGCGGAAGTGTTCCTCGAACTCCTCGGCGGGGATCTCCATCATCTCCGTCCAGCCGTGGTTGAAGAAATCGAAGTTGGCCTGGATGTGGGTGATCTCTCGGGCTTTGGCCTCCGGAAAGCCGGCTTCGAGGGCGGCGACGTAGGTGTCCATCGTCGCATCGAAGAAGCCATCCAGGTGATCGCGGCGGGCCTCGCGGGCGTCCTCGTCGGCCTTGCCCAGAAAGATATCGGTGTGCATATCGACGAGCTTGTCGTTGGCGATATCGCCGAGCACGGGCGCGGTCAGCGCGTTTTTCGCCGCCCAGTGGCGGAGATTTTGACGGATCTTCATCGTATCACCGGTAGGGGTTGAACGCTCTTGAAGCCCACGACGCGGGAGGAAACCAGAGCTGACAGGAACAAGCGGCCAAAAGCGAGGGCGATGGGATGAAAACGGGCGGAAATCCGCCCGAGAGCGACTGGCAGAACCGGGTTTGTCCGGTCGAAACCGCCCGGTATGGACGGTTGTCAACGGTTCCGCGTCGATAGCAACCTCCTTTACCCCGGATCACGAACGCGAGGATATGACAGCATCGTACGTCGTTATCGGTGACGGGATCGCGGGCAGCTCCGCGGCCGAAACGCTCCGGGAGGAGGCCCCGGACGCCGAGATCACCGTCATCACCGAGGAGGGCGAGGCCCTCTACAACCGGATCCTCATCAAGGAGTACGCCAAGGGCAAGCTCCCCGAGGCCCCGATTTCGATCCACGACGAGAGCTGGTACGGCGACCGCGAGATCGATCTCCGACTCAACACCGTCGTCACGAACATCGATCCCGACGATCACACCGTTTCGACCCACGAGGGCGAGACGATCGGCTACGACAAGCTCCTCGTTGCGACCGGCGGCACCCCGACACAGCTGCCGGTCGACAACAGCGACGCCGACGGGATCCACCACTTCTGGACGTTTCAGGACGCCCGAAACATCCGCGAGCATATCGAGGGTGCAGACTCGGCGACGATCGTCGGCGCGGGGCTGCTCGGGATCGATCTGGCGGCCATCTGTGGCGAACAGGAAGTCGAGGCCAACTACCTCATGCGCGGGGACTGCTGGTGGCGGTACGCGCTCACCGAGGAGGGCGCGGAGATCATGCACGACGCCATGCGGGAACGCGGCGTCACACCCGTCTTCCAAAGCGGCGTCGATCACTTCGAGACTGACGACGAGGGCCGCGTCGAGGCGACGATCGACCCCAACGGCGAGCGGTTTGAGTCGGACTTCGTCGGCATCGCCATCGGCCTGAACTTCAACATCGAGCTGCTACAGGATCTCGATATCGAACAGGACGACGGCGTCGTCGTCGACAAATACATGCGCACCAGCCTCGACGACATCTTCGCCGCCGGCGATCTGACGCGGTACTACGATACGATTCTCGGCGAATATGCCCAAAATGGCTCGTGGGGCTCCGCAAAGGAGCAGGGCACCATCGCCGCGAAAAACATGATCGAGCCCGAAAGCGACGAGTTCCGCTGGGTGTCCTCATACTCAATCACCCACTTCGATTTCCCCTTCCTTTCGTTTGGGCATCCAACCATCGGCGACGAGTACGTCTCGAAAGCCTACGGCGACAACGAGTGGCGGCGCGTCGCCATCAAGGACGGCAAGGTCGTCGGCGGCGTGCTGATCGGCGATCTCGCCCCACAGAGCGGCTACAAGGAGCTGATGCGCGAGGAGATCCCGGTCGGCGACCAGACGGAAACGCTGCTCAACGAGGAGTTTGAGGCCGACGATATCGCGCCCGTCCAAGAACAGCAGCAGTAATCACGCCGCTGAGGTCGCTGCCGGAAACGAAGCGGTTTTCGGCGGCGGTCGCCTCCCCTCAGATATGGACGGAGGCAGCGGCGAGATGACCCTCGCCTTCGAACTTGAGGCGCTCAAATCCCTTGCCGATCCGGGAACCGTCTTCACCGACGCCCGCCAGTGGACGGAGTACGTCGGCGTTGTCAGCGAGAAGCCGACCTACGTCGTCACCAACTTCACCCGGAAACACCGGGTGCGACAGGATTTCTTCTCGGGGCCGCGCGGCGTCGCCGAAAGTCTCGAAAACGTCGCCGAGCAGTTTGATACCGAACGGCACGTCTTTGTCGGCACCACCGAGGACGACGAAGCGATCGCCGAGACGGCCGGCTGGGAGTATCTCCCCCTCACGGAAGCCGCCGAGGCGGCTGAGTGGGAGCTCGCCGCCGAGTCCGCCGACGAGGAGCTGTTTGAAGCCGAAACGCGCGATGATTGGCCCTAACTGTCGAGTGCATTTTTGCGCATCAAGGACAACGAACAGCCTCACGACAAGCAAGACCACGAAAACCGCCAAGTAAACAGTATTAACAGCCCTCACCCGGAAGCCGAGGGTAATGCTCGGTGGTCTGGTACCCGCGTCACTGCCTCTCGCTGTCGGGCTGATCATCCTCACGACCGCGGTCATCTGGATCGGCAGCGGCTGGCTGGAATCCTCCGCCGAACAGCTGTCGGCGCACTACGGCCTGCCGCCGGTCGTCCAAGGCTCGATCATCGTCGCCGTCGGCTCAAGCTTTCCTGAGCTTGCGAGTGTCGTCTTCACCGCGCTGGCTGGTGTCTTCGATATGGGCGTTGGCGGGATCGTCGGCTCGGCCATCTTCAACATCCTCGTCATCCCGGCGTTGGCGGGGCTGGCCGCGACCGGCAACCTCGAAACGAACCGCGAGATCGTCTACAAGGAAGCCCAGTTCTATATGATCGCGGTCTCGGTGTTGGTGATCACCTTCGCCCTTGGTGTGATCTACGTTCCGGCACCTGAGACGCCGCCGCTTGTCGGGCAGATCACCCGGCCGCTGGCGGCGATCCCGCTGTTGCTCTACGGGCTGTATCTCTTCATCCAGTGGCAGGATGTGAGTGAGTACACCGGTGCTGTTGAGCTCAGCGATTCGATCGGCCGACAGTGGGTGACGCTTGCAGGGGGACTCCTGTTGATTGTGGTGGGTGTCGAACAGCTGGTGGCCGCTGTTGAGTATCTCACCCACACGTTTGGGATCCCGGAGTTTCTCGCCGGCGTGACGATCATCGCCGCGGTGACGAGCCTGCCGGATACACTGGTGAGCGTGCGCGCGGCTCGTGAGGGCCGCGGGCTGACGAGTCTCGGCAACGTGTTGGGATCGAATACGTTTGATCTCCTGGTTGCGATCCCGATCGGCGTCTTGCTCATCGGCACCGTCTCGATCAACTTTGCGGTCGCGGTGCCGATGTTCGGCGTGCTCACGCTGGCGACGGTGCTGTTGTTTGGGTTCCTCCGCACGGATCTCTCGTTGACGACGATCGAAGCCTACGTGTTGCTTGTCGCCTACGGCATCTTTGTCGCGTGGGTGATCGCCGAGACCATCGGCGTGATCAACCTCGTTGCGGCGACCTGAGTCGGGCTCGTTCGGACGGTTGTGTCCGACCCACTCAGGGCACCGAAAGTCCTAATCAGGCGACACCCCTACCGGTGTTGATGAGTCACCAGTTGCCGGATGTGCAGGCCAGCCAGCCGGATGTCGCCGTCGGCCTCAGCCAGGTCGGTGTCACCGGCGTCGAAAAACTCGTGAAGCTCGCACGGAAGGACAAACGACCGATCGTGCTGATGGCGGAGTTCGAGGTCTTTGTTGACCTCCCGGGCGGCCGGAAGGGGATCGATATGAGCCGCAATATGGAGGTCATCGACGAGATCTTAGAGGAGACCACAGAGGCCGAAGCCTACCGCGTCGAGGATGTCTGTGGTGAGGCCGCCGAACGCCTGCTGTCGAAACACGACTACACCTCCACGGCGAGCGTCGAGATGACCGCCGATCTCGTGACCAAAGAGCAGACGCCGGCCAGCAACAAGCCGACCCAAAACACCGCGACGATCATCGCCAGTGCGACCGCAACCGAGGAAGGCACCCACGAGGAGATCGGCGCGGAGGTCACCGGCATGACGGTCTGTCCCTGCTCACAGGGGATGTCCGAATCGCGGGCCCGCGAGAAACTGGAGGATCTCGACGTCGAGCGCGAGGTCATCGATGAGTTCCTTGACACGGTGCCACAGCCCGGCCACTCCCAGCGCGGCCACGCCACGCTGACGATCACCAGCGAGGGCAACCCGGATGTGGATCTCGGCGATATCATCGACATCGCCCGGGATTCGATGAGCGCGCGGATCTACAACATGGCGAAACGGCCCGACGAGGATCATATGACCTTCGACGCCCACTCGGATGCGAAGTTTGTCGAAGACTGTGTTCGCTCGCTTGCGGAGGGAGCCGTCGAGGAGTTCGATCATCTTGCCGACGAGGCGGTTGTCTACATCCGCCAATCGAACGATGAGTCGATCCACCAGCACAACGCCCACGCCGAACGCGAGGTCACGATGGGTCAACTGCGGGCAGAACTCAACGGCGACGCGGCGTAAGTCAACGGCCGCCTGTCGGTAGCCTTCTCTACTGCTGAGGTGGGACTTCGAGGGGTTCGGCACTCTCCCAGCGCGGCTCGAAAACCTCTCGTACGTCGGCCGCAAACTGGCGATCCTTGAGATCGATCATCGCAAACGCCTCGGCGGGATCCAGCGGGTTCGGTACCTCAAGACAGACCTCGACTCCGTCGATCAGGTTGAACGTTCCATCGACCGTCGTGTGGGTGCGAACCGCGTAATTGTCGTGGCCGCTCAACCGTGCGTTGTACGCCTCGATCGTTGCCTCGGGCAGGTCGGCGACGACTGTCGGTGTCAACAGCAGCTGGACGTTGACACCACGCTCCAAGGCGGCTTCCAGCCCATCGACGACGCGACTGCTTGCACTACAGAGATCAAGGCCGGCGGCCGGCGATCCAGCGACGATGATCAACGATTTGTCGGCCGCGTTGATCCGCTCTAAGAGGAGTTCCAGGGTCTCCTCGGGGCCGACCGCGGCGGTCCAAAACTGACCGTTGACCGGCGCGGCCGAGTCAAGATCATCCATCAGCGTCGCAACGGTCTCGGCGTACTGGTCGGCCTGCTTGTCCAGCTCGCGCTGTTTTGCCTCCAGCAACCGATCCAATCCGACCTCGGGCTCGACGGCCACATACTTTTTTGGCCGACTAGCGGCCTGACTCCGGACAAGTCGGTGCTGTTCGAGTCCGTTGAGCACGTCGTAGATCCGGCCCATCGGCACCTCGCTTTTCCGTGACAACTCCTTGGCTGTTGTCGGCCCGCTCCGAAGCAGCGCCCGGTATGCGCGAGCCTCGTACTCCGATAAGCCGAGATCGCGGAGGCTTGCCATGCCAGTGGTTGTTCGTGGTGTGATAAAAACACACCGACAGTTTATTCTGAATCTGTCGGGAGAGCGACTACTCGCGGGGCAACTACCGGCGACCCGCGTTACCGGCAGCAACAGCGTCGCCGATCAACTCCATCAGCTCCTCGGGCGTCGTCGCCGGCGGGGCATCGCTGCCGCGAACGCGTGCAGCACCCTCGGCAACACCCTCAGCGTCGGGAACGACGACGGCCTCGTGGTCGGCGATCCTGAGGGCTGCGCGGTGGAGATCCGACCCGGCTGACCCGCCAACGTCGACAACGAGATCGCCACCGGTGAGCCGGGCGGCAACACTCCCGTAGCCCGCGACCTGGACGCCGATCCGATCCCACGCGCCGGCAAATGCCTCGATGGCGTCGGTTGCGGCCTCGCGGTACCGCTCGTTGCCGGTAATGGCCGCGAGATCCAGCAGGGCATCGGCGAACTCGGTGCCGGTGTCGATGGGGCGGAGCGGACGATCACAGAGCCCCTCACCGGTCGCGGGGCCATCGCGGAACGCCGCACCGTCTCCCAGTGTTTCAAGAACGTTGTCGGCGACAGCCGTTGCGACCGCGGTGTAGTCGTCGTCGCCGAGCACCTGACGTGCCGTCGTCCACGCGGCGACGACGCGGGCGGCGTCCTCCAGCAGGTCAGTGTCGCCGACCGAATCGCTGTCACGATAGTGGGTGACCACACCACTGTCGGTGTCGATGAGGTCGGCCGCAACGGCATCGAGGATTCGCTCGGCGTACTCGCGGGCGCGGTCATCGTCGGTGTAGGCGTGATAGGTCAGGAGGGCGTCGGCCGCGAGTGCGTTGCCGCCGGCAAAGACGGTCAGGTCGGTTCGGGGGGTCGGTTGGTTGGCCCGTTCGTCGGCATCGCCGCTGTAGTAGCTCGCGCCCTGTCCGGGGCCCTGGCTGCCGCCGACAGCGACGCCCGTCCACAGCGTCTCGGTGAGATACTCGATGGTATGGGCGGCTGGCTCGCGGTAGGCGTCCTCGCCAGTATAGAGATAACCGTTGGCAAAGGCGCGGACGAGCGCGGCGTTGGTTTCCAGCACCTTCTCGTGGCGGACGCCCGACCAATCGCGCTCGGCCGCAAAGCGAAAGAAGCCACCGTCGACAGGGTCGTAGAGGTGTTGGGCGATGGCGTCAAGCGTCTGGCGCGCCTGTTGGGGTTCGCGTTTCAGGGCGAACTCGATGGTGCGCGGTAGCGGGAATTTGGCGTCCGTTCCCCAGCCGCCGTGGGCGGGGTCGAACTGCTCGGTGAGTTGGCCGGCGATGTGTTCCTCGATCCGGTCGTTGAGGTCACCGTCGGGCGTCGGCTCGTCGGCCAGCGCGCGCGGCACCCGACCGGCGTCGGCACCCTTTTGATCCCATACCTGGCGGATGCGGTCGACGATATCCCGCATCCCGTCGGGGCCGAGATAGCCCGCGCCCGTCAGCAGCTCGCCGGTCGGCGTGAGAAACGCCGTCGTCGGGAAACCGCCCATCGCGTAGCGTTCCCGCACGCGAGGGTTGCGGTCGACATCGACGCGGATCGGCACGAAGCTGTCGTTCACGTTGGCGGCGACGCGGGGCTCGCTGTAGGTGCGGGCGTCCATCTCGTGGCAGGCCCCACACCATGTCGCCGACAACGACAGCAGAATCGGCGTGTCGGTGTCGCTGGCTTCGGCGAAGGCCTCGGGCCCCCACGACCGCCATTCGACCCGTGTCGACGCTGTCGCCGCCGCGGCTGCCGTCGAATCATCCATACCTCCCCTCGGGTGGGCCGCCGCCTAAGGCCTTCGTCCGCGACGAAAGAGGTTATAGACGAGCGGCCGCTACACCACCCCATGCGCACGCGCTCCCTGCTCGCGCTGTTGCTGTTGATCCCGCTTGTCGACGCCTTCGTTCTCGTGGCGATCGTCGGCTCGGGGGTGTTGACAGCCCTCCAGACGGTCGCGTTGGTTGTCCTGACCGGGCTCATCGGGATGATCCTCGTCCGCGCGGAGGGCCGCAACACGCTGGTGCGGTTTCAGCAGAAGGCCGCCACCGGATCGGCACCGACCGATGAACTGCTCGACGGCGGGCTGTTGATCGCGGCGGGCGCGTTTCTGCTCACGCCGGGGCTCGTGACCGACCTGATCGGGTTTTTGCTGGTGTTGCCGCCGACGCGATACCCGATCCGGATCGCGCTCAAGCGGTGGGTGATCGTCCCCTATCTCGACAAACAGACCGACGGCTTTGCCACCGGCAACGTCTGGACGTTCGGCTTTCCGGACGCCGATGGTGACAGCGACCCGTTCGGCTCCGGCGGGTTCGACGTTGGCCCTGGCGGTTCCAGCCCCGGAACGGGCGGCGGCGCGGATGACATCGGCAACGACGATCCACTGGGTGCCAGCGGGTCGACAACAGACGACGAGGAGTACGTCGATGTCGACTTTGAGGTCAGCGACGACAGCAGCCGAGAGTCGTAGCCGAACCGCGTCGATGCTGGAAATGTTTTCTCCGAAACCGACTGACGGAGCCGCGGTGGCGAAAGGAAACTGTTAAACAGAGTCCCCCGCTACGAGCAGTTGCGTTGGGGCCGATAGCTCAGTCAGGTTGAGCGCTCGGCTGATAACCGGGAGGTCCACGGTTCAAATCCGTGTCGGCCCATCCACTTTTTAAACGGATCTTAGCCGTCCAGAAACGGTTGTATACTCCTTCAGCGAACCGGATCGAACATGCTCCGGATGATATTGCTGCTATGCGGCTGCGTGAGTTCATGTCGTCACCGAACGGGGGTCGCCGCCGGCTGCGATTTCGCTGAACCGACCGAGTGTTGTTGATGCCGCTGTGTCATCGATGGAGCTCCGTCGAGCGTCTCCGGGGGATGTGGCATGCGTAATGCAGATTTATATATGTAAGATGTGTAGATTACAGTAAGAATGGCTGTATCAGATGATGCCACGCTCACGAGCAAAGGGCAGGTGACGATTCCGAAACGGATTCGAGAGCAGCTCGGGCTTGAGGCCGGCACGGAAGTCGAGTTCATTCTCGATGACGACGGGTCGCTTCGCGTGCGACTCAAGAAACCACCGATGGAACGATTGGAAGCGATTCAGGAACAGCTGTCGAGCCGAGAGGTCGATATCGAGCGGATGCGGCGGGACTCGAAGCGGGCGTGGGAGTCCCATCTCACTGAGGAGCAGTCGTGATCTTTCTGGATTCGTGGGTTTGGCTCGAATACGTTTTTGATGGCGACGACGCCGCGGCGGCCGAGGACGTCATCCAGCGGGCGAACACGGCCGAGACTGGCGGGCTCATTTCCCCAACGGTCATCGCGGAGGTCTCCTATCGGGTTCGGCGTGTCGAGGACGAGGCAACCGCTGCGGAGACGGTCAGTGCCATCCACGACTTCGAGCATATCGAGAGCATGCCGCTGATTGATACAATCGCGGAGTACGCCGCCGAACTCAGGGCTGAGCACTACGAGCCCGGCGAGCGAGAGCTGTCGTACGCGGATGCGATCCACCTCGCCACCGCCGTCGTCCACGACGACTGTGACGTGCTCTACTCCGGCGATCCGGATTTCGACGACATCGACGACATCGACGGTATCGAGACCGTCGTGCTGTGATCCGATCAGTTGCCCTGAATCGCGTCGATCACCATCGCCGCCGCAAGGATCGGCTCCTTCGGCACGCGGCTGGCATCGTCGATGGTCACCTCGTAGGTGTCCTTGAGCAGCGTGAACTGGCCGTCGAT
>Ga0209917_1000428_pt1 | contig 17953 bp, 18 predicted proteins | sample SalPon2_C_H2O_MG_FD_185710 | JGI IMG/M metagenome (GOLD analysis project Ga0209917, IMG submission 185710) | Salt pond water microbial communities from South San Francisco under conditions of wetland restoration - Salt Pond MetaG R2_C_H2O_MG... | ecosystem: Environmental > Aquatic > Non-marine... | reverse complement strand
CTAGGAACGACGCAAGGACCACCCACATCAGGGGCTCCGACCACACGAGCGGGTCAAAACGTATCCCGCCAAAGGCGATCGACGACTGGAGCACCGGGCCACTCATTGACTTACCTTTGCCAATCCGGACTAAATGCTTTGTCGTCTGCTGTCCGGACGGTCGTAGCAGTGCTCGTGTGAGGCAACGTCGTTCAGTGTGCCACAGCCGGCAGTATCAGGAGAATACATACAACGCTGTCGCTACCGGACGAGCGCGCAAAAAAGTTCGAAAGTCAAGGACGGGGCGATCCCGTTAGTTGTTGCGTCGGACTGCCAGCAGCGCAGCAGCGACGAGCGCGATGAGAGCGAGTGCGGCCGTGAAGCCGGGACCGCTACCGCCGGTCGCGGTTTCGGTCGCTTCGCCACCCGCAGTCGTTGCGGGCTCTTCCGTGTCCATCGGCGTGCTGTCGTCTGCCGTCTCCGTCGCCGTGTCCTCCGGCGTGGTGTCGTCTGCCGTCTCCGTACCGGTGGAGTCGTCAGGCGTCTCCGTGCCCGGGGTCACGGTGGCTTCGACGAGTCGACCGTCGTAGTCGTCACCGAGGTCGCTGGGGTCGGTGATACTCGCGGTGAACTCGGAGCCGGCGTCGTTCTCACTGAGGTCAGCGACGCCAGTGAAGGTGCCGTCCTGCTGGACGGTTGCTTCGGGTCGGACAACGAACGGGTCACCGCTCGCGTCGCTGTCGAGCGAGAGCTCCATTTCGGTGCCGGGTGCGAGGTTCGTCTCACCCGTCACTTCCTGGCCGGTCGCGGCCTGGAGGACGATCTCGTCGTCAGCGTTGGTGTCGAGTTCCGCCTCGGGATCCTCGACGTCGAAGTCCTGTGTGACAGAGACATCGTCGTCGACGAGGTCAGAGTCGCTGTCATAGACCGTGAAGTTCGCGGTGTACGTGTCACCGTCTTCGTAGGTGAGGTCGCCTGCGTTGACCAGTGCACTGCTCTCGATGACCACGTAGTGGGCATCGTTCGCGCCGTCGTACAGGACCGAGTATTCGTCGGTACTGAGGTCGGCGATGTTAGCACTCTCGTCAGGCGAGTTCGGAACGTCGTCGCCCTCGAACGTCAGGTTGAATATCTGACCTGAAGCGGACGAAGCGTTGTACAGTTCGGTCGCGTCGCCGTTCTCGAGGGCGCCCTCGAGACCGGAGGCATCGACCTGCACGACAAGCGTGTCGCCTTCAGCGACGACATCGCTCTGGGTCAGGTTACCGGCCTGTGCATAGGCGGGGATGTCTTCGACATCCGCACTGAACAGATCGCTGTCCGAAGGTGCGGTCCAGGTCTGCAGGTTGTCGACGGACGCCTCGTTCAGCGAGAGCGTCGCGCGAGCGTCGGAGCTATCCGTGATGTTGCCGCCAGGCGTGCCGGCCTGAACGAACATATCGTAGTCGCCTGCGTCGAGGATGTCGCTACCAGTGGGGACGCGGTTGCCATTGTAGCTGTCGTTTGCCGAGTCGTTGCGGATGTTGTTGAGTTCCGTGTCGTCGTCACCGGCAGTCAGCGTGGTCGCCGAGGTGTTCCCAGCGGTGAAGCTGTTGAACTCGACGTACGCGACGCCGTCCTCGTCGTCGTCGGTGACGTCGGCGATGATGGTGTAACCGTTCTCGTCCACGTTACCGACCTGCAGGGTTGCCTCGTCGTCATTGGATATCTCGATGGTGATGTTGACAACGTCGCCGCGCTGGTCTTGGTAGACGTTATCGCCGAAGTCAGCCGACGCGTCGCCGGTGTCAGTGACCTCGATATCGTCCACGTCAGACGCTTCGGCGTCCGTCACGTTCGCCTCGAACGAGTACGTGTCAGAGTTGATATCGTTGAAGTCGAGCTGGTAGGTACCCTCGGCAGTGGACTCACCAGTCTGGTTGATTTGGACGATATCGTCGTCTTCGTCGACAATCTCGACGGTAGCGTCGTCCTCGAAGATCGACACGAGATCTTCCGCGTCAAGACCGTCAGCCGAGATGTTGACGACGTAGTCGTTCCGGACGTCGGAGGTGATCTCGTATTCGACCGTGGTGTCACCACCGTCGTTACCGACCGAGGCGTCCTCGAATTCGGCGGTGAGGTCCTGCGTGACGACCTCGAAGTCAGCGGCAGTTGTGTTCGAGCTGTCAGAGTTCTGAGGAGTCGTCGCAGTCCCATCGTCGACCGGAACGACGAATCCGCTCTCGTTGACGATAACGAAGTCGCCCTCGGAGAGGTCGCCATCGAGCTCGAAGTCGAAGCTACCGCCGCTCACGGTGGGCGTGCGGCGGAGCGTTGCGGGCTCGTTGTCGTCATTCACTTCTCGGACGCGGTACTCCTCGTTAGCTGCGAGATTTGAGACGTCGACAGCGACGTCCTGACCGGCATAGTAAGTGGAGCCGGAGTTAAGCGGTTCTCCTTCTGCGTTTGCTACTTGCGCAGCGGCACTCCCAGAGATCGCGACGGTCCCGGCGAACACCGAGAATACCATCAGCGCAGCCAGGATTAGGCTACGAAGTTTGTCTGAATTGCTTGTCATAGTTGTTATTGGTTGCTATCGGGCGGCGTCAGCCGTTTTCCACGTGGTCGGAACGCGGTCACCGCGACCGCGTGTAGACCGAACCGGTGTACTCACTTCTGGCGCCATGGGTAGGGGTACGGCTATAACCTACGTCGGATGTTATAAATGCTTTGTGGTCAAGGGTGTGTAATGACATGATTTCCCACACCCGAAATCGGGACATAGAGCCGCTCCTGAGTTAGTATAAGCACTTTGTGGCGACTATCAGATAGGTGTCATCGGTGCGCCTGACTCTGTGGGTTCAAGTACCATAGCAGGCCGGATTGTCACCGCTGTGTCCCCGCTGGCGGCCACTAACCGGCCGGCTGGTTCCGTCCCGATGTCAGCCACTGGCCAGCGATGTATCTCACGCGCACGGGTAGCTACCCGGTTTGCTTCGCTCCAGTCAGAGAGTAGTGAGTACCAGACTGGTGGAAAATCGGCGGGACGCTTTCGCGGTGCGACAATCGCGCTCCTCGACATCCCGTCGGTGCACCGGACAGTCGAAGTCGCGCTATTGCTCTCAGGCTCGCTTCGGGGATTTCACTCGCTACGTTCGCTCAATCCTCGCTTACTCCATGGCTCACTCCGTTCGCCGTCGTCGGGCGGCACAGCCGCCCGGCTGCCTGCAGGACCACCGGTCCCGCTCCGTTCCGTCGAGGTATCTCCCTGCGGTCGATACCTCGCTACTCTCGAACGATTTCGACTTCGTGCCCGTCGGGGTCCTTGGTGAAGGCGTAGCGGTCCCCACAGCTATCGGGGTCGCGATAGTCCTCGGCGTTGCGGGTCATCAGTGTCTCCCACGTGTCGTCGAGGTCGTCGGTGCTGACCGCGACGTGGCCCCAGGCATCACCCAGTTCGTAGCTGCGGCCGTCGTAGTTGTAGGTCAACTCGACCGACATCGCCTCGTCGGCGGCGCCGCGGGGTTTGAGGAAGTACAGGGCAAAGGAGGAGTGCTCGGAGCGTCGGAACATCTCGTAGTCCAGTTTGCGGGTGTACCAGCCGATGGCCGCGTCGGCGTCCTCAACCCGCAACATCGTGTGGTCGAGGCTCCACTTCGCGCCGTGGTCGCGCTCGACGATCTCGATCTCGTGGCCGTCGGGATCCGTGACGAACGCGTAGGAACCACCACAGGAGTCGGGGTCGCGGTAGTCCTCGACGCCGGCGTCCATCAGTTCCTCGTACGCGTCGTAGACGTCGTCGACCCGAACGGCGATGTGTCCCCACGCGTCCCCGTGTGTGTACGTGCGCCCGTCATGATTGGACGTCAGTTCGAGGAGCGCGCCCTCTTCGTGGACGTCCGTGGGACCGAGGAAGACGTTCGTGAACGTGTCTGCCTCCCAGCGACCTTTCTCCTCGTAGTCGAGATAGTCCTGATACCAGTCCAGCGACGCCTCGAGGTCTTCGACGCGCATCATCGTATGGTCGAGTGTCAGCATGATCGTACACTCGCCCTGAACGGCGAAAAGCGTACCGAACGATCGTGTCAGTCTGTGCCACTGCTGTCAGTGCCGGCCGCGGTGAACAGCGGCCAGTAGTACCACCAGACCACTGCCAGTATGGCGACCGTTCCGACCGGGAGGGCGACAGATCCCAGTCGCCGGTTGAATCCGAGGAAGACGCCGACCTGCGAGAGCGCCGCGCCGACCAGGGCCAGCGCGGTTATACGTGGGTCCTCGCGCCAGACGACGCCCGAGAGGGCGCTCGCGAGCGCACCGAGATACAGGACGACACCGGTTCGCCACGACTCGATGAACGAGGGCACCCCCTGAGTGTACCTGAAGAAGAAGTCGTAGATCGAGACGAACTGCAGCGGGTTCGTGTTCACGAGTCCGGCCGGGAGCACGAGGGTCAGCTCGCTCCCGATGATGAGGACTGTCCACGGGAGCAGTCCCAGCAGGGCGACGACGGCGAGGCGACGCCGTGAATCAGCGACCATACCGGAGTACAGGACTGCAGACTGAAAGCGACAGTCATGCGCGCACGCGAGACCGCCGACGACTCCCTACCGGCGAGCGACGATACGGAGGACGTCCTCGTCGGCCAGTTCGTGGTCGCGACCGACCTGCTGTTCGTCGTGCTTGGCGCTCGGGCCGGTGACGCGGGCAAAGCGGAACCGGTCGTCGAAGCTCCCGCCCAGTTTCTCGCAGGCGTCGTCGACGGTGTCGCCTTCGCGGAGGATGAGGGGTTCCTCTCGGTCGACGCCGCGACCGGGCTTGTCCATGTAGATGCGGATGAGGCCGAGCGCCTCCCAGATCTCTTCGGTCAGCCCGTCCAGCCCCTTCTCCTTCTCGGCGCTGATGAAGATGGCCTCCTCGGGGTCGATCTCCCGGGCTTCGAGTTCCGCCTCGACTGTCGGGAGGTAATCGGGCTCGATGAGGTCGGCCTTGTTGACCGCCACGAGCGACGGGACGTACTCGCGGTTGTCCATCACGCCGTCGATGAGTCGGTCCAGATCGACCTGCTCCCCGATAGTCACGTCGGCGTTGACGTAGCCGTGCTCCCGGAGGACGCTCTTGACGGTCTCCTCGTCCAGGTCGAGGTCGACGGAGCTGTTGACCGAGAGGCCGTCCTTGGCCTTCTTCCGAATCGTCACGCGCGGGGGTTCGGTGTCGAGTCGAATCTTGTTCTTGTACAGCTCCTCGCTCAGGCGGTCATACTGGTCGATGTCGAACACCGAGACCATGAACACGATGAGGTCGGCGGTGCGAACGACCGACAGTACCTCCTGGCCGCCACCGCGTCCGCCGGCCGCGCCCTCGATGAGCCCCGGGACGTCGAGAATCTGTATGTTCGCCCCCTTGTGTTTGAGCATCCCGGGGTAGACGTCAAGCGTGGTGAACTCGTAGGCCCCCGTCTCCGACTCCGCGTTCGTCAGCGCGTTCAGCAGTGTCGACTTCCCGACGCTGGGGAAGCCGACGAGCGCGACGGTCGCGTCACCGTGCTTCTCGACGCCGTAGCCGCCGCCACCGCCCGAGCCCGACTGCTGTTCCAGCTTCTCCTTTTTTTCCGCGAGCTTCGATTTCAGCCGACCGATATGGGCTTCTGTAGACTTGTTGTAGGGCGTACTGGCGATTTCGTCTTCGAGTTCCTGAATCTCGTCTTCGAGCCCCATTGTGTGTACGTCGGCCCCGCACACCGAATAAGGCTTTCTTCCCTCGCCGAGCGCACCCGGAGCATGAAAATACCGGGACTGAAACGGTTTATACTCCAAGATTTCGACACACCTATAGGACGCCCGCTATCAGCAAACGATAATGGTGAACGCGGACCGATTCCGTGACAGCACGCAGATTCTGTTACCTGCGGGTGCGCTCAACGGGATCCGCGACGAACTGGAGTCCCGCTTTACCGTCACTGTCCGCACCGAGGACGAGCAGGTCCGTATCATCGGTTCCCCCGTCGAGATCAAAGACGCCGGGGACTTTCTGGCGATGAACGGCGTGACCTTCGCCTGAACCTTTTTCATCGTCGGGTCCGCGCCATGGGCGCGAACCGCTCCTCGAAAAACGTTCATGAAAAAGGCCGGACGCTCGCTCCGCTCGCGTCCGAGGAAACCGCGCCGAAGGCGCGGTATGCTACCTGATCCACAGCTCAGCGACCGCTCTACTCCCCCGTGTGTCGCCCTCACGCGGCGCCCCCCGAAACGCAATCCTTTAAACCGCCGAGAGGGATTGCTCGTACATGGCTGGAACCATCGAAGTGCTCGTTCCCGGCGGGCAGGCCAACCCTGGCCCGCCCCTCGGTCCCGAGCTGGGCCCGACACCCGTGGACGTGCAGGCAGTCGTGCAGGACATCAACGACCAGACGGAAGCGTTCGACGGGACAGAGGTCCCCGTCACCGTCGATTACGACGACGACGGCTCCTTTACCATCGAGGTCGGTGTCCCGCCGACGGCCGAACTCGTCAAGGACGAAGCCGGCTTCGACACCGGTAGCGGCGAACCCCACGAAGAGTTCGTCGCCAACCTCACCGTCGATCAGGTCATGCAGATCGCCGAGCAAAAGCAGTCCGACCTGCTCGCCTACGATCTGAAAAACGCCGCCAAGGAAGTCGTCGGCACCTGTACCTCGCTTGGCGTCACCATCGAGGACAACGACCCACGCGAGTTCAAAGAGCGCATCGACGAGGGCGAGTACGACGACGAATTCGCGGCCGAAGCGTCGGCATAAGCCGCTCGCGCTGTCTGCGGTCTTTTCCGGTTTCTGTGGCCCGTGAGCCGTGTCGCTGTCACGAGCAGCGATCCTCGGGCGGGCGGTTCGACGGCTTTAAGTTCCCGATAGGCTTCTTGTCCGACGAGACAGGCATCCGCCTGTTTCACTGACCCGTAGAAGCCGTTTGGCGTACTACGGAGGTGAACAATGGCAGACCAGGAAATTGAGAACGCAGTCTCTCGCGCACTCGAAGAGGCACCTGAGCGGAACTTCCGCGAAACGGTGGACCTTGCCGTGAACCTGCGCGATTTAGACCTTAACGACCCGTCGAACCGCGTCGACGAGTCCGTCGTACTTCCGTCCGGAACCGGACAGGAGACCACCATTGTGGTCTTCGCCGAGGGCGAGACAGCCCTCCGGGCCGAGGAAGTGGCAGACGACGTACTCGACGAGGACGAACTCGCAGAGCTTGGCGACGACGATGACGCCGCCAAGGATCTGGCCGATGACACTGACTTCTTCATCGCGGAGAAGGGCCTCATGCAGGACATCGGTCGCTATCTGGGGACCGTCCTCGGTCCGCGCGGGAAGATGCCGGAACCGCTTGACCCCGACGACGACGTCGTCGAGGTCATCACGCGATTGAAAAACACCGTGCAGCTGCGCAGCGGTGAACGTCGGACGTTCCACACCCGCGTGGGCGCCGAGGACATGTCCGCCGAGGACATCTCGGACAACATCGACGTCATCGTCCGCCGGCTGCACGCCGACCTCGAGAAGGGGCCGCTCAACGTCGACACGATCTACGTGAAGACGACGATGGGGCCCGCCGTGGAGGTGGCCTGATATGAGCGCCGAAGGCGAACGCAAGACAGAGACCATCCCGCAGTGGAAACAAGAGGAAGTCGACGCCATCGTCGAGATGATCGAGTCCTACGACTCGGTCGGCGTCGTCAACATCGCCGGGATTCCCTCGCGACAGCTTCAGGACATGCGCCGTGACCTGCACGGTACCGCGGAGCTTCGCGTCTCCCGAAACACCCTGCTAGTCCGCGCGCTCGAAGCGGTCGACGACGGCCTCGAAGGCCTGACCGAGCACGTCGCCGGCCAAGTCGGACTCATCGGCACCGACAGCAACCCGTTCTCGCTGTACCAGGAACTGGAAGCGTCGAAGACGCCCGCGCCTATCGGCGCCGGCGAAGTCGCCCCGAACGACATCGTCGTGCCCGAGGGCGACACCGGCGTCGACCCCGGCCCGTTCGTGGGCGAGCTCCAGTCCATCGGTGCGGACGCTCGTATCCAGGAAGGGTCTATCCAGGTCCTTTCTGACTCGACCGTGCTCGACGCGGGCGAGGAGGTCACGCAGGACCTCGCGAACGTGCTCAACGAGCTCGGCATCGAGCCCAAAGAGGTCGGTCTCGACCTCCGCGGGGTCTTCTCCGACGGCGTTCTCTTCGCCCCGGAGGAGCTGGAACTCGATATCGAGGAGTACGAGAGCGATATCGCCGCAGCCGTCAGCGGGGCGTTCAACCTCTCGGTCAACGCCGAGTACCCGACCGCGACCACGCTCCCGACGATGCTGCAGACCGCGACCGGCGACGCCAAGAGCCTCGCGCTCTCGGCCGCCATCGAGGACCCCGAGGTCGTCCCCGATCTCATCAGCAAGGCCGACGCGCAGCTGCGTGCGCTGGCTGCCGCTATCGACGACCCGGACGCGCTGCCCGAGGAACTCCAGGACGTGGAGGCCGCGCCGGCAGCAGAGGAACAGGCTGACGAACAGACCGAGGACACCGACTCCGAGGACGACGCCGACGAAACCGAGGCCGACGCAGGCGAGGCCGAGGACGACGATGACGACGAAGACGCCGGCGACGCGCTCGGAGCGATGTTCTAACCACACCAACACAGACCAATGGAATACGTTTACGCTGCACTCATCCTGAACGAATCGGGCGAAGAGATCAACGAAGACAACCTCACCGACGTGCTCGACGCCGCGGGCGTCGACGTCGAGGAGTCCCGCGTCAAGGCCCTCGTGGCCGCCCTCGAGGACGTCGACATCGAGGAGGCCGTCGAACAGGCCGCCGCCGCACCGGTCGCGGCTGGCGGCGCCGCCGCGCCCGCTGAGGGTGGCGACGACGAGGCCGACCACGACGAGCCCTCCGAGGAAGAGGTCGCCGAAGCCGAAGAAGAAGACGACGACGACGAAGACGAGGACGCCGGCGGCGAGGGCCTCGGCGAGCTCTTCGGTTAAATCGGCATCCGTCCACCAGTACTTTTTTTGACGCTGCCGGGGAGCGACAGCGCTGTCCGGGTCGAGCGCTCGGTCCGTGACCAGCGCACGGAGGTTGAAGTAGTGACGGGCGACCACCACCGCTATGCTCCCGGTCAGCGTCGCGGCCGACCCCGTCGGTGTCCTCACCCTGCTCGTGGCGATCAGCGGGGGGATCGGCCTGGGAACGGTCAGCGGGCTGGTGCCCGGGCTCCACGCCAACACGCTTGCGCTCTTGCTGGCGGCGACGGCGGGGTCGGTCCCCGGTCCGCGCGTCTACGTCGGCGCGGCGATGCTGGCTGCGGGAGTGACTCATACCTTCCTCGACGTGGTGCCGGCGCTATCCCTGGGGGTGCCCGATCCGGCGATGGCCGCCGGCGCCCTGCCGAGCCATCGGCTGGTCATCGAGGGGCGGGGCCGGGAGGCGTTGCGACTGTCGGCGCTGGGGAGCGCCGGCGCGGTGGTACTGGCGGTCCCGCTGGCCGCCCCGGTAACGTGGCTGATGGTCCGACTCTATCCGCCCGTCACCGCACACCTGTCGCTGGTCCTCGGGGCCATTGGAGCCCTGCTGGTTCTCTCGGAACCGGACTGGATCCGTCGGGTGGGCGGGATGCTCTCGCTTGGCGCGAGCGGCGGGCTGGGACTGCTCACGCTCGACGCATCGGTCGCGAGCGCGCTCCCCGTCGCCGACGTGCTGGTCCCGGTGTTTTCCGGACTGTTCGGCGCGCCGGTGTTGCTGGCGGCTATCGAGGGCGAAGGGGTTCCGCCCCAGGCCGATCCGGCGGTGACGACACCGCGGCGCACTATCGCCGTGCTGGCGACGGTCGGGACCTGCTGTGGCGCCGTCGTTGGGTATCTCCCAGGTGTGTCGAGTGCCGTCGCCGCGACGCTGGCGCTCGGGCTGACCTCCCAGCGCGGCCCGCGGGCCTTCGTCGTGACGACCAGCGGCGTCAATACGGCCACCGCGGTGTTCGCGCTGTTCGCACTGGTCGTCTTCGGCGACCCCCGGACAGGTGTGCTGGTCGCGCTCGACCGCGCGAGCGTCCCGCTCGCGCTGCCGTCGCTACTGGCCGCGGTCGCCATCGCCGCGGCCGTCGCCGCGATCCTGGTCCCGGTCCTCGGGGACCGCTATCTGCGGACAGTCGGGCGGCTGGACCCGGCCAGGCTGTCGGTCGGCGTCCTCGTCGGACTGGTCGGGCTGTCGGCGCTCTTCGCCGGGCCGCTGGGCGTCGGCGTCTTCGGCGCAGCGACGCTCGTGGGCCACCTCCCCCCGATAACTGGCTGCCGTCGTGCGACGCTCATGGGGGTGTTGCTGGTCCCGCTGGCGCTATAGGTAGTCGCGCCTGCGGAAGTACAAGAGCATGATGGCGCCCATCAGCACCATCCCGAGCATCGCCGCCGGGTAGCCGTACCGCCAGCCCAGTTCCGGCATGTTGTACGGGCCGCCGGCGAAGTTCATCCCGTAGATACCGGCGACGAAGGTGAGCGGGATAAAGATCGTCGCGACGACGGTGAGCACTTTCATCACTTCGTTAGTCGACTGCGCGACGGTGTTGAGGTAGATGTCCCGCGCGCCGGAGACGAGGTCACGGTAGGTCTCGGTCAGGTCGGCGATCTGGACGAGGTGGTCGTAGATGTCGCGGAAGTACTTCTCCGTCTGTGGCTCGACCTGTCTCGGGTCGCCCCGAGCCAGGAGCCCGACGGCCTCCCTGGCGGGCCACACCTGCTTGCGAAAGGAGAGCAGATCCCGACGGACGTCGTTTATTTTCTCGATAGTCTCGCTGTCGGTCGACACTGTCACCTCCTCCTCTATCTCTTCGATGTCGGTCTCTATCTCGTCGAGGAGGTCGAAGTAGGCGTCGACGATGACGTCGATAGCCCGACTGGCGGTGAAGTCCGGGCCCCGCTGGAGCAGCCGCTCGTCGCCGCGTTCGGCCGCGTCCATCACGCGCTGTATCGGCCCCGGCGGGCCCGTGCCGAGCGTGACCACCCAGTCGCGGCCGATGAAGATGCCCACCGGTCTCGTCGCCACCTCCTTCTCGAAGGTGGTCTCGCCAGGCGTGAGACTGATGGCTTTCAGCAACACGAACGTGTACTCCCGGAACTCTTCGGTCTTGGCCCGCACGTCCCCGCGCATGTCCTCGATCGCGAGCGGGTGGAGGTCGAAGGCCGACTGGACCGCCCGGATCTCCTCGTCGGTCGCCTCCGCGACGTGGACCCAGGTCGTCCCAGCGGCCTGTCGTGCGTCGGTGAGGTCGTCGTAGGCGACGGCTTTTTCGTCGGCGTAGACCAGCGCCGAGATCACGCTGTCTCCTCCGCTGGGTCGGAACGGCCGACCGCAAGCAGTGTCACACCGACCATCACCGCCGTCACGGTAAAGGCCCGCCCGGGGTAGGCGACGGCCGCCCCGGCGAGGTACCCGATCACTCCACCGACGGTGAGTCCCAACTCGAGGCCGGCGACGGTGTTCATGCGCCCTCCATCACCGTGGTGAGACAAAAACGTACTCCCGCCGGGCACACCGGCCGGGCTCGCCGAGCCTGCGGAGAAGCGACACGTTGATGGGCACAAGCGCCGGACAGTTTCGGTATGGACCTGCGCGTCATCGACAAGTCGGATACGGAGCTCTCTATCGAGATTGCGGGTGAGGACCACACGTTCATGAACGTCATCAAGGGTGCACTGCTCGAAACGGAGGGCGTCACCGCGGCGACCTACGACGTCAACCCCGAACAGTCCGGTGGCCAGACCGACCCCGTGTTGACGATCAAGACCGACCCCGGTGTGGACGCGCTCGACGCCCTCGAAGCGGGCACCGACCGAGTCATCGAGAAGGCCGACAACCTCACCGACGCGTTCGACGCGGCGGCGTAGTTCTCGTACCGTCGGACAGACTTCGTGGCCACAGACGGTCATTTGTGCCGAAAGACATAGGCCAGAGCCGACGCTTCGAACGTCGGGCGTGAAAATTCTGCCCAGCGGTATCAGCAGACGACGTACGTGACGAAGACGGTGTCGTCGGGCGCGACGTGGACGTCGACGCCGACGGTATCACCGCCGCGGAAGGCGTTGCCCCGCTCGACGTAGCTGTCGACTAACGCCGTCGCCAGCGCGGTCTCGTTCTCGAAGTCGCCCACCGACTCGCCGGTGCGCTCGGGCGCCACGCGGTAGCTGACGACGCTGGGTCGGTCACACGGGAGCCCAAAGCGTGCGAACGCCTCCCTGTCGGGCCCCCCACCGTCCCCGGCGACGGCGGCCACGGTGGCTTTGTTGTAGTAGGCGGCGGCCTCGTCACCAGTGGCGTTTCGGTCGAGGACGCCAACGCCCTCGGCCTCGCGTCGCTCGTTCAACGTCGTGACGTAGGCGTCTTCTACCCCGGCGAGTGAGAGCCCGCCGGCGCTGTCGGCGCTCCCCGGTGCCTCGGGTACCGGCGGCGGGCCCGATGGCCCGCCCAGCGTCGGCAGCGAGATGACACCGACCACCGACAGCAAGAGGACGCCAAGCAGGACGGCGACGACGGCGTAGCCGGCGACGTACTTCGGTTCGAGGACGTCCAGCCAGCGGGTGCCGATATCGTCCAGCGGGTCCGTCTCCGGCGGCCCCTCGCGCAGTTCGAGGTCCGCCCCGCCACACCGCTTGCAGGGCGGCGAGTTGCGCTGGTGGCTGCGGCCGCAGTCCTGACAGATCCAGACGGTCCCGCCGGGGACGACCTCGTGGTTGACCTGTCGCACCGCCTTCTCGAACGTGCCGTGCCCGCAGTTGTCACAGGGCGGATCGTTCTCTTCGTGTGGTTTTTCGCACCACTCACACCGCCATTCCATCACTTGGGCTAGGTGGCCAAGCTACAAAGGAGTCGCGGCGTGGGCAGCCACCGCCGGGGTCGCTACCACGTTCGCCGCCGTTCGTGTCAGACGTTTCTTACAAATATTGCGAGAAGAGATGTTCCCGTGTGCTTATCCCGTCACCTGTCCTGAACGACAGTAGATGGGAGGCACGCCGATGGCGAACAAACAAACAGCCAGCGAGGCCGTAATCGACGCGGTCGCGGGACGGGCGGGCGTCGACCCGCTTGAACTGGAACCACCGCTGTACGACGCCGTCGACCCGGGCGAACTGGACGCATTGCTCGACGGGGCGCGTCGGCCGACCCGGTCACCGGTCCAGGTCACGTTCCGCTACCGCGGGTACACGGTGACCGTCGACAGCGACCTGACGGTCACTGTCACCGAGTAGCCCGCCTCACAACCGAACCGGAATCCCCTGCTCGTCGAGATACTGTTTTGTCTCCGCGATAGAGTGCTCGCCAAAGTGGAAGATCGAGGCCGCCAGCCCGGCGTCGGCGCCGGCGTCGACGAACACCTCCGCCATGTCCTCGGGGCCGCCACAGCCCGACGACGCGATGACCGGCGTCGAGACGGCGTCACAGACCGCCTTCATCAGCGGGATATCGTAGCCGTCCTTGGTCCCGTCGGCGTCGATGGAGTTGACGAAGATCTCGCCCGCCCCCCGGCGCTCGGCCTCTTTGGCCCACTCGACGGCGTCCAGACCTGTGCCCTCTCGGCCCCCCTTGACCGTACACTCGAACCAGCAGGACTCGCCGTCGACCTCGACGTACTGTTCGCCCTGGCCGTCGAAGCGTCGGCGCGCGTCGAGCGAGATGACGATACATTGGCTCCCGAAGGCCGCGGCGCCGTCTTCGATGAGGTCCGGGTTCGCGATAGCCCCGGAGTTGATCGAGACCTTGTCCGCGCCCGCGCGAAGCGTCTCCTTGATATCCTCGCGGGTGCGGATGCCGCCACCGACAGTCAGCGGGATGAAGACCTCGTCGGCGACCTCGGAGACGGTCTCGAGCATCGTCTCGCGGCCCTCCGCGGAGGCGGTGATGTCGAGGAAGACGAACTCGTCGGCCCCCGACTCGTTGTAGGCCTTGGCCATCTCCACCGGGTCGCCGGTGTACTCCAGGTCCTCGAAGTTCACGCCGGTGTAGACCGCGGCGTCCCCGTTCTCGTCGACGTCGACGTCGATACAGGGAATGATTCGCTTGGTGAGAGTCATTGCCTCTGGGTTCGCTACATGGCCGTTTCATCGTTTCGACTGACGCAACTACTCCCGTGGGCGCGAATCCGACAGTTACAGGTGGTCGCTCTCACATCATCGGGTATGGCAGACGACCACCACGACGAGGACCGGCCAGACTACGACCCCGAACACGTCGAACTGCCCGCGAGAGCGCCGCCGCTGCGATCGACTGCGCCCCAGAGCGACTTCACCATGGGACAGGTCGGCCAGGGCGCCGGCGTTGCACTCCTGGGACTCCTCCTGACGTTCGGCGTCGCGCTGGCGCTGGTCTGAGCCGACCCGGCTGGCAGGGGGCGTCACCGGCCGAGCTGCGAAACGTTATAATATTCTGACAACTAACGGCTGGTAGGTGGAGAACGATTAGCTGGGAGGCCGTCCCGAAGCGGTTACGCAGCGACGCCTCGTTACGGTTTGCGCTGCAGGTTCTCGCGACGGTCGCGCTGTTCCTATTTGCGATACGACTCCTCGGCGCCACGACGGATGCGCTCACCCCGCTGCTGGGGCGGACACTGGCGCGAGTCGTGGTCGGTGACCGATCGGCGCTCGGCCTCAGCTGGCTAGCAACCTACGTGCTCGCGAACGGCTCGCTCGTCGCCGCCCTGTCGCTCTCGCTGTTCACTGCCGACCTCGTCCCGCCGTCACAGCTGTTCTTGATGATAGTCGGCTCGCGCCTCGGCGCGGCGGCGGTCGTCGTCTTCATCGGTGCGTTCGACTATCTCAACGCGGAGCTAGACACGCTTCGGGAGTCGACGAGCCTGGGGCTGCTCACGTTCCTGCTGACCCACTCGGTGTACGTGCCGACGCTCGTCGTCGGCTATCTCTCGCTGCCGCTCGTCGGGTCGGTGTCGGATGCGGGTGAGACGACGCCCGGACCGACGGCTGTCGACGTCCCGGACCTCATTACGGTCGCCACCACGGGAATCGTCGACCTGGTCGGACCGGGCGTCGCGTTCGCTCTGGCGGTCGGATGTATCCTGGTCAGCCTGCGGCTGTTCGACCGGCTCATCGACAGCGTCGACAAGCAGCGGTTGCGCCGGCGCTATATCACCGAGCTAAGCGACAAGTGGGTGTCGTTCACCCTCGGGCTGGTTCTGACTGGGGTGACGACGAGCGTCGCGTTCTCGCTGGGCGTCGTCGTGCCGCTCTATAACCGCGGCCACATCAAGCGCCGGGAGATCATGCCGTTCGTCCTCGGCGCGAACGTCGGCACGCTGGTGGATACGCTCGTCGTCGCCGTGGCGCTGGACACGCCGACGGGCGTGGCCATCGTGACCGCAGTGCTGGTGCTCGGATTCGTCAGTTCGGTCGCGCTGTTGCTCGTGTACCCGACCTACGGCAGCGTCGTCGGCGCTATCCAGACCGAAATCGTGGCCGACCCACGCTACTTCGTCGGCTTTCTGGTCTCACTGGTGCTTGTCCCGCTGGGGTTTCTGTTACTGTAGCCACCAGCCGCCAGTCACGGGGCCATCGCCCGGCGAGCGACAACCCTGTATTGACATGCGGTAGCAGGACGTTCCCCGGAGGATTCCCGGACACTGAGAGCGGGCGTGTCGTTTGAAACCGTGGGACACGAACTAGTCCGTCATGACCACCGACCCCTACGCCCAGTGGACGGGCGAACCGATGGCTCAAGACGAGATAGACGCCCTGCTCAGTGTCGCCGACCACGGCGTGCTCGGACTGGCAGACGGCGACGAACCGTACACGATTCCGGTGTCCTTCGGCTACGACGACGGCGACGTCTTCTTCGCGTTCGTCCGGACGGACCCGGACAGCGAGAAGTTCGAGTTCGTCGAGGACGGGAAGACGGCCCGGCTACTCGTGACTGACATCAAAGCGCGCTTCGACTGGCAGTCCGTCGCGGTCACCGGCCCGGTTGAGGCCGTGAGTCTCACCGACGCGAACTGGTCCCGGCTCGTGGACGCGCTGTCCGGGAACCCGTGGTTCTCGACGGCGTTCGAGGACGACGAGCGCGTCGAGGGCGTCCAGGGCTGGCGACTGGTCCCCGACGAGGTCGGGGGCGTCGAGGTCCGGCCGGACCCGACGTAATCAGGCCAGTTCCTCGTCGATCGTGTCGCGCAGCTCGGCGATTTCGGCGGCGTCGTAGTGCAGCTGATCGTCCTCGACCGAGATTTCGAGGTGGTTCGAGCCGTTGGCCTCGCCCAGTTCAGTAACCGGAGCGACGCCGTCGAAGGCCTCGCGAACGGCGGCGGGATCGGTCGTCTCGAAGACGACGCGGCCGGGCTGTTCGTTGAACAGGAGCCGCTTGCGGGTGCCGCGGTCGACCGTGTCGAGGGCGACGCTGGCGCCGGCGTCCTCGTGGACCATCTCGGCGAGCGTCACCGCCAGCCCGCCGTGGCTCACGTCGTGTGACGCGAGGACGTGGTCCTCGTCGGCCACCTCGGCGATGGTGCTGATGAGCGCGGTCGGGTCCGCGGGGAGTTCCGGGAAGGCGTCGGTGCCGCCAAAGAGCGCGGTGTACTCCGAGCCGCCAAGTCGCGGGTCGGTCTCGCCCTCCAGTGACGTGTCTCCGACGACGACCAGCGTGCCCTCGCCCGACAGCGACATCGGCGGGGCGTCGTACCCCTCTTTGACCCCGACGAGCGCGAGCGTCGGCGTCGGCGGGATGGGGCCGGTGACCGAGTCGTTGTACAGCGAGACGTTCCCGCCGACGACCGGCACGTCGAGTTCGCTGCACATGTCGGCCAGGCCGTCGACGATACCCTTGAAGCCGCCGTAGACGTCCGGCTTCTCGGGGTTGCCGCCGTTCAGGCAGTCGACCGCGGCGTGGGGGACCGCGCCCTTCGCGGCGACGTTCGTGGCGTTCTCCAGGGCGACGGCGCGGGCGCCGTCGTAGGGCGCGGCGTCGGTCCAGTTGGGGTCCGCGCCGGCCGAGAAGGCCAGTCCGGTGCCCGACTCGCGAATCGCGAGCAGGGCGGCGTCGTCACCGGGGAGAACGCTCGTCCGGACCTGGACCTCGTGGTCGTACTGGCGGTAGACCCAGCGCTTCGATGCCGTGTTCGGACTGGCGACGATGCGGTCGAAGGCCGCCCCCAGATCCATCGTCGGCAGGTCCCGCTCCGGAATCGGCGGCTCCTCGCTGGGCAGGTCGTTCATCGGCGCGCCCTCGCCGAGGAAGTGAGCGTCCACGTCGACGACGGTCTCGCCTTCGAACGTACAGACGTAGTTCGTCCCCGGCTCGGTGAGTTCGCCGATGACCGAACAGCCCAGGTCGTAACGCTCGGCCAGTTCCGCGACCCGGTCCACGTCCGCCGGCGCCACCTCGTACACCATGCGCTCCTGGCTCTCGGCGAGCAGGTACTCCATGGCGTTCATGTTCGGTTCCCGCTCGTGGACCCGCTCCAGTTCGATGCGGGCGCCCAAGCCGCCTTTCGCTACCAGTTCAGAGGACGCGCCGCCCAGGCCCGCCGCGCCGAGGTCGCGGGCCGACTCTATCAGTTCCTCGTCGAGCAGCGCCTCGTTGCACTCGATGAGCAGTTTCTCGGCGTAGGGGTCGCCGACCTGGACCGCGGGGCGGTCCTCAGTCTCGGCGTCCTCCGCGAGGTCCTCGCTGGCGAAGGAGGCCCCGCCCAGCCCGTCACGCCCCGTCGAGTTGCCGACGAGGACGAGTTTGTTACCGGGTTCCTGTGCCTCGGCGGTGACCGTGCGTTCGGGTTCCAGCAGGCCGATACAGGAGACGTTGACCAGCGGGTTCCCCTCGTAGTCCTCGTGGAAGGCGACCGACCCCGCGACGGTCGGGACGCCGATACAGTTGCCGTAGTGGGAGATACCCTCGACGACGCCTTCGAAGAGGTACTGAGAGTGCTCGCGCTCGAACTCGCCGAAATAGAGGGAGTCAGCGAGCGCGATGGGGTATGCGCCCATCG
>Ga0209917_1000427_pt1 | contig 17961 bp, 19 predicted proteins | sample SalPon2_C_H2O_MG_FD_185710 | JGI IMG/M metagenome (GOLD analysis project Ga0209917, IMG submission 185710) | Salt pond water microbial communities from South San Francisco under conditions of wetland restoration - Salt Pond MetaG R2_C_H2O_MG... | ecosystem: Environmental > Aquatic > Non-marine... | reverse complement strand
GAAGTGGGAGGCGGCCACGTCGGCCGCGAGAGCGAACTCGCCGTCGTAGCCACACGCCTCGATGGCCCGCAGTTCGAGGTCGAACGCCTCGCGGGGGTCGTCGACGCCGAGGGGGTTGTAGCCCCCCTCGTCGCCCACGTTACACGACGCCTCGCCGTACTCGTCCCGGAGGATGTCGCCGAGTTCGTAGTACACCTCGGCGGTCCACCGGACGGCCTCGGCGACGGAGTCGGCGCCCACGGGCACCACTTGGTGTTCCTGAAAGGGGAGGTCGCCGCCGGCGAGTTCGCCGCCCTCGATCAGGTCGAAGAAGGGAAGCGGGAGGACGCCCGCGTCGGCGCCGCCGACGTACCGATAGAGCGGGAGGCCGGTCGCCGCGGCGCCCGCGCGAAGGGTCGCCAGCGAGACGCCGGTGACGACGTTGCCGCCGAGGCGTTCGTACCGCCGGGTCCCGTCGAGGTCGCCGAGGGCGGCGTCGACGCCGCGCTGATCGGTCGCGTCGCGGCCGGCGAGGGCGGGTGCGACCTCGTTTTCCACGGCCGCGGCGGCCTCTCGGACGCCACGACCCCGGTATCGGTCGTCTCCGTCGCGGCGCTCGTGGGCCTCGTGGGCGCCCCGGGAGCGGCCACAGGGCACGTCGGCCCGGCCGGTGCCGGCGGGTGTCTCGACGGTGACTCGCAGCGTTGGCTCCAGTCGGTTGTCGAGAATCTCGCGGGCGGCGACGGCCTCGATGGGCGCAGTTGTCATCGGGCGCGCCTACGTCGGCCAAGCGCTAAGAGCGTAGGGGTCCGACCGCGTCGGAGTCGGTGACCGACGGATCGGGGGGCGCCCGGACCGAAGCCGTCGTGTTTAAATTCCCGACGGAGAATATTCGCGGGAGAACACTATGCGAATATCGTGGGGAGTCATCGATTGCAGGGGGGGCACGGCGTGAGCAAGATCAGCGTCGAGATTCCGGACGAACTGCTCGCCGACTTGGACGAACACGTCGGCGAGGACGGTAAGTTCGTCAACCGAAGCGACGCGATTCGGGCGTCGATCCGGAAGACGCTCGATACGCTGGACGAGATCGACGCCCGACACGGTCGACTGGAGGACGAATGAGCGCGCGCAACGATTGGCCGGCCGGCCGCGTCGCCATCCTCGCGCTGTTCGTCACCGCCCTCGTGACCGCACAGTTGACCGCGTCGAAGATCCTCGCGATCCCGCTTCCGACCGCCGTACCGCGGGTCGGGGAGACGGTCCTCCTGCCGGGCGCGGCGCTGGCGTACGCGCTCACCTTCTTTGCGTCGGACTGTTACGGCGAACTCTACGGCCGGCGCGACGCGCAGGTGATGGTGAACGTCGGGTTCGTGATGAACTTCGTCCTCCTGGCGTTGGTGTGGTCGACCATCCTCGCACCGGGGCGAAACGCCGAGTTCGCCGCGCAGTTCGAGGGCGTCCTCGCCCCGGCGACCAACATCGTCGCCGGGAGCCTGCTGGCGTACATCGTCAGCCAGAACTGGGACGTGATCGTCTTCCACCGTCTCCGCGAGGCGACCGAGGGCGACTTCCTCTGGCTTCGGAACATCGTCTCGACGGCGACGAGTCAGGCCATCGACACCGTCATCTTCGTCGGCATCGCGTTCTACCTCCTGCCGACGTACGTCGGCATCGGCATGGAGACACCGTGGTCGGTCGTCGTCACGCTCATGCTGGGACAGTATCTGCTGAAGCTACTCATCGCGCTCGTGGACACGCCGTTCGTCTACGCCGTCGTCGGCATCGTGCGCTCGCGGGCCGATGCGGCCGCGAAGGCCGTGGCCACCGCGGGGGCGGGCGAGCAGGAACCGGTCGACGAGTTCTAAGCTCTCGCAGCGGCCGACCGTCGTCGCACACCGCATCGTAGCCCGGCGACCGGGGTGCGGACAGTTGCGACCGCTACGACACCCGTTCCGCGAACGCGAACCGAGGTTTCACGTCCGCGATTCGCACCGTCACTTCCTCGCCCACGTCGGCGTCCGGAACGAAGACGGTGAAGCCGTCGACGCGAGCGATGCCGTCACCCTCGCGGCCCTCGTCGCTGATCTCGACGACGAGTTCGTCGCCGGCGGCGACGGGCGCCGTGAGATAGCCCTTGGCGACGAGGTAGAGTTCGGACGACGAGTCCCGGGAGGCGTCGGGGCGGATGGAGCGCACGTACTCGAAGGACTCCTCCATGTCGCTCCGGAGGTCGGCGAGATCCGGGCCGTCGAACACCTTCGTGACGAAGTCGCCGCCGGGGGCGAGCAGGTCGCGGGCCACGTCGAACGCCTGCCGGGCGAGGTGGACGGAGCGGGCGTGGTCGACGGAGTACTCGCCGGTCATGTTCGGGGCCATGTCCGAGACGACGGCGTCGACGGCGTCGCCGACGGTCTCGTGGAGGCGGTCGACCGTCCGCTCTTCGGTCATGTCGCCACGAACCGTCTCGACGGTCGCGGCGTCGAGGGGCCGAATCCGCTGGCGGTCGACGCCGACGACGGTGCCCGACTCGCCGACGGCTTCGGCCGCGACCTGGAGCCAGCCGCCGGGGGCGGCACCCAGGTCGACGACACTGTCGCCGGCGTCGAAGAGGTTCGCCTCCGCGTCGAGTTGCTTGAGTTTGTACGCCGACCGGGCGCGGTAGCCCTCCTGTTTCGAACGGTTGTAGTACTCGTCTTTACCCGTCATACGTACCTCACCGACGCTCCCGACGTGTTCGGCGTGGAAGCCGCGGACGAATCTGCGTTCATATCAATCGGGACGTGGTCGACCCGGAAAGGCACGTCGGATCGGGTGGCGGGCAGTCAGACCTGGTCTAACAGGCGTTCGAGAAGCGGCGGACCGTCGTATCGAATCCGGGACCGGTCGGGCGTGTACTCGACGACGCCGGTGGCGTCGAGTTTCGGCAGGTGGACGTGTCGGAGCGAGACGACGAGCTGGTCCGGGTCCGGGTCGCCGGGCTCGCGTTCGGCCAGCGCCTCGGCGAGCATCGGCACGGAAACGGGCTCCTCGCAGGACCGAAGGATGCGCACGACGCGGCGTCGGCGTGCGTCGGCGAGTACGTCGAACATCGCGTCTACGCGCTCCTCGGTCGGTCGGTGTCGATTCCCCCTCGATTCCTCACCCATCGCTTCGTCGTGTCTGTTGACGTTTGATGTGGTCATGGCACCCCCCCTGTGGTGCGAATGTCGATTCGACGTGAGGATTCATGAAAGTGTTGGATAGAACTACTGTCACGTTCCGTGTCATTCGTCTCGTTCGAGTAGCAACGCGTTGGTCACGAAGGTCACGATACCCCGACGCAGTCGTTCGGTGACGGCTTGATCGGAGATGCCGAGTTCGTCGGCGAGTTCGATAGTCGTACAGCGACGCGGGATGTCGTAATACCCCCGTTCGACCGCGAGTTCGAGCGTTCGGCGCTGTCTCTGTGTCAGTCCGTACCAAGCACCGGTGCCGCGTCTGGTCGGACTGTACACGCGTTCCACCTCGGCCCCGAACGACCCGTCGGCGCAGGCCGACCGGAACCCCGCGAACGCGTCGTGGGTCGGAAAGCACGTTTCGAAGGCCCAGATGTCCGACGACCCCGTACCGCGGCGCACGACGCCGTCGTGGTCGTCGAGCAGCCGAAAGAACGGATCGACCGCCGGATCCCACCGCATCGCGTAGATCGTCTCGTCGCCGAACGTCTCCAGTACTTCGATCCGACATCCCTCCACGTCGGCGAACGAGTCCTCGACGCGGCCGTTCGATCGATCGTCGAACGACCCCGAGAACGAGAAGACCGAAACGTCGCCGTCCCCCCCGGACCCCATCCGTTCGATTTCCGCGGCTTCGCCGTGCCGCAACGGAAACCGCCGACCGAACTCGAACTGATGGGCCGGTATTCGTACGTCCACAATGACACCCATAGAGTACGTCGGGGAATTGCCGACGAGGGGTCATAGCAGGTATGCTTGGTTAACCATGTTTCCTTCGGCGCTCGCAGGACCGTCACAAAAATCGGGTACGAACGGGGTCGGTGCGGAGACCGAGTCACGCGCGCGGTCGCGCTCGAACAGCGGGTATTTTTAACGCATGGGGCGTACCACTGGATACATGTTCAAGGCCATCGTGAGCGCGTCGACGCTCCGGGATGCCCTCGACTCGGTGAGCGTGTTGGTCGACGAGTGTAAGATACGGCTCAACGAGGACGGCCTGTCGATCCGCGCGGTCGATCCGGCGAACGTCGGGATGGTCGATCTCTCGCTCGATTCGGCGGCGTTCGAGTCCTACGAGGCCGACGGTGGCGTCATCGGCGTCAACCTCGCACGGCTGGAAGACATCGCCGGCATGGGCAACGCCGGCGACCTCGTCCACCTCGAACTCGACGAGGAGACCCGGAAGCTCCACATCCGAATCGACGGACTCTCCTATACACTGGCACTCATCGATCCCGATTCGATCCGGCAGGAGCCGGACATCCCCGACCTCGACCTGCCGGCCCGAATCGTCGTCGAGGGGAACCAACTCGACCGTGGTATTACGGCGGCCGATATGGTCTCCGATCACATCAACCTCCGCGTCGACGAGGCGGCGGAGACGTTCCACATCGAGGCCGAAGGCGACACCGACGACGTGGATTTCGAGATGGGGGCGGACGCCCTCATCGATCTGGAGGCCGGCCCGGCGAACTCGCTGTTCTCGCTGGACTACCTCAAGGACATGAACAAGGCCATCCCCGGGGACGTCGAGGTAGCGATCGAACTCGGCGAGGAGTTCCCGGTGAAGCTCCACTACGAGTTCGCCGAGGGGATGGGCAACGTGACGTTCATGCTCGCGCCGCGCATCCAGAGCGACTGATACGGTTCGCCGACCCGCCCTGGCGAACTACCGGAGACCGAGACGCCGTAACCGTATTCGGGTGATCGGCACGGCGACCACCCCGCTCGCGCCAGCCTTCTCCGTCTGACCCACCACGGGAGCGGCCGCGCCGCCGTTCGGGCGGATACGCCGGCAAACCGGGTGCCGACTCGCCCGGATGCTGGCCGTGGTCCGTCGACACCTAATTATATATGGTTCCGTAATTCTGCCGGAAATGAACTGTCAGTATTATTGCTAATACTCCGACGGAAGTATATGCTCTCGACGATTTTAGCGAAGAGTTTATAAACTTAGCCCCCTAACTAATAGTTAAGAAGCGCCATGGTGGCTGGTCCCCGCCCAGCCAGTCGTGGCGTCCCACCCCATCATGACTGAAACACGCGTATGGACGGCGAACGACTCGACGGTCGATGAGCGAGAGCGATCGGCGAGTGAATCGGAGCAGGAACACGTCTGTCCCGAGTGTGGTAGCGCGCTCGTGACCGACGAGGAGCACGGCGAGACGGCCTGCAGCGAGTGCGGCCTCGTCGTCGAGGAGGACGGTATCGACCACGGCCCCGAGTGGCGAGCGTTCGATTCGAGCGAGCGCGACCGGAAGGCCCGCGTCGGCGCACCCACGACGAAGATGATGCACGACAAGGGGCTATCGACCACTATCGACTGGCAGAACAAGGACGCCTACGGCAAGGCCCTCTCGGCGGAACAGCGTCGGAAGATGCAGCGGCTGCGCACCTGGAACCGCCGGTTCCAGACCAGCGACCACCAGGAGCGTAACCTGCGCCAGGCACTCGGCGAAATCGACCGCATGGCGTCGGCGCTCGGCCTGCCCGAGACGGTTCGCGAGACGGCGAGCGTCATCTACCGCCGCGCGCTGGAGGAGGACCTCCTGCCCGGGCGATCGATCGAGGGCGTCGCCACCAGCGCCCTCTACGCCGCGGCCCGTCAGGCCGGCGTTCCCCGGACCATCGACGAGATGGCCCGTGTCAGTCGCGTCGAGGAAGAGGAGTTCAAGCGGACCTACCGATACGTCGTCCGCGAACTCAACCTCGAAGTCGCGCCCGCCGACCCCGTGAGCTACGTCACGCGGTTCGCGTCGGAACTCGACCTCTCGGACGAGGCCGAACGGCTCGCCCGCGAGATGCTCGACGCCGCCAAGGAGCGCGGCCTCCACAGCGGTAAGAACCCCGTCGGCCTCGCCGCCGCGGCCGTCTACGCCGCGCCCCTGCTCACCAACGAGCAGGTGACACAGGGCGAAGTGAGCGAGGTGGCCGACATCTCGGAAGTGACCATCCGCAACCGCTACCGCGAACTCCTCGGCGCCTACGAGGAGGCCGGCGCCGCGGTGGCCTGATCACTCGTTTCCGACGTACTCGCACTCGCCGACGCACTCCTCCTTCAGCGGATCGTCCCCCAGCACCTGCGCCGGGCGCGCACCGCTCCGGAAGACCGTGATCCCTTTCAGCCCCCGCCGCCGTGCCGCGAGGAAAACCTCCCGAACGTCGTCGACGCCGGCGTCTTGGGGCAGGTTCACCGTCTTGCTGACCGCGTTGTCGACGTGGCGCTGGAACGCGGCTTGGATCGCAACGTGTCGTTCCGGGGGTACGTCGTGGGCGGTCCGGAAGAGCCGTTTCACGTCCGCCGGAATCCCGTCCACGTCCTGGATCGAGGTTCGCCCCCGGAGGTCGGCCAGCAGGTCCTCGTCGTAGAAGCCTCGTTCGCGCGCTAGTTCGACGAACCGGTCGTTGACAATCTCCAGCCCCCCGAGGACGTGTTTTTCGTAGACGACGTTGTAGACGGGCTCGATGCCGGCCGTCGCGCCGGCGATCATCGAGATGGTGCCCGTCGGGGCGATGGTCGTCGTCGTCGCGTTGCGGACCGGCTCCTCGAAGGTGGAGTCTTGCCACGCCGGAAACGGGCTGCGCTCCGCCGCGAGACGCCGCGAAGTGTCCCACGCCGCCTCGGCGATCAGTTTCATCACCTCGTCGGCGACGGCGACGGCCTCGTCGCTGTCGTAGGCGACGCCGAGGTCGACGAGCAGGTCGTGAAAGCCCATGACGCCCAGTCCGAGCTTTCGGGTGCGCGAGACGGCGTCGTCGACGTCAGCCACCGGAAACGCCGAGATTTCGAGCGCGTCGTCGAGGAAGCGAACCCCGAGGGCGGCGGTTCGACGGAGTTTCGGTCGGTCGAGCCCGCCGTCGACCGTCATCTCGCCGAGGTTGATCGACCCGAGGATGCAGGCCTCGTAGGGGAGCAGTGGCACCTCGCCACAGGGGTTCGTCGCCGTGATCCGCCCGAGCGCGGGCGTCGGATTGTGGGCGTTGATCTCGTCGAGAAAGAGCAGGCCGGGGTCGCCCGTCTCCCACGCGCACTCGGCGATGGTGTCGAGTAGGGCTGCCGGGGCCACCTTCCCGACCATCTCGCCCGTCCGTGGGTTGTGTAGGGCGTACGGTTCGCCGGCGTCGTAGGCGTCCCAGAACGCCGCGTCGGTGGCGACGGAGAGGTTGAAGTTCCGGAACGCGTCCGTCTCGCGTTTGGCCGTCACGAACGCGTCCACGTCGGGATGCGAGGCGTCGAGGACGCCCATGTTCGCCCCGCGACGGCGACCGCCCTGTTTGATCTGCTCGGTCGCCGTGTCGAAGATTCGCATGAAACTCACCGGGCCGCTGGCGACGCCGCCCGTCTTCGCCACCACGTCGCCGGCGGGGCGAATCTTCGAGAAGGAAAAGCCCGTGCCGCCGCCGCTCTGGTGGATCAGCGCCGTCCGCTTCAGCGTCTCGAATATCGACGCGAGCGAGTCCTCGACGGGCAGGACGAAACACGCCGCGAGCTGGCCGAGCTCCGTTCCGGCGTTCATCAGCGTCGGCGAGTTGGGGAGGAACTCGAGTTCGGCGAGCGCGTCGTAGAAGCGGTCGGCCGTCGCGTCCACGTCGCCACCCCACGTTGCCTCCGCGGCCGCCACGGCGTCCGCGACACGCCGAAAACACTCGTCGGGCGTCTCGGTCACGTTCCCCCGTTCGTCCTGCCGGAGATACCGCTCGCGCAGGACCGTTCGTGCCACCTCGTCGAGCGCCACCATGTCACATAGTTGATGTTCGGTGGTGAAAACACCTCGCCCGGTTCACAGTAACGGAATCCTTTTACTCGGGAGAACCATAGCCGGAGACAACTATGGGTATGGGCTCGGATATGTACCGGCAGCAGATCCTCGATCACTACAAGAACCCCCGCAACCACGGGGAACTCGAGGAGCCGACGTTCTCCCACGTCGGCGAGAACCCGTCGTGTGGCGACACGATCAAGATGGACGTTCGCCTCGACGACGACGGCGAAACTATCGAGTACGTCAGCTTCTCCGGCGACGGCTGTGCGATCAGTCAGGCCAGCGCGAGCATGCTCACCGAGCAGCTCCCCGGCACGACGCTCGACGAACTCGGCGAACTGGACACCGACGACGTGGTAGAGATGCTCGGCGTCGACATCAGCCCCATGCGGATCAAATGTGCCGTTCTGGCCGAGAAAGTGGTCCAGGACGGGGCGAAGATCCACGAGGGCGACCTCGAACTCGACGAGACGACGACCGAGGAGTAGCTACTCGCGGTCGAGTTCCCGGCCGATTCCCCGCGCGAGCGCCACCAGAAACGCGAGTCCTCGCTTGACCTCCGGATCGCGGAGCGCCCGCAGGAGCCCGAGGATGCCAACGCCCCGATAGGTCGTCCCGGGGTCACCCGCGTCGCCGAGCGCCCGCAGGAGCGTCCGCGCCCCGCTGATCGTCTCCGGATCGGCGGCCTCGTCGGCCAGTTCGCCGAGCGACGCGGCGGTGCCCGCCACGGACGAGACCATCTCGTCGTCCGCCGCCTCGGTCGCGAGCGCCATCACGTCGAGCACCTCGTTCACGTCGTCGAGCCGACGGACGAACGCCGCCACCGCTTCGGGGTCCTCGGCGATGGCGGCCGCCAGGTCGTCGTTGACGGCGTTGGCCGGCGTCGACTCCGACGCCGCGGTGTCGTCACTCATCTCAGATCAACCCCCGTGCGGTCAGCCAGTAGGACTCGTTGTACGCGCCTTTCGCCCAGTGGACGAGCCTCGACTCCTCGCGCAGGTCGGGCATGGAGTCGTAGTCGAAGGAGACGAACGTCGCCTCGTCCAGTCCCGCTTCGAGAAAGCAGAGCACCTTGCCGTCGTAGGTCGCGGTCGGCCGGTGGCCCCGAACCCGGGCGGCGATCCGATCGGCGACGACGCCCGCCTGGTAGTGAGCGACGCTGCCCGCCATCGGCCGTTCGAGGTCGGTTGTGTCGCCGATGGCGTACACGTCGTCGGCGCCCGCCGCTTCGAGCGTCCGTGGGTCGGTCTCGACCCAGCCGTCGTCGCCGAGGCCCGCGTCGGCGACGAGGTCGACACCCGCGTGCGGCGGAATCGTCACGAGCAGGTCGTAGTCGAGCGCCCGGCCGTCGACGGCGTGGAGGGTCCGGTCGTCCGGGTCGACCCGCTCGACCGTGAACCCGGTGTGGCTCTCGACGCCGCGGGCGTCGAAGCGCTCGTCCGCCCAGTCGGCGACGGGCGGGAGCTTGTGTGACCGCTCGGTCGGGGCGGTGTAGACCACCTCGCTCACCTCCCGGAGCCCCTGTTCGCGGAGCCAGTCCTCGACCATCAGCGTGAACTCGACCGGCGCGGCCGGACACATATGCGGCATGCCGGCGACCGAGAGGACGACCCGGCCGCCGTCGAAGGCGGCGAGGGCGTCCCGGAGTCGTTCGGCGCCGTCCTCGCTGTAGAAGTCGTGGGCACCCTCGACGAGGCCCGGAACCCGGTCCGGGACGAGTCGTGCCCCCGTCGCGACGACCAAGTGGTCGTAGTCGAGCGTGTCGCCGGACGGCGTCCGGCTCTCCGTGGAGCGTGGCTCCCCGCCACCGATCGTCAGCCGCTTCGTGTCGGTGTCGATATTCGTCACCCGGCCCGTTCGGAGCCGGACCTGTCGGTCGAGCAAGTCGTCGAGCGGACGGTGCCCCTCGGCCGGGTCGGCCTCGCCGAAGGCAACGTAGAGCCAGACCGGCTTGTAGACGTGGACGCCGGTGTCGTCGATCAGCGTCACTTCCACGTCGCCGGCGTCGATTTCGTCGTCGAGTTTCGACGCGAGTTTGTTCGCGAGGACGGTTCCCCCCGTCCCTCCACCGAGGACGGCGATGCGGGTGGTCATTGGGAGATCACTGCTTGAGGGAACGCACCGACGCCACGTAAAATTGTACGTCGATCACAACATCGTGGGAACGGCGGACTACTCGGGGACGAGGCCGGCGTCCTGAACCCGCATCACGGCCTCCCCATCGGCGAGATTCGGCGCGTCGACGAGACGGACGATCCGCTTGTCGCCTTTGGACTTGCGCAGGTACATCCGGAACGTCGAGGTGTGGCCGAGGATGTTACCGCCGATGGGCTGGGTCGGGTCGCCGAAGTAGGAGTCGGGGTTCGAGGCGACCTGGTTGGTGACGAGGACGGCGGTGTTGTAGAGGTCGCCGATCCGCATGAGGTCGTGGAGGTGTTTGTTGAGCTTCTGCTGTCGTTCGGCGAGTTCCCCCCGACCGACGTACTCCGCGCGGAAGTGCGCGGTGAGGGAGTCGACCGAGAGCAGGCGCACGGGCCACTCGCCGTCCTCGTGTTCGCTGGCGAGTTCCTTCGCCTTCTCCGCCAGAAGGATCTGGTGGTTGGAGTTGAATGCCTTGGCGACGTGAATCTTGTCGAGAACGTCGGTGACGAGCGCCTCCATCGCCTCCTCGTCGCCGGGCGAGCCCTCGATCTCGCGGTCGTCCATCGTGGCCTGGATGATCTCGTCGTCGAGGCCGCGAACCATGTCGTCGATGCGTTCGGGACGGAACGTGTCCTCGCTGTCGACGAAGATAGCGCTCCCGCGGAGGCCACCGTACTCGCGGGGAAGCTGGACGTTCACCGAGAGCTGGTGGGTGACCTGCGACTTCCCGGCGCCGAACTCGCCGTACACCTCGGTGATCGACTGGGTCTCGACGCCGCCGCCGAGGAGTTCGTCCACCTCGGGGACGTTCCAGGTGAGTTTACCGATCTGTTCGCGGCGTTCGAGCACGGCCGCGCCCGACTCGAACCCGCCGATGTCCGCGGCGTCGCGGGCCGCGTTGATGATGTCGCTCGCCGTCGACTCGCCGATGTCGGCGGTGTTCGACAGTTCGGCCGGACTCGCGACCGCGATACTCTGGTAGCTTTCGAAGCCCGCTTCGACCAACTTGTCCGCCGTCGCCGGCCCGACGCCCGGAAGGGTCTCGAGGTCGTCTTCTGCCATGGACGCTTGCTTGTGCCGGCCCGTACATAAAGCCTCGTTAACACCGTAGTGAAAGTGAAATCGGCCGACGGCATGACGGTCGTTCACACGCGATGGCGACGTTCAAACCCGGTGACGCGCCGGTTCGGCGCTCACTCCCACGGATGCCCGTCCGACCCGTCCGGCCACAGCGGGTACCAGTACGTCTCGTCGTCCTCCACGTCGAGTTCGCCGTCGAGGACGGATTGGAGTTTGAACTCCAGTCGGTTGTCACGCTCGTGGCCCCCCGTCGGGGCGAAGGGGTAGTACGCGCCCCGGCGGAAGGAGTAGATCCAGTAGGCGCGGGCGCCGTCGCGTGGCCGTTCGAAGCCGAAGACGGCGGCCAGAAGCCGCGAGCCGTATCCCTCCTCGACGAACGTGTCGGCCGCGAAGTGGACGCTCGTCACGAGGTCCTCGGGGTCGCTGTCCTCGAGGACGACCCAGTGGTAGCCGTGGTCGTCCTCGTGGCGACGGAAGACGGTCCCTGTGTCTTCCTCGCCCGCCCGGAGGATGGCCTCCACCTCGTCGACGGCGGCGGCGAAGTCTGTGCTGTCGACCGAGGAGAAACAGAGCGCCGCGGCGCCGACGGGGACGAAATCGAGGTCCGCCTCCATGGTCAGGTAGGCCGTTGACATCCCGAACAGGTCCTCGGGGTCGGCGTCTCTGGTCGCGTCCGCTTCGGCGCTCAGGCCGAACGCGGAGCGGATGGAGTCGAACAGGCCCATCGCCTACCGCCGCTCCATCTCCGCGGCCATCTCGCGGAGCCGTTCGACCCGTTTCTCCGTCGGCGGGTGGGTCGAGAAGATCCGGCCGACGAAGTCGCTCTGAATCGGAATGACGAAGAAGGCGTTCATCTCCGACTGCTCCCGGAGGTCCTCCTTCGGAACCCGGTCCATCCGGCCGGAAATCGTGAGGAGCGCGGAGGCGAGCGCCGTCGGCTTGCCCGTGATCGCCGCGCCGCCACGGTCGGCGGAGTACTCGCGGTACCGCGAAAGCGTCCGGATCAGGACGAAAGAGACGATCCAGACGACGAGCGAGACGAGGATGGCGACGATCATCCCGCCGCCCCCCTGTCGGTTGCGCCCGCCGCCGAACAGCCACCCCCAGCGCACGATCATGAACGCGATGGTCGAGAGGAAGGAGGCGATGGTCATGACCATCACGTCGCGGTTCTTGATGTGGGCGAGTTCGTGGGCGAGCACCCCTTCGAGTTCCTCCTCGTCGAGGGTTTGCAGGAGCCCCTCGGTGACACAGACGGTCGAGTTCGACGGCGACCGCCCGGTCGCGAAGGCGTTCGGCACCCGCGTGTCCGCGACGGCCACCGTCGGTTTCGGCAGGTCGGCCTGCTGGGAGAGCCGGCCGACCATCGCGTGTAGGCGCGGGTAGTCGTCTTCCTCGACTTTCGACGCGCCCATGCTGTAGAGGGCGAGGCGGTCGCTGAAGAAGAACTGTCCCAGCGAGAACAACCCCATCACGACGACGACACCGAACAGACCCATATACTGCGACAGGATCGCGATGAAGACGATGTAGAGGGCGAAAAGGAGGAACATGGTCAGAACCATGCGGCCCCGCAGTCCCCAGTCGGGTTTCCACTCCATACCCAATCTAGCGGCCCCGAAGCTAAACAGTTAGTGATTATCCGAGGTCAACAGGGACTCCTGCCGGCGGCGACGGACGACGATGGGACGGACTCTCGCTCGGCGATGTCGCGGGGCTTAACCGCCGCGGCCGACTACCGACGGAGCATGAGCGATAGCGAGTCCCGGGAGTTCTGTCCCCGCTGTGGCGATCCGGTGCCGGCGCGAGCGGAGCCGTTACCGGGCGCCCCCCGCGACCGCGACGCCCGCCTCTGTGACGCCTGCTACTTCGACGACTACGAGATGATCGACGCCCCCGACCGCATCGAGGTCCTCGTCTGTTCGGGCTGTGGGGCGGTCCAGCGCGGTAACCGCTGGGTCGACGTGGGCGCCCGCGACTACACCGACGTGGCGGTCGACGAGGTGAGCGAAGCCCTCGCGGTCCACGTGAAGGCCCACGATGTCACCTGGGCGGTCGACCCCGAACAGGTCGACGAGAACACCATCCGGATGCACTGTCATTTCACCGGCGTCGTCCGCGAGACGCCGCTGGAGGAATCGGTCGTCGTCCCCGTCAAAATCTCGCGGGGCACCTGCGACCGGTGTGGCCGCATCGCTGGCGGCTACTACAACGCCATCGTGCAGGTGCGCGCCAGCGGCCGGATGCCGACCGCCGAGGAACGGAACCGGGCGGTCGAAATCGCCGAGGCCTACATCGCCGATCGGGAGTCGGCGGGCGACCGGAACGCGTTCATCACCGAGGTCAAGGAGGTCGACGACGGCGTCGACATCCGGATTTCGACGACCCAGATGGGCCAAGGCGTCGCCACCCGCATCGTCCGCGAACTCGGGGGCAGCGTCGAGAGCTACCCCACCCTCGTCACGGAGGACGGCGACGGCAACGAAGTGTACCGCGTCACCTACGCCGTCCGCCTGCCGGAGTTTACCCCCGGCGAGGTGATCGACCCCGACGACGGCGACGGGCCGGTCCTCGTCCGGAGCGTCAGCGGGAACCTAAAGGGCGTGCGTCTAGCCTCCGGCGAGGCGTACGAGGAGCCGTTCGAAGGGGCCGATGCCCGCAGACTCGCCACCCGTGACGACGCCGTCGAGACGACGGTGGTGACCGTCGAGGACGACCACGCCGTGCAGGTGCTCGACCCCGAAACGTACGCGGCCGAAACCGTGCCACGGCCCGACTTCTTCGACCCCGGGGCGGAGACGACGCCGGTCGTCAAGACCCGCGCCGGCCTGCATCTGCTGCCGGACTAGTCCGCGGCTTCCATCCCGTCCCGCGGTGCCCCGACGGCCGCTGCCAGCTCCGCGTCGGAACAGCCCGCGTGTCGCGCCGCCTGCGAGAGCGTGAGCGTGCCGCTACGATACAGGATCACCGACGACAGAAACGATTTGTTGCTCATTCGTCTACGTTAACTCCGATAATCCTCTTGAATATAAACCTTGCGCGGATAAGTTTCAATGTAGATAAAGTAATAGAGAGAGTAATTGAATATACGCTCGATTATCGTGTGGCGTGGTGTCGTGTCTCACTCCCCCCACACGTCCGAGAGGGGATGGTCGGCACCCGACGACTCCGCGTCGCCGTCTCCACTCGGATCGCCGGATCGGCGTGACGACGACCCGGACCGCGACCGCCCGTCTCCGACCGACGCGGACCGGCCGCCGGTCCGCGTGCCCGGCGTCGACGCCGTGCCCGCGAGCGCCGCGTCGGGGTCGAACTCGGGAAGCGTGGGCCGTGACAGTCGATCCACCGCCTCGGCGAACCAGTCGGGCATGTCGCCCCGGGCGCGGTCGAACAGGTCGAGGAGACTCGAATCGGCGAGATACGTCGCCCCGTGGTCGTCGGGGGCGCGCACGACTCGCCCGGCCGCCTGGATCACCGTCCGGAGCGCCGTCCGGTAGTACCACGCCCACTGCCCCTCCGCCAGTCGGCGGGCGACCCGCGAGTCGTTCGTGTTGAGATACGGCGCCTTGCAGAGCACCTGCCAGCGCGCGAGGTCACCGCGCAGGTCGAGCGCTTCCTCCATTTTCACCGAGAGGAAGCAGTCGGGGTCGTCGGTCGCCTTCCACTCCTCGAGCGCCGCGTCGCGGTTCTCCCGGTCGTGCGACCGGATGCGGGGCGCGACGCCGAACTCCGCCAACTGCGCCGCCAGTCGCTCCTGAATCGCGTAGGAGTGACAGTGGACGATGCCTTTCTCCTCCGGGTGGTGGGCCAGCAGGCGGACGAGCAGCCGCGCCACGTCCGGCAGCGTCTCGTCGCGGTGTTCGTAGGTCATCTTTCCCTGAGTCACGTCGTAGAGCGGACGATTCTCCAGTGGAAACGTGTGGGGGACGTCGACGAGGGCGACGCTCGACGGGTCGAGGCCGACGCCGCGGCAGAACGCCTCCTTGTCCAGAATGGTGGCCGAGAGGAGGGCGAACTTGTTTCCCCGGTCCCAGACGGTGTGGTGGAGGTAGCGACCGGGGTCGAGCGGTTTGATCGTGATGGGCGTCCCCTCGCCGTCGGGCTGGTCGACGACCCACGTGGTCGTACTGGTGGGGTCGCGGTAGTCCGAGACGAACCAGTCGAGTTCGGAGCGCAGGTCCTGAAGCCGGTCCCGGCGCGCAGCCTCGCCCGGCGTCAACTCGTCGCTGGCGACGAGGTCCTCGGCGGCGCGCGCACAGACGCCGGCGAGCGTCTCGGCGAACCGCGCCGTCCGGTCCAACGGGTCGTCGGCGTCGGTCACCGCCGGGACGCCCACCTCGTCCCAGACGGGGACGGTTCGGGGGCGCAGGTCGACGGTGGCGTACATCTCCGCCCACTCCGCGAGGCCGTGGGCCTCGTCGATCACCACCACGTCCCGCGTGCCGAACACCTCCGAACCGGCGGTCTGCATGAAGTACGCGAGCGTCATTGCCGCGATGGATCGGTTCGAGGCGATGGCGCGGTCGGCGTAGTACGGACAGCGGTGCTGGATCGAGCAGTCGTAGCCCGACTGGCGCGCGCAGGGCGCCCGGTCGACGGGCGTCGTCGTCTCGTCGGGGAGGATGCAGGTGTAGTTTCCTTTCCCCCGGATGACGTTCAGATCCGAGAGCAGGTCGTCTTCGGCCACGTCGTCCAGTTGCGACACCTGTGGCGTGGTGTAGTAGGCACCGGTCGCCTCCGCGGGGTCGGCCTCCTCGGGCGTGCGGGCCGACCCCGCGACGGCGCGGGCGAGGAGGGATTTCCCGCTGCCCGTCGGCGCCCGCACGAGGACGGCGTCGTTGCCCGCGGCGAACGCGTCGCGGATGGCGTCGAGGGCCTCACGCTGGTTGCCGCGAAAGGAGGGGGCGGGAAACGAAGACGGAATGCGGTCGGGGTCCACGGTCGATTCAGCCTGCGGTCCCAGGTAATACTGTCGAACGTGGCTACCCCGACAGCGCCGCCACGTCCTCGGCGGTCACCTCGCGGTCGTCGGGCAGTCGCTCGATACAGTCGAAGCAGAGGAAATGGTCGGTCCCGTCGGCGAGTTCGAGCGACATCCCGCCCGTCGCCTCGGCTTCGAACGTCCAGAAGTTCCCGACGCCGCCCGCGACGGGCACCTCCTCGCCACAGCCGTCACAGGGATCGGAGCTCATTACGACGAGTCAGCGGGTCGAGCGGGAAAGACCTGCCGCCCCGTCACGCACACCCGCTCGTGTCCGCGGCGACGCCGAGCGAGAACGACACGCCGTCCGTCTGGACGGTGTTCGGGGCGTCGGAAGGGAGGGTCCACCGGAGTTTCGCCACGTGGGTGCCGGGCGTCGCACACGTCGCCGTCAGGGGGATCCAGCCGTCGTCGTCGCCGGCGGCCCCGAGGCCGGCGAGCGTCCCCTCGTAGACGACTGGCTCGTCGGCATCGGCGGTCCCGTCGCCGTCGTCGTCGTACCACACCTGCACCTGCACGTGGTCCTGCAGTTCACCCGGCTCTCCGGCGTCACCCGCGCTCCGTTCGGCTTCGGTCGTTCCACCCTCGTCGACGGCCGTCACGTCGCCCCGAACCCAGAGGCGGGCCGGCGACCCCGACAGCGTCAGCGAGAGGTCGACGGTGCCGCCGTCGCCGGGTTCGACGTTCTCGACCGACACCGGCGGGATCGAGGCGGTGACCGGATCGTCACCCGGGGTGGTCGGGGGCGGCGTCGTCGCCGCGGCCGGCGCCGGGTCGTCCGCGTCGTACGGAATCGGCACGTCGGTGGCCGTCGGCTCGTCGTCGGCCCCCGTGTCGGTAGCCGTCGTTGCGTCCGGTCGCTCGGGGGGATCTGTCGCCTCGTCGGCGCTACTCCCGCCGGGCGTCGGTGTCGGCGTCGGCGTCGGGTCGTCGGGCGTCACGGTGTAGTCGACCGACAGGTCGACGCCGTCCTCGTCGCCGTCGTCATCGTCACCGGTGAAGAAGTTCGAGACGCCGGCCCCCGCGCCGAGCAGCGCGAGCAGGCCGGTGAGAAGCAGGGCCAGCACCCGGCGGCGCGACGACGACTCCTCGTCCGGCTCGCCGCTCACGCGACGTCACCGGCGGCGAACCACCGTCGAATCGGGGGATGGAGGGCGAACGATCGCAGAATCGGGGTCGGGTACACGACCCCAGATACGCCACGGGGGGTCATAGGTAATCGGATACTAGTCGGCCGAGATGGATCGCCCTGAACGCTCAGGGTGAGCCTGAAGCGGGAATTGCCGTCGGTTCGACCACGACGGTTAATCCCGCACCGCCCCACTGTGTAGGTATGCACGCACTCGTCACCGGCGCCACGGGGTTCGTCGGACGCCGCCTCGTCCCCCCGCTCCTCGACGCGGGCCACGAGGTGACGGTCCTCGTCCGCGACGCCGAACGCTACGACGGGCCACCGGGCGTCCGGGTCGTCGTCGGCGACCTCCTCGAACGGGAATCGATCGACGCCGCCGTCGGCGGGGGGGAAGAGGCCGTCGACGCCGCCTACTACCTCGTCCACTCGATGACGGCCCGCGACGACTTCGCGGCCCGTGACCGCCGGGCGGCAGCGAACTTCGCCGACGCCGCGAGCACCGCCGGCGTCGGCCGGGTGATATATCTCGGCGGTCTGGGCGAGGAGCGGGACCACCTCTCGCCGCATCTCCGGTCCCGACGCGAGGTCGAACGGGTGCTCGCGGCGGGCACGTACGACCTCACGACGCTCCGGGCGGCGATCATCGTCGGCCCCCGAAGCGCCGGG
>Ga0209917_1000423_pt1 | contig 17993 bp, 21 predicted proteins | sample SalPon2_C_H2O_MG_FD_185710 | JGI IMG/M metagenome (GOLD analysis project Ga0209917, IMG submission 185710) | Salt pond water microbial communities from South San Francisco under conditions of wetland restoration - Salt Pond MetaG R2_C_H2O_MG... | ecosystem: Environmental > Aquatic > Non-marine... | reverse complement strand
GCGCGTCTTCGAGGCGTACGACCATCTCGATGCGGTGCTTCCGGCCATGGGCTACAGCGACGCACAGATTCGAGACCTAGAGGCGACGATCCGGAACGCGGACCCGGACGTCGTGGTCGCCGCGACGCCACACGATCTCGCGCGGATGATCGACGTCTCGGTCCCGATCGTCAGGGTTCGATACGAACTCGAAGAGACCGACGGCACGCTCGATGCGGTGCTCGACCGCCACGCAGCAGCACTGAACATCTGAGCCCGGAGCCCCCAACCGCGGCGACCCGCCGAGTTCGACACTCGTCCCGACTCCCGGCGGAACGTACAAGAACGACCGGCCACGTACGTGACATACCTCTGTGAGGGAGTACGTGAACCCCAATGTCGGCCGCGTCGACGCCGTTGTCCGTGTCGTCAGTGGACTTGCTGTCCTCGCACTTGCATACTACACCGCGGCCGGGGTGGTGAGCGTCCCGGTCGGCTCTGCGGTCGGATTCGGTATCGCAGGTGGCGTCCTCATACTCGAAGGCGTCACCCGACGCTGTCTGCTGTACCGCATACTCGGGATCGACCGCTGTCCGGTCGAGTGATCGGTCGGCCTTCGATCGACTGCGCTACCACCCAAACCGCCACGACCGCCACGACCGCCACGAACGCCACGACTGCCACGAACGCCACGCCCGTTCCCCACGCCGCTCACGGTCTCGGATCGACCGTGGTCTCGGTTCGGCCGACTCCCTGCGGCTTTTTTACCGCTCCACCCGTCGCCGCGACCATGGATATCGGAGTTGTCGGCGACGGTCCCGCGGCCGAGGCCGTAGAGGCCGCCCTCGGCGACGTCGAGGTAAACGCGTTCTCGGTCGACCCGGCGGTGCTCGATGGGTTCGACCTTGCGGTGGTGGTCGACACGCCGGGGTCGCCAGCATTCGCGGCCGCGAACGAGCGACTCGACCGCTGGGTCGCCGTCGAGGTCGGCGGCGTCGGCGGCGTCGCACTCACCGACGTCGACGCCGCAGTAACCGTCTTCGAGGCGGCCTGTTACGACTGTCTGTGCACCCGGGTCGCGAGCGGCACGACCGAGTCGTCGGAGACGGCCGACGCGCCGACCGGGACCCGATCTGCGGTGCGATACGCTGGGGCGCTCGCGGGTCGCGCAATCGTCCAACTCCTCTCGGGTGAGTCTGTCGGTGACACGGTGCGTGAGGTCCCCGGGCCCACCCGAGACCTGCTCGCCGTTCCGGGTTGTTCGTGTGGCGACGCTCCCGACGCGGCGCTCCCGCGAGCGGACCGAACACGGTCGGTATCGGCGGCGATCGACCGGGCCGAGCGGGCGGTCGACGCCCGGATTGGGCTCCTCACCGACGTGGGCGAGCGCGAGTCGTTCCCCGTGCCGTACTACGTCTCGCGGCTCGCCGACACGACTCCGTTCTCGGACGGGAGTGCGGCTGTCTTCGCTGGCGGTGCGGCCGACGACTGGGACGTTGCGTTCATGAAGGCGCTCGGCGAAGGGATCGAACGCTACGCGGCAGGCGTGTACGACTCCTCGGCGTTCACGACTGCACCCGCGGCCGACGTCCACGATCCGATCACGCCCGATGCGTTCGTCCGTCCGGACGACGCCACCCGGTACGACCCCGACGACCGACTGGCGTGGGTTCCCGGTGAGACCCTCGCGACCGGGGCGGTGCGACAGCTACCCGCCGAATTTGTTCAGTTTCCACCGCCGGAGCGTCGCTACCGCCCGCCGATCACGACTGGACTCGGACTCGGGAACAGCGGCCCGGCGGCGGCGCTCGCCGGGCTCTACGAGGTCGTCGAACGCGACGCAACGATGACGACCTGGTACGCCACGACGGAGCCGCTCGGGCTCCGCGTCGACGACCCGGTGCTCGACCGGCTGCGAAAGCGGGCCCGTGCAGAGTCGTTGTCGGTGTCGACCCTCCTCGTGACCGGCGACATCGACGTCCCCGTCGTCGCCGCCGCGGTCCACCGCGAGGGCGACTGGCCGCGATTTGCTGCGGGGTCGGGCGCGAACCTCGATCCGGCCGCTGCCGCACGCAGTGCCGTTGCCGAAGCGCTCCAGAACTGGACGGAACTCCGGTCGATGGGACGGGAGGCAGCCGACGAAGCGGGCGCAGCGATCGGTCGTCACGCCGACTGCCCGCCGGAGACGGCGTCGTTTTTCGACCCGGCCACGACGGTCGACGCCGAGGGGATCGGCGAGCCGGACCTCGACGGCTCGGCCGCACTCGAGACGGTCGTCGAGCGGGTGCAGGCCGCCGGGCTCTCGCCGGTCGTCGCTCGACTCACGACTCGCGACCTGACGACGCTCGGCTTCGAGGCAGTTCGCGTCCTCGTCCCCGGCGCACAGCCGCTTTTCACCGGCGAGCCGTTCTTCGGCGACCGCGCCCGCGAGGTCCCCCGCTCGATGGGATACGAGCCGGCCCTCGATCGGTCGTACCATCCGTTCCCGTAGCGCTCGCGTTGCGGCCCCATCGCCGTGTGACCCGGACACTTAGGATGGGTGCGGTCACAAGGCGTGCATGGAGATCGTGACCGACGAACACGTCGAGCCAACGGAGGCGATGCCCGGCGTGCATCTCACGCAGGGCGCCGCCGGCGAGCGAGCGAGCATCCAGCGCTTCCGGATCGAGCCTGGGGCGACCGTTCCCGAACACGCTCACCCACACGAACAGATCGGGACGGTCACCGGCGGGGTGCTCACCCTCGTCGTCGACGGCGAGGATCGGGCCGTGCGTGCGGGCGACACGTTCGTTATCCCGGGCGACGAGCCGCACGCCGCCAGAAACGACGGCGACCGGCCGGCGACCGGCGTCGAGGTGTTCTCGCCGGCGCGTCCGAACCCGGACTGGGAGTCGTAGCGGCCGCACCGTCTTGACTCGACACCGCGGCGACCCTCGCCGCCGTCGCGACGCCTTTTGTGTCCGCGACCCGTGTGCTCGTGTATGGTTCGCGTGAGCACCGGGGCCCGACTCCACTTTGGCTTCTGTAGTCTCAGCCTGTCGTGTGAGCGGCTGTACGGTGCGCTCGGACTCGCGCTCGCGGCACCGCGTGTCTCCATTGACGCGGAGCCGGCAGCGTCAATCGGGGTCGACGTCGACCTCGCCAACGAAGGCGACCTCGTCAGTGAAGGCGACTTCGCCAACGAAGGCGAGCTCGTGGGCGATGTCGGCGCAAACGACGACAGGACAGACCACACCGCCTTGCGAGCGGACGTCCACGAGTACGCCGCCCGCGCGGTCGACCTCCTCGGCGTCCCCGGTGTGGCACTCACCGTGCGCGCCGTGCTCCCGCGACACGCCGGACTCGGCAGCGGGACGCAGCTCGCGGCGACGACGCTCGCGGCGGTCGCGTACGCCCACAACGAGGAGCCGGCGGTCCGTGAACGGGCACCGGCTCTCGGTCGCGGCGGTCGGTCGGGCATCGGGGTCGCGGCCTTCGAGGACGGCGGGTTCGTGCTTGACGCCGGTCACTCGACTGCCCGGTTCACCACCGATCGGCCGGCAGACGGCGAGTGGACCGTCCCACCGGTCGCCGCGCGCCACGCCATCCCCGGGGACTGGCGGTTCCTGTTGGTGTATCCCGACGTCGCGCCCGGTCGCAGCGGTGCCGACGAGGACGCCTCGATGCGCGCCGCCGTCGAGCGCGCTGACCCCGGGCTCGCCGACCGGGTGGCAGGGGTCGTGACCCGGCGCGTGCTTCCGGCGGCCGCGACGGGGCGTGCGGAGGCGTTCGGCGCTGCGGTCGAACGCGTTGGTCGACTCAACGGCGCGTGGTACGCCGACGAACAGGGCGGCGTGTACCGCCCGCCGGTCGGGGACGTGGTGGCGGCACTCGGCGAGTCGTCGGCGGTGTTCGGCGCGGGACAGTCCTCGTGGGGCCCGATCGTCTACGGCATTACCGACGCCGAGCGAGCGGAGGCGGCAGCGGAAGCGGGGCGGCAGGCTCTCGTGACCGCTGACGTCGAGGGGACCGTCGCCGTCGTTCGGGCGACCAACGAGGGCGCGCGCGTCGAACGATAGCTACGAGCGACGAGAGCGGAGGCGTGCGTCAAGTGGGAGACTGTGCCGTCTCGTCGCCGCGTGAGCCGCGGGCTGTCGCGAGCCGAGAGGGCGACCCCACTACTAAGATGATTGGGCCCCTCCAGTACCTCATGCGTCTCTCAGAGACACGCGATCTCTTCGCGCGCCGCCTTGAGTTTCCGGTCACGTGTGATGCGGTTCGGGAGTCGGTCGGTGAGACCGAACTCGAAGCGCCGACGGGCGGAAGCGAACGGATCGACCAGGTACTCGACCGGTGTGATACCGACGAGTTCGCCTCGCCGGACGAGCTGTACGGGACGCTCATGACCTTCGTCAGCGACGAGTTCATCGGCCGGAAGTACTACGACGACCGCGGATCCTCACCGACCGCGCCGGGCGAAGAGGAGGTGCAGTTCTGATGACGGTCACGCTGCTCTCTGGTGTCACCGGCGTCGGTCTCACGAGCATCTGTCAGCGCGTCCGGGCCGACCTCGACGACGGGTACCTGTTGCTCAACTTCGGTGACATCATGCTCGAGGAGGCGGCGACGCGAGACATCACCACCGAGCGAGGCGACCTCGCGGCGCTCTCACAGCGACAGATTCAGCGGCTCCAGCGCCGCGCGGGCGAGTACGTAGCCGACGCCGCCGTCGAATCCGACGTCCTCCTCTCGACGCACCTCACCGTCCAGACGAACCACGGCTACATTCAGGGGCTGCCGGACAGCGTCCTCCGTGACGTCGCCCCCTCGACCGTCGTCCTCGTCGAGGCCGCACCCGAGACCATCCTCGCGCGCCGCGAAGAGAGCGGCCGACGCGTCGAAGACGTGACCGAACGACAGATCGAGTTCGAGCAGAGTCTCAACCGAACCGCAGCACTGGAGTGTGCACGCACCCGCAACACGCCCGTCCAGTTCGTCGAGAACGAGGGGCGCGTGAGCGAGGCGGTCGAGGCGGTCGTCGAGACGGTCGACGCCCGCTGAGGACTCAGGCGTCGGCGAGCGGCTCGTCGGCGTCTACCAGCTCGGCAGACCGCTCCCAGAGGTCGCAGGCGGCCTCGTCGTCGGTGGCGGCAGCAGCGGGCGTCGAGGGCCGCTGACCGGTGAAGTACCGTCCGGAGACGTCGTCGAGACGCGGTGCACAGGCGAGAAAGACCAGCGCGGCCGCACCCTCTGCGACGGACGTGACGCCGGGGACGCGCTCGAGCACCCCGGCGAACTCGGAGATCGGCCCCGGTAAGAACCTCGTGAAGCCGCTCCCGGGAATCGCCCCCGGGTGGACGCTGTTCGACGTCACCGACCGTCCGGTGTGCTCGAGTCGTCGCGCGAGTTCGCGCGCGAAGAGCACGTTCGCGAGCTTGGCGTGACTGTACGCCGACAACCCACCGTCCGGTCGAGTGACGCGGTCCAACTCGAGCGTTGCACCCTGGTGTGCTGCCGATGCGGTCGTGACGACGCGGGCACCCGGCTCGAGGTGTTCGACGACTTCGGCCGTGAGCAGATACGGCGCGAGGTGGTTCACTTGGAAGGTGTACTCGACACCGTGGTCGGTGAGTCGTCCCTCGCGAACGAGCCCACCGGCGTTGTTGATCAGGACGTCGAGCCCGCTCGTCTCCGCGCGAACGGTCGCGGCCAGGTCACGAACCGCGGCTGTGTCGGCGTAGTCGGCCTCGAGGAACCGGCCGTCGGCCCCACTCGCCGCCAACTCGTCGACGACCGTCCTGCCGGCGTCGGCGTCTCGCCCGTGAACGAACACGGTCGCGCCGAGACGCCCGAGCGCGAGTGCCGCCTCGCGTCCGATGCCGCTCGTCGACCCGGTCACGAGCGCCCGGGTACCCGTGCAGTCGACGTCCGAGACCCCCGCCAGCGACTCCGGAGACTCACCCATACACGAACGTAGGGCGCCAGGAGGAAAACGGTCCGCACGCGAGGACGATCTCGCCGTGGCGAGTACCGAAGCACCGAAGTCGATGCGGGGTCCACGTGTATACGCAAACGGCGCACCATGTTCTGTGACGACTGCGGCTCGATGTTGATCGCTCGTGACGGGGTCATGGTGTGTACGAACGACGCGTGTGGCTCCGAGACGGCACGCGACGACGAGGTAGCGGCGCAGTTCGAGTCGACGGCTACACAGACCGACTCCGAGGTCGTCGAGACCGAGGAGGGCGCGAACTTCGAGGGGAAACCGACTGCCACCGACGTGGTGTGTGACGAATGTGGCCACGAGGCGGCGTGGTACACGATCAAACAGACCGGGGCCGCCGACGAGCCGCCAACGCGCTTTTTCAAGTGCAAACGCTGCGGGAGACGGTGGCGTGGATACAACTGAGACGCAGTCGGGCGTGCCGCGTTCGAACACCCGGCTGCGCCTGATGGTCGCTCCCTCCCGTGGGTGCGCTGAGAGACGCGCCACCTTTTATACTCGGCGGGCGAGAGCAGGCGACATGGCCAACACGAGCGACGTGGATACAGAACCCGTGATCGTACACCACGAGGCGGTGCGTGCCGAGCCGGTCGACGCGACCGAGGGACTCCGAAAGGCGGTCCTGATCGACGAGTCCGACGGCGCACCGACGTTCGCCATCCGTCGGTTCGAACTCGATCCGGACAGCACGGTTCCCCGACACACCAACGCGATCGAACACGAGCAGTACGTACTCGAAGGCGAGTACGTCGTCGGTATCGGCGAGGACGAACACGTCGTCACCGCCGGGGACGCACTGTTGATCCCGGCCGGCGTCGAACACTGGTACCGTAACGAGGGGAGCGAGCCGGGCGCGTTCATCTGTGCGGTGCCGAACGGCGACGACGAGATCGACCTCGTCGAGTGACCGGTCGACCGGCCGCCGGCGACTCACTCGAGAACGCCGACGCGCTCTGCGACGTACCCGAACTGGTCGCGGTACCCCTCCGCCGAGAGCAACACCGGGTAGAAGTCGGCTTCTGCACGGACGGGCTCGCCGTCCGCGGTCGCGAACCGCTCGCCCGCCTCGACGCGTTCGAAGTTGTGGGCGAACACCTCGTACTCCGTTGCGACCGGCTTGGGGATCCGCTCGTGAAGCCGAAACACCGGCACGGCTTCACGGCCGCCGGCGTCGACCACGCCGTCTGCGGCCGGAGCGGCGAGTGCGCCGGTCGCGGCGAGGAACGCCCGGGTGACCCAGTACGCGTTGTCGGCCGCCTCCGTCGACCCCTGTAGCCCGGCTTCGATCTCGAGGGTGTGTGGCTGTTCGATGAGCCGTCCCTCGGTGATCGCGTCCGTCTGGACCACCGCGTCGACCGGGAGGTGCGGGGCGACCGCGCGGGCGACCTCGTCCATCGAGTCGACGACGGCGAACGGCTCGGCGTACGACTGCGTCGAGTGGATCGCGAGGGTCGTACACCCGGCGAGTTCGGCGTGGAGCCGGTGGGCGAGCCGTTCTTCGTGTGTGTCTGCGTCCGGGTCGCCGGGGAACGACCGGTTGAGGTCGGCCTCGAGGTATCGTTCGCCGGCCGCGAGCGCCTCCTCGTTCGCGACGATCAGCTTCACCGCGCGCTCGACCGCCGGCGACTCCTCTATCAGTCGCTCGACCGCGTGAGCGCCACAGGGCTCGTCGCCGTGGATCGCCCCCACGACGGCGACCTCGGCTGGCCCCTCCCCGAGCTCGTGAACCTCCATGAGCCTACCTGGCCCTGGGCGGGTAAGTGGCGTTCGGATCGACCCGTCTCGGCCGACGGTCGCTCACACCGGGTCGAACCGGAGCACGTCACCGACGGCCACGTCGCGGGCCGTGGTCCACTCGTATCCGACCTCGAGCACGTACTTTCCGCGGCCTGGGTACCGCTGGTTCTCGCCGTCTTCGTCCGGTCCCGGCGCCGGGGCGTGGTGTATCTCTGTGATCACGCGGTCGGCGCCGGCGAACACGATGTCGATACCGAAGTCCATCTCGCGCATCACGTAGGTCAATCCTCGCTCGCGTTCGTGGACGAACAACATTCCCCGGTCCTCGGGCAACGACGAGGTATCGCTCAGCCCGGTGTATCGCAGTGCACGCGTATCGGCGACCGCGGCAGTCACCGCTCCGAGACGGTCACCGGCGGCCGACTCGACGACGACGTCGCGGGTGTCGTAGCCGGCGTGGATCGCCGCGTCGTCGGTCTCACCGTCGTCCGTCACAGCCCCGTCTGCGTCGGCACCGTCGCCCTCGTCGGTCGCATCGCCGGTCGGCACGCCCCCGAGACACCCGGTGGTGCCCACGCCCACGGCGCCGGCGACCACACCGAGCAGTCGTCTGCGCGATCCGGTCGGTGCGTTCATACGGTCGATCGTCGACCGGCGGGCATAAACCGGTCGCCGGCAGCGGTGAGCGAACACGTATCACCCCGACGGGAACGCCTATCCCCGGCGCCGCCAAAGCTGTGCCATGGACGAACGCGTACGCGAGCACGCGAGGGTGCTCGTCGACTGGAGCGCACGGGTGACGGCGGGCGACGACGTCGTCCTCAGCGTCGCCGAAGGGGCCCACGAGTTGGCCGTCGCGGTCGCCCGGGAGCTCGGCGAGCGTGGAGCGACGGTAACGACCCTGTACGACTCGGCGGAGGTCACCCGTGGCTACCTTCGCGGGGTCGCCGCGAGCGGGGTCGACGTCGACGACGACCAGTCGGTCGACCGGGCGCTGTACGAGGCCGCAGACGTCGTCTTGCGACTCGGTGGCGGCCGGAACACGACCGCGACCGCCGACGTTCCCCGCGAGGCCCGGCGGGCGTACGCGACGGCGCGCGAGGACGTTCGCGAGGCACGCATGGCCACCGACTGGGTGTCGACGGTCCACCCGACCCGAGCGCTCGCCCAGCAGGCCGGCATGTCCGTCGAGGCCTACCGCGACTTCGTGTACGACGCGGTGTTGTGCGACTGGGAGTCACTCGCCGAGGAGATGGCACAGCTACAATCGGTCTTCGACGCGGGTGAGCGCGTCAGACTCGTCACCGAGCGCGCGGACGCACCGGATACGGACCTGGAGATGCGCATCGACGGGCGAACCGCGGTCAACTCCGCGGCGTCGGTCGCCTACGACTCACACAATCTCCCCTCCGGTGAGGTGTTCACTGCGCCGTACGCGACGGAGGGGGAGGCCTTCTTCGACGTGCCGATGACGATCGACGCGACCCGCGTGCGTGACGTACACCTCGTCTTCGAAGCCGGAGAGGTCGTCGACGTCACCGCCGCACAGGGCCAGTCGGCCGTAGAGAGCGTCCTCGAGACCGACCCGGGCGCGAGCCGACTCGGCGAACTCGGCGTCGGGATGAACCGCGGCATCGACCGGTTCACCGACTCGATCCTCTTCGACGAGAAGATGGGCGATACCGTCCACCTCGCGGTCGGCCGGGCCTACGACGCCTGTCTCCCCGCGGGCGAGTCGGGGAACGAAAGCGCGGTGCACGTCGACATGATCACCGACGTGAGCGAGCGGTCACGACTCGAGGTCGACGGCGAGGTCATCCAGCGAGACGGCACCTTCCGGTGGGAGGACGGCTTCGAGACGGCCTGAACGGTATCGACGGGGGTCGCCTCAAAGCGCCGACGACTGGCCGACCGACTCGGCCGACGGTGGCGCCTGAGCATCTTGGACGGCGTCCCACTCGGTCGAACAACGTAGACACAGGTAGTAGTCGAATCCATCGACATCACAGTAGTGGACCGGACGGTCGGTCCCGCACTTCTCACACTGCATGCCCCTCACCACCGGGGTGGGTCAAAAAAAGCCACCGATTCGACCGACCGCAGAGTAATCATCCGTGTGTATCCGGCGTTTGCGATGCACCACAGGCGGGTCGACGTGCCGCTCACCGAAGCGCGTCGAGGGCGAACTCGAAGGCGGCGACGGGCACCTCGAGGTCGTGGTCGACGAGGACCGCCGGGTGAACCTCACCTATCACGCCGACCGGGTCGCCGTCGATCACCACGTCGGCGACCCGACCCTCGATGAACGTCGGGTGGTCCGTCGGCGGGGTCTCGAGGGAGCGACCGAAGTCGTCACAGACGGCCTGCAGTCGGCCCTTCGCGGCCTCGTAGGAGGCGTCCCGCCTGGCGAGTGCGCCGGCGACGTGACGCGACTCCGCGACGCGCGTGTTCGCGGTCGGGTCGTGTTCGGCGACGAACCCGATCTCCGAGACGTCCTGTGGGTACGCATTGTGGGTATTGCCCTCGAGCAGTTGCAGAAGCGACGGGAGCGCCCACGTCCGAAGCTGGGTATACGCCTCGCTGTACGGCTCTGTGATCCGGACCGGGTCACCGCCGCCGAAGACCCCGTCTTCGACCGCGACGCCGCCGGTGCCGGGGTCGACGCGGAGTCGGTCGTAGTTCTGCTCTGCGCTCGTCATGTGGAAGTTGAGCAGGTCCTCGAAGCCGAGACCGACGAGGCTCGTGCGGACGGCGTCTTCCAGCCGCGTTCGCTCGTGGCGCCCGCCGACGGTTCCCGCATCCGGGTACCGGGGCGTCAACTCGTCGAAGCCGTACGCGCGCCCCACGTCGTCGACGAGGTCGAGCGGATGGAGCACGTCGACGCGATACGGCGGGATTTCGACGTCGTACGTCACCGACTCGCCGAGCTGGTACGTCGCGTCCAGTCCGGAGCGCTCGAAGCAGTCGACGACGTCCTCGGGCTCGAAGTCGACGCCGAGCAGCGTCTCGATCCGCTCGTGGGTGACCGACTTCTCGGCGACGTCGAGGTCGGGACGCACCAGCGCCGCCCCGTACTCGCTCGGGTGGATCGCGCCGTCGGCGTAGTTCACCTCTACCTCCTCTATCGTCGCGCCCCGCGCCGAGAGCGCGTAACAGACGATCGTACACATCTTGTCGATCGTCCACTGGTCGGTGCCGGTGAGTTCGACGAGCAGCTCACGGGAGGCGGTCGTCACCTCGGTCCGCCGGCCGTTGATAACCGGTGGGAACGAAAAGAGTCCTAGGTCGTCGTATATCGCCGGGTAGCGGTCGTACTCGCGGACGAGATCGGCGTAGGTGCGGCCGGTCTGATGGGCCTCGAGGACGCCCGCCGGCGTCAGCTCCTCGGCCGCATCCAGCGGGACGAACGTGTCGCCGTCGGGCTCGACGCCCCGGTAGGTGACGGAACGTTCGGCCCCCTCCTGATGTGACGCGCCCTTCAGCATCGCCAGGTCGTGGATTCCGATCGCTCCCTTCGCCCGACCGCGGCCCATCGTCGCGTGCAGCTTCTCTTGTAACCCGATCAGCGACCGCAGGCCGGACTCGTCGAGGTCGACGCCCCGAACGACCGCGCCGGTGACGTAGGGACGCTCTGTCGGCACCGACGGGTCGACCTCGATCGTCCACTCTGGGTCGTTCGTCTCCGGGACGTACACGCCCCGGTCGTCGCCGTAGTGGTAGCGAAGCGACCGGGCGACGCCCTCGACGGAGAGCCGGTCGAGGCGGTCGGGGGCGAACTCGAACTGGAGCCGGCCGTCGTCGGTCTCGCCTTCGAACTCCAAGCCGAGACCGAACAACGTCTGTTTGAATGCCTCGGTGCTCGTGTCGGTGTGGCCGGTGAGCCCGCGCAGCTCGTCGGGGTCGACGTCGACGACGGGCATCAGTAGCTCACCTCCGCGGTGCGCAAGAACTCGATGTCGGCGAGCGTGCCGTGGAGGTCGCGGATGTCGTCTGCACCGGTGGTCAACATCGCGAGCCGCTCGAGCGCGAGTCCCCACGCCATCACGTCGCAGTCGACGCCGAGAGGCCCAGTCACTTCCTCACGGAAGATGCCGGAGTTGCCGATCTCGATCTCCTCGCCCGTCTCGGGGTGGTCACCGAACAGCTCGAAGGAGGGCTCGGTGTACGGGTTGTAGTGCGGTTTGAATCGGATGTCGGTGATCCCGAACTGCCGGTAGAACTCCTCGAAGGTCCCCATCAGGTCACGCACCGAGAGGTCCTCGGCCATCACCCATCCTTCGATCTGGAAGAACTCGAGGAGGTGTGTCGGGTCGAGCGTGTCGTTGCGGTACACCTTCTCGACGGAGAAGTACCGCTGTGGCGGGTCGAGCGGCGCGCCGGCGTGTCCAGAGAGGTACCGCATCGACAGCGAGGTGGTGTGACCGCGTAAGGCGATTTCGCGGGCGAAATCAGCCGACCACGGCGAGTGGTAGCCGTCTCCGTCGTCGCCCCACCCCTCGCGGTGGGCGCGTTCGACCCGCGAGAGGAGCGTCTCGGGGATATCCTCCGTGGGGTCGACGTCGAGCGCGAACCGGTCCCAGTGGGTGCGCGCCGGGTGATCTTGCGGCATGAACAGACAGTCGTTGATCCAAAAGTCGCTGTCGGCGTGCGGGCCCGCCATCTCCTGGAAGCCCATGCCGACGAGCACGTCTTTGACGCGGTCTGCGGTCCGGCGAAGGACGTGCTTTCGCCCGCCGGTCGCCGGCGGGGCGTCGGCTTCGACGTCGTAGCTCGCGAACTCTACGTCGCGCCAGTCGCCGCTCGCCAACAGCTCGGGCGTGAGCTCGGCGACCGTCTCCGCCGTCTCGACGCCGGTCATCAGGGCGTCGACGCCCGCGTCGGTGAGCGTCACCGCACGGGTCACTGACTCGACGATCTGAACCAGTCCCCGCGAATCGAGTCGGTCGACGACGTCGTCGGCAGTCAGTGTCTCACCGGCTTCGAGCGCCTCGAGCGCCGCCATCTCGGGATCGTCGCTCGGGTCGGCGTCCGGGACGACGGTCAGCTCGCCGGCGTCGATCGAACCCAGCCCCTTTCGCGCGAAGTTCGAGAGTGCGATGTCGACTGCGGGTCCGTCGAGGTCGGCCGCGCTGATGACCTCGCCCATCGAGACGGGCGTGTTGGCCGCACCGAGCTCTCGACCGGCGCGGTAGAGTCGACGCTCTGGCAGCCCCTCGTCGACGTAGCGGGCCCCCTCGTCGGTCAGTTCGGCGCGCTCGTGGGTGGTCTCCGTCACCTCGAGGAGCCCCTCGTCGCGGAGCTCGAACGCCGCGCCGGTCACCGTCTCGGGTTTGAGCCCCGTCTCCGCGGCGAGGTCGCCGATCGTCCGTTCGTCCGTCGCGCTCGCCGCCTCGAGGACGGCGAGCTGTCGTTCCGGGAGTCGCATTCGAGTTGTGTGTATACGCGTGTGGCCCGTTGGTAACGGTTCCGGGTCGTCGCGGCCTCACTCGCCTCCGTCTGCTCGCCGACGGAGCGCCGCGATCCGGTCGCCGAGCGGCGGCTGGATCTCGAGCCACGTCGAGTAGTCGCCGGTCACAGGTGTGACGCCGCTCCGCTCGGCGGCGCGCTCGAAGGCGTCAGCGACCCGTCCAGCCCCCACCGCGTCGGCCGCGTGCGCGTCTGCGGCGTACTGGACACGCCGGCCAGCCCACAGCGCAGTCACTCCGACCGCGAGCAGGGCGGTGAACCCCGGCGTGAACCCGACAGCAGTCGTCGTGATCGCGGCGAACAGCGCGACAACGACGGCGACAGCGGCGGCACGAAACGTCGCGAAGTGTGCCTGCACCCGCCCTGCCTCCGCCGCGAGCAGTCCGACGGCGACGTCCGTTTCGAGGTCGTTCAGGACCGGCTCGGTGACGAAGAGCACGCGGCGACCAGGCGGCCCGCGGACGGAGACGTCGACGGTCGACTCCTCTTCGAGGACGGCGACTCGATCGACGCCGAGGCCGGCCTCCCGACGCAGTACGTCGAGAGCTGCTCGCTCCGGGTCGGTCGGCTCGCGGAGATCGCGAAACCGGTCCATCACGTACAGCGGCCCCACGGCCGCGGCGAGGAACGCCAGGAATCCGATGCCGACGAGAACGACGACCGGCTGCATGGCGTGGACGTCAGTTCCCAGCCAGCTAAAACCACGCGGTACGGCGTGTGCCACCACACCAGCCTCACGCCGGCACGCGGTCGGCAAGCGATTGGATCGCCGCGGCCGCATCACTCTGTGGTGCCGCGGCCACGACCGGCCGTTCGGACGCGACAGACCGCCTGACGCGTGGGTCAGCCGGCACGACCGCCGCCGGCGCACCGAGGGCGTCGGCGATCGCCTTCGTCGGCGGCGGCTCGACGACCCGATTGATCGCACAGGCGACGAGCCCCGCCTCGAGCTCTCGTGCCAGCTCACGGGTTCGGATCGCGTCCGCCAACGCGAACGCCCGCGGCGAGACCACGACAAGACACGCGTGTGCTACTGCGAGCGGAACGCCGGCGTCGGCGCGTCGGCCAGCCGGACAGTCGACCACAACGCACCCGCGTTCCTGCTCGACGGCCGCGAGCGCGTCCACGAGCCGCGTCACGTCGGCCGCACGAGCGCCGGCCAACGTCCGACCGCACGGGACGACGTCTACCGGCCCGGGGCGAAGCGTCTCCTCGACGGCCGCACGTCCCGCGAGCACGTCGTGGAGGTCTGGACCCCGGACCGCCGGTAGATCTGCCATCCCGAGGTCGGCATCGACGACGACCGCGTCGAGCGCGCCCGCGAGGTTGTACGCGAGCGTCGTCTTCCCCACCCCGCCTTTGCCGCCAGTTACCGCGAGGATCACGTGAGCGACTCCAGCGCCTCGACTGGCACGTCTGTCGTCTCGGCTCGCCCCGCCAGCGACGACGCGCGGTCGGCGAGTCGGGTGAGGCGTGAGGCGTCTGCATCGACCTGGCGGGCGAGATCGACCGCGGCCGCGGCACTCCCGATCCCTTCGAGCACAGCCGTGGCCGTCTCGAGGTCGGAATCGGTCAGGCGCTCTGCGTGCTCGACGCGCGCCTCGACGGTATCGAGCCAGGCGGTGATCGCGGCGGTCTCGCCGAAGGCGGATGCTCCAGCAGCAGACTGGTCGCTGTCAGTCCCGCCATCGCCCACCCTGTTCGACTCGGCGTCAGTCGTCGTCGCCGCGGTCGTAGACGTAGAGGTGCCGTCGACCACGGCGCGTGGCGGTCGGTGGTCGCCGAGACGACGAACGGCGGCTGCCGCTGTCGGGGTCGAGGTGGGATCGTCAGAGTCGACCGGCGCACAGTCGGTAACTACGACCGGCGGGTCGGGTGCGGGTGGCGTTCGGTCGGTGTCGGATCCGTCGTCGCCACTATCGGGCAACGCGGGACACGCGAAGCCGACGCCACGACGCTCGTCGGGTCCGAGCTCGAGCGTGAGACCGCTGGCGTCCCAGCCAGACTCCGGTACACCGCGCTGTCTCGGGGGGAGTACCGGACCATCGAGACAGCTGTCGAGACGCACTCGGTGGGTCACCGCAGTCGGGTTGTGGAGCCGGCAGGCGACGAACCACACCCCGTCGACCCGGTCGACAGTCCACGAGAGGTCCACGCGCATACGTCGGGTGTGCCGGCATCCGATTTAAGCGTCGGGTCGAACCGTGGCCACGCCTAGCGCACGGTCTGGTGACGTCTTCGGCCACGCGCGAATGGTGTCGGCAACGTCTGGCTCGAGTACGACTGGCCCCTCGAGCGTCGCGACACGAACCGCGGCGACCGACCCGACGAGCGGTGAACCCGCGTAGTCGGTCGGTCCGTCGCCGGCGGCGTCCGGGTCGCCGGGCGGTAGCGCCGCCAGCGCGTCTCGAAACGCCGGGTATACCGCTTGTGCGAGCTCGCATCTGGCCGCTCGCCGCCGATTCTCGAAGCGGTCTTGAAGACGAAGGCGGCGCTCGCGCTCGTCGCGGCTCGCCGCCGCCCGTTCGCGGGCACGGCCGAGGGCTTGTTCGGCCGCGATGCGTGTCGTCTGTGCCGCCGCGAGCGCCGCAGCGGCCGTCTCGAGCGCCTCGTGGGCCGCGTCAGTCTCGCCCCCAACCTCCCGGCGTGCGCGAAGTTCTCCCCGGGCCGCCGCGACGCGTTCGGCGAGCCGCGTTTCCTCACCGGTCGCGGCCGCGAGGCGTCGTCGCGGTTCGGTGAGGTCGACGGTCGCTGGGTCGATGGCATCGATCGCTGCCCGAAGCGACTCAAGTTCTGTCGCGTACGACGACCGGTGGCCCTTGGAGTACGCGGCCGCGGCGAGCTCCGTGTGAAGGGTCGTGCCGGTCGGGAGCCGACCGAGTACGGCCGCTGGGTCGCGGACCGGTGCGGCGGTCGGAGCCGGGGTCCCAGTGGTGGACACATCCGAACGGTGGCGTGCCCCGCCGTCTGGTGTGGGAGCGTCGGAGGCCGGTGACGCGTTGCCAGCGGCTCGTGACTGGACGCGGCCGGCACTCCCTCTCGGTTCGGCGTCGAACCGCTCGTCACGCCCTCGGGCCATCACAGCGGACGGCGCTTCATCGCGTCGGGGGCAGGGTGGTCGGTCCCGACCGCGAACGAGGCGTACGGCGTCGCGGGCGTCTCGCGGTTCGCGTACGCCGTGGCCGCCGCACGGACGTCCTCATCCACGCGGACGAACTCGTTGAACGGCTCCGTCCACTCGATCTGGACGTCGTCGGCGTGCGTCTCACGGAGCCGGAGCGCGAGAAAGGCCCCGTAGTCGGTCGCCTCGAGCAGTGCCGCGCGGCCGAACCGGCGGACGACGTGGTCCTCGTGGCGACGACACACGTTCCGGAGCCCCGTCCGGGCCGCCGCCGAGTAGGTGACGACGAGTATCACGGAGAGCGATGCCGCGTCTCGGTACTTAGCGATTGTGGAGTTGGCGACGATCGCCGGACTGCAACGAGGTCACACCCGTTCGACCTCGAAGACGTCGAGTGCCTCCTCGTCGACGCCCGCAACGGCCACCACCCGCTCGCGGGCCGCTGGCGGCGAGGGGGCGACCACGACCCGCCCGTCGACCGGCGGATCGCCGGTCGCGCGATAGACGGCATCTTCGCCCTCGAACGTCGTCGCGTACGTGCGCAACACCGCGGCGACGCGCCGTTCGGTCGCCGTGAGGTCGGCCTCGCCGGCTTCGAACGCGGTGAGCGCGTCTTCGACGTTACGCAGCGCGGAGATGCGGTCCATGACTACGTCGTCCGGAGGTGTCCCTGCGTCGGCTCGTACACCTCGCCTTTCGTCCGGAGCTTCTCGATCTCCGATTCGGCCTTGCGCTGGTCCATCCCGATCTCGCCGGCGCGGTCGAGCACCTCCTCGACGGGAGCACCCTCCTCGTACTCGGTCTCGACGTCGGCGATGAGCCCCTTGATGTTCTTGATCCGGTCGCGTTGGCTCTTCGAGGTCCCCGTCTCGACGACGTCGGCGTCGAACTGGCCGGTTTCGGGGTCGACACCGATATCTTGGAGACACGACTCGACGATGTCAGTCGCGCGGTCGGCATCCTCGCGCTCGACGGTGTCCGAGAGTCGGACCCGCGCGCTCGCCTCCGAGAGCCGAACCATCGCCTCGAGTTTCCGCGCGGTGACCGGAACCGGTGCGTCCTCGTCGGCCCCCTTCGACCGGAGGTCGACGTAGAACTCTTCGATGAGGGCCTTCGCCTCGGGCGTCATCGTCGGATAACACGAGCGCTTCGCGTGTGCGATGTACTTGCGAAGTAGGTCGGCGTCGATCGCCGGCGCGACCTCGTCGGTGACCGCGGCGACCTCGTCGGACGTGAACTCCGAGCTCGCGAGTTCCGTCCGCTGGGTGTTGAGCTCGCCCGCGTAGTTCGTCTTGATGATGTGTTGTGCAAGCCGCGAGTCGTGTTCTGGGTCCGGGCTGTCCGTGACGGTGAAGATGAGGTCGAATCGTGAGATCAGCGCGGGCTCTAAGTCGATCTGCTCGCCGATCGGCTCGTACTGGTCGAACCGGCCGTACTTCGGGTTCGCTGCGCCGAGCAGCGAGCAGCGGGCCTTGAGCGTCGCGTTGATCCCCGCCTTGGAGACGGAGATCTTCTGTTGTTCGAGGCCCTCGTGGAGTGCGGAGCGGTCAGAAGAGTTGTGTACGATCAGACCGTTCGCGACGAAGTTGTGTGTCTCCTCGACGGTCAGGTCGTACACCTTCGGCCGTCGTCCGTCCTCGATCCGCGTCAGTATCGACCGGAGTTCCGCTTCGACGGTGGTCGCTTCTTGCAGGACGGCTTCACGCA
>Ga0209917_1000421_pt1 | contig 17998 bp, 19 predicted proteins | sample SalPon2_C_H2O_MG_FD_185710 | JGI IMG/M metagenome (GOLD analysis project Ga0209917, IMG submission 185710) | Salt pond water microbial communities from South San Francisco under conditions of wetland restoration - Salt Pond MetaG R2_C_H2O_MG... | ecosystem: Environmental > Aquatic > Non-marine... | reverse complement strand
GCTGATTTCGAACCCTGCTCTTCTGCGATATCCTCAAACCGCTCCGCTACCCTTCGGACTGCTGCCCCATATGCCGTGTACCAGTGCCGACGCCCCATCTTCGGCGTCGGCACCGTCCCGTCGACAGTAACCCCAGCTTCATCAGCGAGAGCGTGGAAGTGCCGGCGGGCGGTCTCGGTCGATATATGTCCCGATTTCGAGGACGGCGACGGCAACAGGTAGCCGTTCCAGTCGTCACCGTGTGTCTCGTGGAGATCGTCAACCCGTGTCTCAAGCTCTTCAACGCCAACCAGTAACGCGACTGTTCCCGGCCCGTTCTTGCGTTCGTCCTCACCGAAGTCGATGTACGGATCCGAACCTTCGGGGTCATCCTCGTCGGGTGAGAGCGTGAGCTGGCGTGTATGAAGAGCACAGACCTCACTCGGCCGTAGTCCCCACCCGCAGACACCAACGACGAGGAGGCGGTCAGCCGGCGTTTTGGCCGTCTGATAGAGCCTCTGGATCTGGTCGGCCTCGAGGGCGGGATTGTCCCAGTCAGGTGCCGAATCCCACCCAAATCTGCGTTCGAGCCGCGTCGTCGGGTCGTAGTCGGCTTTCCCGAAGTCGACGCGGTGTTGGTAGAACTGCCGGACCTCTTGGACGTACTTGCGTCGCGACGCATGCGTGTTCAGCGTCTCGTCGAGGTGTCGAAGGACGTCGAAGGTATCCGCAACACGGGCTTTCTCCTCGGAACTCCCCTGCTCTGACTGGAGTGGTGAGAGCAGATCATCGGTAGCGTTCACCTGCTGGTAGGTCTCGGCGTAGCGACGAAGTACCGAACGTCGGGTCGCGACTGTCGATTCGGCACGCCCCTGCCGGTCCCGGAGCTCGTGTAGATAGGATTCCAGTGCCTGGCGTGTGTCCTGGTCGTCGACGAACGCAAACGAGCTAGTATCGTCGTCGTTCGGTGGAACCCCGATCTCGGCGTAGAAGTCCCCGGGTGAAAGATCGAAGTTCCGGGAGAGATGTGCGATGAAGCCCCGGTAGTGGTCACTCAGCCACGCATAGGTCGGCGTCTCGTAGTCGGGGTCGAGCCCGTCGGCCCGCATCTCTTGGGCGATCTCCTCGTGATAGAAGGCCTCACAGTCCTCAAGATCCATCGTGCTGTAGCGTGGTGAGTCGGTGGCAGCGTCTGTGGACATAGATGGTGTCGGTCGTGACGGGTGCTGAGTCGAATGCGGTTATGTGCGGGCTTTTCAGTTGGATGGTCAAAATCGCGGTACGGAAAGCGGCTTGCTGCGTGTACCTGTGATTCTAAGCCGGGTGTTCTCGGTGGGTAGACGGTTACTCCTCGTCTACTTATACTTTGCGTGGTGTTGTTTTCCCGCTCAGAAAACCACAACAACACATAAGCCTCGTTTTCAGTGTCTCAATTGAATATACTATATGTCACTATATCATTTTCGAGCGTTGTTCGTTCACAGTTTCGGAGGATGGTCCATTTTTCGCGTATATTTCGTGGTAGCTGTGGCCGAATGGGCCCTGTGAGTAAGGAATCAGTCGTCTCTCTCGGTTCAAACTCGTCAGATACACCAAGGCATCTTACTATTCAAGATCTCGTAGAGCGTCGCCACTCATCACAGGCAGTCCAAATCGGCAAAAGGCGTTAATCTGGTGGGATCAGTGCTGAACAAACCAATTCGACACACTCCCCAGCCGTCAGAACCGGCGCATAGTCCATCTCACCGTCGACACCGGCTTTCAGCAGGAAATCGGTGAGCCGCCAGATATTGTACAACAGCACGGCGAACATGAAGTAGAACAGACGTACACGGTAGTTCTTCGAGGACGTCTTCGCTAAGAAGTCGCCCTTGATACTCTTGTACTCGTTTTCGATCTGCCAGCGTCGGCTGTAGCGCCGACAGAACATCTCTGCCTCCTTCGAGCCGACTCTGATATTCGTCGCGAAGACGGTCGTTCCATTACCTTTGGTCGACGGCACGTACAGGAACTGCATCGAGTGGCTCCCTGTCTCAACGTGAACAGACGCCGATTCCACCGAGACAGCCTGTCCGTCAGCCTCCATCGTCTCAATGATCTCCTGCTCAGTGCTGTTGATTCGCTTCGGGATGAGATAATTCACTCCGAGATTCGAGAGTGTCTGGTAGACTCGCTGCGCATCAAATTCTCGATCACAGAGTACCGTCTCAATTGGGACGTGTTCTTTCGCTCGTGTCACGAGTCGGCGGACGACGCGGTGAATCTGGTTCGATGGATTCTCGTCCCATGCTGAGCTCTCCCGCACAGGTTCCACAGCCAGGATGAGTGGGATGTTCTGTCCGACAATCGATAGCGTGGCGAATTTGAACGCTCGGTTCTCCTGATCAAGCCCACTAACCATCTCCATCCCGTCGACATCGCCATAGTACGGAACAGTCGTAATATCGATAGCGGCTGTCACCGGTCGACGGAACGAGGTCTCAGACTCGATCACCGAGAGCAGTCGATCCGTTGCTACCTCGAATCCATCGATCAGAGAGTCAGGGTTGAACTGCTTGACGGCTCTGAGATGTGTATCGCCGTGTGGACCGCGGAACAGCTGGATATTCGGTGGACCAAGACGTGGTGATAATCAACGGGTCACTAGTCTAAAGGACCGACGTACTGGGACGAATTCAGTCGTGCTAGACTATTGCAGATCACTCCCACACAGTCGGCCTGTCGGGTGGCTCGCTCGTCGTCTTCGGAGTATCTGGTTACAGATATTGGATACAGACGGTCAGAACAAATACAGCGAGCCAGCGTGGGTATCAGTTTGACAGCCGGATCCACTCGCGACGTCAGCCGTCCTCGCTTCAAGCTTGTTCTACTCTATGAAACAACGCGGCCGGATGTGTGACACTTGTACGACTGTCATGGCAGGTATCAGGGACCGAACTGATGGGCGGAAACGCCGAGTAGTTCAACTGTGTTGAACGAAGACTACGTGTAAGTCATATTGATTTCGATCACGTTAGTTGTCCTCCGCAACAGATCTGGCAACTCCTGAGTAAACCTGTCGTCTCGTATGCGGCTGATCGGGCCGGAGACGCTGACGGCGCCGAGGACCTCCTGTTGTTGGGTCAGTATCGGTGCGGCGACACAGCGAAGACCATCGAGACTCTCCTCGTCGTCGTAGGCGCACTTCCGATCGCGGATCTCCGCGAGTTCGTCGAACAGTTCCTCACGGTCGTCTATCGTGCGCTCTGTCCGTTTTGGCATCCCGTGTCTGTCCAGAATCTTTCCGACCCGCGCTTCGGGCATGTACGCGAGCATTGCTTTGCCGAACGCTGTGCTGTGGAGTCCCTGGCGCTTGCCGACGTACGAATCGAGTGTCACCGCCTGGTCGCCGCATTCGCGATAGAGGTAGATGCCCCGTCCATGTTCTTCGACCAAGAGGTTCACTAACTCTCCGGTTTCAGCCGCCAGCTCTTCGACTTCGCCTTTAGCGATCTGAAAGACGTCCATTTGAACCCGTGTGTATCCACCGTGTTCGAGAAATCGCAGTCCGAGATGGTATTCCTCGCCTGCGCGCGCTACGTACCCGTTCGCGAGGAGCGTCTGGAGATGATTGTAGACGGTACTTTTCGGTAAGTTAACGTGATCAGCGACGGCCGTCACCGTCCCACCGGATATCTCCTGTAGCGTCTGGACGATCCGGAACGTCCGTTCCACAGCTCGAATCTGCGAATCGCGTTCGCGTCTCATACGCGACGCTCACCCGGCCACCTCTTAATACTGTTCCACACAGCGGCATGACAGTTCAACATTTCTGACGGCCGTCCGCGGCCGCCGGCCTGCGCCGGAGGGTGCGAGACTCCCAATAGTTCGCTCACGCGCTGTTTTGCCTGACGAAATGACCCCGGCATGGTTCTTCGTGTGTAGCCCAGCCCATCCAGTAGTACCGCCTTCACGGACCGACTCGAGAGTGGCTGGGCGACTGGAACGTCGCGTCGTCCCCTGCCCGGCGACACATCAGGTTTCTTTCCTTAGATATCTGGACGATTCGTGCCTGCTCGGGCGCACGTGCGCACTTCTCGATCTTTCAGGGCTGGTGACAGGTAAATTTAAGTAATAAACCTACATAGTCACGTCATGTGGTGTCAATAGACACTGGTGTTACCTAATGAGTGATCAAGCCGCAGACGGAGACCAGGCAGCAACGGCAATAAGCGTCCAACGATTAGAATCAGGATACTTCGACCACCTGAAGTCGCTACGGACGCAAGTACCGGTCGGGGACTACCTAATAGATAGAGCGACGCAGCGGTGGGCGCTCGTTTCGATGGCGGTTATCTCACTGATATTCCTCGTCACATTTCCGTTCACGATGTTCATACAGTACACGCCGGTCGTCATTCTCCTCTATATGATCGCGTTCGTTGCGTTCGGCTGGGTGTTTTACGACCGAGTCCTCGAACCGAACGAAGGAATGGAGGAGTGGGAGGACTAACAGATGACGCAGTCGCTCCTCTCGACGGAAGGCTATATTGTCATCGCCTATTTAATCGCCATCTTTGGAATCGGCATCTGGGGGGGTCGAAAGACCCACACGTTCCGTGACTACTTCAGTACGAGCGGCGGCCTCGGCATCATCGTCCTGATCGGAACGGTGCTCGCAACACAGTGGGGCGGCGTGACGTTACTGGGAATCGTCGGATTCGGCTACCAACACCTCTGGTTCGGCGCTTGGTACTCCTTGGGTGCCGTGATCCGGTTCCTGTTCTGGGCGTTCCTCATGGCTGCCGTCCTCCGGAAGGTCAATCCCTTCTCAATCTCGGAGTGGTTTGGCATGCGGTTCGACGCCAAGAACGCCCTCGTGATGACCGTTCTCAACCTGATCGTCAGCTTGGGACTGCTCGGGGGTCAATTCCTGGCGTTTGGCACGGTCGTGAGCGTGTTCTTCGACGTCCCGATCCGGTCCGCTGTCATCATCGGCGCGCTGATGGTGACCATCTACACCGTCATCGGTGGGATGTGGGGGGTCGCGTACACCGACGTGGTCCAGATCATCGTCACCACCCTCTCGGCCGTCGGGATGGTGCTGTACCTGTGGGTGACTGAGGGCGGGTTCGGAACGCTGCGGACTCAAGCGGTCTACCCGGAGAACTACTTCAACGCAATGAACGTCACGCCACTCGGTGATCTCTCCATGGGGTGGCTATTTTTATTCACGCTCATCTTCCTGTGGTTGGCGGACCTCTTCCTCAACCACAACATGCAACGGATGGTGAGTGCGAAGAACCTCAAAGTGGCGTACTGGGCGCCGGTCTTCGGTGGTATGGGATACGTCCTCATCGCCTACGTGTCGCCCGCCATCGGCGCCTACGCGCGGTCGGTGCTCGGTGCGGGTCTCCAGAACCCTGACCGCGCCTTCCCGTTGCTGGCACAGGAACTCCTCCCGGCGTATCTCGCGGGGCTCGTCGCGGCCGCTCTCCTCGCCGTTGTCATGTCAAGTGGTGATAGCTATCTCCTCGGTCCGTCCACGCTCGCGGCGAACGACCTCTATCGCGCGTTCAACCCACAGGCGTCGGAGGAGCGGGTCCTACTCGTCTCGCGACTTATCACACTCGTCTACGCCGGCATCACGCTGTACAGCGCCCTGTTCTTCGACACTATCATCGGGCTCATCCTCACGTATCTCACCATCGGCTGGGCGGTCATCCCGGCACTCGGTGCGAGCGTGGCTTGGCGCCGAGCGACACCGAACGCCAGCTTCTGGAGTATGGTCGCCGGTGGCGGCGTGAACGCCCTGTTGATGTTGAACTACTCCTACGGCTGGGTGCCAAGCATTAACGCCATGTTCCCCGACATGCCGTCGTATTACGTCGGCTGGATCGGCTTTGCCCTCGCGTCGGTCATCCTGATCGCCGGGAGCTATGTCGAGGGCGAGGACAGCGTTCCCACCAACGTCCGCCAACCCGTTGCGGCCGACGGCGGGCGTGAGGTCGACGACATCGAGGCTCGCGCCGACGCGGCGCTGAAACAGGTTCAATACTGAGCCGCTGCGGCGCCACAATTTTAATCGAGTCGACACGGACGCGTTGCCCCCGTCGTGACCAGCGACGGGTTCTCTGCACTCATCGCTCACCCGAGGAGCATGTCGCTGAAGACGCTCCCCTCTACGGCGTCGACGACGCGGACCTGGTCGTTCGTCAGCTCAACCAGCCAGATGGGCTTGTAGGCGATCGTCGGTTCGTCGGCCAGATCCATGTTGCCCCGCTCGCGGTGTTCGACTTGCATCCGTCGGCTGTTCGCCGTTACGTCGGCCTCCGCCATCGACACCTGTGGATCGAGGACCGACTCGGCCGGAACGGTCGCCTTCGTCTCTTCGATCTCTTCGGAGGTGAACGGCCGTGCGACATCCGACATCGCGTCGACGACGATTGCCCCCTCGGTGACATCGTCCTCTCCCCGGAATACTCGTTTCGTGAGCTTGACGTTGTACGAGTAGAACGGTTTGTATCGAAGTACCGCCCGGACCGGCTCGACTTCCATCACCGCTGATTTGACGCGGTCCGGGAAGTGATCGCGGACCTGGCCGAGCGCGTCGTCTTCGGACAACTGAACCGGCTGGGTGATGATGTTGACGGTGTCTCCGGTCGACATACTCGGTATCATCCGCGCCGACTACTAATCCGTTTCGTCGGTCAGGGGTGGGAGACCCGGCCGAGCGTCGGTGCTCGTCGCGTCGAGACCGTTCAGACGACGGTGAGTCCTGGCCCATCGTCGACGATCCGGCCGATGGTCCCCCAGATCGAGTCGAGCGTGTACGCACCCGTAACGCCCTCGATCGACGAGGTCCGACTGACTTCGAGCGTTGTCCCATCGCCCTCTGCAACGATGTTGTGGGTCGCCTCTTCTGTCGAAGGGTCGGCAACGAGTGTCGACTGTGTCCGATCGAAGCCGAGGCCCGAGGTAGCGACGGTCGCGTGCGAGTTGACGTTCCGGGGGTATTCTGCACAAATCCCGCGCGTCGGCCCGTCGTAGAGGGTCGTCTCGCCGTCCACGTCGCCCTGGGCCATCGCGGCGTGCGAGAAGTCTATGTTCGCCGGATTCTTACGCGTCGTGATCGAGACGCTGTTGAGCGACGGTCTGGCGTCTTGCAGGCCGTCCATCCCGAGCACGGCGCCGTGCGGAACGTAGAACCGCGTCCCGGCCGACTGGCAGGCGTCGCCGAGGCGGGTGGCGAGCATCGCGTCTGACAGCGCGGTCGTCGAGAGAATCAGGAGATCACTCGTCTCGAGGAGCCGTTCGCCGTGGTCGGTCACGACGTCCGCGTGGGCTGCCTCGACGACCAAGTCGACGTCTCGATCCGAGAGCAGTGCCGGATCCTCGATGCGCTCGACGCCGGTGCCGACGTCCGCGGTCGCCGCCGCTGGATCACAGATGAAGTCGAGTGAGAGATGCTGACCCTTGTCGATCCGTTCGACGAGATGCCGTCCGATCCGTCCGAATCCGATCACGCCGATGCGCGTGTCCGTGATCATGGAATGAAGCAGGACGCGGCGGCGTATGAAACTACTGTCCCACGTCGGGCCGATGACACCCGCTCAGCTCTCTTCACCGATCCGGTAGCGATCGATCGCGTCCGGGTCGGGGGAGACGCCGAGCCCGGGACCGTCCGGAACGGCGAGCGTCCCGCCCGAGACGTCGAAGGGGTCGGTCAACAGCTCCGTCCGTAGGCCATTGTCGGCCCGGTCAACCTCGAAGAGGAATGGCTCCGGGACGTTCGTCGAGTGGGGGTACGCAGAGAGCGTCGCCGCGAGCTGTAAACTCGCCGCGAGACCGATCGCCCCCGTCCAGACGTGCGGGGAGACGGCGACGTTCTGGGTCGTCGCGAGCTTCCCGACGAACCGCGCCTCAGAGAGCCCGCCGCATTTGCAGACGTCGGGCTGGACCACGTCCACAACACGGTCGTCAACGAGTTCCTCGAACTCGAAGCGGCCATAGGACGCCTCGCCCGCCGCCAGCGGCACGGAGACCGACCGCTTGAGCTCCCGATATCCGGATAGGTTCTCCGGCGGCAAGGGCTCTTCGATCCAGGCGACGTCATACGGTTCGATCGCCTCGGCCAGTTGGACGGCCTGTGCTGGGCGGTAGTTCCCGTTGCAGTCGACCATCAGCGCGGCGTCTTCGCCAAGGATGTCCCGGGCGACGCGAACCCGTTCGACATCGTCGTCGATCCCTCGGCCGATCTTGATCTTTGCCGCGTCGAACCCCTCCGCGACGGCTGTTTCGATAGGCTCCGCCGGTGGCTGTCCCCACTCTGTGACGTACATCGTCGAGGCATAGGGCGTCACTCGATCTCGACTCCGACCGCCGAGCAGCCGTGAGACGGACGTCTGCGTCGAGCGGCCGATCAGATCCCAGAGCGCGATGTCAACGCCGCTGATGGCGCTCTGGATGAGACCCCGAGACCCGAAGTGGTATAATCCGGCGTAGTTGCGATCACATAGCGTCTCCACGTCGTAGGGATCCATGCCGACGACCATCTCGGCGAGCAGTTCGTCAACGAGCGTCGCCATAGTGCGTGGGGGGCCGAACGCTTCGCCCCACCCGACTGTTCCGTCTCGGCTCTCGACTCTGACGAGCGTCGAGGTTCGTTGTGTCACTGTACCGCGTGCGCTGCCGTACCCCTTCCCATCGTCGAGCGGGTAGACGAGCGGGACGGCGTCGACGGACCTGACCTGCATGACAAAAGTAAACAGCCAACATGAAAAAACATTTGTCCTTGTTCCCGCACGCGCTCACGCTCATGCTCCCTGACTCCCGTGCTCTCTCACTCAGGGGACCGGAACCGTGACGCGCTCGCCGTCAGAGACGGCGGTCCCGACGGCCTCGGCGATGCGGACCGCACGGTGGCCCGCCGAGAAGGGTACCGGCGAGGAGCCGCCTTTGCGCACGGCCCTAACGAACGCGCGGTCCTGTCTCGCGAGTGCGCCGTCGGGCGTCCCCGCCACGTCGGGCCAAAGCTGGGTGTCGACGGCGGACCCGCCCCGCTCGCCCCATTGCTGTGTCTCGTCCCCCGACGCGTCGACGGCAACAGTCCCCTCGCTCCCGGTCGCGACGGTCCTGACGATCGACCCCGGGTGGCCGTCAGGAAGGCAAAACCCCATCGTCAGTGTAGCGGACCCGCCACCATCGAGGCTGGCTAGCACCGACACCGCCTCGTCGACTGCGCTCCCGTTTCCACCTAGTTTCCCCACGCTCTCGACGGCCGACAGCGACGTGACGCTTGTTGCACACGCCCACTCCAGCAGGTCAAAGTCGTGGACGCCAAGACGCATCCACGGCGGTGAGACCCCACCGGTCCGGCGGAGTCGCGCGCGCTGGACTAGCCGCTCCATGGTGACGGTGACGAGGTCGCCGATGTCGCCGTCTCGTACCGCCGAGCGGACGGCACGATATCGCGGGTCGAACCGAAGCACGTGGCCCACCATGTGGACGGCGTCGCTCGCCGCGGCCGCGGCTCGCAGTCGCTCGGTCTCCTCGCTCGTCGTCGCGAGCGGTTTCTCGACGAAGGCGTGAACACCGGCGCCGATGGCCCGTAACGTGGCGTCAGTGTGCTCGGGATCGGGGGTGCAGACGAACAGACAGTCCGCCCGATCGATCGCCGTGTCCAGCCCGGTCGCTGCCGTCCCGAACCGCGCCGACGCCTCGGCCGCCCGTTCTTCATCGACGTCGACCAGCGGGCCGAGTTCCACCCCCGGCATCGACGACAGGATCGCCGCGTGTTTCCAGCCGATCTTCCCCACGCCGACGACGCTGACAGTCAGCGGCATGGCTGGGATCTCACACGCCGGGGTCAAAGTGATTCCGTCGCTGATACTGAGAGAAAATCTTTACACGGATCGACCATAACGTATATTTCGTTATGACGGTGTTAGTCATCGGTTCGTCGGGCTATCTCGGCGAGTACGTAGTCGACGAACTCCTTGAGCGCGGTCACGACGTGGTCGGCTTCGACCTCCAGCGGGGCGAGGCCGACGCCGCCCGTGAGGACGCCCAGTACACGTTCGAACGCGGCGATATGACTTCCTTCGCAGACCTCTCGGCGGCCGTCTTGGCCCATGACGTCTCCGAAGTCGTGCAGTTTGCGTACTTCGGGACGGCGGAGAACGGCCTGCTCGACTCCGCGGAGGGCGACCCGTATCACGCCTCGAACACCAACGTCTCGGGGTTCAACAACGTCCTCGAGGCTGCTCAGCAGTTCGACCTCACCCTAGTGTGGGCGTCGTCGACGGTAGTCTACGGAGGCCCCGACTACTACGCCGACCTCGGCATTGACACCGTCGATGAGGAGAGCCCGACCGCCCCCGAGTCGCTCTACGGCTCATGTAAGGTCCACAACGAGTATCTCGCTGCGATGTACGCCGAGCAGTACGACCTCGACATCGCCGGAATCCGGCTGCCGCTGATCTACGGGCCGCGTCGGTACCCGGGCGCACAACCCTTCATCGTCGACATGTTCGAAGCCGTCGCCGCGGGCAGACAGATCGACCTCGACGGCGGCGATACGGTATGGGATCTGCTGTACGAGCGGGACATCGGCCTCCTGTTCGCCTCTGTGCTTGAGGCCGGTGACTTCGACCACGCCGTCTACAACGTCCCCGGTCACACCGTGACCGTGCGGGAACTGGCGTCGCTCGCAGAAAGCGAGGCGCCAGCGCCCGCGTCCGTCTCGGTCGCGGACGGCGACGACGCCGTCCTCCCGGCACCGCTGTCCGACGAACGGTTCCGGTCCGAGTTCGCGTTCCGACCGTCCTACGACGCCGACCGGGCCGTCGCAGACTACATCGACACGCTGACAAGCGATTCGACCCCCAACGACACATGACAGATACGACGTACCAGTACATCGACGGCGAATGGCTACCCGGAGACGGCGAGGACATCTCGGTGGTGAACCCCGCCGAGCCCAGTGATCCGATTGTCTCGTTCCCGGCCGCGAGTCGCGACCAAGCGGCGGCCGCAATCGGCGCCGCGGACGACGCGAGGGCCGACTGGGCCGCGACCATCCCGGACGAACGGGAGTCGCTGCTCTACGACGTCGCCGACCGTCTCGAAGACAACGTTGACGAGCTCGCGGAGATTCTCACGACTGAGGAGGGAAAACCCATCTCGTCGAGTCGCGGCGAGGTGGCGCGGACAGCGGACATGTTCCGCTATTTTGCGGGCTACGCACGCCGGACGACCGGCGAGACCGTCCCCTCAAGCGATCCGGAGACGTTCACCTACACCATCCGGGAGCCACTCGGCGTCGTCGCGCTCGTCACACCCTGGAACTTCCCCATCGGCACGCCGGGGTGGAAGCTCGCGCCCGCGCTTGCGACCGGCAACACCGTCGTGTTCAAACCCTCCTCCGAGACGCCGATGGTCGCGAAGCGCCTCGTCGAACTGCTCGCCGCGGCCGGCATCCCCGATGGCGTGGTCAACTTGGTCGTCGGCGCCGGCTCCACCGTCGGTGACGCGCTAACGACCGACGACCGCGTCGACGGTGTCTCCTTCACCGGCTCCACCGACGTGGGGCGACACATCGCCGACGCCGTCGCGACGAGAGGGATCCCGATCCAGACGGAGATGGGTGGCAAGAACCCGGTGGTCGTGCTGCCGGACGCGGACGTTGAGGCAGCCGCGGACGCCGCCGCCGTTGGAGCCTTCGGTGGGACCGGCCAGGCTTGCACCGCGACGAGCCGACTGCTGGTCCACGAGGACGTCGCCGAGGCGGTCATCGAGGCCGTCGTCGACCGGGCTGAGGCGATGACCGTCGGCCCGGGGATGACGAATCCGGATATTGGCCCGGCCGTCTCTGCCGACCAGGACGAGAACAACTTCGAGTACGTCAACGTCGGCAAAGCAGAAGGGGCGACGCTTCGAACCGGTGGGACGCGCCCCAACGGTCTGGAGACGGGGTACTACATCGAGCCCACGGTCTTCACCGACGTCGACCCCGACTCCCGACTCGCACAGGACGAGGTGTTCGGCCCCGTGCTCTCGATCATCGAGGTGTGCGACTTCGACGAGGCGATTGACGTTGCGAACGGCGTCGACTACGGCCTCTCGGCCAGCGTGTTCACCGCCGATATGGCCCGAGCTCGGGCGTTCACCCACCGGATCGAAGCCGGCGTGATCAAGATCAACGGCACGACGACAGGCTCCGACATCCAGATGCCGTTCGGGGGTATGAAGGCGTCGTCCTCGGAAACGAAGAAGGAACTCGGCCAGTCGGCCTACGAGTTCTACACCCACGAGAAGGCCGTCTACCGGACGGATCCATAATGCCGTCCAGCCACTGGGCGGAGCACACCCGCCGCGACCTCGAGGCTGTCGACCCCGCGGAGACGGTGGTGTTCGTACCGACCGGTGCCGTCGAACAGCACGGACCACACCTCCCCGTCGGGACGGACACTTTCCTAGCCGAGGCCGTCACGAACGCCGCTGCCGCCCAAGCCACGGACGTCCTCGCGCTTCCGCCGCTCTCGTTCGGCTACTCGCCACACCACGGCGGCGTTCCCGGCACGATTACGCTCTCCTCCGAGACGTACCTCTCGCTCGTCACCGATGTCCTGTCGAGTCTGGTCGCCGACGGCTTCGAACGGATCGCGGTGGTGAACGGCCACGGCGGAAACCGGTCGCTCCTCAAGACGGCTGCCAGTGACTTCCACGCCGATGAAGGCGTCTCGGTCGCCGTCCTCTCATACTGGGACCTCATCGCCGAGGAGGTGGCCGAGGAGCGCGATTCGCCGACCGGCGGCGTCTCGCACGCCGGGGAGATGGAGACATCGCTGCTCTGCTACCTCCGCGAGGAACTCGTCGGTGACGACACTGACGACTACGTCCGTGACGACCGGGGGGGCCTGACCCGAACCGACCTGTTCGGGACCGGTGCGGTCTACTACCCGCAACATTTCGACGATCTGACCGAAACTGGGGTGTCGGGTGTACCGTCTACGGCCGACGCGGCGACCGGTGAGCGCCTCTTTGAGGCGGGCGTCGCCGAACTCGTGGCGTTTGCGGACGCGTATCGCGAGTGGTAAGAGCGGCATACTATCAACACTTATTATTATACCGATCAAACCTCATCAATATGCGAGTAGCAAACGCTATCGTGGAATTCCTTCAAGCCGCGGGCGTCTCGAACACGTACGGGATGGTCGGCGAGAGCGTCTTGGACGTCGTCGACGCCGTCAGCGAGACGTCAGGCGTTCAGTACACGCCGGTGCGACACGAACAAGCCGGCGCTCTTGCCGCCAGCGGGTTCGCCCGCACGACCACCGAGCCAGCCGTCTGTCTCGGCCACGTCGGGGCGGGTGCCTCAAACCTAGTCAACGGCATGGCCGACGCCTACAAGGATGACTTGCCCGTCATCGCCCTCACCGGGAACGCCGAGACGTCGTCGCTCGGCCGTGACGTCTGGCACGAAGTCGACCACCTTGCGATGTTCGAGCCAGTGACCGACTGGAACGTCCGCATCGACCACCCCGAGCGGGTTCCACAGATCATGCGCGAGGCGATGAACCGGCTGAACACCGGCACGCCGGCTCCTATCCACATTGACCTTCCGAGCGACGTCGCGGCGGCGGATCTTCCCCCCGAGGCCGAGACTGAACTCGCCGCAGCACTAGAGGCGACCCCCGAGCCGAGTCCCCCTCGAAACCGAGTTGCCCCCGCCCCCGATCAGGTCGACGAGGCCGTGAAGCGGTTCCTCGACGCCGAAAACCCGGTGATCCTGGCTGGCGGCGAGGCGCTCACCGCCGGCGCGGACGACGCCCTCGGCACGCTCATAGAGTACGCCCGCTGTCCCCTCCTCACGTCACTCACGGCCCGCGGTGTCGTCTCCGAGTACGACGACTACTGCTTCGGGGCGCTCGGCACCCTCGGTCGGATCGCCGCCAAGTCCGTCGCCGACGAGGCTGATTTCGTGCTCGCGCTCGGCTCTAGCCTGACGGACATCGAGACGTTCAATTTCTCGTTGTTCGCGGACAGCGACATCGTACAGGTCTCGCTGGCCGAAGGTGACCTCGCCCGCCAGTACTCCGTCGAACAGGCTGTCCTAGCTGACCCACGCACGTTCACGTCCGCGTTCGACGCCGCCCTCCGCGACCGGACCGACGGACCACTCGACGAACCACCGGGCATGGACGACTACCGGGCCGAGTTCCGCGGCGAGCTTGAGGACATCACCGAGCCGGACCCCGGTGCTCTCAACGACACCGACGAGGGCCTGGTGAGCCCCTACGTCCCGCTAACGAAGATCGCTGAGGCGAAGGCGCCCGGCGACGTCGTCTGCTCCGCGTCGGGGAAGAACACGCTCTGGTCGAGTCTCATTCCGATCGAGGAGTCGGGAACGTTCCTCAAATCGGTAGGCTTGGGAACAATGGGCTTTGCGTTCCCAGCGGGCATCGGTGTCCAGACGGCGCGCCCGGACGCTACCGTCTACGCCGTCATCGGCGACGGCGACTTCTCGATGGTCGCACAGGAACTCGAGACGTGTGTCCGCGAGGACCTCCCCCTAGTTGTCGTCGTATTTAACGACGACACGCTGTCGTCGATTAAGATCCAGCAGGGTGACTCGTACGGAGAGCGGTACGTCGGAGTCGACTACACCACGGTCGACTTCGCAACGGTTGCCGAGGGGTTCGGTGCGACCGGCGTGCGCGTTGAGTCAGGTGAGGAGTTCGAAGACGCCCTAGCGACCGCCGAGCGGGTCGACGGCCCGGTCGTCATCGACACGGCCATCGATCCGTCGATCCGCGCGCCGGCGCTCTATTACGAAACCTGACGCCTGCGCTACGACGTCCGTCGGACCGTCTCAGCGATGTCCGCGGGGCTCCCTAGACCCCGACCGGATGGCGGTCAGTAAGGCCAAGTTCTCCTCTCGTGTTGATGAGACGACACCCTAAGAACTCTTTATTACTTTACCAACGTGTTTGAGCACAGTAGTACGCAGTAACGCAGCCGTTGTTGACGGCAGCTACGAGCTGCTATAACGGCTGTCGGATGCGTATCAAATCACACGACGACACGGGTGGGAGTGTATCATGTGCCTCTGGCAAGCAGGTGAAGTAAGGTGGGGCTAGCTCATGACAAGAGTCTTTGTTTCAATTTTTTCTTTCTCACAGACATAAATACTGGGGAGCGAGCCAGATGGGATGAATAAAGCATGATGTTCAGCGTTGATTGTTCGCAGTCAGTATACTGTCCTTCTCAGTAACCGAGATAGAAGAATAATTCTAGTGATTTCTCCGAGGCAGCAGGGTATTCTCACTAGAGGCGGACAGTCAGCCTCACGGGGACTCTTAGTGGAACATCTTAACCGACTCATCTCCCGGTATAAACGGTTGTTGGTTAATCTTCAGATAGCTACTACTCATGGAAAGAACCCTATTCATCTTCATGCATAGCGTGTCTCAACTCTACCGACCGCTGTCGTCGTAGCTGAAACTATTCCCGGTCTCGCAAGTGAGAGCCTGTCCCGTTACCAGCAAGTAATGAGGAAATTACTACGCAACCGATTCTAGTAACAGCGCTCTGTTGCTCAATGTCAAAACGGCCGCAAAGTGAATGCCAGAGGGCACTGCGGCCGCTAGTGGTACACGTCTGTGTGCCACCAGTAGGTTCTGATGTACTTTTGTCGTGGCATAACCACTAGGAAAGGCGACCTCAGCGAGGCATCATTCCCAAGCTACGGTGACGAAATGCCCGATTTTCCCGTCCCCGACCTGATCCACGGCGAGGAGACATCGGCCGCACAGTTCGAAGGGAAGCGCGCGGTGTTGTAGACCTCTTTTTATACCAACTGTCCAGACGGGGTGTGTCCGGCCCCCATTCTCTGGCTCCGTCGCGAACAGGAGGCCGCCGCCGAGGAGGGGTACGGCGACCAAGTCTCGTTTCTCCACATCACATTCGATCCCAAGCGCGACACCGCCGAGGCCCTCCGCAAGTACGCCGGCCAACAGGGGGTTGATCTTGACGCGAATAAATGGCACTTCCTCCGCCCAGAGACCTACGAGCAGGCCCAAGAGATACACGACGAGCACTTCGGTCTGAAGATCGAGAAGCAGCTGGCAGATGACGTCAAGAATCTAGAGTATCGCTTCTGGCACTACGGGCGCATCATTCTCGGTAATAATCAAAGGATCATTAAGCGGGCATATCCGCGGGGCCCGCGGACCGACATCAAGCAACTCGTTGACGACCTCGAACGAGTGGCTACTGTGTGATCGCTCCCGGGCACCAGCATATTGTCTTCGTCATGTCCCGGGCGTGGTGACACCGGAGAGACCGCCTTGCGTGTCAAGTGCGGGGAGGGGAGTCGGTCTCGGTTAATGCCCCATGTGTCCCATCCCGCCGCCGGAGGGTTGGTAATGCGGGAGTATCGGATGCGGAAGGTGAACACAGAGCGCCATCAGCCCGTGCGCGAACAGCGCGTACCCCAGTACGACAAAAACCACGCCGAGCAGCCGATAAACACGAAGCCGGCGGGCGACGTCGATCGACTGGATAATCGTCCCATAGAGGAAGACAACTGAAATCGTCCCAATACCGAGGGCACCGAGAGCGATTCCACCGGTGGCCGCAGGGCCGCTCGCGAAGGCGAACAGATACGCGGGATACAGCATCGGGTAGGGAAGAAACGCGTGGATGGCCACAAGCCCAACAATACTTGAATGTTCACGGGCGGTGTTGAAATAAGGCCGAACCATGAAGCGGTCAAAAGATCGAGTGATCTATGCTCAGTTTCGACCGCCTCAGCGGCGGTAGCAGTTGTCTCGAATTAGATTTTCTGGAGCCAGAGGCGACACCTCAGTCGGCGATGAAGCTTGGTATCCGACTCCATTTGGCTTAACTATCACTTTTATATACAGTTTTGATTCTTTAGATTATAGATGCTGATTGGCATCGGACCACCGTTCATCAGTGGGTTCAAAAAGCCGATCTACAGCCGACAGACGGTTCGAATCCGAATGACGCCATAGTCGATGAAACAATAATTCAGCTCAATTCAGAACGGTATTGGCTGTACGGTGCCGTCAATCCCGACACGAACCGCCTGCTCCACGTTCGGCTGTATCCGACGAGAACAAAGGCGATCTCTTCGATGTTTCTCTCTGAACTGTGTGAGAAACATCAGGTTGACGACGCGGTTTTTCTCGTCGATGGTGCCCCGTGGTTACAGGCGGCCTGTCATCGTCACGGGCCCCGATTCCAACACGTCACACATGGGAATCGGAATGTCGTCGAACGTGTCTTTTGTATGGTAAAACACCAAACAAACCAGTTTTTAAATACTTTTAGCTATGTCGAACCGAAGACCGCTGAAAATTGGTTACAACCGTTCGCCTTCGCATGGAATCAGCTTATCTAAACACTACCTCACGTGTCGGTGAACTCTCGTTGCGAGCCACGACGTAACGCGTGGGGCGCGGGGTATTCGAATATTGCCTCCGCTTCCTCCAATCACATATCGAATGCCGGTCGCCAGTATAAACCCTCCGGCCGCAAGACCGACAACATCTCGCAGGAGGTCGACGATCGGCATCAGCTGGTCAGCGGTGACGAATACGACGCTTCCGAGCGCGCCGAGGACGGCCCCGAAAACTGCGTACGTCATCGTCCGGCCGACGTTGAACAGGAAGTGTTGGCGAACCTCGTAGGTCGTGAGATGACCGGCACGCCCGTGGCTGTCACCGTCCCGTCGTCTGGTTGCGACGTCATTTGCTTCGAGTACGCCACTAACGACCCACACATCCCGATACAGTTTGCGCCGCTGAGCATACTGATAAGAACGAAGAGGACGACGTCAGTCCAGAGGAGCAACTCGATTATAGCCGTTCTCGGTTGGGTACGGATTTGTGTCGTCTGGTGTGTCTCTCGAATGAGCTCGGCAGATTCAATAAAAATAGGAAGTGATGATAGAGTTTGTACATTATTCCATGTATTTAAATAGAAAATAGAGGGTACGTATCAAACACAT
>Ga0209917_1000420_pt1 | contig 17999 bp, 19 predicted proteins | sample SalPon2_C_H2O_MG_FD_185710 | JGI IMG/M metagenome (GOLD analysis project Ga0209917, IMG submission 185710) | Salt pond water microbial communities from South San Francisco under conditions of wetland restoration - Salt Pond MetaG R2_C_H2O_MG... | ecosystem: Environmental > Aquatic > Non-marine... | reverse complement strand
GTAAGAATTTTCTTCTCTTTCAGAATTTTCTTCCATTTTCTTTCAAAATTAACGAAGAATGAATAAAAATTCAGAGAATTTTTATTCATCCGACGTTTTGTCAAAGACAAAACGTTGTTAATTTTGTTAAGGTTTTTTCCGCTAAAGTTGTTTTGTACGGTACACAATTTTTAAATTATTCTATAGTTGTTGTTTATAAAAAGTATGCTCTTGCTTTTGAAAAATTATCTGGTATTATAATAATACCAGGTTTTAATGAAAAAGCTTGAATAATATAAAAAATAAAAATAACTTTTTTTCGGAGAAAATCAAAAATTAATAAAAAATTACAAATTATGACAGCAATTTTAGAACGTCGTGAAAATACTAGCCTTTGGGCACGTTTTTGTGAGTGGATCACTTCAACTGAAAACCGTTTATACATCGGTTGGTTCGGTGTTATCATGATCCCAACATTATTAACTGCAATTTCTGTGTACATCATCGCATTCATCGCAGCACCTCCAGTTGATATCGATGGTATCCGTGAGCCAGTTTCTGGTTCATTATTATACGGTAACAACATCATCACTGGTGCAGTTGTTCCAACTTCAAACGCTATCGGTTTACACTTCTACCCAATCTGGGAAGCTGCTTCTTTAGATGAGTGGTTATACAACGGTGGTCCTTACCAATTAGTTGTATGTCACTTCTTCTTAGGCGTATGTTGTTACATGGGTCGTGAGTGGGAATTATCTTACCGTTTAGGTATGCGTCCATGGATCGCTGTTGCTTACTCAGCTCCAGTAGCTGCTGCAACTGCTGTATTCATCATCTACCCTATCGGTCAAGGTTCATTCTCTGACGGTATGCCTTTAGGTATCTCAGGTACTTTCAACTTCATGATCGTATTCCAAGCTGAGCACAACATCTTAATGCACCCATTCCACATGTTTGGTGTTGCTGGTGTATTTGGTGGTTCATTATTCTCAGCTATGCACGGTTCATTAGTAACTTCATCTTTAATCCGTGAAACAACTGAAAACGAATCAGCTAACGCTGGTTACAAATTCGGTCAAGAAGAAGAAACTTACAACATCGTAGCTGCTCACGGTTACTTTGGTCGTTTAATCTTCCAATACGCGTCATTCAACAACTCTCGTTCATTACACTTCTTCTTAGCTGTATGGCCAGTTGTATGTATCTGGTTAACTGCTTTAGGTATCTCAACTATGGCATTTAACTTAAACGGTTTCAACTTCAACCAATCAGTTGTAGATTCAAACGGTCGTGTATTAAACACTTGGGCTGACATCATCAACCGTGCTAACTTAGGTATCGAAGTTATGCACGAACGTAACGCGCACAACTTCCCGTTAGACTTAGCTTCTACTGAAGCTCCTTCAATCAACGGTTAATTTATATACTTAAGAATTAAGTAGACTTGTCTACTTAATTCTTATTAATAGCATGGATGGAGTTTAATCCATCCATGCTATTATTTCTAACAACTATAAAATAAAATAAGATTTTTTTATCCTAAATGAATTTTTGTAATAGAATGTAATTTAATTACACAAATGTAAATTACAAAAAGGATTGAGGTTCAGGTTCAGGTATATAACCTGATTCTGCTATATTAAACAATGTAACTTGAACTATCAGTAGATGAACAATTTAATTTATATTAATAGTCGATGTCCTTCAATAACGAATAAACCAAAGGAAATAAAAATTTTATAAATTCTTATATCTAAAAGAATTTTTTAAAACTTTCGGACAAAAAGGTTTTTTAGAAGGTTCTGTACCACCTCAAGAGGAAGTTCAAGAAAGTTTAATTTCTGACGAATTATCAACATTATCATAACAACAAACCTTTGAACAAGAAAATCAAAATATAGAAGAAAAAGCTTCACAGGAAAAATCCACGGAAATCATAACACAAGAAAAAAAATATCCAATTCCTAGAACTCTAAGTAAAGAATCAAGTGAAGCATTATTAGCAATATATCAGGAATATTGTTTATATGAAAAAATACCTCATATATCATCTGCTGTAACTTATGAAGGAGGTAGTATTTCTGACGATATTAGATATGAAAAACGTCTTTTAAAAATAAAAGAAATATTTTCAGAAGAAAATAGAAAATTTACAAAGTAAATTTTTTTCTTCTCTTTCAGAATTTTCTAATTTTATTTTATCAGATTACCAAAGACAATATCAATCATCAAGAGGTTTAACTAGATTAATGTTAGCTTATTTGTCTTATAGAGATTTCCTTACCGATACAAAAGGTATTTTAAACGAATTTAGTGATTATGTTGATGGTAAAGCTATTATGCTATGGTGGCATGATAAAGAAAAATTATTAGTTTTGCTAAAAAAATTACAAAGATGAGATACTCTCGAAAAGTTATTAGCTAAAAATAAAATTAGAAACATTATTAATTATAGAAATGCATATGTATATAAATGAGATTTTCAAAAATGAAATGGATAAATTTTTATCTTGGTATAAATTCGATTGGTGGGAATATTGTTATGGCGGACAAAACAACGAAGTTGTTTTGTCCTTAGGAAAAAACCTTTAGAATTTTCTGTATCACCAAAAAACGTAACTTTAGGAATAACATTACGAAAATTAAATATGGCTGAAGTTTTTGAACCTGAAATAGCAGAAGTTTCTGAACCAAAAATAATAGTTGAAGTTGTAGATGAATATAAAGCAGAAAAACCTGTAGAGGTTGATCAACAACCAAATCCAGAACGGCCCCCGCCCTACGTACATATCCGCTTAGTTTTTAGTACATAGGTATGCTAAGAACAAAACGCTTTTATCTAGTTTATCTTTCCTTAATCCAGAAAAAATCTGGAAGGTTAACATCAAGACTCGACGCTTCGCAAAATTTTTTTTTTTTTTTTTTTTTTTTTTTTTTTTTTTTTTTTTAATTTTTTAGTTTCCCGGACAAAACAACTTAATAAAGAAATCCTTAGAAAATTTTTTTTATAAAAAAAAAAAAAAATTTTCTTTTCTATCAAAAACAATGCTTTTTTACTTGATTGGACTCCCGTAAGTTTCGTACCTGAAGTGTATCGTAATTGTTTAATAGATCGTGGTTTCTTAAGTCCTTTCTTTCTTATGGAAAAATTTAAGGATTTTCAATCCGCAATAAGTGAAATAAATCCTCACGAATTTATGCCTGCTGGAATGTTTAAGCATCTTTGTTCGGTAGCTTCGTTTGTTTGGTCTACTAAAAAACAAGTAGACAACTTATTCATGTCGTTAGAAATTCTAAATTTTTAACCATATACCGAATATTTCAATATTTTACAATTACCTGATACTTGGTCTGGTTTAGAGATAAATCCTGAAGGTACAGTAGGTATGCATATTAATAAATTACTTCCGCAAACTGGTATCTCAAATTTTCAATTCAACTTCAGTACGAATTTTCCGTTCCACCTTCCAATACAAGGTATTACAGCCTACACGGCTTGGGTTAATCCGATTCTTGAAATTTCTAACCTTGTTGCTGCTGCGGCAAGTTTCGAAAATATACAATATGTAAATACGTTAAAATTCGGAACAAACTTTATAATTCGTGAAGCTCGTTCTGAAAAATCGCGTGTACGCACTCAATCTCAGTTATTTTATAGTTCGCAAATTATTAAAGATTTTTGGAATGGTGAGGGTAACTTAAATTCATATCTTAATATGACTCCACAAAATATGTGGAACATAGCTATTGCTCCACCAGTACCTAAGGAAGATTATTACTTCCAGACTCTTAGTATTCCAGTGGCTGATATTCTTTCTTTTCAATACTTTGAAAACGATATTGTTAATGCTATTGCGTCAGTTTCAAATAGAGATTATTAGGAATTCATGCAGCTAACAGAATTAAAATGTCGATTAGTTTCAACTGATCGAATTCCTAATATTGTTTTTGATAGAATTTTTTCACGAACAAATTTTTTTATGGAACATTTTAGTTTTTTTTACATAGGTAATCGATAAAAACATACGTTTTATTCTAATGACGATCATCAAAAAGCCGCTCGTGTTAAAAAACCTTAGCGGAAAAAAACTTTGTTTTTTTCCTTAGGACAAAACAACGTTTTGTCCGGGAAATTTTTTTTATAAAAAAAAATTTTCTTTTCTATTATCAACCAGGAAATAGTCAACAAATGCAAACTTTGTCAGAATTAAATTCTGTTTTTTAAAATACTCCCTAATGGTTAAAACCCTTGGAGAAAATAGTATCATATTTTTTTCATAGAAAAATAATATACCCTAGTTGTCAATTTATCAATTTTTCAATTTTTCAATTTTTCAATTTTCACATTATTCTAAAACCTTTTCCTCGTTTTAGAATACAATGAAATCAAAAATTGAGAGTAAATAATCGTAAAAATGCTCGCTCAGTCAACTGTCATAGATGAAATGACATTTAAACTGAGCAATATTTTAAAAGTTTTTGTAACTTAATTATTAGTACATATAATAATTAATGTTATAATTTTTTTAATGATTTTTGTAATAGCACACAAATAGTTAAATAATTAATAGTTTTATCTATATAGTATATTTATATGTCACAAGAATTATCACAAAATATTTTATCCCCAACAGTTTTAAAAGATTTTTTACCCGAAAATAATAGTTTAAATACGGTTCCAGTTAAAAATTCTGAAAGTTATACAATACCTTTATTCGTTACTAGTGATGGGTATGTCGATTTATATCAATGGGCTCTTAGTAAAAATTTAACTAAGCGTGACTTATCTTCTTTATTATCAAGTTATATTCGTTACGAACGTATTGAACGTAATAATGAAGGTATTTATTTAAATTTTAGTTCTATTGGTAATAACAAACGTCTAGCTAAACTGGACGTTCTTAATAGTCTTTTTAATAAATTTTTAAATGATCAAGCTAAGCGAAACCAAGTTCGTCAAGCTATAATTTTACACGATAAAGAAGAAAAAAGAAAAGCGTTTACTTATTATTCACATATTAATTCTATTACTAGTTTAAATCTTGATCAAGTTGTTTCTTTAATACAGTATTTTCAGCCGGAATATTCAATAAAAGGGGGCTTACGTCCTATAAATGTTTCACCTCCTGAAGGTTCACGTTCATCAGTTCCTATTTCTATTTCAATTACCAATATCAAAAAATCTGCTGATAATGAAATAACAATTTATTTAAACACAGGTCAATTTTTTACAATACCTGAAGATTCTATTAATAAAGAATATTAATTAATATAAAAAAATAAGGATAATATCCTTTGTAATATTACCTAAAATATTTGTTGAATAAGTGACTGTTGAAAGTTTTTCATTTATAAAGTTGACTTTCTTTTCTAACTCCTCGTCTGATAATTTATTAAAATAAAATTCCAATAATCCTTTTGAAAAATTAAATGATCTTTTATAATCCGGATTTTTCGCTGTTCTTGAAAATGCTATTTCGTAAATTGATTTAATATATTCCGGATGCTGTAACCTAAATGGTACTACAAAATTTTTAAAACTATTTAAGGGATTAGGTTTGTTAAATCTTTCATTCTCTATTAATTTATTTATATTAGTCATTAATTACCTCCCTCCATTTTTGGACTTTTACTTTTACGTTTTCTAGTAGAACTTTTTGGTGTTATTTTACTTTCTTCTTCTAGATTAGATTTTTTTATATTTTCTTCTTCTGAGATTATATTCTCAGATTCAACAGTATTAGGTTCACCTAAATCTTCTTCTAAAATAGAATTTTCAGATTTAACAGTATTAGGTTCACCTAAATCTTCTTCTGAAGATTTTAATGTTGATATAGATTGTACTGCATCAGGTTCTATATCCTCTTCACCTAAATTTTCTTCAGAAGAATTAATTTCTTGCATTACCTGTTGTATAGACTTTCTTGGTTTAATAAATTTCTTTTTTAGTTTTGCAGGTTTTCCTATTTCTTCTTCAATTTCTTTATTAATTAATAAAGCGAATTGCTTTTTATTGTATTCTGTTATAGGTCCTGATGACACATGATCATCATCCCAATAAGAAATTGGTTTGTGAGTTTCATAATTTGAAATGAAGAAAACTTTTAAATTTTGTTCTAACATGTGACAACCCGCAATGTAACGAGTATCCTGTATTGGAAATTTTAAACTAGATTTTAATTTAAAACCAAAAACAAAACTATAATAATTGTCTTCTGGATGAAAAAATATTTGTACTCTATTCGGTAAAATTTCAGGACTTTCTCCTCTAGAAGACAAAAATTCGATTAAACCTTTGTAACAAATTTCTAAATCTTTATCAATGAATTTACGTGCTTGTGGCGTTAAATCCTCATACTCATTTAAAACAAATCCTTCTTTACCTAATTGGTAAAGCGCTTTACTTTTTAAAATGTAAACGCGGTATGCAGCATTAGAATTAGTATCGGATAATATATCCCCACGATTAGGACCAATACGATAGAAAGCCGATACTTTAATATTATTGTGATTTTTAAAATGATTAAATAAACCTACACCTTGAATCTTATGATCATTTCTTAAATGACCAAATAAACCTACACCTTGAATCTTATCGTCATTTTTTAAATGACCAAATAAACCTACACCTTTATGTCTCAACATCTCAATAATGCTTCGTCTTTTCTTTAAGTGAAAAATTGAAAATACTTTATTATTTGTCATATTGTGTTTTTTATATATTTTTTAAAACTATTTCGATCCTAAAATAATCTATCCGATAATTTTACTAGAAATAGTACTCTATTCTATAAATAGTCATCTATTCTTTAAATAGCCATCAATTTAATAATAATCTATTAAACTGTCATAGGGGTAAATTCAACAATTTCTGCAATTGCTAATAAAATTTATTTTTCTAATTATTATATCGGTCCAGATCCTCCTACAAAATTAGGAACATCAGTTGTTGAAGATGACGAAACTTTAAATAATAATGAAAATTAAACATCTGTAACTACACTAAATTCAGAGTATGACAAAAAAGATAGTTTTTGGAGTTTAACATCACAACAGGATACAATAATTAGAGCTTCATTTACAGGTGGTCGTTGTGAAGTTTTTATTCCTTATATAACCCCTGTTTATTCATATGATATTAATAGTGCTTTTTGTGCTGCTATGGCATATGAAGATATGCCAACAGGTAAACCAATTGGTCCTATTAAAATAAACGATCCTTTAGTGTTTTTCCTGTATCAATTTGATAGTTGTTTTAGTTTTATACATTGTACCGTATATTCACCAGTAGATATGTCTATCATTCCACCATTATTTTTTAGATCAATTCATGGTAGAATAATTTACCCGTTAGGAAGTTTTTCGGGAACATATTTTTCTGAGGAACTGAAAAAAGCAAAAGAAGTTGGATTTATTATTATTCCGCACTCATATATTAAATTTCATCGAAACAAAGAACAATTTAAGGATTTTATAGAAGAAACCTACCAAAATCGTATTTCACATAAGAAAAACACTCCATAAAATTTATTTTACAAAATTCTTATGTTGTCTGTGTATGGTCGATTCGCTCTAAACCCACGTGCTGAAAATTTACTTCTCGAAGATAAAGTAGATGATATATTTGCAAAATTTAAATATTATCCAATTATGGATATTACAAGTTTTTAAAATATTAACGACGAAATTGTATATATGGGGAAAGTTGGTCCAACTCTTTCTGTTTCGTCTACATATGGTACTCCTCATACCACAAGTATTAAAGCTAGCAAACTAAGAATTACTCCGCAAGTAGCTTCTGCAATATCATCTTATGTTAGGCTGAAAATTTATAACATATTAAATGGTCGTTTAAAAGGTAAGATAGCCTATACTGATACAGATTCTATTTTTGCTACAGAACCATTAGAGGAATCTCACATTTCAGACTTAGAATTGGGTAAATGGAAATTTGAGGGAACATATGATATTGGTATTTTTATTGCAAAAAAGTTATATAATTTGTTAAACAAATAAAAAAAATGATAAGAAGGAAAAAAATAATTTAAATAACATTAGAAAATTCTGAAAGAGAAGAAAATAGAAAATAGAAAATAGAAAATTTACGGTGTAAATTTTCTTCCGAAAATTCTGAAAGAATTTTCTATTTTCTTCTCTTTCAGAATTTTCTTCCGAAAATTTACACCGTAAATTTTCTATTTTCTATTTTCTTTTCTTCAGAAAATTTATCCAAAAGTTTATTAGAAACAAATCGTGATTTCATGATTATTGCAAATATTACTGAAGAAGCTTTAAAAGAGGAAGACACTCTATATAATTTAAATACTAACGATGTAGCATTAAATAGCATATTAGAGCAAAATAGAATTGATGACCTTAGAAAAATTTTTTTCGTAAAAAAATTTTTCTTTTCTTATATTGACTCTATAAAATATGCTGCAAAAGGTATTCCTTTTAACTATTACAACCAAATAAAACAAGAAGATTGGTTGAAAATGTTAGATAAACAACAATTTAGAAAACTTCTGGAAGGTAGTGTAACTAACAATGCAATTAAAATCGAACGTGATTTTGTAACAGGTATAATTACTGTTTTATCACCTAATATTAACATATCAAATAGTTCGGTGGATAATTCTCGTTTACGTATTTTTGACAATAATAATAAATGGGTAAATACAAAACCATTACTTATTAATGAAAATTCAAGAATTTCTTTAGATGAATATCATCTAATTCGAGTGGAGAAAGAAAATCAAATAAAAAACTATAAACAAACTAATACTAAAAAAAAATATTTTAATTTATTAAAACAAGAGATTGAGATTCGAAAACTAGAGGAAAAACAAAAAAACTATTTTATGAACATTTTTAAAATGTTCAAAGCAAAATATTTTAACAAATCTACTTCGAATTTTAAACAGTTACCAAAAGATCAATTGTTTACTACTTACAAAATGGACTCTTACAAATTAGAAGTCTTAATTATATTAAGACTTTTGGAAAGTATTGGTGAGTTAACACAAGTTTCATTAAAAAAAATACAAAATCAACTTGAAACTTTAGTTAGAGATGACTTACGTAAATTTGATCAAGATTATGAAAAATACGTAGACTTTTTATTAAATAAATCTTCTTAAGTTATCTTTTTTGTTTTTTTTTTATTGTCTATTAATGTAAATGGAATTCTCCTAAAAGGAGAATTTCCATTTACATTAATTTTTTATTATGAATTATTTTGATTATTGTTTTGATTATTATATTATTGTTGTTTCTTACAACAATTTCTTCAGAAATAAATTGACGTTTTTTTGATGCTGTGTTACGTAATCCTTCAAGATAAACATAAATAGGACTTCGATAATCGTTATCACGTAAATACACAGGTCTAATAAGAAAAGAAAAACCATAATTTGCAGAACGTACATTCAATAACAGTGTTGCTAAATTTCGTGCTACTTGACTATTTTTAGCGTTAGAAGTATTTTCAAATGTTACAAATGAAACCATACGTCGTGTTACAGCACTCATTCCAGGAAAAATAGCTTGATAAGCTAATGCTTTTGTAGTATTAACATTTTGTGTATCGATTGTACCTTGAATAGGATTTGTTATAAGGAACTTATGTTGACAAGTTTCGGTACAGTTAGTTAATGGGATACCTGCTTCTTCATATGAATTTGTACCATAACATTTAATTTTTAAACTTTTATAAAATACTTGTTGTGGATGTAACTCAGCAAGTGATGTTAATAATGGATTATGAATAGCGTTGATTAAGTCTATACTATACATAAACTTAGAAATACGTTTATTATATATATCATATTGTACAATATTTCCATTACGATTTACAACAATTTCTAAACCAACCAGATTTTAAATGATATTTGGAGTTATATTTTGTACATTAATAATAATACGTTTTGTATTCCAATTAATAATAGAATTAGTTATAGTATTATTACCAACAGGAAATATAATATTAGCTAAAGGAAGATTACTATTTCGTAATAAGTTTAACCAGTTATTTAAAAAAGTTGCATTAATATTAATTGTACCAACGGGAGGAGTATTAGTAAGAGTTTGAAGATACGAACTTGTAGCTGTATTTCCATTGTTTTCACAGTAATTCAGTAATCTTTCATCAGAATATCAGAAGGAATTGGATTAGTTTTAGCACCATCAATTTCAGATTCAATATTATTAAATTCAATACTATGTATACATGTAAAAAGATTGTTACCTCTTTTTTCAATTGAATCTTCCATTTTATATTCGATAGTAGAATCAACAACAGTAATTTGATCACCTAAATAATCACCACCAGCAATATTAGTAAAATTATTTGGATTTATTGGTGGAGTTCGATCATTTGTAGGTCTTCTATATTGTGCTAAATCATAATTTACATTATTTATATCTAAAGCCATATTTATATTATTTTATTTACATTTAGACATTACCATTAAGCTAACAAAAATATATATAATTTATATATAATGTATATATATTTGATATTTTAAATTCTTTTAAAATTCATAAGATTTTTAAAGAATTTGATGAATATTCAATTCTTTTTTTCAAATAAACACCACCAAGAAAAATGAAATTAGTTGATGTTAAATTTTAATATTAAATTTAATAAATTTTTTTTATAAAAAAAAAATTTATAAATTATTTTTTTTTTTTACTCATCTTTTTTACTTTCTCTACATTTTTCTTTGGACAATTATATATTTATATATTGTCCTTAGAGAAAGCTATTAAGAGTCAACATACAAATATATAATCAAATATAAATCTATATGAAGTAAAAATTTTTACTTAAAAAATTTAAATTAACTTTATTTAAGTAAAACAAAAAAGCAGGAAAAAAATAGATCCAGTTAATTTTTTTATATTAAAAAAAAAACTTATAAAATTTATAAAATTATATTTTCTAAATATTATTTTCTTTATAGTTTTGTATGTTTAGATATAGCAATTAAAAATATCTAAAAAAATTAAAATAAAAATAAAAATAATAAAAATTATTATATAATATTAAATAGAATAATAATTACCTATAAAGTTTTCGTACGGTCTCGTCTTAGTTATACTATAGCTAAACTTTGAGCCCAAGAGAAACTTGGAAACAAATGGCGGACAAAACAACTTTAGAAAATTCTTTCAGAGAAGAGAATTTCTCGGAAGAAATCTGGAATAAAATTCTTACAGAATTTTATTCGAGAATTCTCGAAGATTTCTCGAAGAAAATAGAAAATAGAAAATTCTGTAAGAATTTTCTTCCGAAAATTTCTCGAAGAAAATAGAAAATTTACACCGTAAATTTTCTATTTTCTATTTTATTTTCTTCGATAAACTTCGATAATTCTTACAGAATTTTCTATTTTCTTCGATAAACTTAGAGAATTCTGTAAGAATTTTATAAATTTTTTTTTGAATTACGGTTTTTCAAAGAAAAACCGTAATCCGACGTTTTATCAAGATAAAACGTTGTAAAAAAATTTTTAAGGAAAAAACAACAAAAGAAAATTTTATAAATAAAATAAATTTTTTTTATAAAAAAAAATTTAGAAATTTTGTAAGTTGTTTTTTCCGCTAAAGAAAATTTTTTTTTTATAAAAAAAATTTCCCGGACAAAACAACGTTTTGTCCTAAGGAAAAAAACAAAGTTTTTTTCCGCTAAAGAAAATTTTTTTTTTATAAAAAAAATTTTCTAAAGGTTTTTTCCGACAAGATAACTTAATTAGAAATAAATTATAAATTAAATTAACACAGTTCAAAATATTATAAAGATATGAGTATGTAACATTCCACAGATAAGAAATATATATAAATGATTTTAATCTTAAGGCTAGGCGCGTTTGCAAGACTCGATGCTTAGATTTTGTATGATTACAATAATCTGAATAAATACATATTCATATAAATGTTATTTAAAAACGAATAGGAGCCGTGTGCAATGAAAGTTGCATGCACGGATCTGAAGGATAAACAAAAAACCTAACTATGTATTTCCATGGTGCTCGTTTTTCAAACTATGAAGGTTGGTTATCTGATCCAACACATATTAAACCTAGTGCACAAGTAGTATGGCCAATTGTTGGTCAAGAAATTTTAAACGGTGACGTAGGTGGTGGATTCCAAGGTATTCAAATTACTTCTGGTTTCTTCCAACTATGGCGAGCTAGTGGTATCACTAGTGAATTACAATTATATTCAACTGCTATTGGTGGTTTAGTGTTAGCAGCAGCTTGTTTCTTTGCTGGTTGGTTCCACTACCATAAAGCAGCACCAAAATTAGAATGGTTCCAAAATGTTGAATCTATGTTAAACCACCACTTAGCTGGTTTATTAGGTTTAGGTAGTTTAGCTTGGGCAGGTCATCAAATTCATGTAGCATTACCAGTTAATAAATTATTAGACGCCGGGGTGGATGCAAAAGAAATCCCTTTACCGCATGAATTTTTATTAAATCAATCTATTATTGCTGATTTATACCCAAGTTTCTCAAAAGGATTAGCACCATTCTTTACATTAAATTGGGCTGAATATAGTGATTTCTTAACATTTAAAGGTGGTTTAAACCCTGTAACAGGTGGTTTATGGTTATCTGATACTGCTCACCACCACTTAGCTATTGCTGTATTATTCTTAGTAGCTGGTCACCAATACCGTACAAACTGGGGTATTGGACACAGTATTAAAGATATTTTAGAATCACACAAAGGTCCATTTACTGGTAATGGTCATGCTGGTTTATATGAAATTTTAACTACTTCTTGGCATGCTCAATTAGCTATTAACTTAGCTTTATTTGGTTCGCTTTCTATTATTGTAGCTCACCACATGTATGCAATGCCTCCTTATCCTTACTTAGCAACAGACTACGGTACTCAACTTTCTTTATTTACACACCATATGTGGATTGGTGGTTTCTGTGTTGTTGGTGCAGGTGCACACGCAGCTATTTTCATGGTTCGTGACTACGATCCAACAAACAACTACAACAACTTATTAGACCGTGTAATTCGTCACCGTGATGCTATTATTTCACACTTAAACTGGGTATCTATTTTCTTAGGTTTCCACAGTTTCGGATTATACATTCATAATGATACAATGAGTGCTTTAGGTCGTCCACAAGATATGTTCTCTGATACAGCAATTCAATTACAACCTGTTTTTGCACAATGGATCCAAAACACTCATTTTACAGCACCTCAACTAACAGCTCCTAATGCGTTAGCTGCTACAAGTTTAACTTGGGGTGGTGATGTAGTTGCAGTTGGTGGTAAAGTTGCAATGATGCCTATTGCTTTAGGTACATCTGACTTCCTTGTTCACCATATTCACGCTTTCACAATTCACGTAACTGTTTTAATTTTATTAAAAGGTGTTTTATTTGCTCGTAGTTCTCGTTTAATTCCTGATAAAGCTAACTTAGGTTTCCGTTTCCCTTGTGATGGACCAGGACGTGGAGGTACATGTCAGGTTTCAGCTTGGGACCACGTTTTCTTAGGCCTTTTCTGGATGGTGCGACCCGTTCCTTTTAACCGTTTCGGCGGAAAAGAAGGGGGGCTTGCGTAGGGTGACTCTTTGGGTCTCCTTGCGCTTGCTCTAACTGTAAGTGGGAGGGGTTAAATTCCTCAGGGCTGCCGGTAGCCCTATCCTCTACCTTGTAGGGGCGAGAGTGGCATCTCACTCCGAGTTTAGCAAAGGTTGAGGAATATCGGCATACGGTGTGCATTTAAGCTTCGTGCATCGACATAGGCTCATAGGTGTCGCAGGGTCTGCTCTTCGGGGCTTACTTTGCGGGTGTACATGAGTGTCTCGTCCAGCACTCATGACCGGAATCCTCTTTTGGAGGGCATCACGGAGTAATGTGTATTGCCTAAGTGCCGAGTGAAGCTCACTTACGGAACGGTGGAAAGCCTGTTTGGCTCCAGTACAATTATTATTGTTCTGGTAGGCTGCCAGCCGTATGCCACTCAGGTGAGAGACTCCTGGAAGAAGCTAATGCGCCGGTGCGTCTGTGCTGGTGATATGCTGACGTCCAGGGGGGCAGGTGAAGACACCCATTTCTCTTAACTCTACGGTTATGCTTAAATCTAGATCAAAATCTAAAAAACCTCGTTTTTATAGAGACTTCGTATCGGTCCCTGACTGGAATACGATTAATTGGAACTTGGCTTCGCGCCGGGTTTCGAGAATTCAGCGCCGTATTTTTAGAGCTAAAAGGTGCCAAAACACAAAACGACTTCATTGGTTACAACGTATTCTTGTTCGTAGCGTTTCGGCTCGTCTTCTTGCTGTTCGTCAGGTTACTACTCTTAATAAAGGGAAGCGTACCGCTGGCTTTGATCGCAGAAAGGCTAATACTCCACAGAGTAAGCTTCGTCTTGCCCAAAATCTTAGTCTCAACGGTAAAGCTCTTCCTATCAGACGAGTATGGATTCCTAAACCGGGGAAGAATTCAAAGAGACCTCTTGGAATTCCTGTGATTATGGACCGCGCCAAGCAGATGCTGGCTAGATTGGCTCTAGAGCCTGAATGGGAAGCGGTTTTCGAACCTAACTCCTATGGTTTTAGACCCGGCCGCGGATGTCTGGACGCAATAGAAGCCATTTTTCTTAACCTACGTGGGGGGACTCCAAAGTACATCTTTGACGCCGATATCGCTAAGTGCTTTGACCGAATAGATCACAGCGCTCTTTTACGTAAGCTTGATACGTTCCCTGAGATGGAGAGACAAGTTTCGGCTTGGCTTAAATGCGGGGTAGTAGAAGATTTCGCTAGATCTAGAGCTAAGCTCAAGGATCTCGAAATGACTCCTACTACGTCTGGCACTCCTCAAGGTGGGTTTATCTCTCCGCTGCTGGCCAATATTGCTCTGCACGGTCTTGAGAACCATTTGGTTCAAAAAGTCGGTCGCAGACCTGGTCCCAGCGGAAGAGCTAACCGCGGGTTTGCTGCAAAGTCTAAAGCTCTTGGATTCGTCCGATATGCTGATGACTTTGTTATCATTCACGATAACCTTGAGATCTTAAACGAGTGCATACAGGAAACCCGTGTCTGGCTAGCCGGAATGGGTCTTGAAATCTCAGAGGAAAAATCTGCTGTAAAGGATGCGCGCGAGGGCTTCATGTTTCTTGGTTTTCAATGTACCATGATTCGTCGAAAGTACGGAAACTGGAAGTATAAGATCCTGATACGTCCTTCTAACCAGAGTGTTAAGAAACTTCTTGATAAAGTGAGGGTTATTATTCGTCGAAATAAGGCATCTAGTAGCTACGATCTTATTGAGAAGCTTCGCCCTCTGATGGTTGGTTGGGCTAATTACTTCAGGTATTCTGAATGCGCTTCGGTTTTCCGTAAATTGACGCACCTGGTATTTCTTAAACTTAGGGCTTGGGTCTTCCGTCGCAGTGTTCGTTTAGGTCGTAAGGCTACGCGATTGAGGTATTTTCCTCCTAGGAGTGAATACTACTTTGATGGCAAGAGTCGCCGTGCGGACTGGGTGTTTGTTGGTAAGAAGAAGGTTAAGGGAGGAACTGTCAATACAAATTTTCTTCCTTACTTGTCTTGGATATCTAGCCGCAAACACGTCAAAGTCAAGGGCGATATATCCCCATTTGATCCTAGTTCGGCAATTTACTGAACTAATCGCATGAGTAAGTACTCCCCATTTTCTACGTCGATTCGTCATCTACTTCAGGTTCAACGTTGTAAATGTCCTCTCTGCGGAGAAGCGTTTACGGCGCCTGATACGGATGACTGGGAGATTGATCACATTCTTCCGCGTAGTAAGGGGGGCGCTAATACCTATGCGAACATGCAGTTAGTACACAAGACGTGCCACATCCAGAAGACGCGTTCGGAACGTTCGGAATAGAAATACGTGTCCAATTTGTAGTTGTTCGGTCAAATTCGTTTGACTATTTTTAACTTGCCGGGAGCCGGATGAGGCGAAAGTCTCACGTCCGGATCTGAAGACGGGGGATTGGGTAAATCCGTCCTCTAGTTTACTTATAACTCATTATCAATTGTTATTTTCCACTTTAGCTGGAAAATGCAATCTGATGTTTGGGGTACTGTAACTGATTCTGGTGTATCTCACATTACTGGTGGTAACTTCGCTCAAAGTGCTAACACAATTAATGGTTGGTTACGTGATTTCCTTTGGGCACAATCATCTCAAGTTATCCAATCATATGGTTCAGCATTATCAGCTTATGGTCTTATGTTCTTAGGTGCTCACTTCGTATGGGCATTCTCACTTATGTTCTTATTCTCTGGTCGTGGTTACTGGCAAGAGTTAATCGAGTCAATTGTATGGGCTCACAACAAATTACGTGTAGCACCATCAATTCAACCACGAGCTCTTAGTATTACACAAGGACGTGCTGTTGGTGTTGCACACTATCTATTAGGTGGTATTGCAACTACTTGGTCGTTCTTCTTAGCTCGTATTATTGCCGTAGGTTAATCAAACCTTTTTTCCAATTAATACGATTCCTTTAATCAAATAATCAATTTTTTAATACTATTGTGCATAGCCCTACTGAGCTATGCACAATAGTATTAATTATAATTCTTTTAAAGTGATGACTCATAAAAAACATTCTTAAAATTGCCACATTATATATATTTCTATGCGTTTTAATACTTTTAAAGTATTAAAAAATTGGCCAGCGGCCCCGCCCAAAAAAAAATTTTTATTTTTTCGAAATGGTAACAAAATATTTTTCATCCAAACCCCTACAAAAATAACGATTTTAAATTTTAATTGTTTTTTTCGCTTATCGTGAAAAAAGATAAAAAAATTTCATTCTAACTCCTACAAAAATAAGACTTTTTGAATCTTAGTTGTATTTTTCGCTTATCGTAAAAAAATATAAAAGAATTTCATTCTAACCCCTACGAAAATAAAGATTTTTTTGTAAAAATTCGCGTTTCCGCGTACAAACCAACAATTTATAATAGAACTACGATTCTATTTACCAAAGGCTAGAATAAACCCGAAAGGGTTTACCTGTAAAGCAAGGTCCGTCGCCGCAGCCCGAAGATTTTAAAATTCCTGATCATCAGGTGATTAGTTATAAGCTCACCACTTGTATTGTAGAAGCTCATTTCCCGAAAAAGTTTTGGACTCTAACAATGGAGTCCTTTTACGTAAAGATATTCATCAAAAATTCCATCAATTATATAGCGTAGTTGGCAATGTACCAGAACAGTTTGAGGTATTTTAAAGAGATCATTATAATATCATTATATTATCACAGAATACCCTTGGATAGATAATTCTTATACAAATATTTGTGAAAAAATAGTAAAACGTTATAGAAAAAAAAACCGAATTTTTTTCTAATCGACTAAATAACATTCTAACAGAACGTCACCACACTTTAATCAGATATGATAATATAGAAAACAAATACATAAATGAAAAAACATATATTATCGTATCTTGCTGTAAACATGTAGTTCAAGATTCAACCAAAAAAATCTTTCTAAATAAGGGTTGGAGCTTTTTTGAAAGAAAAACAGCTAAGCAATATACTAAGCAGGTCACTGGTATGAACTGTTGTGTTGCCGAAAATAGAAAAAATTCTAACGTAGAAAAAGCTAAAAAACGTCGCGAAGAATACTTTGACAAAAACATTATCAAATCTAACAACAATATGACTACTCAACACACTTTAAAGTCTATTTCATTAATACCAATAAATAATGAAACTTCAGACAAAATACTCGTAATGATTTTTTGAACAAACAATTAAAAAATTTTTAACTATTTTTAGCGGACAAAACAACTTAGAAAATTCTGAAAGAGAAGAAAAAATTTTTTTTTTATAAAAAAAAAAAAAATTTAAAATTTACAAAGTAAATTTTCTATTTTCTTCCGAAAATTTATAAAATTAAAAAAAAAAATTTCCCGGACAAAACGTTGTTTTGTCCTAAGGAAAAAAACAAAGTTTTTTTCCGCTAAAGAAAATTTTTTTTTTTTTTTT
>Ga0209917_1000419_pt1 | contig 18020 bp, 10 predicted proteins | sample SalPon2_C_H2O_MG_FD_185710 | JGI IMG/M metagenome (GOLD analysis project Ga0209917, IMG submission 185710) | Salt pond water microbial communities from South San Francisco under conditions of wetland restoration - Salt Pond MetaG R2_C_H2O_MG... | ecosystem: Environmental > Aquatic > Non-marine... | reverse complement strand
TCCATCGCCAGCCCTCCTGGCCGTGCTGTGGGGGCTGTGTCGAGCGGGTGTGTTCAGACTCACGACCGTCGAAGGCGAACCAGTCGAACTCGACGCGCTCCTCAGCCCGCGTCAACACACGAATCTGACGCTATCGACGGTTCCGGTGGGAGAGCGAGCGAAGGACGTCTTCGTCGACCACGACATCATCGAGCCCACTGAAAGCGAGAATCAGGGCTACATCAACTTCGTCGAGCAGCTGGAAAGCATCGAAACCCGGGCCAACGGCCTCAAAAGCGACGCCAGCGTCAAAGCAGAGACCACCTTCGAAACGGCAGCAGTGAACACGCTGGTCCACCGGCTTGCCTCGACCGCCCGAGACATCGAAGCCGCCGCCGCTGAACGGCAGGACGAAGCCACGTCCGCCACCACAGACGACCTCAGAGACTTGCTCGAAGCAATGGAGACAGACCGGGAGACCCTAACCATGGCCGAAACTCACTGGGAAGAACGCCTCCCGTTCCTGCTCCAGCTCGAAGCCCTCACCCGACCGGAACTCCGGGGCGTGGAGTGGCTTGGCGAGGACGTCCATGCTGACCTCCAGTCACTCACCGACCAAGTCGGCGCTACAACCGACACGGACTGGTGGACCGACGATGGCTGGAGTTCCTTCGTCAGCGACCTCGATGCACGCACCGACGCCATCAACACCCTTGCCGAGGCATGGGCTGACCAGCAAACACAAACCGGCATTGGATCACTCCAGACGGACCTGGAGGACCATGCCTGGCTGATAGATCCGATGGACCTTCCACCGACGGTCAGAGACGGTTTCAGAGTCACATACGTGGACCCACTTCGAACCTTCAGGAGAACTGTCGAGCGAATCACGACCATCATGGAGGGCCTCACCGATCCGGAGCCGGGCACCCGGGATACGAGCATCTTAACGAGTATCCTGGGCCGACTTGATGGCTCTCTGCAGTGGGAGTGGCTGAATACAGCGACCGTCGAAGAGCGCCGAGAGACCCTCACCACGCTCGATCTCGTCGTCGACGACAAGACACCGGAGAAACTGACCGGCGTTGGGCTCCTCCATGCTGATGATGACGCACTCAGAGCCCATATTGAGTCCCTCGACACTGAGGACTTGGAGCTTATCGACGTCGATGGCGGGGTGATCGTCCGATGAGCCAGGAAAAAAAGAAGAACCCACTGAAGGCATTCAGCAAAGAGCTGGTCGACTTCGCTCGTGGGGAGCGTCGCGGGATTCGAAACCCCTTCGTCATGGTGCCTGTCGATCCGCCCGTCGAACACCGTCTTACCAAGCGCCTCGAAACATGGGCAACCAACCCGGACGGAGATCTCGAAGCGTGGGAGGACGTCACCGACACAGCTGGCACCGGCGTAACGGTCACAGCCGTCCGGCTCGATGGGCTCATGCCAGAGACGGACGCTTTCGAAACCAGCATCGATCTGGGCCCACTCGATCGCGTCGAGACGGCCGCCGTCGAGGACACCCTCCAACGGAACCTCGCCGCGGAACTGGTCGATGGCCTCATCGCAGAATACATCCAGACCGGCACCGTCGAGAATGACCGCTCGTCGGTGTTGGTCCTGCTGAACCTGGGAAGTCTCTACCCCTTCACACGGGCGTCGGAACTGCTGGATGAACTCGATCGGAAAAACGTCAACACAACCGTCGGCATTCCCTTCCCGGGCTCAGTTGTCGGCGGTCGACTCAGCTTCTTCAATGAACAAGCACGCCACTACTACCCGGCCCACCGAATCGGCAGCAAAGTGAATGCGGGGTACCTGACCGATGTCTGAATTCGACACGCTCGCTGACCTGTTTCCGCCGGACCGCCAGCCAACCCGCGAACTCGAACCGATCCAAAAGGTCGACAAAACCGACCAGATCGAGACAGACATCGACGAATTCTACGAAACCGACAGCGCAAAGCGCGTTCTCAAAGAGACCGCTGCGATCATCGCGAACAACGATGTTGAGCACCGTTTCCGGTATGTCCATGCGACCTTCGGCTCAGGGAAGTCCCACCTGCTGAAACTCATCGGCGTCGCCACCGGCGAGTTGGAGGGCTTAGAGTCCTACGCTCACGAACTCGCAAACACTACATCAGGGTTCAAAGAGTTCCGCGAAGCGATCGCTGACTCCCATATCGATCACCTCCAGCCTCTGTTCCTCAACCTGCTGGACCGCGATCGAGACGACACGAAACTCCCACTCATCCTGTATGAAGAGCTGGGCCGTCGCCGTGGCTATCACACCGACCTCCCGTGGCTCCTGGAGTTCTGTTGGCAGCTCGACATTGAACACGGTCTCTGGGAGCAACTCCAGACGTTCGAGCATGAATCACTCAGCCTTGCAGACGTCGTCGATCGGCCGGCTTCCCTGCGCCCGTGGCTCCAACAGGCAATCCCCAAGCTCGACGGCGCCGCCGACGCCGGCCTTGACTCCCCCGCAGCTGTCGACGACCGAATCGACGCCGCAGCCGAGGCAATCAGTCCTGACACATTCGGTCCCGATGATCTGGTCGAACGCCTGCATCGCACGAAGCGCCATCTGGAACGAGACGGCGACACCTACGAATATCTGATCGGGCTGGACGAAATCGCGATCTACGTCGGCGATCAGCAGCGTCGGTATGAGGAAGTCGTCGACACCGTCACCGCACTCATCGATGGCCTCAATCCCCCGGTTCTTGGCACCGGCCAATGGCCAATGCGGGATATGCAACAGAACTTCCTCGGCGACGTGGACGACAATGCGTGGTACGCCCAGGAAGTCAAACTCGAAGGCGCCGACACCGAAACCATCGTCCGGAAACGCTGGCTGCAAAAATCCGCGGCGGGCGCCGACCACATCGAGACACAACTCCTCGACACAGCCCCCGAGTTCGACCCAACGCTCACCGACGACGCCGAACCACCCATCCACAACGACCCAGTCGAAGCCTACCCGTTCCGCGATCTGGATCTCTGGCTCCTGAGAGACGCCATGCAGGGGCTCATCGAGGGCGATCGAGATACTGACCGAGAGTATATCCAGGGACGAGCACTCCTTGCCCGGGTTCGGTCGCTGTTCGTTAACCATGGCTTGGCGAGCGACCCGCCGGGTGTCATGGTCCCCTGGAACGAGCTCTTCGACATTATCGACGACGACACCGAGCTCATCTCTGCCTGGGCCGCCGACCTCATCAGTCGCGTCGAGAGTACCCTGGATGCAGAGACCGCAGAAACCGCCAAGGCGCTGTTCCTGTTGAGTCAGGTCGACACCGTCCCCCGCACCGCCGACAACCTCACCCGACTCTTGCTCGACGACGTCGAAACCGACGTTGATGCACTCACAGAGACTGTCGAGGGTCATCTCGAAGACTTAGTCAGAAAGAACCTGATTCGAGAAAGTACGGAGACCGACCCATCGACCTACACCATCCTCTCAGAAGAGGAGATACAGTTCTGGCAAGAAGTCCAGCAGGAAGCAACCGACCTCCCCGAACACCAAGTCCAGAACAACATTCGGCAGTTCATCCAAGAGGCTGACCCAACACACCTCCCAGCTCATGAAGGGTCACAAACTGGGTCCTTCGACGATCTCGAAGGAATCACCTACACCGTCAGGTATGCAATCGACCGGTCGATTCCTGACTCAGTCACCGAAGCGTACGACAAACTCGTCTTCCGGGTGCTGGTCCATGATGCAGACACCATTGCCGAGGAACGGACACAGTGGCAAGAAGCCCATAGTGGACCTACCGGTCGTGAAGACATCCTGATCACGGCCACCATCACCGATACAACCCGCCGGCAAGTGCGGGAGCTGCTCGGAATGAAACAAGTCCTGCGAGGGATGGCCAACCCGAGCCCGGACCACCGGCTCGACCAACAGTCGATGCAAGAAGAGGTCGAAGACGACCTCTGCGATCGGCTCAACGACGCTGCAGTCTATCGACCACAGCGAGAAGCATCCTATGGGACATACCTAGAGGATCTCGATGACGCCGTTGAAGCCGCTGTTACTGATAAATTCCCGAAGCGAAAGCACATCGATCACACCCTCCAGATGGAAGACCTGGAGGCGTTCATCGAGTTCTTCACGAACGGTGGGCCATGGCCGCTGAGCGATGATGATGCTGAGGAGCTCGGCATCAACCCCTTTCCCCGGGAGATCAGCGATGGGTGGGCAATGGAGTTCCTCGAACTGGATCGCTTCGACACCGATGAACGCGTTAGTGGCGAGCGGGTGCTTGAGATCATCAACGGCCGGAGTGGGGAGTTCCTCGGAACCCCAGTTGAAGCCCTGCAGACACTCCTCTTTGTCCTCTTTGCCAAAGACAAAATCGCGATCCGAGCCGATGGCGAGCGAGTCACCGATACCCGAGAAGTCGCCCGCACCATCACCAGCACGACCCGGTTTAAGAACGCGATCGTCGTCTTTGACCCGTCGCCTCCGCCGGAGGACCTGAGTGATGTCTATGCAGCCCTCGTCGGCAAGGGACCCGATTCAGACGATACACAGGACTTGCTTGCAGGAATAGAGACGTGGGCCACCGATCACGCAGAAGAGTTCAACACTGTCGTCTCACGGACGGACTTGGAGTTCAGCAGCCACCTCACACTGGCAACACTGAGCCAGGCACTCAAGCCGGCCTTCGGTGACGACGAGCTGGACCCGAACCTCCTCACCAACGATGAGGTGGTCCAGCAAGCCGAACGCTACGCTTCGGCCGCCCCATTGTTCATCGCCGATGATGGTGAGGAGCCACTGTGGAACCGGCTCACCACGGTCAGTGCGTGGCTCACCAACCACTACCCAACCGCCTCAGTCACTGGGTCGGTCAGCACTGCCACGAGTGGGTCACAAATCCCCAGCGCCGAGCGGGTGAAGACACTCTTAGACGACGCTTCGACGTTCAGAGTCGAAACCCTACAAGAGCTGTCCGATGACCTCACTGGGACACCCACGACCGCCGAAGACGTCGACGCACTCAGAGAATCACTCACAGAAACCCTACAGAGCACATCTCTCACGGAGGATATCGAAGCCGTCACCGAATCCTACCCGACCGTCGATCTCGAGACACTCCAACAGACGATCGACGATGCAAATGACTCCGACAGCGTCCTCACTGAGGAGGCCTTCGCCGAAAAGGCGCTCCGAACCAACGCTGAGACGCTTGCAAACGGACGCGCCTTGCTCGAAACCAAACAAGACGGCGCGTCCCTGCACGCACACCTCCAGGACATCGTCGACGAGCTGGCGGACGACCATACTGGATTCGTCCCCACCCAAATCCGGAACGCAGTGAGTGGGAAGACGATTCCCGATCCAGATCGGGCCGAGCAACTGCTCACCCAAGGCCGATCCATCATTGAGGGTGGAGATGAGGACATTGGAGACCCAGATACGAGCAATCTCTGGCAACGGCTCTCGAACTACGATGATGGCACTATCGTTGTCATCGACGTGGAGGACAACAAATGAACCAGCCCCAACACACCCTGACCGACGAAGCAGAACAGCGCCTTCAGCAGGCCTTCCCGGACAGCCACACGACTGAAGTGCGAGTAGTCTGGTGGGACAATGGCGGCCACCTCGAAGCAATCGTCAAGGCAGCCGCCGAGCAGCTGGGCGTTGGGTTCCGCGCCGCGGAGGGGTTTCCCCTCAGTCTCCGAACGGACGCGCTCAAAGAGGAACGTGAGACCGACCGACCCATTGTGTGGTACGTCGGCGAGGGCAAACAGGGTCGGGACTGGTTCCGTGATATCCGTGAGACCGGCGGGGAAGTTACCAAGAGCATCGAAGAACTCACCGCCGACCTCTATGACGTTAATCCGTGGGACATCTTCGACGTCGAAATGAACGACGCCGACACCAGAACACGAATAGCCGGGATCATCAAAGGCGAGTTCCAGACACCAGGAATCCCTACATACGGAAGTCTCAGAGAGGAGATTTACACCCGCGGCGATGGCAAGATCATCGATCACCTCCTCCGTCAAGGGTGGCCCGAGATTAGCAGAAATCCCGGAACCGTTGCCGAGATCCGAGACAAACTTGACGACGACATCCCCATCCCGGATGGCGCGGATCCTGAGGATATCACTAGCACTGTTCGGCGGTGGGCTGTCGCCCAGGCACTTCACCGCAGCGGCGTCGAAAGCTCACACTTCCCCGCAGGCTACGGTGAGTCCAGCCACAGCCCCCTGACAACCCTGCTCAACATGGGTGGAACCAGAGCCCGCGCCGAAGAGTACCTGGGCGAAGAGTTCTGGACGGAGGTAATTCGGAGCTTAGATGATGTCTGGGAATACGCTGATTGTCCGGTTGATCGAGCGCTCGATGACGCACTCTGGGAATCCTGGTACGAAACTTTCGAGATAGGAGACTTCTCAACCTGTATCGAGCAGGCACAGATCAGGCAGGATGCCCTGACGGTCTACCCTGACCACACGGGATGGCGCGATCTCTGGGCCCAGTGTGAACACCTCGCCCGCCTCCGGCAGCAATTCAGTGCTTGGGAGGATAGAGACGGACAGGCAGACCCCTTCTCGGCCTATGCTGATGTCGACGAAGGGAGCTGGCAAATCGATAGTGAGGTCCTGCGCCTCCAACTAACGGGTACCCCTGAAACCAACATTCCGGTCGACCACCCAGCGACAGAGACTCTGTCGGACCTCCGACACGAGCTACTTGAGAGTCGCTACCGTGAATACCTCGAAACACTTGCTGACGAGGTCGAGGCGGCAATGCAAGTCGGTCAACCGTTGCTTAACAAGAATTCGGCCCATGAGTGGTGGAGTGACCACGAGGAGGAATTCGAGAAAGCCGGAACCGTCGCTGTCCTGCTCATCGACGCGCTCCGCTATGACCTCGCACAGCGGCTGGCAGAGGAACTCAACGGCCCATTCGACGTCTCCAAAGAAACCAGGCTCTCGACGCTCCCGTCGGAAACTAAATTCGGGATGGCTGCTCTCACCCCTGGACGCTCATTCCGGTTTTCGCTCGAGATGTACAACGGGACCCTCACACCGTTCCAGGGCGAACGGTCACTCTCGAACAAGGAGCGCCGGAAAGATTTCCTCAGCGATGAAGGCTGGAGCACCCCCGATGGCCGGGACGAGGGCTGGGGAGCGCACCGAATTGCTTACTACGACAAGGAAATCGACGAGGTCGGAGAGGGCGAGATCGGTGATATGGTCCACCACTTCGATAACTACGTCACTGAGCTTGCGTCGATGATTCGAGACAAACTCGACAACAAGAACTGGGACCGGATTTACGTCGTTACCGATCACGGGTTCGTGCTCCTCCCGGAGGGGACGACCACGGAAGCCGTTCCCTCAAGCGTCCCCGATAGTGAGGTGAAGTATCGCCGAGTCGCAGGGGATAACCTGAGTGGACTGACAAACGGTGTATCAGTCTCTGGAAGCACACCTGGGCTCAACGACTATCTCAAGACAGACCTCCAGCTCCTCGTTGATCCGCGCCAGCACTTCAGCAAGCAAGGGTACAGCGGTGATCGCTACTACCACGGCGGGTTGCTTCCTCAAGAGTGCATGCTCTCGTTCCTCGAAATTCAGAAGTGAAGGAATGCAGCACCGCGCGGATAGCGATGTTCCGCCGGGTGGATTGGCTCGATGGTATCCCGCTTGTGCGTCCCACTGAATTGTGTTTGCGATATCAAAGGACCATCTCCGGTTACTACTCTGAAGAACTGAAACCCCAAACACCGCTTCTAGTCGTCGTCGGCCACCATCGTCGACGGCGCAGCCGAAGAGAACTCTGCAGGCGTCTGGAACCGATATCGTGAGCCATCAAGATATGCCGCCTCGGCCTCGAATGCGAGCCATTTTCGGCCGGTCTGTTGAGCCATCTGACCGGTCGTGTTGCTCCCGGCAAAGATATCTAGCACCGTATCCCCTTCTTCGGTCAAAAACTGAATAAAGAATTCCGGGAGCTCACGCGGGAAGCGAGCCGGGTGGATCTCGGTATCTGTCTCTTTGCAAGCTTCGAGATACGGTGTCGTCGAGCGTGTGTTGGCGATCTCGAGGACGTTGTCTTCGGTGTACGCGGTGCCCAGAGTTTCGGCTAACTCATGGGTCAGCCCCTCCTCGAGGACCACCTTTAACAGGTTCTCCGGGATGTCCAAAGCTTCGAGCAACTCTGCCGAGCTCTGGGTCGTCGATGAATCATCGATCGCATCCCGAAAGTTCGGTCGAATCGCTCCGTCTTCGGCTGGTTTGTCGAAGGTGTCGCTGATCTTGTGTTCGCTTGGCCGCGTTTTAGCGTCGTAGCCGTTCTCGATGAGGCGTTTTTGTGCGTCGCTGTACTCTTTGAGCACTCGTCGATTATCGGGTTTATCCCGAGCCTCGCCTTTCGAGAGCCACCAGACGTGATTCACCGCGTCCTTAACGCGGATTCGTTCGATCGTGACCCACTGAGCGGGCGTTGGGAGCTTGGCCGGGTTGTACCAGTAGAAGTCCTGTGCGAGGTTGAAGCTCTCTCCAAAGCGATCGGCAAGCAACCCGTCGTCATCGGTAAGCGCTGAGAGGAGCTTGAAGTGATAGTGCGAGCGGAGTGGCTTGCCCTTCTGCCACCCGCCACCGATGTCGATGACGAGCGACCCATCTTCAGCGAGCGCATTGTAGGCTCGCTCAGCGAACTTGAGAAACCACTCAACGTACGCTTCGGGTGATTTGTTGCCGTATGATTTCTTTCGCTGAAGCGCAAACGGCGGAGAGGTAACGATGAGGTCGATCATCTTGTCCTCAACAGCCTGCAGTAGCTCTCTACTGTCGCCGGCGTATGCAGCTCCCTGAATCGGATCGTCACCAACCGACTCAACGGTGGGGTGGACTTCGACGCTCTCGTTTCCAGCAGTCGTCACGTACTGGGGCTGTTCACTGTCCAAGAGATCAGTTACTTGGCTCGGCTCCGTCGTCGCCATCAGGTCGGTCGGGGTTGTTACCTGCTCATCAGTATCTCGGTTCATTGAGCTGTCCTACTTATTCAGCTCATTCTATAAAAATGTCTGTACCCTGAGCTGAATGTGACGGGGACCAGAATCCTGTTTTGCCCGGTCTTTCAGACGGTAGTAGTAATACATTGGTTGTGAATCAATAGATAATTACGGATATCAGGGAGTGACTCTGATCTCCCCTTCGGAGATGCGTTCAGTCCGGCGCAGTTGGATACCGATACCGGAGAGGAAACAAAACTTGCAGCTATCCTGGATCTGATCGCAGAGCACGAATGTGAGGAAGCACAATTCAACTCAGCCGTAGCGGATCGCTTCTTCGAAGCGTCTCGAAACCCGGAAGAACGTGCCCGGTTGGTCGTCCTCGAACTCAAAGATCAGGGCTATCAGCGCGTGACGGACGAGCTCCATTTTACCGAACTCGGCGAGCAACTATACGACCTGAAAGGCGATGAGGACCAGCTGTAGCATGAATTCGTCCGGCATATTCTGTTGAATCTTCACGGTCGACAGGTCATCGACGTCATTCGGGACCTCAAGTCGGCTGGACAGGACACTACGGCGGGCGAAATCAATGACGCACTCAGTCGTTATTACGACATCAGAGTCGGTGAGACGTTGAACCACTGGAGTCAGATGCGCGGCTGGCTCGCTGAGGCGGATATTCTCGACACCGGCAGTCCCTACTACGAGATCAACACGAGCAGGCTAAACGAGATCCTCGGGCTGACCACACTAGAGCTCGAGACGCTCGAAGGAGTTACATACGAACAGCGGGCCTTTCTTCGAGCCCTCGGAGTGATCGATCCAGAAGAACCGATCGAGAACACGGAAGTCAGAAGACTGGCAACGAGGAAGATAACGGAGAACATCCTCGACCCACTCGCAGCGGCCGGCTATCTCGAGATCACGTCCCAGTGTGGCTCACCGATCCGTATCGAGCCCACTGAGAAGTTCGATGCTGACATCTTTGAACTGATACTGGCCCAATACGCCGATCGAACGGGGATTCCGAGGGAAGCGCTTCGTCTCAACTCCACCAAGCTCGAAACTGCACTCGATACCGGGAGGTCCTCTGGAAAGAGACTGTACTCACTGCGCTGGGCGTCCGGCTGAGCCGGCAGTTAGAACTGGAGTACGTCGGACGTCTAACCGACGATGGCGGGACGAGCGAAGCTACCACCGACGTCATCATGCACGACACAACCCTGAGGTTGACGCGGTGGTTGATCCACTGTGCTGTCTCCCGATCCAAGGTTACATCGATACAGATCGCAAGCGTGACGACAACCGTACGGCTCACGAACGTGCACACCATGATCTATGTCGCTCGGTCTGGGTCTCGCGAGGACGCAACGCAGATGGCCGCTCGGATCATACAAAACGAGGCCTACATGATTTTGACGCTGAGCGGACGGGCGGATCCGGAATACGATGAGAACCCGACAGCGCTGAACCAAGCGTTGAAAGCCCAACTTCACTCGATTCGCCGCAGTAAGGAAGTCCCCGATGAGGGACCGTTTCCTGGTCGGTCGTTCGGAGTCGAGGAGGACGATGAGACGGCCCAGAGTATGGTGCAAGGGTTTGAGGATGATTTCGAACGGTTCCAAGAGTCACGTTCGAAATCTCGGAATTTGACTGATTTTACAGGTTGAGGTACCAGCACATCAAAACGACTGGTACTCAAACGAACAAGAAATGTGGGCAGCCGCTCCACTTAGTACGGTTCAGATAGACTCCCCAATATGACTTCACCGTCGCCGGTCAAGGATTTGCTCTCTCAATCCGCAGCCTATTCGACGGACAGCGGGGCGGCCTACTTAGGCGACAGCCGTGAGATTCTCAAAGAGCTTCCTGCGAACTCGATTGATCTCGTTGTTACCTCACCTCCTTTTGACCTAGCACACCAGAAAGAATACGGCGATGATTGGGCCGAAGACGATCAGGATTACCAGTCGTGGTTCCTCGAGTTCGCTGAAGAAGTAAGGCGCGTCCTCTGTGAGCACGGCAGCTTCGTCATCGAGATCGGCGGCGCCTTCAATAGAGGAGAACCCTCCCGATCAACTTACCAGTTCGAGCTCCTTACAAAACTCACCAGCGACGACGTGGGCTTCAACCTCGCGCAGGACTTCTACTGGCATAATCCCGCAAAACTGCCCTCTCCCGCAGAGTGGGTTAATCGGCGACGGATCCGAGCAAGCGATGCAGTGACCCATATCTGGTGGCTGGCACCGAAGATCAACGCGGATAGTGCGACTGAGCCCGACGAACAACCAGTTCCGGAGGCGGACAATCGTCGCGTTCTTACCGACTATAGTGAAAGCCAAAAGGATCTGATGGATAAAGGAGAGTACAACGCTGGAGAGCGGCCGTCGGGGCATAACATCAGTGAAGATGGGTTCTTCACCGATTCGGGTGGCGCTATCCCAGATAACCTGCTTTCGGCGACAAACACTGGGAGCCAAACCCACTACGACAAAATGTGTAAACGGGCGGCGCTCGACAAGCATCCAGCACGGTTCCCCAAGGAGATTCCCGAGTTCTTCGTGAAGTTCCTTACGCCAAACCCGCCATACGACGACTGGGACCGCGGCCGTTTTGATAAGCCGGTCGTACTGGACATTTTCGGTGGCTCCAACATAACGGGTAAGATCGCCGAGGAGCTAGGGCGGTATTGGCTAGCCTTCGAAAAGGATGAAAAGTATCTCGAGGCGTCTGAGGTCCGATTCCTTTCGGTGATGCAGGTTGAGCGGAAATTCAACGATACACAGCGCGGCCTAGATGAGTTTACTAACGACTGTGACTCCAGCTCGGAGTCCTAGCGTCACCTATTCTTCGGTCTCACTGTGGTGTCAATAACCCATCTGGCGACATGGGAGTGAGAATCAAAGCTGTTGCCACCGAGAGGGCCTCGAATTCTTCATCCGCAGGGCCGAGATCTGCTAGTGGAACCCCTCAAACTGGGCGCCGTCGAAGGGGCCACCGAAGTAGACCGAACGACTCAGGTTCTGATTCGTGTTCTGGCAGGTAACGTTCGAGAGGAACAGACAGTCCTCACAGGCCCCGTTGTGATCGCGCTCACAGATGGTGTTGTAGGTGCAGTAGTCCATCTCGTCGATCTGGTCGACAACGTCGTCGAAACGTTCCTCGAATAGCGTGAAGATTGAGCCGAGGCTGAAATCCGTATCCGACCGCTTGTAGATGATGACGGACATCGTCCTGGGCAAGAGGTGCTCGACGAGACTGTCTCGACCGTACCCCGAGAGTGTCCCAATGGACTGGATAAGGCTGTGTGAAAACGTATGTAGGAGGGAATAGGCGGCCCGCGAAACGGTGTCCGTTTCTGGATCGATCCGCTCGAATCGTGAGGGACGGGTCACGTTCGAAAGGAACCAACGATCCAGATCATCGACGCCTGTGTCCTTGACGACGCCGTTGTCGACCAGCCAATCGTACACACTCTGCTTGTCCATCGTGAGCATTACCGCCTCGGCATCAGTGGTTTGGGCGAAGACCTGTGTATCCCCCCACTGACCACTGGTGAACAGGTTCAACAGGGCCGGTGGGTCGGTCGCACCATCGACGACGGCACCACCATCAGTTTCGACGGGTTGGTCGTCGGTCTCCTCACCTGACGATTCCGCTGTCGTCGGTTGTGCGCCATACCCGGTTGGTGACGGTTCGATCCGTGAATAGCCGTATGAAACCGTCGTGATGGGGAAGTTCTTGATCAGGCGAACCTCCTCGAGGTCGAGCTGGTCTCGCAAAGAGCGGTACGTATCCAGCCGCTCATCGGCAAGGTGGGTTTCAGGCCCATCGGCGGCGGCAAGGTCGTCGAATGTGTAGGAGATAATGCGGTCGCCGGTATCGTACTCCGGATCGACGACGGAGAGATACTCGAAAAGCTCCTCACTAAGCCGAACCTGATCGACACCGCCGAGGTGTTCGTTGAGGAGGTGTTTCGTCTCGTCCCGGTGGGCCTGGACGTCGACGGTAAGTCGGTCTGCAGCCATCGAGAGTGCCTCATCACGGCCATCTGCTTCCCCTGACTCCAGCAGCTCCATTGCCTTGCTCAGTTTCTCCTGTTCAGTCGGGCCCGAGTTTCCCGCCCGAGCTAGCAGATAGTCACTAACGATCTGGACTTGGTACTGGTCACTGCTGACCAGTGTATCTAGATCTTTTCGGACGTTGATTAGCCGCTCGGTTTGGGTGTAGAATGTCTGGGAGGCGGAGTGTGGCAGCATCTTCCGGGCCTTCGGGCCGTACGTACAGTCGGGGTTGAAACACTTCCCGGCGGGCCGAAAGTTCACAGTCGCCCCACAGTTTGCGGCCGTACATCGCCAGTATGCGTTCTCGAAGCCGACACCAGGGTTACGGAATGCCATCCCTGCACCACAGTGTTCCGGGACGTAGATATCCTGAATCTGGCCACAGAGACAGACGACCGAGAACTGCATCTGGTGGTGATCCCGTAGTTGCTCGCCACAGCGGCCACAAGTAACGTGCGTCCCGGCATCGAAATCCCGAATCTCGTTACGGCGGAACTGAGTGACTGTCGAACAGTTGCCACAGGCAAACGACCGGGGGAACACCTCGAAGTTCGCGGCCCCAGGAGTGACAATCGTCGCGTCTTGGGGAGAGAGTGAGAGCTGGTTCCAGTTTGGCCAGTGGGCGGCGTGACGGCTGATCCGGCGCAAAATGTACGCATCCGGCAGTTCCGACGCCTTGGACCGACCAGCCTCGTCACGGTCTTCATGGATTCGTGTGACGATCCCGCTGAGGTCACTTTCGGCGTGGTTGAACGTGTTTTCCGGGAGGTAGTCGAAAAGAAACTTCGACTTTCGGCGCTCCATTGTCATGTTACTCGCCCTCCGACGTCAGTGACTCGACGAAGTTCTGATTGTTGTACTGGGGCGTGATCGTCCCCTGCTCGCCGATGTCTCGGAGGCTAATCATCGGTTCCGCTCCATCCGGATACTCGGGGAACGGACTGCTGGGAAGGTCTTCCAGCCAGAACTGCCAGACTTGGTTCGTCTTTCGCTCGACCTCGCGGTAGAAGTACGGGTTCGTGTAATGGTCATTATCGAGTCCGTAAGCGCGTTCGACCAACGACATCAGCTCCTCTTTCGAGAAGTCGTACGCATCGTTGGTCATGAGCTCGTAGAGGTGGCTCGCCTTTTGGACGTTCACTGGCTCCGGGTCGTCGCCGTCCAGGGTGATGTCATACTGGCGGTACATCTTCGGCCGGTAATACTGGATGAGCAGCGAGTGAACGATGCCAGTGAACGTCCGGTCGATACCGAACTTCGCCCAGCGATCGATCGGAACCGGTTCGACCGTTCTATCCAGGTACTCGTGCAGCTTCTCGAAGTAGCGATAACGATGATCATCTCGCTCCTTCAGGGGGTCGAAGATGTCGAGAACGAACCCGACGACGCCGGATTGACGACCAACCCGGCTGCTGGACTGGATATACTGAAACGTGCGGCGTGGGTAGCCGTAGAACAACATCATGTTGAAGCGGTCAACGTCGATGCCGTGCCCGATGAAGCTTGTCGAGGGGACGGTGTCAATTCTGTCCTCGAAAGGCGTATTCTCCGGGTCCTCTAACTCGTCCAGTAACTCCGGGCTTTCGGTGTCTGCGGTCAGCTGTCGCTCGCGAATCGGACCCTCGTAACCATCAGCGAACATCTCCTGGCTCGCATATTTGGCGATATTCTCACGGTAGCGGTCCTTCCGTCGCTTATTATTGAAGTAGACGACGCTCGTCTCGTAGAGGTCGAGGATCTGGTCTTTCTCCGATTCGCTGAGGTCATCGATCCCGGCGGCTTCAGCCAGCTCGTCGGCAGGCGTGTCGTAGGCATCCCGAATGAGTTGGTGGTAATCAATGATCGTATCGAGGACCGCATAGAGGTGCGAGCGGTTGGACGGCTTGAACCCGAGATACTCCCGCTCAATCGTCTCGGTGAGCTCGCCGTAGAACGTCTCACCACGAACAGGGCCGTCGGTCGGGAAGCGTGTCGCAGCCGATTGGAAGAGGTGCTCGATCTGTCGTTCATACTCCGCGATCGTCGCTGTCGACGTGAGGATCTTCGGCTGCTTATCCCCGATCTCTTCACAGAGCGTCTGGTACAGCGTCTCGTAATGTGCCGAAAACGTCCCTAGTTCCTCATTCAGTAGGTGGACCTCGTCGACGAGGTGTAGTGTGGGAATCGGGTCATAAACCTCATTCGGGTCTACCCTCTCGAGCTCGGACGCGTCTCGGTCACACAGTTGATGCTCCGAGCACTTCCCGGAGTAGCCATAGCCGTGGTCTGGGCATTTGGTGGTATAATTCCCGAGCAGGTTCGCAAAGCGGGGCTGTTGCCCGGTGATCGCGACCTTGTCGAGCGAACCCAGCAAGATCGAGGGGACGTTCCGGTAGATGTCCCGGTCGACGACGTATAACGGAAGGCGGCCGAGACAGTCAGCGCCGGTACAGGTGTGGAAGACACTGTTTGCCTCCACATCGTACTCAACGTGGACCTCACTTTCACAGAGTGGGCAAGTCTCGATAACCTGACACCGATCTTCCAACCGCTGTTGGCTCTCTTGAAACATCTCCCGGAACGTATCCCGGTCGGTTCCGATGGCGTTCGGCGTGTCGTGACTCCCGGCGAAAAAGCCAAGCGAGAAGGGGTCACCCAAGCCGCCTAATCCCCGATCGGTGTCACTCCGGCGGATCTGTTCGGCGTGAAGGAGGCTCTCCAAGAACCGGCTTTTCTGCTGTCTGCTCAGCAAGCGGAGTGGGAACCTGATCCACGCAGTAACCCCTTGCTCCTTCCCACGGAGGCGGTCGTAGAACAGGTTGAATATTATCAACCCGAGGTAGGCCTCGGTTTTGCCACCGCCGGTCGGGAACCACAACACGTCTGCGAGGTTGTCGTACTCCGCCTCGAGGTCCGGTCGCTCGCGGCGGACGATCGACGAGAGGTTGCTCGCGATAAACACCAGTTGGAAGAGTCGCCAACCGGGGAAGTCGTGTTGGCGCGCGTTAACTTCGTTCATCAATCGGAATGCCCGCAGTGCGTCCGGGTCCGATTCGAGTACGTCGATACCGTGTTCGAACCGCTCGAGCTCTGTCTCGAAGGAGCGGGCATCCGCATCAAACTCGTCGAGTTCGGCAGGGGCCAGATCGAGCTTGTCAGCGACTTCGGCACGTCGCTCGCCCGTCCAGGCGTCGTGATACGCATGCATTCCGGCCGCGATGTCCCGAAGAGACTGAATGGTCTCACCCCGGCTGAGTTTGGCGAACTCGGTATCGTAGTCGGTGTTGAACTTGAACTCGTAGACCGGTGCGGTTGGGACGGAAGTCGTCTCGACAGTCATCGGAGTCGTGTCGTGATCGACCGTCGTCGAGCAGTTGCGGCCCTTCGCCCACATCTGCTGGTCGTAGCGGTAATCCTTCGGGATGAGGTCGAACGTGTACGGCTCCAGAGAAGCCTGCACCGAGAGTTTCGGGTTGAAGATGTACTGTTCGCCCGGCCCTTCGTTGGGATCGGTATCGGCCGACCCGGTTGGGTGGTTCGATAGCGAAAGCGTCAGCTCGCCATCTACAGTAGAAGCGGTGAACCGAACGTCCCAGTCGAGTCGGTCCGGGACGAGTGCGGTCGCTCTGGCACGAATGTGCTCGAACTCCGACTCCGAAAGATCCGCAAGGTCGGCAACCGACAGCTGTTCGACCGATACCGGGTCTTCAGTCAGAGGATGGACTTCGCTGATGGCCGCAACTTCCTCACGGAGAGCTGTGTTCAATTCGCTGGAAAGGCATTCCGCGTCGTCTGCCGGTTCGTCGACGTCCACGTCACCGGTCACAGAGACGGACCCGCGTCGATAGAAAGCTTCATCGAAAGTAAAGAGGATGTCCCGGTCGATCTCCGAGACATCGATGTCATCTGGGGATTCGTCGCTACCGGCCTTGTCGACGGCGTCGATTCGCCCTGCACGCAGCCGCCGATCTTGGATCTCGAGATACTCATCGTAGGTCGGCAAGCTCGGTACGTAGAAATCAAAAGAAACGCCAACATGCGCTGTCGAGCCGGCCTCCGGCTGACAGTCGATACTGATGTCACTGGGACGGGTTTGGGCGTCGAGTTCCTCCCGATCGGGACTCCCGTACTCCGGCGAGAGGTTCGCGATAAAGTATTTGTCGTTGGGCTCGTCCCCGACACAGTAGGGAACGTCCCGCCCACGGGACCGCTGGATCGTTTCTGCGATGAGATGCTGACCGATTTTGTGTGTCTTGTTCATGTGTCAAGTGGAGTGAGGGTCTCAACGGTTGCCTTCTGGACCTGCTGTGAGGATTGGTCGATATCGCTAGGCAAGTCGGTTGAGAGATCGCTCGTAATGCTGCCGCCCATCTGGGATTCGATCGCTTTTCGCGCCTTACGGCCGATGTTTCGGTGCTCCGTCCGTATCTGTTTCATCGCATTGGCGGTCATTGAGTACGTCGGCCGCATATCCGGCTCGAAGATATCGAGGATGCGGCGGACGTCCTCTGCGTCGCGGGGGCCAATCGCTTGGCCAGTTCGCCAGTTCGATATCGTTGACTGATCGGAGATATCTGACCCACGCTCCTGGAGCTCTTTGAGGACCTCCGCTTCGGTCATCCCTGAAGACAGACCATCGTCCAGGGTAGTTCGCCACCGCTCGACAACTGACTCCGCCTTCCGAAGCTGATCTTTCTGGTGGGCGGACTCAACGAAGAGGTCGTAGATATCCTCCGTCGCTGAATCGAGCAGCAGCATTGTCTCACCCGGCTGTAGTTCGATGGCCTCCTTTCGTCCGATGTCGCCGTTGTCCTTGAGGACGCTCACACGCGTGTGCTTCGACAACTTTCGTGCGTTGCCCTTCGATAGCGACACCTCGAGATCGGGGTCCCGCGAGGACGAGCTGGTTCCAGAAGCTCCCGATGTCGAAGCTGATTCCCCCGCTTCGAAGTCCTGCCTGAGGGTTTCTGTCGGGCCCTGTGGGTCAAGCTCTTCCGGTCGGTCATACGAC
>Ga0209917_1000417_pt1 | contig 18084 bp, 19 predicted proteins | sample SalPon2_C_H2O_MG_FD_185710 | JGI IMG/M metagenome (GOLD analysis project Ga0209917, IMG submission 185710) | Salt pond water microbial communities from South San Francisco under conditions of wetland restoration - Salt Pond MetaG R2_C_H2O_MG... | ecosystem: Environmental > Aquatic > Non-marine... | reverse complement strand
TTGACAAAGAGCAGCTCCGACCAGTCGGCATCGAACATCCACAGTACGTCGCTCGTCGCCGATGATAGCTCGCGGAGCCGAGTCGTCACCGCCTGTCGCTCACGCTCGGCGGTCACACGGTCGGTGACCGCTCTGGAACTCACGACATAGCCGTCGAGGGCGTCGTCGGTGACGTTTGACATCCGGCTTTCGAGCCACACCCACGAGTCGTCGGCCGCCCGAAAGCGGTACTCGATGCTGCCGGCGGTGTACTCCTCGCCGGTGATCGTCTCTGTGAACCGCTCGCGAACAGCGTCGACATCGTCAGGGTGGATGTAGTCGAAAGTGTTGTTGCCGACAAGCTCGGCGGGCTCGTAGCCGAGAATCCGCTCGACCGCGTCGTTTACGTAGGTAAATAATCCATCGGCATCGATGAGGGCGATCTTATCTTGAGCGTGATCGAGGAGAACGCCCAATGAGGCCGAGCGTGACATGGCTGGGGTATCGCTGCGGCGTCGTGAACGCGGTGGCAGACCGACGGGGGTTCGCTGCTTATCAACTGAGATGGAAAAAATGTGTGCCGGAGGCAACAACTTAGGTAACCATCACCGATTACTCAACGACAGCGGTCTCGCCACCGTCAGCGTCGGTGGTCGTCGCCGGTCGCAGCCGCAGTTCCGCATCGCAGGCCGCCAGCATCGCCACCTCGTAGTTCGTAACGTAGGTTAACACCGCGATCTGCACCGGCAACAGCAGCACCCAGCCGATCACCAGCGTCAGCAGCGCGAGCAGGCCGACCACGGCGAGAGCGGCGGTCGAGGAGGCGGCCGCACTGAGCCCACCGAACAGCCCGAAGACGATGACGAGGCCGATCACCCCACCGATGGTAAGGACGATCCCGTAAACGAGAATCGAGAGGATCGCTCGGGCGATGCCGACCGCCAGCAACAGCAGGAAGTGGACGACGAGGTAGACACCGAACTGCGACAGTTGCTCGCGGAAAACCGGCCAAAACCGCCGCCAACCGTCCAGCACACCGCTGTCGGTGACGACCATCGTCGGAACCACAAACTCGCCGGTGATCCGGCTCACGATCGTCGAGATGAGGATCACGCCGGCGGCAAGGAGGCCAGCCGCCGCAAACACCAGCGGGCCAACTGGAATGTCGGCAAGGAGGACGAACGCCACGAGCCCAGCAAGCGGCCCAATCGTCAGCAGTTGGAGGCCGATCTTGAACCCATACAGCCGGAGGGCTTGCCCGAATCGCCGTTTGGCCGGCTCGATGAGGCGTACCGTATCGGTCTGCAGGTCGTCGTAGAAGACGAACCGCAGTATCTCGATGAGCAGGCCGATCACCAACACGATGGCGGCTAAGAGGAGCCCGATCGCAACGATGATCCCGAGTTCGGCACCAGCCATCTCAAGCAGTTCACTCGGCGGCGGCACCTCGCCGGTCGGCGGCGCGCCGGCAGTTACGTTGCCGTCGGGGGCGAACTCGCCACCCGGCGGCGAAGCGGTGATGTTCCCGTCGGTGGTCACGTTGCCACCGCCAGCGCTCATGTTACCGGCAGGGCCGTCGCCGGGGATCGAGGAGGGGAGGTTCAACAGGCCGAGGCCGGAGCCACCCGTCCCGACAAAGATCGAGATGAGGGCGAGTTTCAGCCATCGACCGACAGCAAACGGGGACAGAAACGATCGAGTTTCTTCGATCGCTTCGTCGACACTATCGATCGCGTGCCATGACATACCTGTGACCAGTCTTGACGCCTTCAAAGGGGTTTCGAAGGCTCAAATCGCGTTATGGATCCCGATGCAGTACCGCTGGCCGGGTGAGTGTGGCGTCGCCGTCGACGGCGTCAACGGCGGCCACATCGATCGTCGGCCACGCGTCGGGCAGCGTCAGCGGCTCGATGGTGTCGTCGGTGACCAACACGGTGCCCTCGCTTTTGGCGCCTTGCACGGTCGGGTTCCACGCGTAGGCCATCGGCGTGAATACACGGGCGTCGTGATCGGGCGTGGCGATCCACTCCCGGCCAGCGAAGCCGGCGGCCCCACCCTGATGGTGGTGTGTCCACTCGTCAGGCCAGTCGACGGCGGCGTAGGCCTGCTGGATAGCACCAAATACGTCGCCAGCGGTGCCACCATCGGCTGCAACCTGTTGGGTCGCCGCCAGCGTGCTTGCCTCGACGGCCGCAGCGGCGCGATGGCGGTCGGCGAGCCAGTCGGGTGCGTCGAAAGCAACCGTTCGGGTCGCACTCGCATACAGGCCGCCGCGGTGAGCAGTGACCGACAGCAACGCGTAGTCGCCAAGTGCCGTCTCGGTCGGCGTGTAGTGGCGATATCTCTGGGCGCGCTCGTCGCCGCCGACGAGAACGACCGGCGCGACGAGCCCGCGGGCTTCGAGTGCCGCCCGGAGCTCGGTGGCGACCTCGTGTTCGGTGTCCGTGGCGGCGATCGATCGCCCAACAGCCTCGATAGCCGCGGCGACATCCGCGCCAACCGCCCGATAGCGGTCGATATCGGCGTCGGCCAGCGGCTGTCGGAGTGTCGTCGGGTCGACCGTCGCAAAGCCCGGCACGTCGAAGTCGGCGGCGGCCGGCGTCGGCGATCGCTCGGCGACAGCCTCGGCCAGCGAGTCGGTATACCAGTCGGCAGCGTCGATCGTGAACTCGGTTGGCACCTCCTCATCGCGGAGTCGCGGGGCTTCGATGGTGTCGGTGACGACACGGAAGCCAGCCTCGCGGTCGTAGCCAGCGGCGGCGACACCGACCGGGCCCTCGCGGTCGACGACGTTGCTGCCGCCGGTCAGCCACGCGAAGCTGTTGGGGCGGGCAAACCAGACGGCCCGGAAATCGCGGTCGGCGAGGAAGCGATCGAGTCGCTCGCGGCGGGCTGACAGCGGCGGCGTGTGGGGTGGCATACCCACCACTTCGAGCGCAGCTACTTGAAGCCGAAGCTCCCCGCTTATCCGGGCAAAACCGGTCGTTCGCCCGCGTGTGAACAGGTCTAAATAGCCAGCGGCCCGACGTTCGGCCAATGATCGAACGCCCAAACTGGATCACGTTTCGACGGTTTGCGGCGGTCACAACAGCCCTGACGGTGTCGCTGATCACCCTCGGCGTCTACACCTCGGCGACCGGCTCCGGGCTGGCCTGTCAGGCCCAGTGGCCGCTGTGTTCCGACCAGTTGATCCCGACGCTGACGATCAACCCCGACTTCATCGAGTGGTTCCACCGGTTCGTCGCCATGATCACCGGCTTCTTCATTCTCGGAACGGCCGGGTGGGCGTGGCGGCGCGGTGACCGACGAACGACACGCGCCGCTGTCGGAGCCGTTGTCCTGCTCCCGCTGCAGATCTCGATCGGCGCGATCACCGTGACGATCAACGGGCTCGTCCCGTGGGGGTATGCGGTTCCGACACATGCGGCCCATCTGGTCACCGCACTGTCGATCTTCACCCTGTTGTCGCTGACGACGATCTACGCCTACCGCGAGCACCACAGTCGCCCACCGCGGGCGCGGGGCCGACGCGCACTCGGTGTCACCCTCGTCGCCCTGCTGGTCAGTGGCCTGTTCAGCCGTGGCGTCCCGCTATTACAGTATTCGCCGGGCGCGCAGGCGTGGTATTACGCCGTGTCGCTGGTCGCGGTCATCGGACTGTTGGCGACGGTACACTGGCTGACCGGCGTCGACCGGCTCGGCCGGCGGTTGGCCGGCGTCGCCCTTGGGATCGTTGTTAGCACCATGTTGATCGGCCGGGATCTTATCGTCTACACACCGACCGTCCAGCTCCTCAATTTCGGGCTGTATGTGGCCGCGGTGGTGCTCGTCGCCGCCGGGCTCTGGCGGCTGTTCGGAACCCCACAGTCGCCGTCGACACCGTTTGGAACCGAGCACTCGGAGTAGGACACATCGTCGACAAGTGATGAAAGGGGTGCCCGCCACCTACATGAAGTCGTTGAGGCCGGCCTGATTCTCATCGTCGTCAGCGGTTTCGGCGGCGTCGCCGTCAGTCTCAGTGTCGACATCGGTGCTGCTCGCCGCGCTGTCGTTGCTTTCGGTGGCAGGATCGCTGTTCGCCCTATCTGCGTCGCTGTCGCCGCCGTTGCGTGCAGCCCCGGCGAACGCGCCGCCGGAGTGGGCTTCCATCGCCTCCGCGCGCAGTTCCTCGGCGTCGGCGACGATCGACTCGACCTTGTTCGTCGACTCGCCGCTGCCGGTAATAAACGACACCGCCGCTTCGTCGAGCTCGTAGGCCGCCGTCATCGCCACGGTCAATTCCCTGGGTTTGCAGTGGTGTGTCATCGCCGACAGGAAGGGCAACACCTCGCGGCGGGCGGTGTCGATGCTGAGGCCACTCCGCTCGGCGATCCGCTGGCAGACCTCGTCGGCGGTCTCGTTGGAACCGGGCCAAAACTGCGGGCGGCTGTAGCGTGTCCAGCCGCCGTTGGTGCCGTTGCGGGCGGCGGCGACCCCGGCGGCCGCGTTGTCGGTCGCGTACCGCCAGTAGCTGTAGTTTTGGGTAGCACGCACGCGACCCAGCCAGCGGTCAGCGTTGGCGAGGGCGTCGTAGGCGCGAGCGGCCTCGTGTGGTTCATAGACCGCCAACAGATTGTTTTCGAGCCATTTCGTCAGATCATCGGGCGTCTCATCGACCCGATAGGCCGACTGCAGGGCCTCCTCAGCGGATTCCTCCTTGAGCACGGCATCGAGAAACGGAAAGAGATCCATCGCTCGGTCGCGGCCGCTGGTGACGACATCCTCGGCCGTGATCGCATCGCGGCCCTCCGCAGCAGCCTGCAAGTCCTTGATCGCCCCACGGAGGTCGCCGTCGTTGGTCTCGGCGATCACGTCGAGGGCGTCCTGTTCGTACTCGATGTCCTCCCGGCGACAGATATCCCGCAGCACTGGGACGATCGAGCGCGCCGACACGTCGCGGAACTCGATGTCCTGACAGGCGTTTCTGAGGCCGCGGCTCATCTCGTAGAACTCGTTGGCGATGAGGACGATCGGTTGGCTGGCGTCCTTGACCAGTTTCGTGATCGCCGACGCACCGCCGCGGTCGTAGGTGCCGTGGATGTTGTCGGCCTCATCAAGGATAACAAGTTGGCGGCTTTCGGTGTCGCCGCCGCGTGCGCCGCCACCACCTGCACTGCCGGCCAAGGTGGCGTTGTTCGCCGCCCGGCCGGCAAACCGCTCGATCACGTCGGCCGTCCGCTGGTCGGAGGCGTTGAGTTCGACCGTCTCCCAGCCCATATCGGTGGCCAGCGCGTGGGCCGCCGATGTTTTGCCGACCCCCGGCGAGCCATAGAGGATAACCGCCTGTCCGTGGTCGTCCCACGTTTCGGCCCACTCGTGGAACGCATCGCGGGCTTTGTCGTTGCCGCGAACCTCCGAGAGGGTGGTCGGACGGTAGCGTTCGGTCCAATCAGCCATTGTCCGCATGTGGCTCGTCGCTTGCTTAGTGGTTGCGCTACCGCCGCCACTCATCGAGCCACACGAGCGCGTCCGCCAGTTCATCGGGCGGATAGGCGGCAAGGACACGTTCAAGCGTCCGCACCGCAGCCTCGGGGTCGTCCCGCAGATAGTTCCCGTCAGTGTAGACGATGATCCCGGCGTGGGTGACAGTTTCCTGAAGGCCGCCGGCAAAATCTTTCTTATCGTGTGTGAGCAGAATATAGCCGTTCTCAGCACAGTAGTCCAAGAGGCGTTTGTCGGCCGTTGATGCGCCGACGGTAGCTTTTGCTTCGAGAACGTCGTGGCCGTTCGAGCGAAGCGTCGTGACGAACACACGAGGAACGTGTTCGTCAGCAAGAAACGTCACGGCTACGTCGCGGGTTCAGGTGGTGATAGCGATGTCTCTGCAAGCGTCGTTTCAGCAGTATCACGCTCTTGACGAAGGGTTCGCATCTCCGCCGGGTGTTCGTGATAATACGCCAACGCGGTGTACACTGCGCCCAAAGAGAGACCGAGTTGGTCGGCAACATCAACTGGCTCGTGATCGCCATCAACGACGAGTTCGTAGACGTGGAGCACACCAACGCGTGTGTCCGCAATGCGAGGGCTGCCGCCGAGTACGTCTTCAGTACGGACGATCGTGGTCATTAGCCCATTGTACCGCGGGAACGGATATAAATCTCCGTGTGGGGGGTAGAACGCTGTGGCTGTCGATGGCCGGTAGATTCATGCAGACTGTCCTGAAAGTGTGTGGTATGACAGATCATCAATCACACGCGATGGACGACAACGAGATCGACGCCTTGCTCGGCACCGGCGGCACCGGCGTGATCGCCTTCGCCGACGAGGACGAGCCGTACGCCATCCCGATCTCCTACGGCTACGATGACGACGCCGAGTCGTTCTACATCCGGTGTGGGTTTGCCCCCGACAGCGAGAAACGCCGGTTTGTCGACGACGGCGTTACGGCGTCGTTGGTCATTACCGACGACACCGGCACCTGGCGGAGCGTCATCGCCCGCGGGTCACTCACCGAGATCAACGAACCCGCGATCGAGGGCGGGGCCGCCCAAAGCATCCGCCGGATGAACATCCCCTACGTGACGATTCATGAGACGCCAGCGACGGCGATGGAGTTTGAACTCTACCGACTTGACCCCGAGTCAGTCACCGGTCGCAAGGAACAACCCTGACCGTCCGGTCGACACGGTGGTACCAGCAGAAAAAAGGTACGACAGTTGTCTAGCCTGTGGTTCGACAGCTTTTTTCCCAAACCGTCGGTAGCGGTGATATGGGACAACTGGCGGTGGGTCAGCGATGACAACGACCGTACGTGAGGATCTCGCTCACCGGATCGCCGGTGAGGTCACGCTGAGTGACGATCCCGGAGCGACGCTGAAAAAGTGGCGTACCGATTTCAACATCTCACAGACGGAGTTGGCCGCCCAACTTGACGTGTCATCGTCGGTCATCTCGGATTACGAAAGCGGTCGCCGAGAGAGCCCCGGTATCGGTATCGTCCGGCGGCTGGTCACCGCGCTGCTCGATGTCGACGAGGCACGTGGCGGCAGCCACATCCGGCAGTACGGCCGTGTGCTGTCGGCGGGCTTCGAGAGCGACATTGTCCACGACCTGCGAGAGTATCCGGCTGCACTCCCGCTGGATGATTTTTACGACGCCCTCGATGCGACCGAGGTCAGCGAGGGCAAGTGGGACTACGTCAACGGCCACACCGTCATCAACAGCATCCAGACCATCACCCGCCTGAGCAACGAGGAATTTTATCGACTGTACGGTCAAAGCACCGACCGCGGGCTGGTCTTCACCAACGTCAGCCGCGGCGAGGGGCCACTGGTCGCCATGCGCGTCGTCACCCCGACCCCGAACGCGGTCGTCCTCCATGGGATCGATGCCGACGACCTCTGGGAACACGCCCCCGCACTCGCCGAGATCGACGGCTTCTCGCTGGCAACGTCGACCCGTGACTTGGATGACGCGCTCGCGGAGCTACGGGAGTTGGCCTGATCGACGGCGGCAACACTCAGTAGTCGAGCTGGCTGTTGATTCCGACGGCGAGCGCAAGAACGCCACCGACAGCGACGCTACCGAGCCACGCCTTCGAGACTGGATCGGCGATCTGACCGCCCCAGAGCCCGGCGAGGAGTGCGAGACCGCCGGCGACGATGACCTGGACGAACCGTTCCATCGGTTGCGTTGTTGCCGCGGCGACGACGAGAATGTTACCGTTTGCACAGCCACGCTACGGCGGCTCAGAATACCTGGCGTCGACGCCCGATGCCACCTTCACGCAGGTCGGATTCCGAGACCGGCATCACGTACGTCCCCACGCGTTCGCGTCGCCACCAATCACCTGTTTCGGCGCGCTCCTCGCGGGTCGTGAAGCGATACCGATAGCGAAGCACGCGGAGTTGTTCCGGCGGCTCGTCGGGGAAGGGGTTCGAGTCCAGCAGCGACAGCGTCGCCGCGTCGCTCTCGAAGAGGGCCGCGAGGAACGACGTGAACCATCGCTGTCGCGGGCCGGGCTGGGGCCGCATCGCGGCGAACCAGAGTTGCCAGTCCAATCGCAGGTGATAGGGTGCCCACTGCGACGGTCGTTCGTCGGTGCGGACAGGCTGGCCCTTGAACTCGTAGGCCTGCCAGTCGGCCTCGGTCGGGTTCGGCTCGCGGGTTCCCTCGACAATCAGTTGAAAACGGTCGGTCGTCACCGAGCCGAACGCGCCGTAGGTGTTGACGAGTTTGAGCGGGTCGAAGACGGTGTTCATCACCTGCGACCGCGAAAGCATGTTCGCGGTCGGCTGGATACTGAGCGCGGCGACAAGGATAGCAAGGAGGATCGACGCCGCAGAGAGCCAGGCTGGCGTCACCGTCGTCGCTGGCGCGGTGATCGGCACCACGGCCGTCAGCACGCCGTCGCTGAACAGCGCGACCGACTGGACGATGGTGAGCGCGTTCAGGAACGCGAAATTGCCAGTGAGCATGAGCCAGCCCTGAAAGCCGATGGTTGCCACACCCGCGGCCGCGGCGAACGGCTGCGGGGCAAAATAGAGAAAGGGCACCGCGAGTTCGACCACGTGGTTGCCGAGCGTTTCGAGCCGATGGAACCGATCCGGTAACCGATGGGCGAACCAACTCAGCGGGTTCGGAATGGGTTGGGTCTCGTAGTGATAATCGAGACAGGTGAGATCACGCCAGCAGTCGTCGCCGCGGATCTTGATCAACCCCGCGCCGAACATATTGCGGAACAGCAGCCACTTCAGCAGCCAGATGACGACAACGGGCGGCTGGCTCGGCCCCGCGCCAAGGAAGACAGCTAAAAATCCGGTTTCCAGCAGCATCGACTCCCAGCCGTAGCCGTAAAAGACACGGCCAGCGTTGACGAACGACTGGTAAAGGCCCCACAGAATCAGCCACAATAGCATCGACACCGGCACGGCGTAGGGCGTTGGAATCCAGTACGGCCCGGCGAAGAGGGCAACAGCCGAGAGGCCAACGCCAGTCCACGCCGCAACGCTGATCGCGCGGTCGCTCGGAAAGAGGTAAAACAGGCTGGGTCGCTGGCGAAACGTGGTACCCTCAACGTACTCTGCGGTCGGGAGCAGCCCATCCTCACCGGCCAGCGGGCGGAACTGCGTGGCGGCGACGAGAAACGCCAGCAGGTAGATGAGAGCCAGTCCGCGCTGGAAGAGAAAACGAACAAGCCAGTAGCTCCCGGGCTCCGGCAGCATACGCGACGCTGGTGGCGTGAGCGACAAATACGTACCGCAACCCGACGACGGCGACTGTCAGAAACCCGCGACTGCTATCGGGCTGTCGGCGTGATACCGTCGCCAACGGCGTCCATCACTTGGAGGACGGCACTGGCAGCCAGCCCTTGGGCGACCTCGCGTTGGGTCTCGTCGTCGAGGCCGGCTTCCAGCTCATCAACGTCGGGCGTGTAGCCCGCGGTCACAGGATGGCCGGCTGGCGGGTCGACCGCGACGGTGGCGGTTGGGCCGCCGTCCTGGAGTTCCGAGCCGACATGGTAGCCATCCGGGAGATACGACTCCGTCTCAGAAACGATGGCTGCGACAGCGTGTCGGAGCGCGCGCTTCTGACCGCCGGAGAGTTCGACATCGGCGGTCGGCTGGTTGTCGATGCCCATCCCGGCACCTGCCCCCGGATAGTTTCCGTTCATTAGAGAGTCACGGAAGATAGGTGCGGCCGTAATAAAAAGGCGTCGGCGACGGCGATCTACTGGGGCCCGTGGATCGGCGGCGTCAGCAGATCGGCTCGCTGTCGCCGTAGGCCGCAAGCACGACCGCGGCGGTGTGGCCGCCACCGTCAGCGTCAACCGTGGACAGAAGCGTGTCGCGATCGGTGAACTCCCACTCGCGGAGCGCACAGCCGGCATCGAGTCCGCGGCGGGCGGCATCCTCGACGGCGTCAGGATCGGTACCGGAGGCCTCATAGAACAGTCCCGGGCCCGGCCCGGTCGCCCACGCGATGGTGGTCGCCGCCGTCTCGGCCGCCTCGTCGGGGCCGATGACCGACCGCCCCTCAACGACAGTCAGTTGGTTGCCGGCCGGCCCGAGATCCGGCGCGCGGTCGACAACCTTGATCGTCGCGTCGGCCGGGATCACCGAGGAGACGGCCACCAGATTGTAGTTGTGGAGGTTCGCGTCGGCGAGTGCGGCGTCGTAGGCGGCCATCGCCGTGGGAGCGCGGCCGATCCCGCCGGCGACGTGGATCGTCGTCATTACCATACCGCGGCGGCCCGGCGGGTAATCGGTTACGGATCACCACGAGAAATGAAACAGGGTCACGCAGCCGCTGGCGTGTGGTACCGCCGTCAGTCGTCGGTACGGCGTCAGTGACGGTACCGAACGACGCCGTCGTCGGTCTCGTTAGCGTCGAGTTTCTCGCGGGCGTCGTCGATGTCGGTTCGGGTGACGGTCGTCCGATCGTCGCGGATGGCGAACATCCCGGCCTCGGTGATGAGGCTCTCGATGTCTGCACCGCTGTAGTCGGTGAGATCGGCGGCGAGATCGGCAAAGTCGACATCGCTGTCAACGTTGATCTGCTCGCTGTGGATCTCAAGGATACGCTCTCGGCCCTCGGCGTTGGGCTTTGGCACCTCGATGAGCCGGTCGAAGCGACCCGGCCGCAGGATGGCCTCATCCAGCATATCGAAGCGGTTCGTGGCGGCCATCAGCTGAATCTCGCCGCGCTCGTCGAAGCCATCCATCTCCGAGAGCAGTTGCATCATCGTTCGCTGCACCTCGGCATCGCCGGAGGTCTTTGAGTCGGTTCGGCGGGAGGCAACGGCGTCGATCTCGTCGATGAAGACAACAGCGGGCTCGCGTTCGGCCGCCAACGAGAACAGATCGCGGACGAGCCGTGCGCCCTCGCCGATGAATTTTTGAACTAACTCGGAGCCCGTCATCTTGATGAAGGTTGCGTCGCTCTCGTTGGCGACGGCCTTGGCGAGCATCGTCTTGCCGGTGCCCGGTGGGCCGTGCATCAGCACACCCGACGGCGGATCGATGCCGACGGCGTCGAACTGCTCTGGGTTTTCGATAGCATCTTCGACGGCTTCCCGCACCTCGGTCACTTGGTCGTCGATCCCGCCGATGTCGTCGTAGGTCACATCGGGAGATTCGGTGACTTCCATCGCCTGCGCTCGGGCATCCGTCTCATCGTCGAGTACCTGCTGGATGCCAAAGGACTCGTTGATGGCGACGCGGTCGCCGGATTCGAGCTCATCTTCCAGCTCCGGCGTCACCTCGGTGAGTACCTCCTGGTTGTTGCCGTGCTGTTTGATGACGACGTTGCCGTCGTCGGTCAACTCCTCGACGCTGGCGATATAGAGGGCGGCCGTCTTCAACGCCTCGTTGCGATCCTTGAGCCGGCTGACCTCCTGGTGGAGATCGGTTCGCTGTTCGGTGGCTTCCGAGAGCCGTGTTTCGAGCTCCTCGTTGACAGCCATAAGCCGCTTAAAGTGTTTCTGGAGTGCCGACAGCCGCTCGGCGGGCGACATCTCAGGATCCAGATCCAGCCGTGGGCGGTCGGGAATCGACGGGCTACGTGACATTCATCATGTGGTTCGGTCTGGCGGTAAATGTGCCTTTGGGTCGCGGGGAATGTGCCGTGGTACCACGGTTCCTATCAGCGACGCCGACCGAACGGCTCAGCGCAGCTCGTCGATCCGATCGAGATAGGTGTCGTAGACGCCGAGGGCCGATTCGATGGGGTCGACACCTGTCATGTCGATGCCGGCGAGTTCGAGTGCCTCAATCGGATAGACGCTGCCGCCGGCGGCCAGCATCTCGCGGTAGTCGGCGGCCGCGTCGTGGTCGACATCGTCGGTCTCCGAACCACCCAAAATCCGGTCAACGATGGCGACTGCCGCGGAGATACCGGTCGCATACTGGTAGACATAGAAGTTGTAGTAGAAGTGCGGAATCCGCTGCCACTCTCGTTGAATCCGGTCGTCAAGGACGGCCGGTTCGTAGTAGTCGGCTTTGAGCCCACCGTAGAGGTCGTCGAAAACATCCGGCGTCAGCGGCTCGTCGTTCTCGGCGCGCTCGTGAATCTGCTGTTCGAATTCGGCAAACATCGTCTGGCGGTAGAGCGTCGACCGGAACCGCTCGAGATACTCATCAAGGACGTGCAGTCGGAGTTCGTCATCGTCGACAGTGTCGAGGAGATACTGGGTGAGCAGCGTCTCGTTGACCGTCGAGGCGACCTCGGCGACGAAGATCTCGTAGCTCGCGTCGTGCCACGGCTGGGCCTCCTGAGCCAACTCCGAGTGCATCGAGTGGCCCAACTCGTGGGCCAGCGTGAACATCGAGGAGATGTCGTCCTGGTAGTTCATCAGGATAAACGGCTGAGTATCGTAGGTACCCGAGGAGAACGCGCCGGATCGCTTGCCGCGGTTTTCGTACACATCGACCCAGCGGCTGTCCAATCCCTCGGCGAGTCGGTCGCGGTAGGAGTCGCCCAGCGGTGCGACTGCCTCGATGATCCACTCCTTGGCTTGCTCGTATTCGACATCCGGCCCTTCCTCGCCGGTGATCGAGGTGTAGAGATCCCACATCTGGAGGTCGTCGACGCCGAGCGCATCGCGTTTGATCTCGGCATGGCGATGGAGGAAATCGAGATTGTCGTGGACTGTCTCGACAAGTGTGTCGTAGACGGCGACCGGAACGTTCGGCCCATCGAGAGCGGCTTCGCGGGCTGTCTCGTAGTTACGAGCGCGGGCGACCTTCACGTCCTTGCGCACCTGTTTTTTCAGCGACGTGCCGACGGTGTTGCGGACGGTCTCCCACTCGTCGTAGTAGGCTTCATGTACTCGCTGGCGGAAGGCGCGGTTCTCGTGTTTCTGGAGCGTGGTGAAGTTGGCCTGGCTGATTTCAATCTCCTCGCCGTCGGGATCTTCGACGGTCGGAAACTCCATGTCGGCGTTCGACAGCATCGAGTAGATCTCACTCGGCGATGAGGTGACCTCGCCTAACTCCGCCAACAACTCCTCGACTTCCTTCGAGCGGGTGTGGGGCTTGCCCCGAAGCACGTCATCGAAGAAGTGCTCGTATTCGGCGAGGGCCGGCTCCGCGTCGATGAACTGCTCGATGTCAGCCTCAGTTAGCTCCTGGATCTCGGGCTCGATATAGGAGGTCGCACTGGAGGCCTCCGAGGAGAGGGCTTCGGCCTTCCCGGAAAGTGCCTGATACTCCTGATTGCGAGTGTCCTCGCTGGATCGGAGGGTCGCATAGACCGACAGCTGGGCGACCTCGCGCATGAGCTCCTCGCGGAGCTCCAGCAGTTCCAGCAGCGTTTCGGGGCTCCCGGTGACCCGTCCTTCGTAGGCAGCCAGCTCCTCGATCCGCTCCGAGATCGTCTCGAAGTGGTCGGCCCACGCGTCGTCGGACTCGAAGATCGAGTCCAGTTGCCATTTGTGTTGTTCGTCGATCTCGCCACGCTCGGGCACCGTACTCATACAGGAAGGTGGCCGACAGCGCGCCTAAAGGTTGTCCTCCGACTCGCCAAGGCGGTCGACGAGTACGGAACTGACGCGGTAACCGACCAGCGCGTCAACCGCGCGCTCGCCGAAGGCGTCGACGCCGCTGGCCGCGGCGTTGGGGTCGCACTCGAAGTCGACGCCGGGGTACTCCACGCGCGACAACACGAGCGGCTCGGGCGACGCCGTCTGTGGTCGCGGGTCGACCGGCTCGTCGCCGAGCAGCGACTCGATCCACGCCAGCGACTTGCTGCCGCTGGCAACGGCCTGCACGACCGCGACGAACCGGCGGACAAAGTGACGGGGAAACCCACCGGCGGTGACAGTAAGCACCAACACGTCGCCGTCGCGGTCGATGCTGGCGGCGATATCGCGTTCGGTGCCGGTCTCGTCAGGTGTCAGGTTGTGAAAATCATGCTGACCGCTGAGGGCGTCGACCGCGTCGGCAGCGCGGTCGTCGTCGATAGTGGGGCGACCGTCGAGCGTTCGAGCGTCAAGCGTGCGATCATCGGCCGAAGGGCCATCGTCGCCGACATCGCGGGGCGCGTAGAGCTGATAGACGTATTCGCGCCGCGCCGCATCGTGAGTCGCATGGAAGTCGCCGTCGACATCGGCACTCGCCCACGCCCGGATCGTCGCCGGCAACTCGCTGTTGAGCGCGCGCGGTGACAGCCACTCGGGGCACTCGAAGGCGACCGTTTGAGCGACCGCCGAGACGCCGGCATCCGTGCGGCCCGCCGCGGCGTATCCGGTGGGTTTGTCGGCGTCGGGCGGCAGGATCGACAGCGCGCGGAGCGCGTCGAACAGCGCGCCCTCGACGGTTGGGACAGTCGGCTGTCGCTGGAAGCCGTAGAATGGGCGGCCGTCGTAAGCGAGGCGGAACGCTCGCATCGGCTGTACTCGCGGTGGAGTCGTGAAAACAGTTCACCTCCACGGCGATGACTCATGTCAGATACTCGTCGGAGCCGGAAGAGTCAATGCGCTTCGTAAGGAATTCTTACACAGCCGATGAGCACAGACGAACCGGAAATCACGACGGTCACCTCGAAAGGACAGGTCACGATTCCGAGCCGCCTGCGCGAGGAATTCGGCTTCGAACAGGGCACGAAGCTCATGGTCGTCCCAACCGAGCACGGACTCGTGTTGAAGCGGCTTGATCTCCCCTCCGTCGAGGAGTTCCAACAGCGGGTCGCTGACCGAGAGGAAACAGTCGACCTCTCGATGGACGAGATTAACGAATTAGTTCACCAGGCGAGAGATGAGGAATGAAGGCGGTACTCGATACGAACGTCCTGATTTCGGGGATTATCGCAACCGGCGTCCCCCACGAACTCCTCGTCAAGGGATTCACCGACGAATTTGAGATAATCGTCTCCGTCGAGACGCTTCGTGAGCTTCGACGGACACTCCACAAGTATCCCGAACGGTTCGATATGACCGACGACGAGATCCAAACCGAAGTCGAAACGGTGCGGTACTTCGCCACCTTCGTTGATCCGGACATCGATATCGCCGCCGTTGACGACGACCCTGACGACGACAAGTTCCTCGAAGCCGCCGTTGCAGCCGATGTCGACTACCTCGTCTCCGGGGATAACCACCTCCTTGATCTCGGTTCGTTCCGCGGGATCGATATCGTCGACCCACGGACGTTCTACGAGCAACTCGACACGTCGGACGAATAGCTGTCGCTCACCGGTTGGTTCGGGTTGAGAGGAGTAAGCCCCCTTCTGTTTCGACCCGACATTCGGCTAAGCGGCCGCGTCGTGTTCGGACTACCTCGGCGGCCGGCCGGCCACACGGCATGGCCGACCGCCCGCCTGACGCGACCTTGCACCGGTGAGGATTCGCCGTTCCATCCGTTCCTGCCCGTCTCGCGGTGCATAGCACCGCGCGCTCGCGGCTTCGCCGCTCGCATCTGTGGTGCGTCGCACCACACCCTCTGTGGGTTAGCTCCCTTCCCTTACGGGTCGGTTCGCACACATCATCGGTCGGGGCAGGGGGTCTCGTTGCTGTTCCAGCGCCAGCCGTCTCCGACTCCGGGCTTGCGCCCGGTCACCCGTCCGAACGGTGGGGGGACTTTCCTCATGGGGGTGCCGATGGCACCGTGCCCACGGGGATCGGGCTCTCTCTACCCGGTCGATATGGGCTCAGCGGTCAGATAAACGGTTCGGTGGGGCAGTTGGTCGTCGAGCCCGATTCCTGCACAACGAATGGGAAGAATTGAAGTCGGCAGCCCCCATGGATACGTCTATGTCCGAGGCACAGACCGTTCAGCTGAGTTATGATGACGGTGCACGAGCGGTCGAGCTTGCGCGGGAAGCAGTCGAATCGTACGTCCTTCATGGCCAACGCGAACACCCAGGGAGCATGCGAGATGCCTTCTACGCCCGAACCGGGGCCTTCGTTCGCATCCAATCAACACGCGGACGGGGGCAACTCCGCGGCTGTGCCGGCGCCTATCGCACCGACGATCAGCTCGGCCACGCCATCGTCGACGCGGCGATCCAGGCCGCCTCGGCTGATTCGGCGGGCTCGGAGATCGGCGCAAAGGAACTGTCTGATCTCTCGATTTCGGTCTGTGTCGTTAGCAACACGCTGCTAACAAACGATCCGATCGAGGATATCGAACTCGGCACCCACGGCGTCGCCCTCGACACCGGCAACGACCACGCGTGGCTGTATCCGACACTCCCCGTTGAACAAAACTGGAGCAAAGAAAAGTATCTCTCCTTGGTCTGTAAGAAGGCGAATGTCTCCCCGGTTGCCTGGCAGGACGACGACACGATGATCACACTTTTCGAAGGCCAAGTCTTCCGCGAGCGACCTGACGGCGGCAGCGTCGAAGCGCTCTAACTCGGAGCAAGCGGTCTGTAACCGTCCTACTCGACACCAAACCCAACCAGCGACGCATCGCGGTCGGCCCGCTCGGCGGCCCTCGACAGCGAGAGGTCAAAGTCGTCGACAACGTCGCCATCACGGATGAGCGGCTGTAGCAGGGGCTCGGCGTCAGCGGGCGGGTCGCCGCCGCGGTGGCCGATATGGTGGCCGCCGTCGGCTGTCCGATACACCGATTTGACGCCGGAGAGCTTGCCGCGTTTCGAAATCGCTTCGCCGTCAACGTGGACAATATCGAGGGCAAAATCGATCGGATCGGCGTTTGAGATCGTGCTGCCAACCCCGAAGCCATCAGCAACGTCGCGCAGCTCACGCAGGTCGTCGACGCCGAGCCCGCCGCTGAGAAAGATATCGACATCGTCGTGGCCGGCAGCATCGAGTTCCCACCGGACTTCCCGGATGATATGCCGGAAGTCGCCGCGCCGCGAGCCGGTGGTGTCGAGTCGAACCCCGTCAAGCGCGTCGCCAAGAGCATCGGCCGCCCGAAGCGACTCGTCGACCTCGTCGCTGAAGGTGTCACAGAGGGCGATCCGTTGGGTCTCCGCGCCGGCAGCCGCATCGAAGGCCTGCCATGCGGCCTCCTGCTGGCCGCGGCCGAAACACAACAGGAGGGCATGTGGCATCGTTCCGCTGGCCTCGCGGTCGATCTGGTCGCCGGCAGCGACGTGGGAAAACCCATCAAGGCCGGCCAGCAGCGCGGATCGCTCGACGACCGCCGCCATCGAAGGGTGGACGTGTCGCGCGCCGAAGGAGAGAACCGGTGAGTTGGGCGCGGCTTCCCGAACCCGACGAGCAGCGGTGGCGATCCCCGAAGCGTGCGACAGAAAGCCGAGCAGCGCGGTTTCCAGCCGGGCAAAGTCGAGATATGGCCCCTCGATTCGCATGACCGGCCCACCGTCGAAACAGCGGCCCGGCGGGATCGCGTCGACATCAACCGCGCGGTCGGCCAGCAGTGCGGCCGCGTCTTTCACACCCGCGAGTAGCTCGAACTCGCCGGACGGGAACTGATCGGCCGTCACCTCGGCGACGACTGTGGGGGTGCGACCAGCATGGTTGAGCGCGGCGGCGGTGCGCTCAAAGTAGGCATCGGTCGCCCGGCCGCTGTGGATAGCCTCGGGTGAGATGATATCGAAATCGGGGTCGCGCATAGCCCGGCTTCGGCGGCGGTCATAAAAAGCCCGGTGGCCCGCAGGTCGCTGTCGTCAGTCTCGCGGTCGTGTGGCCGACCACGCGAGACACCACCCGGCAGCGAGCAACGCGAGCAGCACGCCAGCAACACCGAAGCCGGGGATCTGATCGGTCGTCGCCGATGGCGTGAGCCCAGGCGCAAGCTCTCGCAGTCCGTCGGTCGTCGGCGCGTGGACGATCCGTACTCGGGTGCCGTCGCGTTCGATCCCATAGGCCCCGGCGAAGGCATCATCGCTAAGCTCGTAGATGCCAGGATCGGTCTCGGTCGCGTTGCGCGCCGTGAGAATCGCTGTATACGCGCGGTGGAACTCGGCGGCGTCATCGGTCGTCTGCCACTCGGTTGTCCAGACGTAGCCATCGTCGTCGCCGCGGCGGTAGGGGACGAGCGCGTCGCCAGCCCAGCCGTCGGGGGGTGGGGCACTGTAGGTTCGACTGTCGTAGTCGCCCTCGGATTCATACAGCGTGCCCGGATCAACGGTGTCGGCTCCGGCAGTCGTCGCCTGATACCAGAACATGACGAAGATCGACGCTTCGCCGACGACCTC
>Ga0209917_1000415_pt1 | contig 18098 bp, 19 predicted proteins | sample SalPon2_C_H2O_MG_FD_185710 | JGI IMG/M metagenome (GOLD analysis project Ga0209917, IMG submission 185710) | Salt pond water microbial communities from South San Francisco under conditions of wetland restoration - Salt Pond MetaG R2_C_H2O_MG... | ecosystem: Environmental > Aquatic > Non-marine... | reverse complement strand
CCGATCCCGACGGTCGGGTCCGGTTCGAGGACTCCCCGACGGGCAACGAGTCGACCGCCCGCGGTCACCGCGTCGTCGGGCCCGCACCGGACGCCGATCCGTTCGCTCCCCGAACCGCGTCGATGCTCCGCAGTACGCTCGATCGGACGGAAACCAACGTCACCGGCTCCTTCGAGGACGACGGCACGATGCATTTCTGGATCGAGATTCGGAGCGAGTCGCCGGTGGCCGACGTCGACGGCGGGACCCTCCTCGTCGACGAGCGTGGTCTCGTCCACGAGGTGCGCTACACTCGTACCGTCGTCGCTCTCGATTCGACGCCGATCAGGCGCACCGTCGTACTTCGGCTCACGCCCGGGAACGTGACGGTCACCCCACCGCCGTGGTATCGCTCGGCCGACGCCGGCCGGTAGGGGGCTCCGAACCGACGGCCGCACAGCGTGATGGCGACCCGCTGCCGCCGGCCAAAGCGTTTTGCCGGTCTGCCTCTTTCGGCGGGTATGTCTCCTGCTCCCACGGCGTTTCGGGACCTCCTTCTGAACCTCGACGCCGCGGGCCTGCGGGAGTTCGTCGCGGCGGTGTACGCGGCTCGCGGATGGGCAGTCGACCGGTCCGGCGACGACCTGCGGGTCCGGGCCGCCGGCGAACGGGACTGGCTTCGGCTCGCCGTCGCCCTCGGTTCCGCCGACGGTCCGACCGACACCGACGCCGACCGCGTCGTCGTCCCGACGCTCGCGGCCGACGTCGACGCCGACATCCCCGACGAGCGACTGATAGACGCCGCCGACCTCCTCGAACTGCTGCGCTACGCCGTCGACGACGCGGCCCGGACGCGCCTGTTTCGGGACTTCTTCGACCGCGACTCCGACGACTTCGTGACGGCGGCCGACCGGGGCGCCGACGCGTGGTCCGCGACCGACCCGTCGGCCGAAGCCGATTCGACCGGGCCGACGCCCTCGACGGCCGCCCCCGACGAGACGCCGACGGCGCCCGAACAGCCCGACGTGTCACCGGACGTCGACTCCGACTCCGACTCCGGCGCCGACGCGTCACCCGTTGCCCCCCGACTCGCCGTCGCCGTAATCGTCCTGCTCGTGGTCGGCGGCGTCGCCGTCGCGGTCGGACCGACGCTCGTCCCGCCGGGCGAGGACGCCGGCGACGCCGATACTGACCCGACCGGCGGGAACGTGACGGCCGACACCGACGCGCCGGGCGTCGCGGTGGCCGCCAACCGCACCGTCCCGTCGACACACGCCGGCGTGGTGGCGGTCGACGGCCCGCTTCCACCCGGCGTCGACGCGACGGGAATCGCGAACGCCTCGGCGCTGGCCGACGCCCACGAAGCGGCGCTCGACGGGCGTTCGTACCGGCTCTCGGTCGTCGCCCGGGAGTTCGTCGGCGGGCGGCCGACCGCTCTCGCGCGGGAGCGGACGGTCGTCGAGGCGCCGACCCGGTATCGATCCGACGTGTCCGTGATCGGGACGTTCCGGCAGCAGCCGCGGGTCGTCGGCACCACCTCGGCGTACGCCGACGGCACGATGCGGTTCGTCCGGCTAACCACCGACACCGAGGCCGACGGGACGATCAGGTTCACCGAGCGCGGCCGCGAGTCCGGAACGGCGGGTGGTCCGGGGTGGCGCAGCGTCGCCGTCGACCCCGCGGTCGACCCGTTCGCGAACCGCACCGCGACGCATCTCCGGGGCGTGCTCGACGTCGACGACGCAGCCGTCGTCGGCTCGTTCGAACGCGAAGGGACGACCTACGTCTGGATCGACCTTCGCCGCCGGCCGCCGGGGGGCACCGACGCGATAGACAGCATCCTCGTCGACGAGCACGGCCTCGTCCACGAGCTTCGCCACGAGTACGCCTACCTCCCGCCCGAGGCGTCGACGGTCCGCACCGTCGTCACGGTCCGGACCGAACCCGCGAACGTGACCGCGTCGCCGCCGCCGTGGCTCGACGCGGGGTAGTTCCCCTCAGTCAGGGAGTGACGCGGACGTGATCCGGCGCTCGCTCGTCGTCGGTGGTGTTCGCCGCCGCCATCCACGCCGGCCGCGTCACCGTCACCGGGCCGGAAACGATCCGAATCCTCACCTCGACCCGGACGCCCGGCTCTATCGCGGGCGAGTACGACCGGTAGAGCTCGCGTACCAGCCCGGTCTCGTCGACGCGCGCCCACCCCGTCACGTTCCGCGATTCGGGCCACGGATCGCCCTCGAAGGCGATGCGGTACGTCGTCGTCCCGTTGCGTTCCGTCCGCCCGACGACCCGGGTCTCGTTGGCGCTGAGATACCACTGGATGGTTCGCTCGGTTCGGTCGACGAAGCTCACGGCCTCGGCCGACGAGCCGAGCGTCGACCGGACCGCCGTCCGCTTTCGCACGCCGTCGTCAGTCTGGATGTAGCCAACCGAACCGTTCCCGTACATCGACCCCGACGCGACGACGGTCGCCTCGTGGCCGAGCGAGCCGAGGCGCCGCACGCGCGACCGGTAGCGATCCGGCGACTCGACGAGCGCTCGTTCGTGGGCGACGCCCCGCAGTTCACCGTCTTCGAACTCCCGGTACGTAACTGTGAGACGATACGACCGGTTCGACAGCGTGGCTTCGTGGGCGTTCGCGAGCGCCGCCGCGTTCGTGACGCCCGTTTCGTCGACGCCCCGCGGGAACGCGGCCGTCGACTCGTCGGTCGGCGTTTCCGTCCCGTTTCCCCCGAAGACGGCCGCCGCCGGCGAGCCGATGTCCACGCCGCTCGATCCCGTCGCGGTCACGATGCCGCCGAGAGCGAGCGAGAGCGCTAGGCCAACCACCGCGACGCGGCCGAGCCACTCCGATCGATCCGGCTCCCGATCCGGCGCCGCGGCCGACCGCTCGTCGTCGCTCACGTCGGCCGATCGGGTGGCCGACCGCTCGCCGTCCGGCGCCGCCTCCCCCACCGCGTCGTCGCTCGCCGACGCGACCGACCGGGTCGACTCCCCGTCCCGTCCCTCCGCTGTGCCCGAATCGTCGCTCCCGCCGTCCTTCGACCCGCTCGCGGTCACCGTCGCGCCCGAGCCGTCGCTTCCCCCCTCCTCGGCGGCCCCGAACGACCCCGGGTCGCGGTCGAAGAACTCCCGGAACAGGCGCGTCCGCTCGGTCGCCGGGAGGGCATACGCCACCAACTCGTGGAGCGCCGCGGCATCGACGAGGCGGTCCGCGTCCGGCGGGGCCGCCGCCTCGTCCCCGACCCGGACGACGAGGCGTCGTGATCGGTCGGCGCCCGGCGGCGTCGCCAGCAGGTCGGCGGGGTCGTCGCTATCGCGTTCGACCGCCCACCCGCGCGCGTCGTACACCGCCGCGGTGAACGCCACTGCAGTCTCGCGATCCAGCGTCGCGAGGTAGGCCCGGAACGCCGCCCCCGGCACCGAAGTCATACCCGTTCCTACGCCTTGACGCGCAAAACGCTTCTGCCGCGGCTCACCGCGCGTCGTCGAGCCACGGCGGCGGCGACGCGGAGACGTTTCCGGGCGCGAGACGCATCGTGACGACGACCCGAACCGGCGGGCCGTCCGACGGTCGGTAGACGTACTCGTGGTGGAGCTCGTGGACGAGGCCGCGCTCGTCGACGAGGAGGCTCCCAGTCGTCTCGGTGCCCGCCTCCTCGTCGCGGCTGACGGCGATCCAGAACCGCTTGGTTCCGTCGCGCTCGAAGGCGCCGACCACCCTCGTGTCGCTTCCCCTCAACACCCCCCGGAGATACCGCTCGCTCCGACTGGCGATTCGGTCCTCCGGCCGGAGTTCGGTTTCGACGGTCGCCCCCGCCTCGCCGGCCAGGCGGACGTACCGCACCTGTCCGTCGGCGAACGCCGAGGTGTTGCCGATGGCCTGCGGGTCCTGCCGGACGGTCCCGACCCACCGCAGGTCCGTGCGGTAGCGGGTGGCGTTCTCGACGACCGTCCGCTCCGCGACGAAGCCCGTCGGCGCGCCGTCGACGAACTCGCGGTGGTGGACGGTCAGTCGGTACGAGCGCCCGTCGAGCGTGGCCACGTGGCCGTCGATCAGCGCCGAGGCGTTCGCGATTCCCACGGCGGTGACGCCCGGTGGCCGCGGCTCGGGTGCCGACGACACCGCGATCACGCCCGGCCGGGGGGGCTCGTCGCCGTCGCCCGTCGCGTTCCATCCGGTGTCGAGACGACGCGTCGCCGCTTCCGCCGCCGAGTAGTCGCTGGCCGTGCTGTTCGTGTCGTCCGCACCGTCAACCTCGCTTCCGTCCATCCCCGACGACGTGAGCGCCGGCCCGGTCGCGGCGACGACGGCGACGACCAGGACGATCGCCAGTCCGGCGGCGAACGCCCGGCGCGCCGGGACCCCGTCCTCGTCGCCGCCTCCGTCACCGTTCGCGTCCGCCTCGTCGCTCCCCCGCGGGTCGCGTTTCCGATTTCCCGACGGGTCGCCGGCCGCACGCGCCACTTCCTCGTCGGCGTCGCGCGATACGTCCGCCGTCGACGGCGCGTCGCCGCCGGGGTCGGTGTCGGTCGACACGTCCGCCGTCGACGGCGCGTCGAAGGCGTCGGGGTCGGCGTCGAAGAAGTCCCGGAACAGCCGCTCCCGGGCCGTCGAGTCGAGGGCGTACCACGCCATCCGGCCGACGTCGTCGGCGTCGAGGGTCTTCACCTCGCCCTCGTGACGGACGGAGACGGCGACGGCGTCGTCGCAACTGACCGCGAGCCGTCGCGGCGGGTCGGCGCCGGGCGGCGTCGCAAGCAGGTCACCGTCGCCCTCGCGCTCGACCGTCCACCCGCGAGCCGCGTACACCGCCGCGACGAACTCCGTCAGCGCCGCCGCGTCGAGGCCGGCGAGGCAGTCACGGACCGTCTCGCCGGGCGTGCGCGCCATACCCGGGGCTAGGGAGCGGTCGGCAAAACCCTTGGCCCGACTGACCGTCGGCCCACGAGTGCCGCGACGGGGTCAGAACTCGGTTCCCTTCCGCGCCCGCTGCCCCGCGTCGATCGGGTGTCGCTCCTTTCGGACCTCGCTCACCAAGTCGGCACGGTCGGTGATGTAGTCCGGGCGGTCGTGGCCACCGGTGCAGACGAGTTCCAGTCCCTCCGGCTTCGACTCCACGAGCCCCACCACGTCGTCGGGGTCGACGAGCCCGCGGTTGGCGGCGTACAGGATTTCGTCGAGGATCAGCATGTGGACGCCGTCCGCGGGGTCGCCGTCGAGGGGGAGCGACGCCGAGAGGTCCGCGTCCCGTGCCCCCTCGATCAGGTCGCGGGCGCGCTCCAGACCGCCCCGGGCCTTCGCCGCGTGGTCGGCGTCGTCGCTCCCGTCGGCGAAGCCGTGCCAGCCGTAGTGGCCGCTGTGCTCGTAGCTGAAGCCGTCGACCTGCGCGATGGCCGCGTACTCGCCACGCACGTCCTCGACGCTCGCGGCGCCGCCTTTCATGAACTGCAGGCAGTGGACCCGGTAGCCGTGGCCGGCGGCGCGAAAGCCCATGCCGAGGGCGGCGGTGGTCTTGCCCTTCCCGTCCCCCCACCACACCTGCACGCGGCCGAATTCGGGCGGTGCCTGCGGGTTGGGCTCCCCATCCCCACCGACGGGGAACCGTCGCGGCTCGCTATCCTCGCTCATACTCCCGCTTCGGCCCGGCACGGGCTTCAACCATCCGATGTGGGAAGCCGTGACACCGTCGCCCGCTCGTCGGTGACGACGCCCGACTCGGCGACGTACTCGCCGTCGGGATGTCGGGAGCGGAGGCTGGCGGCGACGGCGTCGCGGACGCAGGCGCGGGTGGCCCCGCCGACGGCCGTCGCGCTCCCGGAAAAGCGAGCGGGGTCGCCTTCGGGGTCACAGGCGGCGACGACGGCGTCCGTCGTCGTTCCGGGGACGCCGACGAGTTCGAGCAGCGTCGCCGCCTTCGCCTCGGCCGCGACGGTCAGGAGGTTCGGGAGCGCCCCCGGCGCGAGCGAGCGGGTGGTGCCCACGACGACGTTGACGGTGCCGGCGTGATGCCCGCCGTCCGTCCGCGCCGCCCCGTCGACCGGGAGCGAAGCCGGGTTCGACACGCCAGCCGTGGCGACGGCTTCGACGGGGCCGAGGCGCGCCCGGCGGGCGTGCCGCTGGTCGACGCCGGTCAGAAGCGTGGGTCCGCGCGCCTCGAAGCCCGCTGAGTCGAGCCGTTCGGCGACGTAGGCGTCGAGGTCGGTCCGCGTCCATCCCTCGGGGACGGTACAGTTGTAGGCCACAGGGGCGCGGTGTTCCCCGCCCGCGTGGCCGGTCGAGAGCCAGCGAGTGTCGGGGCGGGCGAGGCGACAGACGCCGTCCCTGACCGTCGCGTCGAACACGGCGGTCACAGCAGGGCGTCGAGGAGGCGGTCGTTCTCGTGGCGGCGGCGGATGGCGACGCGGACGTGGGCGTCGAGGGTACGGAACGTCGTCGCGTCGCGGACGACGATGCCGTCGCGCCGGGCCTCGTCCACCACGTCGCTCACCGACCGATCACGGACGCCGAGGAGGAGAAACGGCGCCTCGGAGGGGTACACGTCGAACGATTCGCGCAGGCGGTCGGCGACGCGGGCGCGCTCCGTGCGAACCCGGTCGCGCGTCTTGGCGACGAACTTCGTCTGCCGCAGACAGTAGGCGCCCACGTCGGCCGCAGGCGTCGAGAGCCCCCACGCCGGCCGGGCGATTTCGAGGCGGTCGTGCAGGCTATCAGTCGCGACGGCCAGTCCCATTCGAAGTCCCGGCAGGCCGAACATCTTGGTCAACGACCGCACGACGACGACGCCGGGTTCGCCCGCCAGCGTTCGATAGTCGGTGAAATCGAGGAACGCCTCGTCGACGATCAGCGTCGTTTCGGCGCGCCGGCACTCCTGGGCGTAGGCCACGAGGTCCGCGCGGCGATAGCCGGTCCCGGTCGGGTTGTTCGGGTTGCAGACGACGACGGCGTCGTACGGCGTCGGATCGGTTTCGAGGATGCGGTCGTGGGCGACGAACTCCGGCGTGGCGCCTTGGAGTCGCACCTCACGGTCGTACTCGCCGAAGCTCGGTTCGGGGAGGAGGGCGTCGTCGCCAGTGTCGAGCGTCACGCCGAAGGCGAGTCGAAGCGCCTCGATGCCGCCGGCCGTCGGCACGACGTTTAGCGGTTCGCAGCCCAGATACTCCCCCGCTGCGGTCCGATACTCGCAGTAGTCGTCCTCCGGATATCGCGTCGCGGCGGCGTACGCCGATTCGTAGACGCTCACCACCCCCTGCGGTCGTTCCGGGTTGGTGTTGGCACTGAAGTCCAACAGGGTTGCATCCGACGCCCCCCCGTGTGGCACGCGTGTCACGCCGGCCACGGCGTCAGGGTCCATACGAACCGTTCACACGCTCCACAACCTCAAGGGTTCCGTCCGCGACGGAGCCGAGCGACCCGGACCGCTCGGCCAGAGAGAGCGCGCCGCCCATGCCCGCCCCCTCCTTCGCCTCGCCCGCCGCGTAGCGGGCGAGCGGGTCGTCCCGCCCCGCGAAGCCGGGGTCGGTGACGACGAGTTCGCAGTCGAGGGCGGCCGCGGCGGAATCCAGATCGGTGTCGGCGGCGACGTACGTCGTCGTGGCGACGGTCAGCGGGTCCGCGACGCCCGCGTGCCGGACCAGCGCGGCGGCGGCGAACATCTGCGTCCCGCCGCCGAGGATCACGTCGGTCCCCGACTCCAGCGCCCCGGCGACGAGGCCGGCGACGACGGCGAGTGCCGGGTCGCCGAGAAAGCGTACGGCGAGTTTCGGGCGGTAGGCGGCGGCGCCCGGGTCGAGGTCGCTCGCCTCGAACGCGTCGTCGATCACCCGCCGTTTCAAGTCGACCGGGTTCTCCGGGAGCGACGAGGAGACGGGAAACTCGCCGGCGTCGCCGTCTCCACGAGGGGGCTGCGATCCCTCGCCGCCGAGCGCCCGACAGACGCCGAGTGCCGTCGTGGTGCCGCCGGGAATCGTCTCGCCGACCACGAGTTCGTCGTCGGGGAGCGCCCGCCCCAGTTCGCGAGCGGCGACCCAGGCACCCGGCGCGGTCGGCACCGGATCGGCTTCCCTGATGTCCCGGCCGGGCTTCGCCCCCACCTCGACGGTCGGCGCGCCGGTCGGTTCGGCGAGGCCGGCGTCGACGACGAGCGTCTCGAACCCAACCTGCTCGCGGACGGCGCGCGTGACGGCCGCGGGCGTCGGACAGCCCGTCGGACTCACGGGGACGGTAGGCGCGCGCACGAGGTGGCCGTACTCGATCAGTTCGGCGTCGGCGCTCGGGGTGTGGGCCACCAGGTCGGGGTCGGCGCCCGCGGCGCTGATCCCCTCTATCCGCGCCGTCTCCGTCGTTCCCGCGACGAGGACGAACCTGGTCACGACAGCGCCTCCGCAACCCACAGGTCCCGCGGTCGGTTCACGTTCACGGCGAGTCGCGTGTCGTCGCAGGCGTATATGTCGTCGTCGGTTCCGGCGACGACGTTGACGCCGGTGGGGGCGAGCGAGCCGTCCCCGACGGTCGAATCGACGCTCACGCCCAGTCTGCGCTTCAGGGCGACGGGGACGGCGACGGTGAGCGATCCGTCCGCATCGGCCGCCGCGTCGAGGACGCGGTTCACCGCGCCGGGCGCGAGCAGAGGGAGGTCGGCGGCGACGGTCAGCGCCGGGCGACCGATCCGCTCCAGCGCCGCGGTCAGGTCGGCGACGTACCCCTCGCCGGGCGTCTCGATGACGGTCACGGCCGACGCGTCGAGGTGCGCGCGCGTCCCCGGCGTATGCGGCGAGACGGCGGCGTACACGTCGTCGCCACGGCTCGCGAGGAGGGCGTCACACACCCGGTCGATCATCGCCGTCCCGCCCACCTCGACGAGCGGTTTTTCGACCCTGTCCAGCCGCGTCCCCCGCCCACCACACATCACCAGAGCGTCCACACGACCACCCCCGCGTGGAGCGCGACGACCCGGGCGAGTTCGTTCGCGGCGCCGAGCGCGTCGCCGGTGACGCCGCCGAGGTGGGCCGTCGCCCAGCGGCCGACGGGGAGCGCGACGGCCGGGCCGGCCAGGAGCGTGACGACGAGCGCCGGCGTGGCCCCAACCGGTGCGAGGAGTGCGGCTGGGACGGCGGCGACGACGACGGGCAGGAGGGCGGCGCCGTCCGCCTCGCCCACGACGGCCGAGCCGAGGCCCTCGTGGCCCGGCGTCCCGAGGGCGGCGAGCGTCGCCATGCCCACCTTGGCGCTCACCTCGCTCGCGAGGATCAGCCGGGCGGCGACCCGGGGGCCGGCGCCGGCGACGCCGAGGGCGCCGAACGCGAGGGCGAGGAGGGCGAGGCCGACCGTCAGCAGGCCGCCGACGCCGATCCGGGAGTCCTTCAGGGCCGAGTGCCGGTCGTCGACCCCGTGGGCCGCCGCGGCGTCGCCACAGTCCGCGAGGCCGTCGACGTGGGTGACGCCGGTGACGAGATAGAGCGTCGCGAGATACAGGGCCGCTGCCGTCGAGACGGGAACGGGAAGGAGGAGAGGAAGCGCGGCGAGGCCACCGACGACGTAGCCGGCGACGACGAACGCGGCGGGCGTCCGCCGGAAGGCGTCCCAGCCCGCTTCGCCCCCGCCGACGGGCAGGCGCGTCAGGAAGGCGAGTGCGCCGCGGACGGCGGTCAACACAGGGCGATCACCCCCGCGAGCCCGAACGCGAGCCACCCGGCCCGTGAGACGATGCCGATACCCCGCGTCGCGTCGGCGGGCGTCGGCAGGGCGGCACCCGCCCGCAGGTCGTAGGTGTCGGGTTTCGTCAGACGCACGTCCAACAGGACGGCGAGCGTCGCCATCGGCCACCCGGCGTTGGGCGAGGCGGGACGGCGGGCGAGCGGCCGTGCGCGACGGACGGCGGTCGGCCGACCCGACGCGACGGCCAGTAAGACGGCGCTTGCGCGCGCGGGGAGGAACATGACGGCGTCGTCGAGGCGGGCGGGCGCCCACCCCATCGGCACCGAGCGGTAGCCGAAGGTCGAATCCAGGGTGTTGACGGCTTTGATCCACGCGGCGGCGCCCGCGGCCGCGGGAAGCGAGAACGGAGCGAGGAGCGCGAAGCCGGCAAGCGGCGCGACGAGGCCGTCGCTCAGGTTCTCGGCGGCGCTCTCGACGGCTGCACTCCGCACCTCCCCGGCCGAGAGGGGCGCCGCGTCGCGCCCGGCGAGCGAGCGCAGGCGCGTTCGCGCCCCCGAGAGGTCCGCCTCGCTCGCCGCGACGACGGCGCGCGCCTCGTCGACGAGCATCCGTCGGCTGGTCGTGACGAAACAGACGAGTCCGGCGAGGGTGCCGCCGACGAGCGGGTCGATCCGGGCCCCGAGCGCGACGACGCTCGCGACGACGCCCGCGGCGAGGAGGGGGACGAGTAGCGCCGTCGCGACGCCCGCCAGCCGGGGGCGTCGCCACGGTCGGTCGAGCGGGCCGAGCGCGCGTCCCAGCCACGCGACGGGGTGGTAGCGGGCGGGCGGTTCGGCGACGAGTCGGTCGCCGAGCGCCGCGAGTGCGACGCTTCCCGTGGCGATCAGCGGCACGGTTCGCCCCCCAGCGCGTCGTCGAGTTCGGTGAGAGGCGTCTCGTTCACGTCCACGAACCGTCCGCCGAGGGCCTCGATCCCGCCGTCGGCCTCGGGGTCGTCGCCGACGTGGATCAGATCCGCGGGGTCGACGCCCAGTTCGGTTGCGAGCGTCTCGAACGGACACGGGTGTGGTTTGCGGAAGCCACAGGCGGCGCTGGTGACGACGGCGTCGAACGCGCCGCGGAGGTCGGCGCGAACGAGCGTCCGCGGGACGAGTTCGGGGACGCTACAGTTCGAACAGAGGCCGATGGGGCCGCGTCGACGGGCGGCGTCGAGGGCGGCGTCGACGCCCGGTCGGCGGGACACGTCGGGGTCGAAGGCGGCGATCACGGCGCGTCTGACGGCGGTGTCGGACGCCTCGACGCCCCGGCTCCGGAGCGCGGCGGCGACGTGGGCGGGAAGGGGGATTTCGGCGGCCTCGGGAACGTCGAGGTGGGGCGTGCGGTAGGCGGTCGCCCAGTCCGCGGGGACGGCGACACCCCGGTCGCGAAGCTCGGCGGCGACGGCGGCGGCGGGCGAGGCATCCGCGACGCCTCGCGTGGGCGACGCCGTCGATACCGTCACGAGCGTCCCGAAGAGGTCGAACGAGACGGGCACGCTTTTCGCTCGGTGCGGAGGCACTTGACCGTCGCGGTCGGTGCGGGGGTAGAGTTACGTCGCCACCACCCCAGATTCGCTCGTGACCGTCGGCCGCCTCCGCACGATGACGACGCCCGCCGACGCCGCCGACTGGTATCTGGCCGGCCGGGCGTACACCCGGCGCGTGGCGGCCGGCATGGACTTTCCGGGCGTCGACCGAATCGACGGCGACGCGGTGGCCGAACGGCTGCGCGCGGACCCGTCGGCGCTGTCGGACCGCGAGGCGGCGTCCGTCGTCGGCGTCCTCCTCGGCGACGCCGTCTACTCGGAGCCGTTCTGCGAGTGGATGCCGACGTGGTACGAACTCGCGGTGGTACCGCTGGCGCGCGTCCTCGAACGCCGGCTCCGGCGACTCGCGCGCGAGGTGTCGGCGGCGACGGGACTGAGCGCGACGGCGCCGCGGTTCCCGCGTCCCCGGGACGCGCTGGTCGGCGGGGACTCGCCGCTCGCCGGCGTGTCGGGCTTTCGAGAGCGGTTCGTCCTCGCCGCGGCGGTGACACATGTCGAGTGGTTCCGGCACGCGGCGGTGGCGGACGGCATCGACGTGCCCGCGGACTTCCTCGACCGGGCGCTCCGGGAGACGCTGTCGTACTACGCGGGCTCACGGGCGTCGCTCTCGCCCCGAGTCCGGCGATTTCAGGCCCTCTGCTTCTCCGACGAGACGTGGGTTCGGGACGTGGACGCGGCGTACGGGCTGGACAGCTGGCTGTTCGCGCTGTGGGCGCGGCTGCTCGGCGCGGAGCGCCGACGGCTCGCGTAGGCTGCGATGCCACCACCTCCTCCGCGACGACGGACACTGCCGGCCGTCCGACAGACATGCGTCAGACACTCGCGAAGGTTTCAAATAACCGGCCTGCGTGACTGTGAACGATGAGCAAGATCACGTTCCGCGCCGACGATGACCTCGTCGAGCGGTTAGAGGCGTTCGACGCCTCGAAAAGCGAGGTGATGCGCGAGGCGTTGCGCACCTACCTCGACGACGCGGAGCGTGAGAAGTCGTCGGCGGGGGGGTCGGACCGCCTCGAAGCGTTGCTCGCGGAGTACGCGTTTGCGCCGCGCGAGCCACCGGCGATCAACGTCAACGTCACGCTGGACGGCGATTCGACGGCACAACCGGACGTGTCAGTCGACCGTGAGGCCGACCCGACGGCGCGTAAGACGGATCGTGAAACGCCCGACGACGCGTCCGACTCCCGGAACGCGGGTGGGCAGCGAAACGCGTGTTCCCAGTGTGGCGAGGAGATGTCCGCGGGTCACGTTTACTGCCCGAACTGCGGCGAGAAGTCCGCTCACCGGGTGTTTTGCGACTGTGGCGACGAACTCCGATCCGACTGGGCGTTCTGTCCGAGCTGCGGACGACGGACCCCCGCGGCCGACGTACTCGACCGGCCGTAAGCGGTGTAAACGCCGTTTGTCTTACAACGGCCGTTAATTTTATAAGGTATTGGTCTCTTGGTACGTTCGCGTAAGACGGTCGTCTTACAGGGCCGCCGGCCGCGGGGATGAATCCCCGTCGTCGGCCGGTTGAACCGTGTAAGACAACACATCGGGGCGTCGCCCCATCCGTCTTACCGGGGGAATGCAACAATGGAGCGTGTGACACTACGAATTCCGAAGCAGCAGATCGAGGAGGTCGAACAGATGGTCGAGACGGGAGAGTTCCCGAATCGAAGCGAGGCCATCCGCTCGGCAGTCCGCGAGATGCTCAACGAACAGAGCGAGTCCCGTGACGACAACCGCAAGCGCAACCGCAGCTGGGCGAAGGTGTAACGATGCAGGGATTCGTCCAAGACGCCATCGAGCGTGAGGAGGCCGAGCAGCGCGACGCCGACGACGACGACTCGTTCGGCGACCCGCGTATCGTCATCGTCGGCGCCGGCGGCGCCGGTAACAACACCGTCAACCGCCTGTACAACATCGGCGTCGACGGTGCCGAGACGGTGGCGATCAACACCGACAAACAGCATCTGAAGATGATCGAAGCCGACACGAAGATTCTCGTCGGCAAGTCGCTCACGCAGGGGCTCGGTGCCGGTGGCGACCCCTCGATGGGCGAGCGTGCGACCGAGATGGCCCAGGGGACGATCAAGGAAGTCCTCGGTGAGGCCGACCTCGTCTTCGTGACCGCCGGGATGGGCGGCGGCACCGGGACCGGCGCGGCACCCGTCGTCTCCAAGATCGCCAAAGAGCAGGGCGCCATCGTCGTCGGCATGGTGTCGACGCCGTTCAACGTCGAACGCGCCCGCACCGTCAAGGCCGAGGAAGGGCTCGAAAAGCTCCGCGGCGAAGCGGACTCGATCATCGTCCTCGACAACAACCGCCTGCTCGACTACGTGCCCAACCTGCCGATCGGCAAGGCGTTCTCCGTGATGGACCAGATCATCGCCGAGACAGTCAAGGGCATCTCCGAGACTATCACCCAGCCCTCGCTCATCAACCTGGACTACGCGGACATGTCCACGATCATGAATCAGGGCGGCGTCGCAGTGATGCTCGTCGGCGAGACGCAGGACAAGAACAAGTCCCAAGAGGTGGTGAGCGACGCGATGAACCATCCGCTCTTGGACGTGGACTACCGTGGGGCCTCCGGCGGGCTCGTCCACATCACAGGGGGCCCGGACCTCACGCTGAAAGAGGCCGAGGGCATCGCCAACAACATCACCGAGCGACTGGAGGCGAGCGCCAACGTCATCTGGGGCGCGCGTATCCAAGAGGAGTACAAGGGCAAGGTGCGGGTCATGGCCATCATGACCGGCGTTCAGAGCGCTCAGGTGCTCGGCCCGTCGACGCAGCGGCAGGCCGAGAAATCCCGTCGCAGCCTCAACGGTGAGGACGTTTCGGAATTCGAAGCCACCGACAACGTCGGGCAGGATCAGGCGTCCTGGTCCGACGGCGGCCGCGAGCAGGTCGAGAAGCGTAACGGCATCGACGTGATTCGGTAGCCCACGACGGCTCTCGGATCATCTATTTTCCGGCCGCGGTGGCCGTGTCTTACACCGCCTCGATCGAGGCAACGAGCCGACACTTCCGGCAGATGCGCCCGCTCGTACTCGATCCACAGCGGTCGCACTCGGTCAGGTCGCCCGCCCCGTCCTCGCGGTACCGTTCGGCGGCGAGTTCGGCGAGTTCCTCGTAGCCCGCCATGATCGAGTGCCGGGTTCCCGGGTGGTTCTCCTCCATCTTCAGGAGGAGTTCCTGTATCTCCCCGCGGTAGGCCTCGCTCGCGTGTGGACACTCCGTGATGTGAGCCGGCAGATCCGCGAGGTGGGCGTACAACGCCACCTCCTTCTCCGGCACGTCGCGCAGGGGTTTGGCTCGTGGAACGAACTGCGAACTCTCGGCCCGCCGGTCGAACGGTCCGAGGCTGGCGTCGAAATGTTTGGCGATCTGTTTCAGGTCGCCCTCGAAGAAGTTCATGAGTGCCGTCTGGGCCTCGTCGTCGAGGTTGTGGCCCGTGAGGAGTTTGTCGGCGTCGAGTTCGTCGGCGTAGGACTCTAGCAAGTCGCGCCGGAACACGCCGCAGTACGCGCAGGCCGCCATGTTCTCGGGGTCTTTCTCGACTACGTCGTCCATCCGGACGCCGAGTTCGTCCGCGTACGACACCACCTCGTGTCGGAGGTCGAGATCGGCGGTCAGCGCCCGGCAGGCGTCGAGGCTCTCGTCGCGATACCCCTCGATCCCCTCGTGGATCGAGAGGGCGACGAGGTCGACACGGGGATCACGGCCGAACGTCTCGTCGAGGATGTGGGTGAGGACGACGCTGTCCTTGCCGCCCGAGAGGCCGATCACCCACGTCTGCGGGTTCTCGGGCGAGGCGTCCGCGGGCAGGAGGCCGTCCTCGCGGATCCGGCGGCGCACCCGCTTCTCGACCGACGCGCGGACGTGATCGTCACAGAGGTGGGCGCCCGAGTAGGCGGCGTGCATCACCGCCTCGCGACCACACTTGTCACAGTCCATCGGCGCTCCCTTGCCGGGCGGGCCGTATCACGGTTTCGTCTCTCCGACGGCGGGATCGGCCGCCCGGACACGACTCACCAGCACTCGTGGACGACCCCCTCGCGTCTGACGAACCGCTCGGTGACGGTATACGAGATGTCGAACGGCCAGTGGCCCGTCGGGAGCGGCGTCTGCGTCGGCGTCGCCGCGTCGTCGCCGTCGACCGTGATACCGGTGTTGGTCTGTCCGGAGACGTCGGCGGCGAATCGCCCGTCGTCGACGACGACGGTGATTTCGTTGATACTGGTGTCCAGATCGTTGAGACGCCCTATCTTGTCGGGATGATCGGCGAGCATGTCGTTGTACTGGTAGGCGCGTTCGTACGCCTCGACGAACGACCCGACGGATTCACGGGTCAGGCCGCTCGGCTTCCCGGGGTACGGTTTCGGGTCCGCGGCGGCGTCGGTCGGTGCCGGCGGTGTCGAGGCCGAACAGGAGTCCTCGGCCACGGTTTCGACCGGCGTCCGGGTCGGCGTCCCGGTCCGGGTCGCCGTCTCGCTCGGCGACGCCGTCGGCTCGCTCCCGCGGGGGCTCCCGAGACAGCCGGCGATGCCGGCGAGGGCGCACACCGATCCGAGAAGGGCGCGTCGGGTCGTCGAGCGCACGGCCCAAATATGTCACCCGAGATAGACAAGTGTCTTGTGGGACTGCCGTCGTCACGGCCCCCTCGTCGCCCGTCGGTAGCAACCGTTTTGCACGCTTGGCCGCAAGGGCGCGTGATGGACAGAGACGCCGCGCTCGACCGGGCCGCGGAAATCGTCGACGCCGTGGAGCGAAGCCCCGATCCGGCATCGGCCGACGACCGTCTCCCTGTGCCCGTCCGCGAGGTGTGGGTGTACGGTGACGTGGCCCTCGGCCTCGATCCGATCGACCGCCTCGACGTGTACGTCACCAAGGACCTCCTCATGCGTGGCGACGCCGACCGCGCGGCCGCGTTCGAGGAGCGATACGGCGTCTCGGGCGTCGGTAGAACCGTCGACGCCGACTGGGCCGAGGCGCATCCGGCCCACCTCCGCGCGAACGACAACGGCCACGCGGCGCCCGAGCGCTGTCTCGCCGCCCACCTCGTGAACGACAACGAACCGATCCACCTGGAGGTGTGCAACGCCTCCTTCTCCGACAACGTCACCCAGCGACTGAAGGGTGCGATGGCCCGCGAGACCTACGAGGAGATTCTCGATCCGCGCGGCGTCTGCCTCTACGCCGACGGCCGGCGGGACGACGAGGCGATGGCGAAACTCCGCGGCGGCGAACTCGCTTTCCCCACCCTCTCCGACGCCTTGGAGATGCTGGGACTCGACGAGGGAGCGGCCGCCGAGGCGGCAGACGCCCTGCGCGAACGCCGCGCCGAGGCGACGGGGCGGACGGTGCGAGGCGACGTGGTGTAAGACACGGTGCTGACAGGTGACGCCGGGGCTCCGCGCGAGGCGGCGGCGTCACACGACAGCGACCCGCCCCGCGGCGACGATCAGGGCACGGGTCCGCTGGCCGCCCGCTCCTATTTGAACCCTCTCCCGGGCACGCGCCCGACGACAACGTCGAACGGCACCACCTCGGCCCGGCGATACGTCTCCGCCCGCATCGCCGCGACCACCTCACGGCCCATCTCCCGCCACGCCGCCCGCAGGTCGTCGTAGCCCTCGCCCACTGCGCGCCGGAGTTCGGTCTCGTGGTCGGCCAGTCCCGCCCCCGTCGCCTTCCGCGTCGCGTCCTCCAGGTCGGCCTCGCTGTACGGCGGTTCGATCACCTTCCGATGGTAGTGGCGGCGCGTCCGCACGTCGACGAGGCCGGCGGCTTCGAACGCCTCGACGACGCGCTCACCCATCGCCACGTCGGTGCCTACGCCGTCGAGATACGCCTCCCGAACCCGGCGTTCGAGGGCGACTTCGCGCTCGACCGTCGACTCGACGGCCACGTCGCCGTTGTCGGGTTCGATGGCGGCGACGTGGCCGCTCGCGACGCGGCGGAACTCCCGGAGCGCCGCGACCGGATCGGGCAGGTTCACGAGCAACGCCTGACACGTTACGAGGTCGGCGCCGTCGTCGTGGACGGGCAGTCGGAGTGCGTCGCCCGCGACGACCGGCAGCCCCGTCTCCTCGCGGGCGACCCGCAGGAGCGACGGGTCGGCGTCGACGCCGACCACCTCGCAGTCGCCGGCCTCCGCGGCGAGCACCCGCGTCAACTCGCCCGTCCCACAGCCCACGTCGAGGATGCGGTCACGGGACGGCAGATCGAGGTCGTCGAGCGCCTCGCGCGACGACCACAGGCCCGCCCGCGTCCGTCGGAGGTAGTCGGCCGAGAAGTTGCGCACGGGAGCCGTACCGCCCCCCGCGTCAAAAATCAGTCGTCCTCGACCAGTCGCCGGGCGGCGAGGGCGGCTGCGACGACCGAGGCGACACCGATGCCGACGCCGAAGCCGGGCACCTCGACGCTGGTGTCGTCGCCCACCCGGATCGAGGAGCCGGATTCCGTCGGCGTCGGCGTCGAGGCTCGCGTCCGCGTCGGGGTCGGCGTCGGCGTCGGCGTCGGCGTTTGCGTCGCCGTTCCGGCCGCCCCCGGTTCCAGCGTCGCCACCACGCCCGCGTGATCCGAGGGCCAGAGTCGGTCGCCGCCGACCGCGATTCGGCCACTCGATTCGGCGCCGACCCGCGTCACGTCCGTCGCCCCCAGGTCGCCACGGACGAGGACGTGGTCGATCCGCGCCGTGAGCGACGGGTCGTCGTTCCGGAGCCCCGCCGCGTGACAGCAGGTGTTGCCGACACCCCTCGCGGCGTCGCGAAACGACTCCGTGAGGTGGTCGTAGGCGCCCCGCGAGCCACCGGGACCGCTGTTGAGGTCGCCGACGAGGGCGACCGGGTCGGCGCGCCCGCTCAGGAGCGTCTCGACTTC
>Ga0209917_1000409_pt1 | contig 18225 bp, 17 predicted proteins | sample SalPon2_C_H2O_MG_FD_185710 | JGI IMG/M metagenome (GOLD analysis project Ga0209917, IMG submission 185710) | Salt pond water microbial communities from South San Francisco under conditions of wetland restoration - Salt Pond MetaG R2_C_H2O_MG... | ecosystem: Environmental > Aquatic > Non-marine... | reverse complement strand
GTCGTCGAGGGCCGCGAGCTGTTCGCTCGCTTCGGCTTCGAGCGGACACGGGTGAAAGACGTCACCGACGCGGTCGGAATCGGTACGAGCACCTTCTACCAGTTTTTCGACTCGAAGGCGGCGCTGTACGCTGCGGTGCTCAGAGCCGAGCGCGAGGAGCTCGAGGCCCGCGTCGACGCGGCCGTCTCCGATGCAGACACCCCGCGTGAGGAGGTGGCGACGATGCTTCGGACGATGTTCACCGAGGTCCGGTCGAACCCGCTGGCCTCGCGGCTCATCGTCGACGGCGAGCTCCACCTTCTCACCGACCAGCTTTCTGAGTCGGAGCGGCAATCTATCGGCTCTGACACCCACGAGACCGACCTCCCGTACGCCGAGCGGTGGGCCGCGATGGATGCGTTCCGATACGACGACCCCGACCTCATCAGCGGGTTGGTTCGGTCGCTCGTGTTCGTCACCCGCGCTAACGACTCACCTATCGACGCCCTCCACGTCTCTGCGTACGAGGACGTCGAATCCCGGCTCATCGAGACGCTCGTGGACGGGCTCTTCGAGTCAGACACCGCGGAATAGTCGTAGCTCCCCGTGTCAGAAGGATTAAACCGCCGCCACCAGTACAGCCGGCGAGGGCGCGTAGCTCAGCGGACAGAGCACTTGGTTCCGGACCAAGATGCCGCGGGTTCAAATCCCGTCGCGCCCGTTCCACTTCATAACGATTCAAATCCGCTAGACGGCAGTACGTTCCTTATAAAGAACGGCCGTTCTTGGTGATTTCTCAATCGGGTTTCTAGAACTCTTTCTATATCTGTATATAGACTAGCACAACTGAGAGAACAAGCAATACATCGGATTCAACAAGGTAGTATCGCGAGTTCAGTTTGAGTGGTTGGTCACGCACACGCTGAGTCCTTGGACCTCAACTGCGCGAACATCTGGTGCGTCCACGACCGCCTGACCCTTGTCGAAGGTGACAATCTGATCTTCGTAGTCAGCAGGAATGCGAATACGATCGACTACCTCGGGTTGGAGACCGAGATAGATTCGTGTGTTCGTCTGCTTGAGGATTTCATCGTCGATATCCTGTGGATTCTGCGTGACCATGTAGAGACCGAATTTGTCTTTCCGGCCACGCTTGGCCGCTTGGCGGAAGTTCTGGACAAGATACTGCTCACGGGGGCGATCTGTGCTGGAGAGGTATTCGTGAGCCTCATCGACGCAGAGGAGTAGCGGCGTACCCTTGATTTGGGGATGTTCGACACCAGTATCGATCTTGTTCTCGACGATGTGGGTCATCAAGGCCAGAAGGACCAACTTCTCGGTTTCTCCGCGAAGGTGGCCGGTCGGGACGACGGTTACCTGGCCACGATTGAACATATCGTTCGTGTATTCGTCGAGGCTGGTGGTTCCGTGGTCGAAGACACGGTCGTAGATGGGGCCAGTGACGCGGCGTTCGACTGCGGCGAGAATATTGTCGTTATCGACGATCTGTTTACCGTTCAGATCGAGCCAGGTCTCGAAATCGTTGTACGTCGGTTCGTCGTCGCTGTCGTCGTCGAATCGGCCGAAGTACGCGTTGAGAACGTTCCGAATTGCGTTGAACGTCGGATCCTGCGGTCGTGACGAGAGTAGGAGTTGGGGCCGGTTTTCGACGACGGAGAAGGGGATGCCGAAGGTGCGGATGTCATCGAGTGTCGGCTGGCTATTCGCAGTGACTGGTGCGAAGACTTGGAGATCGTCATCCAGACCGCCAACGGCAACGCCCTTATCCTCGAGTTCTTGGACCTTTTCTGGAGAGAGTTCCGGGTTGTCATCACGCATTTCGACGTATTCGTCCTCGGGGTCGATGACGAACAGATTCAGATACCGGTGACGGATGTCATCGTCAATGCCGAACGCTTCTTGCTCCTCGGGCGGGACTTCGATTGGATATTGTTTCGATACGGCGCACTGTCGAAGAATATTCTTCGAGAAATGCGTCTTCCCCTTCCCGGTGCTGCCCGCGACGAGAACGTGGCGGAAGATTGCGGGTTCGCCTTCGTCCGCAGTCCCGTCTGTTGAGTTCGGGTTCGATAGAAGGTACGTGAGCGGGTCGTCGTCATTCGGGATGAGGTCTCCGCTAACGGCCATGTCGCCGATGTAAATACCGTCGTTAGGGATGTTCAGTCCGACACGGAGGACTTCTTCGTCTTCGATGAGATGGACGTCCTCCCCTGGTTTCGGGGGCCGATCGACGGTCTGCCTAGTTAGAGCATCTTCGATACGGTCGTGTTCAACAATGGCGATTGGGTCGAGATGGGAGACGTAAGCGAGGTTTTGTTCGCCGAAGTCGCTGTAGCCGCCGCCATCGACCCAGTCGTTGATCTCGGTGATCGGTCGGTATTCGAGGCGGTCGATTCCTGCGAGAAGGACTTCGTCTTCGTTCGGCTCGGTTGTCGCGTCAGGGTAGGGGATACAGACGTAGTTGCCGACGCGGAGTCCATCACGTTCGCGTTGGTCGATGTACGCGACGATCTGCATCTCGCTCCGCCCTACGAACAACTGGGAGTCTTTGAGCGCGACGTGCCCAAGACTGTCGTCGCCGAGGACGGAGTCAGCAATCGGCTCGTCTTGCTGGGCTTCCTCCATACTGTCTTGGTCACCGTACTTTGCTGCGATGTCCTCTGTTGAGTCAGTCATATTGGGTCACTCCTGGGTGTTCAGGTCGTTATAGCCGCGGAGCTGGTTGTATGTGCGAACCGATGTTGCGTGTTGGAGCTCTCGCCGTAGTCGCTGTCGGTTTTCGCGGCTTATTGTGGCGGCTTCGTCTGCGGCTTCGATCGCAAAGGGGATGCTTCGGGTCGCGGCGATTTCAGCGAGGATTTTCCGCTGGAGTCGCTCGCGGTCTGTCTCGTCTCGAACCATCATCAGCGGGGCCTCGACGCGGACGACGGTATTCTGGAGGGGGATTCGCGCGTAGAAGAACGCTCTCTGGTATTCGGTGGCATCGCCGCGGCGGAATTCGATGCCATCGAGGCCTTCCAGTGGAACGAACGCGCCATCCGCCTGAGCGGGTGTCATCTGGCGCTGGACGAGCCACGTCGTGTAGCTGATGACTGCGCCGTCGTCTCCGTACCAGTCGTCGAGGTTGTACAGTGCTTCGCTGAAGAACAGGTTATCGTTCCCCCAGCGCAGCGGCGTGTCTACCTCGTCTGGTGCTTTTGACTCGATAGCGGAGACAACCTGGGTGCTGGTCGGGGATTTGACTATCCCGGCGACTGGGAGGTCAGCTTTGTCCTGGCCTTCGACGATGCGGAGGTAGTTGGTGACGATGTCGTCGATCATGTCCGGCCAAAAGTCGAGCGGTGTCTCTCGGGAGTCCGGGGTTTGCGTGAACATCGTCCAGAGGAGTACCCGACTCGGGTACAGCGGACCATCGATGAACAGCGGCCCGTTGATGTCGTCTAGGTGGCGGCGGGCGTGCCACCCCTCCGCATAGGTTCTCGCAATCCCGGTCACCCAGTCTGCGAGATCACGCTGCCGAGACGAAATCGTTGGGAACCGGAACACGTCGACGTCAACGTTGTCGTACTCCGCGCGAAGGTCACCGACATCAAATTCCTCGTTGTCGAAGTAGACGACGGTCGTCAGGGTGCTTTCCTTGCCGAGGTCCGCGTTATCAGTCTGTCCCCCGATGCCGAGTTTGGCGTTGGCAGCCCCGAGTAGGAGGCCGTTGCTGAATTGAAGCGGCTGGGTAGTGCTCGCGTCAACGCCGTAGGTCACCGGCCACGGATCATCCCAATCTTGGACGTCGTCAACGAGTTCGTGTTTGATGGCTGGCTGTTCAAACGCTTCAATATCGCCTCCAGGACGGGCAACGTATTCGAACAGCTCAGCAGCGGGGCGTTCCTCTTCGTCGGCAGCGTCGTCAACACGGCCATCAATGGAGCTGAAGACGTCCCGGAGCGCACCGAGTGTATTCGGGTCAGTCATCGTCCCCGGCAATGCCTCCTGTTCTGGACTCCCCGTGGCTCGGCGTGACTGTACTCGCATCCTCGGTGGGATCCTTTTCGACATGGAGCGCGGCGTCGGCGTTCTGGATGAGTCGGTCGTTGTGGCTCACGACGAGGATCTGTGGGACGTTCCACTCGGAGATCGCCTGGATAACGGAGTGGAGCTCGTCTACGTGGTCGTCGTCGAGGAAGCTCGTTGGTTCATCGAGGATGAATGGTGGGAGACGGTTGCCCCCGGAGCTATCGCGTTTCGACACAAGGCGGTAGACGCCGGCGCGCAGGGCGAGATTGACGACTGTGCTCTCGCCTCCGCTCGTGACTACCGGCTTCATATGGGCGCCGTCGCCGGTCACGAGACTGATTTTGTAATCCTGGTCGATGCGGACGCCGGCGTAGCTCTGGTTCTGGTACAGGTCGTTGAAGACCTCGTTCGTGTATGCGTTCAGCAGTTCAACGTTCTCCTTGCGTAGCTGGGTTTTGACGTCCTCATAGCCCGCGATGATGTCGTTGATATCATCGACGACGGTGTCTCCCCACTCTTTCTGCTCAGTGAGTGTTTCGACGCGCTCCTCCTGCTGTTCAACCGTGTTGAGCACCGCCTTCTTGTCCGCGCGTTCCTGGACGAGAGTTTCGTGTTCTTCTTCCGCGGTTTCTTTCTCCTCGACAGCCGCTTCTCGGTATCCTTCGTACTCCTCGATATCCGACTCCAAGTCGTCAACATCGATGTCCACCAACTCGTCGTCTATCTCTTCAATCTCGTCTTCGAGGTCGTCGATGTCCTCGAGAAGCTTGCGCCGCATTTCGCGGGCATGTTCGATATTCTGCTCGTACTGGTCGATGTTTCCGGCGAGATCACTGATCTCCTCGTATTTCTCGCAGACTTCCTCGACAGGCTCTTTAACATCCTCAAGCTCATCAATCCGATTCTCCACATCTTCCAGGTCTCCCCCGAGCTCTTCGACGCAATCCTGAGCATCCTCTAGGTCTCTTTGGGTCGCTTCGAGTTCCTCTTCGGCTTCCTCGATCGCCGCCTCTTTGTCTTCGAGTTCGCCTTCCAAGCGCTCGATTTCCTCTTGAACGTCCTCTAAGTCCTCCTCTAGGCCCTCAACCGTTTCCTGCTTCCCCAGCGTGTCGTTCACATCCTCTCGGAGGTCCGAGAGGGCGTCTCGCTGCTCACTCAGCCGCTCGCGTTCCTCGTGGAAGTCTTCGATGTCCGACTGCGTGTCAGAGAGCGCCTGCTCGACGCTCCGACCGTCAGCTGTGTGCCCGCCCTCGTGTTCAGCGCCACAAACGGGGCAGACGCCATCATCACCGAGGTCGCTCAGTTGTTCTTCTTTTGTCTGGAGGCGCCCAATCCTGTTCCCGAGTTCTTCGCGCTCGTCAGCCAACTCGTCACGTGCGTCTGGGATTTCGTCGTCACGAAGCGTTTCCAACCCGGCATCCTCCGGGACAGGGAGCTCAGCAGCTCGTGCTCGAACCTCGTCAACTGCGGCTTCAGCTTTGGACTCGGCCTCCGCAATCTTCGACTCCAGCCGCTCTTTCTCCTCCCGCTCTGCTTCCAGATCCTCTTCGAGTTGGTCGTATTTGCGCTCCGCTTCTTCCACGTCATCTTCGAGTTCGTCTTTCTCATCCTCCAGACGTTCGACTTCCTGCTTCGCGTTCCGGAGGTCGGCATCGATGCCTGCTTTTTGTTCCTGCTCGGCGCTGAGCTCGGATCCGATGTCTTCGAGCGCCGATTCGGCGGCCTCACTTGAGGACAAGTCGTACGCATCAACGATATCGTCGAGTTCTGAGATTCGCTCACGTGCCTTCGTCTGGCGCTGTTCAGCTGCCTCTTTGTCCTCCTTCGCCTCTTCCAAGTCCTCGCTGTGGGACTCGTATTCCCCGCGTTTCTCGTCCAACTCTTCTGCTAGTTCCTCGCGGTCGTCCTTCAGTTCGTCAACCGTCTCGAGTTGCTCGCGCCAGTCCTCTAACTGCTCATCGATCTCTTCGATGTCTTCTTCGTACTCCTCAATCTCGGCTGCCTTCTCCTCGATTTCCTCGTTTAGGTCAGCGATCTCGGCTTGAAGAGTGCCTTTCTCCGGGAGGTCGTCGAGTTGGTCTCGCGCCTCGGCAAGGCGGTTCTTCGCCTCGTCACGCTTGTTTTTCGCCTCCCTGCGCGCCTTGACTGCGCGGTCGATCAAGTCATCGACGCGACTCAGACCAAGGAGGCCGTCCAGAATCTCTTTCCGGGTGTCTTCGTCAGCGTGAACGAGACGCGCAATGTCACCTTGCTGGACGTAGACGCTGCTGACAAACGACGACGCACTCATCCCGAGAAGATCCTGGCTAATTGTGTTCTCGACCTTCCGAACACCGGATACTGGTTCGGTTAGTGCTTCCGACTGGAGTTCACAGGAGTCCGTGCTGCCATCGGCGTCGATAACCCACTCAACAGTATAGTCTTGCCCACCGGCTTCGAACGTGAGCTCGATGCGGCCTTGATCTTCGTCGTGGCGGACGAAGTCAGCGAGATTGAAGTCCGCCCCAATCTCGTGCTTGCCGCTCTGGGGGAAGAGCCCGCCGAACACGCTCCGGAAAATCGTCGATTTCCCGGCCCCGTTCTTCCCGAAAATGAGCGTCTCACCGTCCTCAAAGTCGATCGTTTCGTGCGTGTAGCTCTGGATGTTCTCGATGGTGAGTTCGCGCAGGAGCATTACGCATCACCCTCCGTTTGCTGGCCATCCTCGATGTCATCGAACTGCGCTTCACGCTCCTCCTCGAGAATCTCAGCGATATCATTCCGGACGTGAGACTCCTTGGTCGCGTCCGTCGCCCGAACAACTTCCTCTATACGTGAACTTGTTGGCTTGATGTCTAACTCGCTGATTGTCTCGTCGATGAGTGACTGGATATCCGCGACGTCCGTTTCCCCACCTTCGAAGTCGAGATCGACGCTCGCGCGGCGTTTGTCTTGGACGTGGATGACGCCAGCGCCCCGGGAGTCAACCAGTTCGTAGACGTCGCGCTGGGAAACTGTCGTATCGTCCCCGTGAAGTTCGATGACGACAAGCTGCTCATCGAGCGTCTCCTGGGGGCCGAGCGCTTCGTCAAGGCGTTGCTCGACGAGTCCGATGCCATCCTGTTCGCCAAATTGTACCGGGACTTGGAGGAAGTCACGTGGCGCTTCGCCCGTCGGAGTATCGAGCGTGCGTCGACGGATCTCGAGGTCACTGTCTTCGACCTCAATCATCAGAACTCCTCGAGGCGCTGATTCCTTGGTGGAACAGCGCTCGGTAGAACCGGGATAGAATGCTTGTACGCTGTCCACCGTTTCCTCCGTGTAGCCGTGATAGTCGCCGAGCGCAATCGCTGTCGGAGTGATATTCAGCCGGTCGATGACCTCCTGAAGTTCGTAGTTCGCCTGCTGCGGCGGGACGAGTTCCTCGAAGAGGTGGTGCATACAGACGATAGTTACGTCGGCCGAGGTCGGTGGCTCCTCCAGCTCGAATTCGTAGGTGTTCCAGGATGGCGCTCGGATGGCGTCGATACCGTAGAGGGCGACGTCGTTGTTCACAAGGACTGGTGTTTCGTCGAGATGGTGGACAAGGTCGAAGCGGTCGATGAGGTCGAGCCACTGTTCGTCTAATTTGCGTTCGTGGTTGCCGACGATTCCGTAAAAGGGGATGCCGGCGTCGTTCAGTTTGGCGAGCGTGTCGAGACACCGGTTCACGTCTGGAACGCCTGGCTGTGGGTCGTCAAATAAGTCGCCGGTGTGGATGACGGCGTCTACTTGTTCATCGATAGCGAGGTCGATTGCTGCGTCGAAGGCGTCAGCGAAGTCCTCACGACGGGTGTCATCGCCGTATTGGCGTTTCCCGAGGTGAGTGTCACTAACGTGGAGGATACGAGTCATGAATCTTGATTGGAATATGTGGTGGCGGTGTCATAATGCTGGTCCTACCGGGGTGAAAGTGATTAGCGTAATCATTCAGCCTCAGGCACGGCTGGTGAGACGAGCCCAGAGCTCGGATGAGGACCCCTCCGGAGTGATGCCGAGCCACTCCTGGAACCGATCAGGGTTTCCGATGACGATAACCTCGTTTCCCTAGTTCGCACAGTACGGTGTATATTGGTATACGGAGTCTCGCAAAATGACAGTAATCTCTTTGGGGATGGCCTGTGGTGTCAAACAATATGTCAGACGGTCTTCTTAACGTCCATGAGGAAGTCAAGGAAACCTTTCGGGACCGGATCGAAGATAACGACGATTTCTCGGACTCACTCACGAGTTCCATTATCGAATTGAGTGATGAGGAGATGACGGACTCCGAGAAAATACAGAGTGTAGTTCAGGAGGCGTTGGATAATGCGGATTCATAAACTACACATTCGGAACTTTCGGGGGATCCGTGACTTCCAGACAGAACTCCGGAGGAGCGGAGCCCTATTTTACGGGCCGAATGGTGCAGGCAAGAGTAGTGTCCTCCAATCAATCGAATTTCTCCTAACGGGAGGTGTCCGCGATTTAGAGGGGACCGGTACAGGCAGACAAGATCCGGAGAAGCATATTCGTCATAGAGGAGTTGAACCAGATGAAAGCTGGGTGGAGGCCACGTTTCTGGAGGGTGATGAGGAGATAACAATCAAGCGGACAGTCGAAGATTCTGACCAGCTTGAATGCGTTTCTGATCACTATGAACTACCTCCAAAGTTACAAACCCAGCGGACTGCGATGCAGCTGTCTCAAAACCGGTTATCCCGCGATGAGGTTCTTGAGTTTGTGACGACCTCCCCAGGCTCACGTGGAGAGGCCCTCAATGAGATTCTCCGAGTTCAGAACACGGAGGACAAGCGGAAGGCCTTCGCAAAGGCTGTTAGAGATCAGGAGGATAAGGTAGAATCGCTAAGAGAGGATCTGAAGAAGCAGCGTGATGACTTCTACGATGCTCTCGGGGATTCAGTACCTGAAGCAACTGACGAGCACGTGACTGTTGATGCTGATTCTGATGCTTTAGACGTTATCAATACTCTGCGCGATGAATATGGGATCGATCAGGTTTCCGAGCTGGATGAAAAGGAGTTCACAGCGGACATTACAGAACCTGCGACTTACGCGAAATCTCACCCCTTAGACCGTCCTGATCTTAGACAAGAGTTTGAATCGATTGAGGAGTGGTTCGATTGGGAAGGTGTGGAGGCGGTTGAAAGCCATCAAAAGTTACGAGACCGTATTGAGGAATTCGAGGAGGACGAAGACCTGCGTCAAGATGTCCGTGCACAGAATCTCCTTACACAAGGAGAGGAGCTTCTACCAGAATTTGAACCGGATTGCCCACTATGTCTACATACGTGGGACGAAGCCACAGATCTCAGATCGAGAATCCAGGAACGCCGTGACCGAGCCAGTCGCGCAGAAGAGCTTCGAGAAGAAATAGAGGATCTAAAAGATCAACAGCTTAGTCTAATCAAAGACGCATTGAGTGCAGTCGAGACGCTGATTAGGGTATTCGACGATGAGGACCTTGAGGCGTACGATCAGCCGGTTGAACGCTGGAAGACGGAATTAGACTCTTTTGAGAGCGAACTTAGTAAGTATCGCAAGCAGTTGGAAGGAGGCGATGTTTTGGAAATACCGTATTCTTCGCTCTCGGATGGCGAGTTAACTGATAAGCTGTTACCTGATAGCTTCGAAGAAACTGCTGATGGTATGAGAGAGCAATGGGAGAAGGAACAGGAAGAGAGCGAGGGGATGAGTTCGTACCGTGTTCTTGCAGTCGCTCAAGACCGATTCTCTCGCTATTCGGAGATTAAGTCTGATGTTGAAACGGCTCAGGATGTCTTATCTACGTTAGAAACGATCAATAGCGAGTTTCGAACTGCAAGGCAGCGACATTATGACCGGAATTTAGAGGAGATTCAGGAACGGTTCGAAGAGATATACTCTGCGCTACATTCTGATGAGGAGGTGGAGAATTTCTCAGCGAATTTACAGTCAACGAAGCAAGGTGTGAAGTTCAGGACCTCGTTTCGCGATGAGGATACGCATCGTCCTAATCTCGTCTATAGTGAAGGGCATCAGGATAGTATGGGGTTGGCTCTGTTCTTGGCGATGTGCGAGGTTGTAGGGGGTGACGCGATTGAGTTTCTGTTACTTGACGACGTGGTCACGTCGATTGACGCAGCACATCGCTCGGCTATTGCTAATCTGCTCGGGAACGAAATTGGCGAAGATTTCCAACTGGTCATGACGACCCACGATAAGGTCTGGGCTCGTCGGTTACGAACAACAAAATACATCCAGAATACGGTTCATTTCGCTGATTGTACGTTCAATGCTGGAGTTCATCACAGTGAGGACATCGCCAACCCCTGGGGAATGATTGACCACTACTTAGAGGGGAATGATATTACGGCTGCTGCTGCTTGGGGGCGAAAGACTGCTGAGTGGTTTTGTAGTAAGGGGTGTGAACGGTTCGACGCAGAACTTCCCTATGGTGATCGAGAGAGTTTGGGGTTACAGGACTATTTCGACGGGGTTGTCGATGAGTTAGAAGACTTGCTGGATCGTGGAAACGTAGATGGTGAGACTAAATTTGGAGAACCGGAATTCCAGAACAAGAGAGAGATAGTCGACGATCTACGACGACTTAAGGACGAACACATTTGGGGCCTTAATGAGAATATTCACTATAATGAAGAGTTCGACGCAAGCTACTCTCCGGACGACCTTAGAGAGGATATAGAGGTCTTCAAAGAACTCTATCGCCTTCTTCATTGTCCCGACTGTAATACATGGCGTAAAGACGGACGAGAGGGAATATACTGCCGATGTGGAACGGTTTGGAAGACATAGTTGGTACAATGCGGGTGATTTGGTCTGTCACAGCGCTGAGTTAACAGGCACTAAATAAATATTCTGAATAATCATATTCTAGAATATCATATCTGGAGCTATCATCGACGGAAGGTTCCACTAAACAGAATTAGAATAGATCTGAAACCTCCGATACACGGTACCAATCCAGTTGGAAATACTACTTTTTGTCTCAAATCACGAAAGTATTTTATAAACCGTTTGCGTTATTTGAGACAACATGATGCCAAAGAGCCACTTTCGGGTAATATCTCAGCTCATAGAGGGAGGTGATCCGGAACTGAGTGTTAGTGCGCTCGCTGATCAACTTGAATGGAGCACTAGCCATGCCTCACGCATCATCTCCGAATTAGAAGCCTACGGCTGCGTCCAAACTAAGCAAAGCGGTCGAGAAAAGCTGGTTTCTCTTAGGGAAATCGAACCGATAGAGCAACTCGAGGGACTCCTCACGGAATATCGCCACATGGACCTACCGGCCCTCATCGCCGGCTCTGGGTTACAGATCCTCTATTATCTCGATCAAGGACGGACTGCAACCGAATTAGCCGAGCGAAGTGGCGTTAGTCAGGCAACTGTCTACCGTCAGTTAGACGACCTCCAGCTTGTTGGTATCATCGGGAAATCGAAGTCCCGGTATCGTCTCAACGAGCCATTTACCGTATTGGTCTCAATTGCACGAGGACTGTTCCATCAGAAACATCGCCGTGAAGCAGGCAAACACGCCGCTGGACTCAACTTTCTCTGGGAAACACACGACGAGTACCTCTTCGCGTGCGACAGCGACATCAGCGCTGAAGGGTTTCATCTGACCGGACCGGCAGTGTTCGGTGAGTTCGGCGTTCCACTGCTCACCCGTGACCGTCGACACTACTTCCGAACCGATCGAGTCACCGAGGTCGACCCTGTAGAGTTAGTCTGCCATGCCCTCTTGATCGATGATGGCTCTCGGTACCGAACATACTGTCTGTTACTGATACAGAAACAGGATATCGATCGAAGGGCATTACGAGAGTGCGCTGAACACTATCATCCTGAGGCGACGATCGATCTACGCGGTATCGTCGACGGCCTCATTGAATACTTGGAGACAAGCGGAGAAACAACGGCTGAATCCCTCCCCAAATGGGAAGAGTTCAAACAAACAGCCAGAGAGTATGAGGTCACTCTATGAGTTCTCGTGAACGATTCGGCCGTGACTATATCGAGGCCGAACTTCGGAAGATATCGGATCAGCTCCAAACGGAGGTTGAGGCGTATCTCATCGGTGGTGGGGCGATGGCACTTCACCAGCCGTCTCTCAAGGACACGACCAAGGACATCGATCTCGTTGTTGTGGATGAGACGGCCCTCAGCCGTCTGATGGGTGTACTCGACGAGCTCGGCTATGAGGAGGTCACCGATCTCGGTGACGAGTACGATCGGCTGGGTGCCCGCCATTGCGTACGGAACGATGCCGGCTGCCAGTTCGACGTCTTTTATCGCCAGATCGCCGATAAGCTGTTCTTCAGCGATGGAATGCAAGCTCGGAGCCAACAGTTCCTTTCTTCGGAGTACTTCTCGGTCGGCCTCGTCTCATTTGAAGACATCTTCCTCTTCAAAGCTGTTGCAGAGCGCCCGGATGACATCGGTGACATGGCTACGCTCGTCCAAACGGATCTCGACTTTGACGTCATCGCAAACGAACTCGAACGTCAGGTAGAACTCTTGGGTGGGGAGTTTTTCGTTACCGTTGTCTCTGCGTCCCTAGAGCGACTCGATGAGAGCGAAGGTATCCAAACGCCACTTGATGATGTTGTTCGGGAATCCTATCAGCGGTATATGAAGGGATACGAACTCCGAATACAACTGGACGAGGAAACACCCAAATCCCTGAGCGAACTAGCCGCTGAGTTAGGTGTTTCAGACGAAGAGACCGAACGTCGATACGAGTATCTTAATCAGTACGGATTCGCTGAGCGAACTTCTGAAGGAATTCGGGATACTGGCAAGCACGATGAATTTACGCGATCGTAAGTAGACCCATTTACCAAACCTACATCGGCCAGATTCATCAGTAATTTCCAACAGAGAATACACTACAAGTCCTGATCAGCCCCTACAATTGTATTCTACGGGGTGTTATTACACTTATCTGCGTTCGGAACGTGTTTGATTGTAATGATCCCTGCTCAGTCTTTGGATTGTAACAGAGCCAAGCGAAGACGTTCAACTGAAGCGCTCTGTTGCAATCCCATTCTTCGGATAGATTATCGTCTGAAACACCTGTTCGCTAAAGACTGCTAATCGCGCGAGTATTCAAATGGTCTCACCAGCCGTCGAAAAGTCGATCATCCTCGTCAACCTGAATCAGCGTCTCATCCGGATCAAGTCCTGATGAGAGATCATCAAGTTGACGCTGATCTCTTTTTGAGGTCCCTCTCCCGGTATCGATTTCAACTACAGGGTCACGCCCAAACGGATTATCAGCGGTCACATCGGGAACCCGGCCGTTTCGTTTCTTTGGGTCCGGGTATTCTGATGTGTGATCGGCTCGAATGTCTGAATAGCCGAGATCGCTGAACAAGTCTGCCTGAGACTCTACACGGTCGTCATGGTCATCGTCACCGCCAAACAGATCGAACATGTGGATCAATAGCATATCCGGTAACTAAGAATTATCGGTGATACAACTACACAAAACAATCCCTGTGGTCCCTTTACTGAGCGATTGAGGGAGTAAAACATCAACTACTGAGGATTTCAACAAAGCCGGTTTTTCTTAAGTATAGCCGGTGTTTCTATATAAACTTCATATAGTAGTGAGCCGTGACATGGCACATGAGCCATAAGACGGAACCGAGAGATACACAGGGTGCGTCCATATCCGTTCCAATACCCGCCACAAACGCGGATTTATTCAAAAGCAAGGCAACAAACGACATCCTGCTATTTTTAACGAATCACCGATTCAAACAGTTCTCACAGCGCGAGGTAGCTGACCAGATTGACCATTCCCAACAAACGGTTCGGAGAGCGGTCAATACTCTCATAGAGAACGGATTAGTGGTTGAATCGCCTGAGGGCAATCAACGGCTCGTTCAGATTAACCGCGACCGACTCACTGTTCCAGACGACCCTCTCCTCCGAATACCGCAATCAGAGTTCCAGAAGCCCGTGAAGGCCGCTGTCGACGAACTTACTGACTGTCTCGACGGCGTCATCGGGATCATTCTTTACGGAAGTGTGGCGCGCGGTGAAGCCGATCGTCGCAGTGACATTGACCTCTGGGTGCTCACGGCGAACGATCGAGCCCCAAACCAACGAGAGGCGAACACTGTTGGTCGCGATCTTGAAGACGCCGAGTTCGACGGGAACAGGTATGCTTACGACATCGACGTTGAGGCGGCTCAAGTGATTCCTATGTACACAAAAGACATCCGAGAAATTGTCGTTTCAGGAATCCCGATCTACAGTACTAACAAGTTTGAGACGGTCGAAAAGCTCCTCCTCGAGGAGGGTGGTGGCGATGAGTGATGGGTCTGTACTGACCGGACCGGGGTTAGATTTTGTCACCTTCTGAGGATTTCAATAGAGCATAGTGAACAGAAGATGATCCGATCGCGAGCGTATTCGTCGAGTGCGTTGAGTTGCCGCTTCGACCGATCGGTGAGCTTCCAGTCCCACCCCTCGCTCATCGCTCACTCGTATCTTCACGTCCGTACTCCGCTCTGATCTCCTCGCTGGAATGCGTTCGACCTTCCTGAATATCGACTTCGCTCGCAGCGATCGCCTTGAGATCTGCACGGTTGAACTCGGGATGTTTCACCGCGTCACGGAGTACGTCGCGAACGAACTCGCTACGGCTGTTGTACCCCAACTCTTCCCACGTCGCGTCGACATCGGAGAGAAACGTCTCCGTTATTCGGATGTTGACTGTCGTTTTTTCCGGCGGCGAACTGGCTTCGGACATGCTACTGTGTTGAAATTGTGTAGCAATAACCGTTACGACAAATCAGATATTGTCGAGATACCCCCGTCGCTGTTCCATCCTTTCGCGCTGACTCCGCCGGTCGTAGTGTTCGTCGAGAACACCTGCAGTCACGTTTGCACGGTCACTGACGACGTCTTTCGGAACATCGCTGTTCAGGTGGTGGGTGATCCCGCCACGCCGGAGAGCGTGTGGACTGACGCTCGAGGGACAGTCGAAAGCGGCGGTATACCCCATTGCGTCACAATCGTCTGGATCACGATCGTGGGGGCACTCTCCAGTGGAAACGCAGGGTCTTGTGTACCTGTAGCAATCTCCTCGAAGCGTCGATCGGTGCGCACGCCCGTCTACTGTCGACACGAGTGGTCGCCTGCCGAATTCATCGTCGATGTCGGGCCTCCGATCTGCGATCCAGTCATCGATAAGCCGGCACACATCGTTCGATAATGCGATCAGTCGCTCTCCACCTTTTCCGTTCTTTATCGTCGTTCCCTCCTCAGGTCGATGGACGACAGCGATGTACTGCCCATCCGGGTCGTAGTCGCCGACGTCGAGTGAGTGAACCGCACCGGTCCGCATCATCGTGTGCCACATCAGCGTGATCACAACGTGAGGACGCGAGGCGTACTCGTACTTCGAAAGATGGTTGAGAACCTCCTCAGCACGGTCGGACTCGAGCATCACGTCGCGGACGTTCTGCCCGTCTCGCAACACGGGAGACCGGACTTTCGTGTGGAGGTCGTCGACGACGGCGTCGATACTTTCGAGCCATTTCACGAAGACACGGAGCGTGTCCATCTGCGTCTTTTCGCTGGCGGGCGCGAGATCGCCGTCACGACGTCGCCAGAGGCGGTATTCGTGTAGCGTCCGTCCGCTGAGCACGTTCAGATTGTCTATCTCTTCCTCACCACACCAGCGAACGAAGTGACCGAGGCGAGAGCTGTGCGAGTACAGCGTTGCCTTGGAGACCTCGGCTTCCCGATCGGCGAGGTACAGTTCCACCGCTGTTTCCGGGTCGATTGGTTCGAGACTCATCGCTCTTGGGTGCGCGAGTCGCAGTCAGAACCCCGATCTGAAGTCCTCGATTTCGGGCGGTACAGGCCCGAAAGGACGATCCGTTCTCAGTATGAACTCGCGCCCGTCGCGCCCGTATCGTTCTAATCGCATGACGGCGTCGGGGTAGACGCCGTAATCGTGCGAGGCGCGTGCTTTCGTTCGATAGCTGGCCGTCCACTAGTGCATCGGTGAGGGTCGCGTACATCCAAACTGGCGCAGGGAGAGAACGTCAATTGCCGATTGACTCATTCCTCTTGCGTGATCGGAGAGAATGCCTGAATTCTATCAAGATTCAACTATTGAATAGAGAAGGTGACTCTGTTGTAATTCTCTTCTTCAGGCATCATAACATACGAAATAGCCGGTCACTGAATACTGCGTATCTACCGGCGCAAAAACATATCACGACGTACCAGCAGGAGAGCGAGTACGACCAGCGGAACTGATAGGTAGATGATCAGAACCAACCCAAATGGAAGATCTATTCTCATTGCCTGAATCACACCAGCTATCGCCGCTACGAGTGTTCCATACCAGCCGATAGGCCTTCGTTGATACACAAAGATCGCCAGTATACCAAGCACAATTCCTACTCCACTCCATTGGAGAGCAGCGACGGTTTGGGGACTAATCCCAGTTTCAACAGCTGGCCCCGATAGCTGGGATAATGCCGCAAACAGGAACGAAAGGCCTGCGAACACCGCTAATCCGCCTACAAGACCGAGAACATCTACTGGTGGGCGTCCCTCACGTTTCTTTTCAAAAAGTGTAGAAGGATTTTCATCTGGCATATCTCATCACTCTTATTCGAGGCATTTAATCAGTCACCTGTACTGATCAGAATGTGGGGTAAACACACATCTGCTCGGGATTTCGGTAGAGCCAGGCACCGATCACGGGCTCTCAAACGTACTCACCCTTTCGGGAGGAACAGCCGGTCGATAGCTAGCATACAGATGAAGAAGGTCATTACGAACACGATGATGACTCCGACCACTCCGGGAAGGCCTCCGAGTCCTACTGTTGGAACGAGTGACGCAGCAGCGCTCGCAAGTGCGAACGGTACTAACAAGAAACCGAGATTCTCGTTCCAAGTCGGTTCTCTGTTCATCATCTTTTCGCCTTTGTTGGATCAACAGATTCCTCGGAGTACTCGGCGTGCTCCCCGCGGGTAGTCGCTACTCGCCGACGCTGTTGAGCGCGCTGTTCAGCTCGAAGAGCTCGCGGACGACATCGCTGTCCGCGACCCGGTACCGGCGCGGTGACGTGTTCGGAACTTCCTCGATCAGTTCAACCTCAATCAAGAGGTCGGTGTAGTTCCCGACGGTCTGGCGCGTGACGCCGGCATGCTCCGCGAATTCGGTCTTGTTGAACTCGCGGTTCGGCGGCAGATCGAGCAACGCGTCTACGAGAATCGGGATCGCGTCGTGTTGCGTGAGGTAGAGCCACCCACTCGGGTGTTCCTTCCGGAGCTGCTTCTTCGCTCCGCGGTCATCCGCCTGCTCCATACTGCTCATACAGAGAGACACCAGCCGTGTGTGTATAAGTGTTTCCACTAGCGTTAACAGCCATTAACAGCATTTATATGCAAGTGGATTCATTCCGGCGATATGGAGAAGCCGTCGGTGAAGTGTGCCCTCTTGGCGACGATGATAGCGAAGCACAAGTGGGGAACACCGATCACAGAGGATGCTCTTCTCAACCTCTCAGCGATCGACGGCGACTACCCGACTGCGCGTGACGTCTACGCGGACCTTCGACGCGAACCCTACATCACCCACCGCGGAAACCGCGGGATCGAACTCAACAAGAGCCGCTTCGACGAACTCGCCGATGTCCTCTACCACGAGTGTGGCTGGGAAGCGTGGGAGATCGACAGTCGGCTGAAACACTACGAGGGTATCGATGAGCACGATTGGAAGTGAGCCTCCGATGCTGAACGGTTCGGTCCCACTGAGGCGGGGGAGGTCTGATGCGATATCTCTCTAGTTGATTTTGTATGAATAGACGAAATATAATACATCTGTTAAGAACCTCTGTTTTGAGACGGTCGATTTCGGCCGCCTCACGCCTCAAAGGTCGAGTTGTTCGACAGTCGAAGTAGCGCCCGTCGCGCCCGTATCGTTCTAATCGCATGACAGCGTCGGGGTAGACGCCGTAATCGTACGAGGCGCGTGCTTTCGTTCGATAGCTGGCCGTCCACCCGTGCATCGGTGAGGGTCGCGTACATCCAAACTGGCGCAGGGAGAGAACGTCAATTGCTGATCGATATCCCTGAACGGATTCGAACGCGACCCGAGTTCGATTATTCGTCTTCGAGGGCGTCGTAGACGTCCCGATTCGAATCGCGGTCGTCC
>Ga0209917_1000408_pt1 | contig 18231 bp, 21 predicted proteins | sample SalPon2_C_H2O_MG_FD_185710 | JGI IMG/M metagenome (GOLD analysis project Ga0209917, IMG submission 185710) | Salt pond water microbial communities from South San Francisco under conditions of wetland restoration - Salt Pond MetaG R2_C_H2O_MG... | ecosystem: Environmental > Aquatic > Non-marine... | reverse complement strand
TCTCGTTGGTGTTCATCCACTTGATGAGACGTACCTCGCCGCAGATCGACACTTAATCGAGCCACCATTTGTCGCCGTCAAGGCGAAAGGGCACACAGAATCGGGATCAGTTGATATCGAGAAAGCCCTCCAACAGGCCTACAGCTATCTGTAGGAAGCAAATTAGCCTGTCATAGAATACTTTTCACACCTCTACCTGACGATTCTATAGTCCTCAATTTGCGCTTAATCCAGTGGGCTCGATAGCTGCTGGTTCGTATTGCGATTCAGGGGGTACTGAAATCAAATGTAGCTGAGTCGGATCAAGGTTGTTACCAGCTGAACACGGATTTCTAATTCCCTGTAATGTGTTTCGCCAGTGCTACCAACAACCTGCTACCCAAGAGCGTTTCTAACAAATGCTCAAACGGACTACTCTCTCTAAAACCCAACTAATCAGAGAAGTTTACTCTTCACCGACCTCTTCGGTTCGAGCATCCTTCCCTTCGACCTGATATCCGACTTCGGTTATTGGAGAACTCAGGTGGTCGTCGTTGTAGAGGTGAATGACTTCCCAGACGTTTCGCTTGTCTTCCAGCACAATTCCCTCTTCACCATCGCGCTCCTCGATCCCGATAGAGAGGTCGAACTCGTCAACGATGTAGTCGAAAGTGTTCATATCGACATCCTCGTGCTCCCATAGCGCCCGCTCGCGCACGGCGTAGAAGATACGGGTCGCATTCGGGTAGGAAGTGACCGCGTCGAGAAACACGTCATCGGTGTGGATGGGAACGTCGCTGTCTACAATCTCCTCAACGGTGTCCTCGGCGACCTCGTTGAACTCGTCCATATAATCGAAAATCTTCTCGAAACGCCGCTGGTCGAAGATGAAGATGTGGCCGTCGTAGTACACGGCGTCGATTCGGTTCGGAACCTCAACTATGGTCTTGTTTACGTCCGTATAGTGGTCGTCATCCGACCAGAACCGAATTTTATCATCCCTGCCGAGAATCTCACGTCGAGTGATGTCTTGGAAGACAAGGGCGCGGTCTTCCGTTCCATCGCGAATGAGAATAACCTGGAATTCCGGGCCTTCACCGCCCTCGTTGATGTAGTCGGTCTGCTCGAAGTCGTCGGTCGTCAGCAGGTCTTGGTACTGCTCGAATCGGAGCACATCATCGGCAAGGACGTGTTGCACGTAGTCGGACTGGTTAGAGATGTTGGCGGCGGCGTACTCGACGGCTTCCTTCGACTCGTCGGCCACCGCTTGCTGCTTGGTCTCGATCTTGTCCTCGGCGAAGTTTCCCAGTCTCTCGGGAAGATCGCCGACAGTCTTCGCGCGTTTGAACTCGTAGACAGTGTGGTTGTTCTCGTTGTCATCGGTCTCTTCGTCTTCTCTCGCGACGATGAGGTCGTACGGATCGTTGTCTTCGTCAACTCCCTGAACGAAATCGATGAGTTCCTCTAATTTCGCCCCAACGTCAATTGGCTCCTCTACTTCCTCCGTGGCGCTCATCAATTTGTTGTTATATAGACATCATTACTTAATTCCACTGCTGTGACCGTCGTATCCTCGGAGATGGCGTGTTCGTAGGTTTTGACCAGCAACATTTGCCCTCGCGTTTCGGCGTCCTCTATCTCGTACAGGTCGTACCTCATCGCCGACAGTATGGGGTTGACATAGAGGTACGACGAGCGAACTTGGATGATCCCAATGGAGAGGAAGAGAAAGATGAATGCGAGAAGGTTCAGCGTCTTCGAGTAGTTAATGAAGGCGAACGGAACTACGTGGACGAGGATGTACGTGATGATCAGTTCGTTCCGCTCAGCCGGCTCACCGACTTCTTTGGGTTGCCCGTTCTCCGATCGCTTGAACCGGACAACTACGTGGAGGAAGGCGAGAACGAACAGCCCGAAGACCAGAAATAGGGTCGAGACCAGCGAGAGCTTGTACCCGGCGATGTGGTACACGGGCGTCTGGAAGAGGAGGAAATCAAAACTCGATGTCCGAGTCTTGACGGCGATAATGACATAGAGCGGAAAGTAGGAACTAAAGAAAAGCAGCCACTTCGCCCAATCTTTCAATCCACTCTTGTTGGCCGTCATCGGTGAAGTTAACACCTGAAACCGGGGCAGCGATTCAGGGTGTATAATTTCGCTCGTGTGCTTTTCAAAGTGTCTATCGTCCCTAATGAGTGTCTTGTGGCCTCCCATTGCCGAAACGGTGGTGGGGTTGGCGTAAGCGAGTTATTGAATAAAGCGGTTACAGATCGCGCTCAAAGACCCTATATCGGGGTCAAACTAGAGAAAACCAGCAGTTCTATAACCGGATACTACTGACTATCCGGTTATGGTTCGGATCAAAGACGACAGTGGCACCCACACCAAATGCCTCCTCGATCCGTTTGAGGAGGAAGCTTCCCAACTCGAAGCTGCCGCGAGGGATGTAGATTGGGAGCGAGAAATTACGATACAGCTCATGGTTAGGTGTGGACTCCGGGCTGATGAAGTCACTTACCCTACTCTTGATCGGCTCAGATGGTCTTCCAGTGGCGACTGTTGGCTCCTCGAAGTCCAAGGGAAGAACACGAAAGGAGGAGAAAAGAAAACGCGGGACGCGTGGGTTCCCGAGGAAGTAGCCGAAAACATCCAGCGGTTCGTTAGTGAACGAGATCGAGACACTACAGAGGCAATCGTCTCAGTGACGAAACCATCTGTCCGCCGGTGGGTTCGAGAGGCAGCCGAGCAGTTGGTGGACGAGGGACACGGCAATCGATGGGGATCAGTCTCTAGTCACGACCTCCGACGAAGCTGGGCGACGTACCACATCGTTGAGCGGGGCGTCGACGTGCGAACGATGATGTCCATTGGTGGGTGGTCTGATTACTCGGCGATTGAGCCGTATCTGGGAGAGGCCACAGAAGGTAAAATCGGTCGATCAATGGCTGATTGACTCTTTAATTCTGGAATAGACTTCTGGATGCCTTTTTGATAAACCACTGCGAGTAACAAGCAAAGAAGAATATTTGTGTTTTGAATGTAATCAGGGAAACATGATCGACGACCCCGATGATGTTCCAGACCCTGTTAAACCAACCTCTCTCCAGAAACTCCTACGAGCATATACGCCCGAAGATAAGCAAGTCGGTGGTGAGTCAGCAGACTATCTTAAACTCCAAATTGACAACACTATTCGAGTTGTTTGGGAGGAGGCGATGAAGAAGTCTAAGCAACGTGACGCGAAACGAGTTGAGGAACAAGACGTCCGTGCAGCATTCAACGAGATATTCTATCCATACACGCTCTTAGAAGAGGCAGCGACGAAGATGGGAGAATACCAATTAGAGCTTCGACGTACTGCAAACCAGTCACCAGTCCTTGACTTAGAGGTTGACGAGAATGAGTAGCGATCCAAATCTGTTCTTTTTCAGAGACGGGTATACAGAATCCGAGATGCGATCTCGGATAAACGTTGACCATTTCCGAACCGACGGTAATCCGCTTGTTGAATCTATCCTAAAAAAAGCAGAGTTAGAGCGAAAGACTATACTTGAAAATCGGAAATCCGAATTCCTCTCCGAAATCAAATCGAACGTGGACACAGAGGAGTTCCAGTCATTTCTCTCCCAGATGTTCGAAGAGCACGGAGAGAAGGGCGACCGTGTCAATTTGCAGTTTTACCGAACTGGAGAACTCTCATTTGACAGCTTAGTTGGAAAACTTGCTGACGAAGTTGAACAAGAGACTATGACGGATGGTGGAGATTCCCGCTATTCGTCTCTGATTACGGATTACGAGACACATAAGGGTCAAGTCGTTGATATTCAGTTCCATCTCAGCGATGAACCAAGCGATTTAGAATTAACTGAGGACGGATATGTTGAAGATGCCGATGGAGATAGAGTCGATATCAGCGAACTCGGTCTAGAGGACTATGAAAAGGTCGTAAAGACTAACAAATATTCTGTAGAGGTTCGAGCATACACGGACGCTGGATTGATAGTGCTCTCTAACTCGAAGGCCAGCACCACGCTCCAGAAAGCACTCCGTCAATCTCTCAGAAAATGGGGCAATGCAGATGCCGGAAATAGGGGATTTCCGCTTAAAGAAACGGAGCTGCTTCTAATGCAGAATCTTATGGATGGTGATAACTCCGGGCTAGACTTCGGAAGATTCCTCGATAAGAACCTCAAAACGGCAAAATACCGTGGCGACCGAAATGAGACTCTATCTCGGTCTCCCGTGTTGAGTCCTGCTCGTGAGCAGGGAACCATCACTCAGGTGCGGTTCTATCATACGTACGATGACGGAACGGGGCCGCGACCAGTTCAAATCCGGGTATACCACGATGGTCACATCTCCTCAAGTAAACCTATGAAACCCGACTTCATCGATACTGTAACCGAGTACTTCCTAACGGTATTCAAATATCGGGACTATATCCAACCGGTTGACGAGCTAATCAACGAGTTCATTGATGACCGTTTCCGTGATGAGATTTATTCGGGAGAAGACTCCTATCGGAGTAATAAGATGCAGGCATTTGGAAGCCTTGTTGACCAATACATAGATAACAACTCATTTGACAAATCCGAGCGTCCGGTGTTCGAAGCTACATTTGCGAACATAGGAATCGAACTCTCCCAGCTTGACCTCACCAAAGATGAGTATCCGGAAGTCGAAGAACCGTCTGACCGACCAGATAAGGAAACAGACCTCAAGGAGTTCTTCGATAACTACTCGGACTATGTATTGAAGTCCACGCAGCCCGATTTTGATAACCTCTGGATGCACCTCGAATATGTCATCAATCGCCAATCCCACGACTCACCAATAGACATCATCGAGACCGCCATAGAGGAATATGCTCTCAGAGAGTGAGGCAGTTTTCCTCAATCGCTGTTTTCGAGAAATTCCCACAAATGGCCGGATCGAAGATATTGAGTTTACCGAAGAACAGGTAAGAGAGTTAATTTCCGATGCTAGCCTTGCCGAGTCAGATTTGAATCGTGGATGGGCACGGTTCTTCAACTCACGCTCAAAGGATGTTGTAGAGGATGGGGTTAGTACTGGGGAAACTGTTGAGATGTATTGGCTTAGTCCAGAAGTCATCGCTAAGGACTGGGCCGACGAGGTGGACGATAATTCTTGGTTCTCCGAAACACGCTTAGAACGAGTTGATGACGAGAGCTGGTCTTTCATCGCGCAATCCGATGGTCGAGGAGAACTAACCTTCCGTCTTTTCTTCAATGGAAGGCGGGTTGAGGAGTATGCGCCAGATGCACTCAAGAATAGTTTTGCAGTCTGGTTCGTCGAGCCTCGTCATACGCCGGATGAAAAAGCCACGTTTCGGTGGGTAGAGTTCTTACAGGACGATTTTTGGGAAGATCTTCAACGTAAACTATTGCGTATTCAAGAGCCCAGAACCGTCGATATCTGTCGTCTCAACTCTGTCGCGGCAAACGATAATATGGAGGGTATTGAAGACGCTATCAAGCACAAGTTCAGAGACTTAGAATTAGAAGTCGAGGAAGACCCTGAAGAGGATATTACTGAAATTGAAGAGTATATCGATGGCCCGATACTGTTCGGAGCTAAAGAGAAGAAAGATTCCTCATATCTCATAGTATGTGAATGTGACCGTAGCCCAAATCAGCTTCATCTCCACTATGTCCGCAACGGTAAGCCTGCATACCTGAGCGACTCTAATCATTCAGAGGAGGTTCGAGAATTCACCCGGAGTAAGGTCAAACGGTACAACGAGCTATCCGCAAAAAAGAAAGACGTACTACCGATTCTAAAGTGGAGTGCCGCTTTGCTTGGAGCAATTGGTGTCTCTCAGGTCGTCCCATTGTTCACGTTCTTCGGAGTTCAACCAGATTCTCAAATAGTAACTACTGGATTGATTATTGTTCTTGTCGTAAGTCTACTAATCGGGATTGGCGTTTTTGTCTATATGATGATCCCCGTCGTAGCCTTCCGCAGGTTCAGTTGGACACGGGACAGCGGATTGTTGAGCTAATTTTATCTGGCGGGTTCGCCAGGATGTGTGCATAATATCTGCCGAGCGGGGATCGGTAGTTATCGGATATTCTTCCTCCGAGGAGCCACTCACAACGTAATCCATCTCGCCAACCCCGTAGTGTAGTCCGAAACGCTCTACCGCCATCATCACTAACAAACGTTAGTAGTTTATACTAACTTAGTGTTACTAGTATTAGTGTTCATATCCGAGATATGTTTTCGTTCGAAACAGGATTATCCTGTTTCACCAGCATCGTAATACTGTCAATAAATAGTTCAGACAGCTGGCCTTCTGGTGAACGAGCCTGTTAAAGCTCGTAGAGTGTTTGGGCCGTCTCGGATAACCGGTATCGGTAGGCCTCATACCGGAACTTAATTTCACCGTAGTCATCACCAACTTCGTGATCATCGCTAGCTTCAATCGCTTCGACTGCGTCGTTTAGCCGATCAACCGACTCACCCTTCCGAAGATGGGATTCAACCGCCTGGGGGTGAAGATCAAAGGCATCGGCAACCACTTCGCGGAGAGAAATCCCAGATCCGTCTGTGGCTACCCCTGTTTCACCCTTCTGGGGGTTGAGAGGTTCTAACTCATCAATGAGTGCCTCAATGCCGGCAGTTGCGACATCATCTACTTGGCCATTGACAACGGTATCCGGGTGCCAATCTGCGATTGCATAGGCAACGTCGCGTTGACGTTGTGAGTCAACGAGATCGATGTCTTCGAGATGAGACAACGATGTGCCGACCGAGTGAGGGAGTGAATCTTCAAGCTCCTCCTCGATCTCTTTCTGTCTTAGCCCGTCGGATAGCGATCCCGAACCGCTGGCCCTTAGCCAGTGAGCGATGGTGATTTGACTCTCGATACTCCTCGTTGCGTCTTTCAGTACTGCGATTGTGGTTTCGGTATGGGAGTGGGCCACTATTGATTGTCAGTGATTACCCGATATACAGAGTAAGCTTGATACCGGGTGATCAACAATGGACCACCCGGTATAGCTCCCTCGTAGTGCGGGTCATATCCAGGGAACCACCTGGAGGCAGTAACCCGTGCCGTGGGCAGCTGATTACCACCGTGGGAGATCCCAGGTTCCAATTGAGAGTCTCCCACTCTCTATACTGCTTTTCGGAGAGACGCACACAGCGTCTCGCGGTTGTAACACTCGTTCGTGGCGGGAATGTGGTACCGAAGGAACCCTCATAACAGCTACGGTTGCGGTAGTGCAACTCCAGTTGGGATTGACAGGGACACCGCTGGCCGTGCTGCGAACTGAGAGGGCCGATCCGGTCCGTGTTCAGGCGTCTAGTTATACAGGTCTACCTTTTAATAAGTCTGTGCAAAGTGGAGTGAAAGTAAAATAATCAGAGGTATTTCGAAAGAAACCGTTCGACAATAGCTATCGAATGGACGATTTAGTCTCAACCAAACTATGTAGCTGATCACCGAACTGACGCCCAAGATTAGTGCTCAAAAATCAGGGGGTGGCCTCTGATTGGGCGTACTCTGTCAGTCGCTGTTGCGATATTCGTGGCCCCAACTTGATCTCGTGAGAATCGTCAACCCCAATCACTGAGCTGAGATCGGAGTCGTCTCGGTATTCCTCCCGACATTCGAGGCCCCAAAGGAGAGGTAACACATCTTGAATCCAGGGGTAAGGATCAGGTAAGCCCCGAAGATCGACACACCAGGTGCTACCCGTGGGGCTAGTCGGGAACTCGTCGTCCGATATGGGCGTCCGGAAATGATGTTCGTGACCCGTTTTGAGAGCTTTCGCCGCCTTGTGGATATCCGGTCGGAGCTCGGGATCAACCACGTACATCGGGTAGCGGTCATCTGTCCGCTCATCGCCAGTGTTGAATGAGAGGTTGAATCGGTAGCCAGTCGGTGTCTCGTCGATCAACCCGAGGTCGAGCAGATCTGGAAGATGATCTCGCAGCGAACGCTCACTCACGTCGGCTCGATCAGCCAGCTCTGATTGGGAAAGTGGTCTAGTAGCGTTCAGTAAGGCGATAACCGACTTCCGAGGTGTGGATGATGTACCTCGAAGAATGTCATCGGCGTCCAACTGAGCCAGCCCATATCGGACTTCCCGAGCATCAATCGAACGGCGATCGTTGTTAGGCTGTAGATAGCTGAGGGCTTCAGCGGCTTCGTATGGTGAGTTGCAGATTCCCGCCAGCGTCGAGATGGCTTCCGGCGTCGGTTTGAGATTCTTCTCCTTGCAGAGTTTGGTCACCGCGAGAGCATAGTCACTCCGTGAGAGGCGGTCTTTGACTGCAATGTTGATCTGGAACTCGGGAGCATCCTGATGCGGTGGACAGGGCTGGAGTTCACTATTCAGGTTCGTAACGAACTCGTCTTTCTGGGTCTTGAAATCGCCAACAATGGCAAAAGAGCCAATCAACTCAGCGTATGGATCATGGGCATCAACATCGGGTTCAATTGCCTGTTCTCGCTTATCGTTACGATGCTCGTACAGCTGTCTGTAGCTGGTTGCCTCACCGTAGACCGACTGGATCGAGGCCCCGACGCCGATGGTCTTGATGAGGCCCTGTTTTTTCTCCGGGGAAAATTCTCGGTACCGGGGGAGACGAACCTCACGGAGTATCTCTACGTCAACAAGATCGAGAACGTGAGCCATTGTCCCAGCCAATCCCTGAGCATCGGAGAGAATTGTACTCCTAAACTCACCTCGATTTTGACCCTCTGGATAGTCCTGGTTTGTGAGCCGTTTGGTCAGCTCCAACAAGTCATCTCTTGCATCGAGGATGAGATCGCGGAAGTCCTCGATTTCAGTGATACGATCAGGTAGATGTCCAAGACAGCGGAGTTGCCGGAGGGCAACCTTGTGATCGGTGAAGAACTCGCGGAACTTGGTGCAGTCTGCGTCATCAAGTTTGTCGTCAGTGAGTATCCACGACCAAATTTGCTCACTGGATAAGGCTCGTGCAATACTAACCCACCAGCTCATCGGATTATCGTACTCAGCGGAGACGAGAAGTCTTCGATCGTCATGATCGTAGTAGATACCAGGGGAGGCACGATCCTCAAGCGGAGTAGTATCAGTGTCAACCACCGAAATATCGGTGTCAGTAGTGGATCCGACAGTTGCATGGTATCGGTGTCGGGGAAGCTGTCGGGTCTCGTGGAGGTGCGGCAGTCTGTTCCGATCCCACCCCTCTCCCCCCTCTCGTGGGCACGCGGGATTACACGGCAAATTATTAGAAGATTTTCCGCCAGCGATAAGCGACTCCTCAAGGGTAGATTGAACCCCGGAAGACTCGTAGACAGCGTCGAGGTATGCACGCCCAGTAGACGTGAGAGATACCGCAGAACCATTCTCAGTAGATAGCGTTTCCGAGACTAGATCGAACTCTCTGAGGTGATGTAGTTGGTTGTGAATCGTGTCTCGTTGGACAGTAAGCTCTGATTCCAAGTCGTCAAGCCTTCGCGTTTCGGTTGGCGTGGCGGCTATAGACCGCAATAATCCAACGATTCCTCCATCGACATCGAATCGTTCAATCGCATTCTGAACCGTCTCAGATTTTGCACTTGGTTCAGTATGCCCGGTGTTGCACTGTTCAATAAGCGAACCAGGCAAATCAGCTTCATGTGCGTGTGCAAGCCAACGTTGCTGACGCAGTGTCTCTGAGACAAGATACACATCTGTCACCGTACTCAAGGCCGCTAGTATCCGGCAAATATCCCGACGCTGGTCAGCTCGTTGCGATTCAAATTCTTCACCAATACGAAAAACAATCGGATCTTCGGTATTGATGAGCTGAGCAACTTTGCATACAGCTTCGATGTCGCTTCTAATTCCTCCATCGAGGAGATTGCCATTACCGAGCCCCTGTACAAAATGAGCTGCTGACCACCACTGCCAAGGCTGTACTGGGCCTACTAATGAAGAAACGATCGAGCCGATGACTTGGTCGCGATATGTTGGCTCATTCTCAGGAGTTAGGGCCTGCGAAACAGCACGGGGTGGACTTATTTCCGCGTCATCAGTGATTGACTTGATGCCAGTAGCGAGATCAAAAAGAAGACTTCCACTCATCAGCTCATTCCATACATCGCTCGCTGGCTGTCCACCGAGTGTAATTTCTATCGTATGTGACTGTGGGGAGGATTGTTGAGTCATATATAACCCGTTTAACTCTGTTTTCGACCGACTCACGGGCTATACCTCCGATTTAAACATGAATCTACTAAGGCGGAGAAGCTAATACGCTGGAGCACGGAGGAATAGGCACGGCCCACATAGAGTAACGGGTTATCGCGCCGCCCCTTCCCACAGAGAGACGCGTTGACCCGTATGGCCCGTGCCAGTCCCCCCATTCTGGGGACTGGAACGAACATTCAGAGTGGCTACGTTAGGCCGACACCTCCTCGTCTTCGTATTCGATTTCAGCTTCCTCAATGTTGACTTCAAGCCAAATGGTCTTGTCGTCGCTAGGGTTGATGCCGTGTTTTTCCCGGATGTTGGCCGGTATTGTTACCCGACCTCGTTGGTCTAACTCCAATGGCTCTGATCGGTCAATCTTGATCACCTCTGAATTTTTCCCAGACATTCGTTACCCACATATTCGGCAAGACAACGTAATAATACTATCGACTACCCCTAGCCGACCCATCTTACCGTTTGGAATTGTATATTATTAGCTTCTTTGAAAAAGGAGATAATTTAATAAAATCATCTGGTTTAAAAGCTATATAAATAAGAAGATCGGAACAAGAATAACTAATTCTTCACATCAAAAATATTATTAAACTATAGAAGTGTACCTATATATGAAAAAGAAAAGCCTATCATCGATTCCAGGAGAATTGGCAGAGAAGTACGACGACGAAGCAGATGAATTGGGGGTGTCCAGATCTGAGTACGTAAGAAAGTGTATAGAAGTTGGTAGATTGACATTTCGAGCCTCAGGAAAAGTCGATATGGATCGACTTCGTGATCTCACAGAAAACGAGTCAATTTCAACTGACAGCAATATTGAAACGTCTGAAGGCGATGTCGCTGAAACCATCTTAGCTAACCTTTCGACTGAGGAAAACCAGGCACTCTCGCCCGAAGAGCTCCGAGAAGTAGTATTTGGAACCAAGTCAGAGCAGAAGCAAGAAATCGTGGATGCGCTGAAGCAGTTGCGAAAAGCAGGGAGGATTGAGGCTCTTGTCGGTGACAAGTACATTAAAACAGAGGAACACAATGAGTAACAATAGAGAGGGAACCAGCCGTGACTTAACACGTGCTAACACCAAGGCTCGTGAAAAGAGGCGTGCTGAGGCTGAAAAAGGGTGGCGTAAGAATCCTATCGAAAAGTTTGCTAGCCAAAAAAATAAAACCCGAATGGATAGAGATGTAAAACAATTGAAAGGTGAAGTTGAGAGATTTGAGCGGTACTTACTCGACGAAATCGCTCCAGAAAGTGAGGTTGAGATTATTGGAGTCAGGGATGCTGTGAGAGAGGATATTGAGGAATACAGAGATGAAGAATTAAAATCAGATGGTAATCTCGGCAATAGCACTATTGCTGATTACTTGGCCTATTTGCGCCAGTTCTATAATATTCTTAGTGAACACAACGCCTTCGTCGGAAATCCAGTTAAAACACCCCTTCAAGATTTCCGAAACAATCATGATCTTGATGTAGGTCGGCCATATATCCCGTACAATCGGATGCGCGCCTTCTTGAACTGGCTTACATTTCCTTTCAGTCGTGCGTTTTGGCTTGCAGGCTTAAAACACGGCACACGCATGTCTGAGACGATTAATATTGATCTGCGCTGCCTACACATCGACCACCCAGTTTTCTGGGAAATAATTGATAACCACGACGTGCAGCTTGATCCTCGAATACGCGATTTACCAGACACCATATTGATCTATGAGGGTTTCAATAAAGGTGCTGAGATACCCAATGAGGATACTCCCGGCCCGGAAACAGAAGGAGAAATACGTGACAAAGCCCAAGGAAACAAGCGGTCTGAGGAGGGAGGTAGCACCTTACCACTCGACAGCGAATTTAAGACAGCCCTTATCGACTGGCTGATGGTTCGTCCACCGACTTATGGGCAGAGCGTCAACCCTCTGTTTGTTGTTGGTGGATCTAGGACGGTCCGGAGGGCAGGGGATGTAACCATACAAAAGAAACTGTGGAGAAAACAAAGCTACGCAGATAGTATCCTGCATTTCGCAGTAGAGGAAGAGATTAGCGAGTGTCCGACTTGCGGCGGGTCTGTGGTCGAAGAAAATCCATCATCAGGAGATAAAACTGGGCGACGATTTCGGTGCCGAAATTGTCGTCAGAATCACTGGCGGTCGATCTACTGGGACACTGATTTAGATACAGCACAAAAAATGGGATTTCACGTAGCAAGGCATTATTTCACCAACCTCCATGATCCCGGAAAGACAGATCTACACGACGGGGCAATCCCCGATAAAGTGAGAAAAAAGCGGATTCGTGGTGACTCCGAACAAAATGGTGATACTGAAGATAACACCTACAAAGACAAGTCTTACGAGTCCTACGATGCCGACGTTCGAGAGCCCTATCTAGATGGAATAGCCAAGTTCGATATCTACGATGAGGTGATCCCAGCAGTCGGTGAAGGCTGGGAACAATGACCCGATCGGTCATCGAAGAGTACGCCCACGGCTATCAGATCGTCGAGGAGGAACGCGAGGGCGATTACAACCAGTATCACTACGAGGGCCCGATGGGGCGGATCAAGACCTTCGAGAACCTGGACAAGGCCCGACTCTATGCCGACGTACACACGGTCACGGGCGGCTTCAGAGAGGAGAAGACCGGCGAACGTGGCGCACCACCTGCCGTTGCACAGTCCCGTGAGGACGTGCTGATGGCTTACTACGCGGCGCAGCCAACCATGTCGATGCAGTGGGTCGCTGCACAGTTCGATCTCCCCGAGGATCGCGTTCGAGAATACGTCAGGTCACTCCGAACCCGAGCCGAGCAGCAACGATCTGAAGACGACTAGTTGCTATTCTTAATTTCTCTGTATGATCGTCGTCAACTCTGATTCAGGGGTCCGCAATTATTTTGGCCGGTTCGTGGTGGCTCACCAACGGGGTGTCCGCAATTATTTTGGCCGATTCGTGGTGGCTCACCAACGGGGTGTCCGCAATTATTCCATCCGGGTCGTGAGGGCTACCAACGAGATGTCGCGAACTCAAACCCGAGCAGTCTTGCGATTCCGACAGATAATCACAAATCCCAAATAATACAGTTCTATTTCGAACCGGCAACGTCACCGTCTTCACTATCGTTCTCAGGTTTCTCCCCACGGCTTCTGACTGCTCTTCTTCAATCCGTTTCGCAAGCACATCGACCTTCTCTTCGACCTGATCCCGAGCTCCCATCTGCCGTTCCAGATCCTCGATCTTGTTTTGCTTCAGCTCAATCTCTCGTTCGAGGTCATCAACTTCGAGGCCACGGTTCGCTAGGTGGCGCATCACCTCGCTCTTACTGTCAAACTCCTCGTCGTCTCCCGAATTGTCTTCTAAATACTCATCCAGTTCATTAGCTTTGCTTATAGATCACCTTTGATATTTTCTTTATCACCGATGACATCCGTCTGACGTAACTTTATCGTCTAACCGTTCGTCTGGGATATCACATACGTATATGACATCACAGACGACACAGACATCCCGGATCTGCTTCTTCAACCAGAAGGGCGGTACCGGGAAAACGACTGTTGCGATCAACGTCGCAGGAGCCCTCTCCAAACGTGATCGGGATGTGCTCTTCGTCGATGTTGACCCACAGGGAAACGCCACTGAAGGGCTTGGACTGCTTGATGAATACGATGCTCGGCCCCCGACAATCTTCGATGTGATCACAGACCCACAAGAACGAGGAGCAGTTGATTCACTGATCGTCGAGCATGAAGAGTTTGACGTACTGCCCGCGAATGTTGATCTCCTCAACATTGAGTATGAACTCACGATAGCTGACCTCATGGCCCGGATGAGTGCAGCTGATGGGCAAGAATTACTCGCAGACTTCGCTATCAATGTCGAGCCGTCTGATCTCGAACATCGACATGCGAAGAACATGCTCTCGAAGGCCCTTGATGCAGTCAGCTACGACTATGACTACATCCTAATCGATGCTCCGTTCTTCGGTGAAATATCCGATAACGCACTCTACGCAGCCCGGAACGTCCTCATTCCGTCGCTCACGGAATCAACCTCCCAACGAGCGATAGAGCTACTGTTTGATCAATTCGATGGCCTCGAAGAAGAGACAGGTATCACGATTCGGGATATCGGAGCGATTGCCAATCGTGTTGAGTCAACAAAAGAGGCCGACAAGATGAAAGAATGGCTTGCGACGGCGTTCCCAGATGTTCCGATCTGGAACGTCCGAAAGCGTGTGGCACTCCAACGAGCGTATTCAGCTGGTGTGAGCATCTTCGAGCACACTGAGAGTAGCGACATGGAAGAGGTGTTCATGGATATCGCTACAGAGCTCGATGCAGAGTTTGAGAAGGGTGATCCCACATGAGCGACGATGATGACGGCGAGGGAGACAAAGACCGGGCGCAACGCGTTCGTGACCGCCGCAGTCGCCGCGATCGGAGAGATCAACGGGAACCTGACGATGAGCCGTCCGAATCTGATGACCAGGAATCAGATACATCACAGACATCAAGTTCGTCACAGACAGCACAGACAGACGAACAATCACAGACAGAACAGATAGAACAGCCATCACAGACGGAACAGATAGACAAAGATACCGAGCCACAGACAGCACAGACCTCACAGACGAAACAGACGGCACAGACAGAACAGAGCCAATCAGCAGATACTACTTCACAGATGTCTCAGACACAATCCGACACGGCCGACGAGCAGCCCCTCAACGAACAGCCAATCAAAGAGCGAACGCACGAAACGTTCTATCTCCGCGATGATCTCCGCCGTGAACTCCGACGCGTCAGCGGACAAGCGAATCTTGATTTCGAGATGACCTTCGATACTGAGTTAGAGAAAAATCGGCATCTCCGCCCCCTGCTGCTCTATCTCGGGGCGAAAGAATTGGAGTCGATGGAACCAGCCGAGCTCAAAGACACGCTGCTCGAAACGAATCTTCTCGATAACGTGGATATCGACTAGTCTGTGGCATCTGTTATTTCAGTGCTATCTGTGCTATAACAGACCTCACAGATTCATATAGCAAAATATGGTTTATTCTCCGCTATATTCTTCAATCGCTTTTTCAACGATATCTTCCACATCAGGGAGGTTGTATCGGCTCAGGATCGTCTTGGGGCTCGGATGCTGTTCGTGATTCGCAATGTGCATCTCTACGAGATTCTCGATACATGGAACGAGCCACGCTACATTCCGGGTATTAGCCTTGCCTTCGTGTACTTCATCGTGGCATTCACGACAGAGATAACAGCCAATTTCGTCCTCGCCATATCGCCAGTGGTGGAAATCTAACCCACTTTCTTCGCGCCCACACACAGGACACACATCCGGTCGTTCAGTGTAATTTGTCCCTTTGGATCGTGGTTCAAAACCCGCTGCTTCGACAGCTGCATTCCATGTGCCCCAACGATCTCGGTAGGTTCTATGATTGTGCTGGCCGTATTCAGCCATATCCTTTTTTCGAGGAGGCTCACGATCGAGCTTCTCAGCTAACCGTCGTATTTCATCAAGCAATTCCTCGTCACTGTACTTCGGGGTGCGGGCCATCTAACTCAAATTGAGTTTAGCAGTGTAAAAGAATCTAATCCGGTTTTACGCCCAGTCATGAGTATCGATGCCCTCGTAGTGTTTGAGACGGCTATCGATCTCCCACGCTTCCCAATTGCACTCGTGGTAGAGCACATCTGCGAGTACATCGAAGTTGCTCTTATCGAGCGTGATTCCGCGATCTCCGTGATAGGTGATGTAGGCTGCACTCCGGAGATCGTCGTAGACCTCACGGGCTGTCGGATGGTCATCGATAGGGGAGAAGCTGATCAGGTTTTCTTCCGAGATGGGTGTCCCCCACTTGTGTTTCGCCAACATCGTCCCCAACAGCGCACATTTCACCGACGGCTTCTCCATGAGTGAAAACAGAATCCTCTATTACATAAACTCTGTTAATGGCTATTTACAGGAGTGAAAACGCTTATACACACTCTCACCTTCCTACTAGTATGAGCAGCATCGAAGCGTCCACTGAACGGGCCGAAAAGAAAGAGCTCAGAAAAGAGCATCCGAGTGGCTGGTTCTACCTGACCCAACATGAGGCAGTCCCAATCCTCGTGGACGCTCTTCTTGATCTCCCTACAAACCGCGAGTTCAACAAAAGCGAGTTTGCTGACCATGCAGGCGTCACACGCCAGACTGTCGGTAACTACACTGAACTGCTTCAGGAAGTCGAACTCATTGAGGAAGTCCCAGACACGTCGCCACAGCGGTATCGAGTTGCGGACAGTGCCGTCGTTCGAGAACTCCATGAATTGAACAGCGCACTCAACAACGTCGGCTCTACCGAGTGACGATCCGACCACCCGCAGGCCTTTGAGAACCCGAATTAATTAGCAGATATGGCCTTCAGTGCGAGTTGGAGTACTCTCCTCAGAGAATTGGAGAATTTGCGTGACGGAGCCACCCTTATCACACCGCTTTCTCACGAAAAATTCACCATCAGCAGCGTGCAGGAACAGCGCGTTGTCATTCAGTTCCTCGACAAAGATATCGATCCGAATCAACCACTCCAACGTGACCAGTTCGAAACGCTATACCGCCGGATCACCGACGCTTATGATGGCTTCGACCTTGACCGACTCCCACCAGATGCGGATGCATACCCTGCTGTCTGGAGTGTTCACCCCCGGTTCGAGATCGACGAACAGCAAGGTGTCATCCTCGAACGTGAGGGGCCAACCTCATCCCAACTCCTCGAAACTGGAGCCGAAGACGATGTTGCGGATGCTGATCGGACTGAACCCGACCTCGCGGTCTATGCTGACGCGCTGCTGTTGGTCGACGCCCTCGAACGCCACGACGTTGAGTATCTGGAAGGCATGGAAACTGACGCGCTCGTGAATATCTACACGCTGCTCTCAGATGTTCAACGCAACGCCAACGAGCTCCGGAAAGATGTTCGTAGCGTCCTGCTCGACCGACTGCACCACGATCAGCCAGTGGCTGGGCAATACGGTTCAGTACAGCGCACTGCCCGCCGCAACCGGTCACTCAAAGATGATGAGGAGGTGCTGGAGGTGCTCGAAGACGCCGGCATCGATCGGGAGCGCGTGACGAGCGTCGACACCAGCAAGGTCGACGAGGCTCTGGACGTGATCGAGGTATCCGAGTCCGAAGTCTACGACATCGAGGAAAGCGAGTACGTTCGGAAGGCCGAGGTACACGAAGAGCAGAAAGAAACTCGCTTGCAAGGACTGAAGGATCAATTAGCCGCTGCCGAAGGCGAAGAAGCTGAACAGCTTCAACAAGAGGTCGAAGAACTGGAAACCCGTATTGAGGAACTCACCGAGTTCGATTCCGGTCGTTCCTTCCACACACAGTCCAACGCCGATCCATAGCAGACAGTTCACTTAGGTTTGGAAAACCCTACGCTTGCAAGCGATTAAACAGTCACCAACGTTTTTGATAGTGCTGAGCAATTGCTCACTTGTTACTGATGTTTGGACTGCTGGATTATGTCTTTACCCGCGAAAAATCGAGCTATCCCTACGAGTGTCAGCACTGTGGGAGGCGATTCAGTGTCCAGCATCACTGCTGTCCAGATTGCGAGAGCTACAGTATTGAGCGAATAGAGTGGCCGACAGCCAGTACCTGACGAGCAAATCCAGTGAACCAACGCTCTTTCTGATAGTATCGCTAGAGATATACTATCTCTTGAAGTTGTTAAACGCAAAATGTTCGAGTTGACTGGGTTTCAACGAGATCTGCTATACTGTATTGCTGCGGTCGAAGAACCCTATGGCCTCGGCATCAAGGAGGAACTAGAAGAATATGGTAGCGAAGAAATCAATCACGGACGGCTCTATCCAAATCTCCAGACACTCATTGATAAGGGCTACCTCGAAAAACGCGAGATTGACGACCGGACGAATGCATACGAGTTGACTGACGCCGGTCGGAAGCTACTAGCGGAACGTCAGGAATGGGAAGCCACACAACTCTCGGGAACGCTGGACTGACTCCAGTACAAGTATCATGCTTGAGT
>Ga0209917_1000407_pt1 | contig 18272 bp, 18 predicted proteins | sample SalPon2_C_H2O_MG_FD_185710 | JGI IMG/M metagenome (GOLD analysis project Ga0209917, IMG submission 185710) | Salt pond water microbial communities from South San Francisco under conditions of wetland restoration - Salt Pond MetaG R2_C_H2O_MG... | ecosystem: Environmental > Aquatic > Non-marine... | reverse complement strand
CAATCCGTTCGGTCATCTTCTCGACGCCTACAGTGGCGTCTTCTGGTGTTTTGCCACCGGTGATCACGATTTTTCCACTACCGAAGAGTAGAATGACGACTTCGGGATCATCCATCCTGTAGACGAGCCCCGGGAACTGCTCTGGCTCGTACTCGACATCTTCGAGTCCAAGTCCAATTGCGAGCGCGTTAAGATTGAGGCTGTAGCCGAGGTCTGCACTGGAGACGATATTTTGGACAGTGATTTCTGGATCGTCACCGACTGGAATCCCCAGCCCCTGTAATTTCTCGAAGACGATATCGAGTGCGCCGTGCACTTCCTCGGTACTCGATGCACCGGTACAGACGATCTTACCGGAGCGAAAGATCAGTGCGGCAGCCTTCGGGTCTTGCGTCCGGTAGACTAGTCCGGGGAAGTTGTCAGGGTTAAAATCGGCTCCTGGGATGTCGGTCGCAAGTGCTTCGAGATCAAGTTCTTGACCGATCCCTGTGGATGCAACGACGTTCTGGATTTCGATTGTTTCTGTCGGCTTGACCATGTGTTAGTAGTACAATCGGAGATACAGAACCCACTATTATTAAACTAGTATATAAGAAGTAATAAATGACGCTCGGATATTCGAGTGTGTACACTAAATTACAGTATTCCCAGAGTACAGCAGCACAGCTGTGGTTAGCATTCCACTGTACACCCCACATTCCAAGTGTAAATCCCCTGATTTCGACCGTCTAAAGGGAATATACGCCGTTAGTGGTTTGTCGATAGATGATTGATTCATTTGTGTTGTGACCCAGCAGCGACAAGTACGTCCCCGCTGTAGGCCGAACTGAATGCGTCTCTCGTTCGACGACGGCACTCTCTTGCTTGAGGACGCTCCCGATACCGTCCCCCATGCTGAGTGGGACGACCGTGTTGAGGAGTATCGGGCTCAAGCTCAGCACTACCGAGAGATCTACGAGTGGGCCACCGGTGACGGACAAGCCACACTCCGGGAATCGACGGCGAGTCTCGCGGAATTCGAGGATGCTGCTCGTTCATATTCTGAGTTCGATCTCACGCCATCGGTTGCTATCGAACCACGAGACTACCAACAGGACGCCCTGGCAGCGTGGCGGGATAACGACCGACGTGGGAGTGTCGTCCTCCCGACTGGCAGCGGCAAGACCTTCCTCGCCGTCCAGGCTATCGCTGACGCCGGTGTCAGTACGCTGGTTGTCGTCCCGACGATTGACCTGATGAATCAGTGGCACGCCACTCTTACCAACGCCTTTGGCGAGCAACTCCCAGACGGCGTCGGCGTTCTGGGTGGTGGCAGCCACAACGTGACCGAGATCACAGTCACAACCTACGACTCTGCCTACCGGTACATCAACGAGTACGGTGACCGATTCGGCCTGCTTGTCGTCGATGAAGTCCACCATCTCCCGGCACCGACCTATCAGCAGATCCCCGAGATGACGATTGCGCCGTATCGACTCGGGCTTACTGCCACGTACGAACGCGCTGACGAGAAACACGAAGTACTGGAAGACCTGCTCGGTTCGGTCGTCTATCAGGAGGCTGTCGATGAGCTGACTGGGGAGTACCTCAGCGAGTACGAGACGATCCATCTCCAAGTTGAGCTCACCGGTGACGAACGGGAGACCTACGACGAAGAGTACCAGATTTACCGTGACTATATCGATAGTCACGATATCGAGCTCTGGAAGGAAGACGGCTACTAGGAGTTTCTCAAACGAACCTCGTACGACCCGTAGGGCCGACGAGCTCTCATCGCCAAGCAACGAGCCGAGCAAATCGCTCGTACCGCCGAAAAGAAACTCGATACGCTCGATAACCTCCTCAAACGGCACTACGACGACCGGACGATCATCTTCACTGCCAACAACGAGTTCGCCTACGAAATCTCCCAGGAGTTCATTGTCCCTTGTATCACCCACCAGACAGCCACCGACGAACGAACAGAGATCTTGGAACGGTTCCGGACTGGTGAATACTCAATGCTGGCGACCTCCCAGGTTCTCGATGAAGGAATCGATGTCCCGGCTGCCAACGTCGGGATCATCCTCTCTGGGAGTGCGTCCAAACGGCAGTACGCTCAACGACTCGGCCGTATTCTCCGCCCGACTGACGACAGCCAACCCGCTCGGCTCTATGAGATCATCACCGAAGATACGATGGAGACCTACGTGTCGGATCGCCGCCGACAGGGGGTCGCCTGATGCTAACCGCTGACCTCGCTCGCTCTCGGACCGACGGCGACACGGTCACGCCATTGTTCGTCGATCCTGCTGACGAGCGATACCAACAGACGGCAGCCGAACTGATCGACATCTTCACCGATCATCTGGGGGAGCCGAAAGGCGAGTTAGAGGCGACGATTGACGAGCTCACTATTGCCGATACGGACTACAAAATCGTCCAAGGGCTAGCGAAACTCTTGGAAGACGAGTGTGAGTTCGACGTTGTTGCCCCGGTTGATCCACAGGAAATCCGTCGGCGACTGTTCGAGAAGGCCAACGACTCGTATCCGGTTGTCCGCCAACCGACACTCGGCGACGATACCCAACCACTGGATATCTCTAGCAACGTCGCTGACCGACTCGGCATCTCTCTTGAGGAGTGCTACAAAGGAATGTACGCCGACCTTGATGAGAACAAACGCCTCGTCCGGTTCGGCAATCAGACTATCGAGGGACACGATGGTGATGAGATGACGAGCACCACGCAGCTCACCGGTGACAGCGCGGAATCGTATGCTGATGATACGATCACTGTTGAGTGGCTACTCACTCGGTACAATCTGGCGTTAGCGCAGGCTGTTCTCTACGATGCGACGGAGATTCGGATTCGTGTGTGGGACAATTTCTCGACGGTGTTCAGCTACGTCAAGCTCTTTGGATTGATGCATCGGATCTATCCGATTGACAACGCCGGAAACAGGGTTGAGAGTACGGACGGAGCCGATGGATACGAAGCTGTGCTTGATGGTGCAGCCTCGCTGTTCTCGAAATCACGGAAGTATGGCATTCGGATGGCGAATTTCCTGCCAGCCCTGCCGTTGTGCACCCACTGGGAGATGGGGGCAGAGATTCTCGACGAGACAACCGGGACAACGGATCACCGCCGAACGCTTGCGTTGGATCACGCTGACGGCCTCTCTTCACACTATTCGGCACGGAGCGACTTTGACAGCGATGTTGAACGGACACTCGCCGACAAGTGGGAGCGGGCGAACACCGAGTGGAATCTCGTACGTGAGGATGATGTCCTTGATCTCGGCGCAGAGGTGATGTTGCCTGATTTCGCAATTGAGCATCCTGATGGCCGACGTGTAATCCTCGAAATTGTCGGCTTCTGGACGCCAGAGTATCTCTCAGAGAAGTTGGCGAAGATCAGGTCGGCTGATACAGCCAATCTCGTGGTTGCGGTTTCAGAACGATTGGACTGCTCTGCAGATGATTTCGAAGGGATGGACGACCGAGTACTGTGGTTCAAATCTGGGATTCATGTGTATGATCTCGTGGAGTTGGCTGAAACCTATGCTTCGCCAACAAATACCTAAAATGCACAACTTAGAGTCTAGATCATCTCTTGTTTAGTCGATTTCTATCGACAGATTTAGTGAAATTCGGATATATGCCATGGTGTGAGCGTTGCTGAACCCTCCGTTGAGCTATCCGAATCCCAGCAGCGTGGACTGGAACTGATCGAGGAGACTGGTGGTATCCACCAAAGTGAGCTTTGGAAAGAACTGGATGTGTCCTCGCGCACGGGGAGCCGCATCGTTGATCGGTTGTTGGACGCAGAGTTGATTGATCGGACGGAGACGATGTACAATGGCAGAAAGACATACTATCTGACACCGACCGACACGGATCTCGATTACCGATTGTTGATGGCTGGTGACATGCTCTCACCGCTTATCGGTGAGGATGATGTCGATTCGCAAAGCGATGTGTTCACTCAGTGGGTGATGAATCTCCAGTATGAGGCCTTCTGATGGGTGCGCTAGGATTCGAACCTAGGGCCTTCCGGACGCCTTACCAGCGTTGCAGTCAGTGGCCGTGCCGCGCGGACTCACGGCCCTGCTGGTGAGACGCGCTCCGGTTGTTCTGCCGGACTGAACTACGCACCCGGCGGATAGCCTCTCTGTTTCGGTGGCAAAACAAGTGGTGGTCTGGATCAGGTGCACCTTCCAGGCTGACATACTGTCTCATATCGTCCTGTTCAGGTTCGCTATGGGTGGATGAGTATTTTATACATACATTCCGTATGATCAGTTGGAACTTGGCGGGTCGTCACACGCTCCAAGTTCCTCCTCCCGTATGGTCGAACACGATCAGTCGATTGGCGTTTGTCCGTTCTGCGGTTCGGCACTCCCAGCGGGGTCAGTGTTGATCAGATATGAGTCTGATGGTGAGCAGCGTATTTTCGCTCGGTGTTCGGACTGTCAAGAGCCGGTTCATCCCGAGTGAGTCCACCGGTAGACGAGATGACTGTAGTCGTTTGGGAATTCTGAATGTCGAGCAACTATCGGTGTGTCGAAAGGAGTGAGAGAATGAAAGTGGGGCCGGGAGCTTCCCTACAAGTTGTGAATGAGTAGCATCAGTAGGATGATTGTGGATCTGGCTTGTTGGCTGTTGGATCGGAATCAGCCATTCAACTTCTTCGCTGCTCGGAATAAGTGCTTTCTGTTGGTGACAGTGCTGCATACCTTTGCAGCGATGAGGTCAATGGACTCTCGGAGTAACGCGGTCTCGATTTCTTACTTGTTAACACAGTATTAACTGCTTATTCGTTTGGTAAGATTACTGGATCAATTCTGTGTGTGTAGAAATAACGTTTCAATCACCGGTGAAGCACCATCACAAAATGTATTTTTTTCGTATGATTATGAGCAGCTGTGCGGGATTCAGAGCTTGTGACCTATATTAATCTAGCTCTGTGCCCAATCAAGAGCAGCATATAGTTCGTCAAAACTGTCTACCTCTGCTTCGGGGATATCTATTTGTGAGGCGACCGCCATTGCAACGATTCCTTCGGAGACGAATCCAGCCTTGTCTACTCCGGTATATTCACCGTTTTTTGACCATTTTTCACCCATGTACTCTTGGGTTTCTTTCGGAAGATTTGTTTTGTCTCCAAAGACGGCGAGTGTCGCTTCGATATCGTCTTGTTTTCCACGCTCTCGGTAATGGTTGCTCGCTGCTTCGAGGTCTTCATCTGCAAATCCTTTCCATCCCCGTATATACCAGATACCAACAGTCCCTCGTGTTTCGAAATCCCATTCATACTCGTCTGGATTGGGTAGTGATGAAACCATCACAAGTGGTACGGATTCTGTATCCTTTTTTTGACCTCAACCAATACAAAATACGCTGTGTATTTGCACTTCACCTCCTGACAGAACTCAGATGCAGACTGTATCATTATCTATCGTAGGAGCGGAGTGACACTCCACGTTCCGGATAGAAATACACTGCTATCTATAGAGCGTGTCATAGAAAGCGTCACATACGAGGTAGCAGGGTGCGGAAAGTGTGTCCACCACCACCGCAACCCTGCAAGACGTAGCTTCAGTAGACGAGTTCTTGAATGTCGCGGCTACGGAGACAGTACCGCTGTTTGAGCACCTTTCCTTCGAGTTTCTGCGAGACTACGATGTGTTCGCCCCCTCAAAGCGGGGGCGAACACGAGTGCACCGGCCACCAGACCTCTTCTGTGGCTTCCTGCACTGTTACTACGAGGATGTCTATGGCACACGTCCAGTGACACGAGAACTCCAAGACGGCCTAGTCTGGTACTACTGTGGACTCGATAAACCGCCATCGAGAGATACGATTGATCGATTTCTCACCGATCTTGAACACGTCATTGACGATGTGTTCGACCGGCTCGTCGAGCAGGCCGCGATTCGCGGCCTGCTTGACGCTACGTACGCCATCGATTCGACGCACATCACCGCGATCCAGTACAACGACGCTGCCTCATGGAACTACGATCCAACAGCCGAAGAGTACTACTACGGATTCGGTTGCACAATCGTCTCTACCGGCCCAAAGATTCCAATTGCTGCGGAGTTCACCCAGTCGAAACAGGCATCGAAAGAGACGGCGATGCGCGTCACTCGTGACGCGCTCGCCGTTGAACAACCTGTGTGGATGCTTGGCGACAGTGCCTACGATGTCCTTGACTGGCACGACCACCTGCTTGCTGCAGGGGTCGTGCCGATTGCTCCGTACAACCCACGAAACACTGACGACCCGAAAGACATCGAGTACAGGGTCGAAGCTCGAATCAACGAACACAGTGAGGACGTACAGCTCAAGCAATCCGTCTTAGACAAGCAGTATAATCACCGGACGGGAGTCGAACGAACAAACGATGCTACCAAGGACTGCGGCCTCGGGCACGTCCGCGCCCGAGGCCGCGTCCATGCGCGAACAGAGGTTCTCCTCGCTCTCTGTCTCCGCGTTGTCATTGCGATCACCAACTACGAACGGGGAGATGATCCTGGCCGCGAGAAACTCACCCTATGAGACTGTTTCTATGACACGCTCATCTATATGTAAAGCGGGGAGGGGGAACGATCCCCGCAAGAAGGACGGGATGTGCTATTCATGCCGGGTATCCGACCCCGGCGTGTCAATATGATATGTTATGCTTAGTTATTGTTGCGAAGTTTCACAGAGTAACAAGACGGATGCCACGGAGCTTGACCCCGAGGCAGTTTACAACAGGCTCTTACCGAAAACACTGAAACATCGGCTTCTATCGTCGTGCCCAGCAGGCTACGCATTTACATCCTCGATCTTGCGATTGACTGCCACCCGTCCGAGTCCGGTGAGCTCCGCCCCGCTTCCGCCCGTGCGAACCAGTCCTGAGTTAGTCAAGGAATCGATAATCGCCTGAAAACTATCAGCATCTTGATCGATAATCATAGTGATATCCATCTGGTTACTGGCCGAGTACAGTGCGACAAGCACCTCCTTTTCGTCATCGTTGAGTGACATTTCCTTGAGTCTGCGCTTACGCTTTCTGTATTCACGTTTGGCGAACTGGCGGAGTAGTTTGTACTGGCGATCGTCGCGGGCAATAATCTTTGAGTTCACCGCACCGTCGTCTGTAAGGTGTTTAATTGAGAGGCTCCATCGCTCGTCACCATCGATAGTCTGCCGTTCGGTATTAATATGCATGATATCCGCAAGTTTGATTCTGAAATCCGGTGTTTCGTCATCCGTGGTCGTGATCGACAGCGAGCGATTATCGACAGTCAACCGCCCGGCCACCGGTTCGTTATCTGTCACCCGGCCACCTCGCTTTGCAGGGTGGGTAGCAAAGACCGGACACTCCGAGAGTACTTGCTTAAATACCATATTAGCGAGCGTGACGCGCTTGTTGCCGCTAAGTGCGATCACCGCAATGTTTCGACCCTGACCCTCATCGTAGGCGATGCCGACCGTCGAGTCGAAGGTTTCCTCAAGTCGCGAGGGTACGTAATCTATCGATTGGCCAACGACTGAGGCAAGGTCAATCTGTTTAGCGTCGGAGGGGGCCATTTCGTCGTCATCGTGGATCAGCAACAATGATTCCGAACCAAGGAACACGCGACAGGCAACGGGTTGTCCATCTGCAAGATCGACACAGGCAACTTCCGTCTCGGCGGTGAACAATGGTTCACCGTCAAGATGCTTACGCGGGTCGGTGATCGCTGTCCCCGACGAGACAGACGGTTCAGTATCATTATGTTGTATGGGCGAAGTCTGGGCTGTCGATCCAGTATCGTTGCGTCGCGTCGCCTCCTGATCGTGGATCCACTGCCGGAGCGTCGTGGCCGTGTTGTTCTCAGCGACTAGATCGCTATCGGTATCAAGATGTCGACGCGTACCAAGGTTGCTCGGGTCAAGTGTTGTTTCCGTAGGGTTCGTTGCCGGCCGCGGGTTGCGAAGTGGGTCGTCGTCCTGTGCGACCTGTTCAGCGCGGTCGCGTCGCCAGTCGGCGTCGTGCCTCGTCGGATCGAACGGCTCCTGCTCGAACGGTTCGGGATTGGTCAAAAGCACGTAGGTCTTTTCTGGAACAGCCTCCTTTGGATTCGCTCCAAACATCCGAAACAGTTGCTCACGGGCGTCCCCGCCTTCGCTGCGGGTAAACTCACGAGCGACGCTCAATGGTTCGCCGAGGAGCCCCGCTACGCGATGTGCCGGAAACCCGGCATCAGCAAAAAACGACGCACCGGTCGCACGCAGTGTGTGGAAGTCGATGGCTTCGGTGTCAAGCCCCTGTGCAAGCTCCGCACTCGCGGTGATCAACTGGGCGATAGATTCAACGGTAATATCAAGATATTCCTCCTCGCAGACGATTGCTAGTGCCGCTGTGAGTCGGTTTGACCACGCGAATGGGATAGTTCGACCGCCACCGGGGGAAGTCCACATGGTTTCGGTGATGATCTCGTTGAGCCGGCGGCCGTCACCGGCGCGCTGAGCGGTACGCGCTGTCTGCCAGCATAGCTCGCAGGCACACGGATCGCGGTCGGGAATGCAGAGTTCGCCGCGATCCCAGTCGATCCACCCCTCGTGGAGGTGCTGGATTTCGCCCGGTCGCAGCCCGAGGCGGCCGCCCAGTAGCGTGACGACTGAGGCTTGGGTGCGGTGAGTTTCGTCTGGAAGCGCGAGACTACCAAGATATAGGCTATAGAACTCCGATGGGTCAAGTGCCATCGACGGCGTGAGCCCGCGGCCTGGCGGTGCGGATCTGTTGGCGTAGGTGTAGTCGTCCATCTGACCGATAATCTAAGTATTATAATTATCCGTGTAATAAGTTACTCTGAACCACGGTGTACATGCACATATCTAATACAACTGAACTAAGTTAACTACTGCCACAGTAACTTGTTGATCGGTTCTCAGTTCGCTATTCTATATTGGTAGTGGGTCTTCAACCATAATCTGATAGATTCTTATTACAGGCATTCTATCGTTTATTTCTAGCAGTTCGCGGCTGAAGCCGCAGTAGGCAACTGGCCTCGATATTCATAGGATACGTTCAAATCAGGATTCACCGTTGCATACGTGCTACGTATTCGCTACTCAAATAGTGAGCCTTCAAACGTAATCTGCTAGATTCCTGTTAAAGGCTGTCTATCGTTCATTTCTAGCAGTTCAGAGCTGAAGCCGCACTAGATGGGATCGTACCTATGATCCATATAGAAGCCGATGATCACGAAGTGTTAACTAAAAACAATAAACTGACAGAATGTTAATTACTTCTAGTTGCAATGAATTCACAACGCAATAAATAATTTAACATTTGAAAATGACAATAGATATTATAGATGGTGGATATTGAGACGGGATTCGAGACACTGTCGACAGTGGTACAAACGATCTCCGAGGTTGAACAGCCACTGGATGCGAAAATTCAATCCGTTCTCGAGATTGCCACCCATGAGTTGGGCTTTCCAGTAGCATATTTTACAGAGATACATGATCGAACACAACGTATTGTCGCTTCGACGGGTGATCATGACGAGGTATATCAAGGGGCTGTTGATCCACTTGAGCAAACATATTGCCGGAAAACTGTTCAGGATAAATCGCCCACGATGATTGCCGACGCGGAAGCTGAGGGATGGGCTGACGACCCAGCCTACCAGAAATTTGGGTTCAGTTGTTATGTCGGTGCGCCAGTTACGGTTGCAGACGAAACATATGGAACAGTCTGCTTTGCCGATAATAGCCCGCGACCAGAAACCAATTCGGCGGTTCTCAAACCGACTGTTGAATCGATAGCCCGGATAATCGGTTACGAAATCGCCAGAATGGATAATCGGTTACGAAATCGCCAGAACCCGAGCTGAGGAAGAAGTAGAGCAACAAGAGCAGCGATATCGAAATCTCTTCGAAAAATCACGCGATGCGGTGTTACTGCTCGATCTCGATGGGATTCGTGAATGTAACCAAGCAGCCTGCGAATTGTTCGCTGTAGATTCGCGGGAGCAGTTACGCAGTCAGGAGCCGAGCGACTTGTCACCAGCAAGCCAGCCAGATGGAACGAAGTCAGCGGCTGCCTTCGCTGATCATATTGAAGTTGCCTGTGAAAATGGGGACGCTTTCTTCCAGTGGCAGTTTTGTCGTCCATCTGGCGAACCGTTTCATGCTGAAGTACAATTGAGTCGGATCGATTTCGCGGAGGAAACGCTGTTTCACACTCACATTAGAGATATCACGGAGCGAATGCAACGACAGCAGGATCTCCGGTTGTATGAGAAAGCTCTTGAGCAGGCAGGGCACGGAGTCGTTATCACAGACAGAGAGGGGAATATCGAGTATGTCAATCCAGCTTACGAGCGGGATACAGGATATGAGGCGAAGGAAATTCTAGGCAAAAATCCACGGTTCGCAAAATCAGGAAAGCATGATGAGTCGTTCTACGAGAACCTTTGGGAGACAATTACTGCCGGTGAGGTCTGGGAGACTGAAGAGTTGATTAATCGCCGTAAGTCTGGCGAGATGTACCATGTTGATCAGACAATTGCACCAATTACCGACGACGGTGAAATCACTCATTTTGTCGGGATTCAAAATGAGATTACCAACCTCCGACTCCGTGAACAGCGGCTTGATGTACTGAACCGGATTCTTCGGCATAATTTACGTAACAGCTTGACGGTTATCGAAGGGAACCTCTTAGGCATTAAATCAACTGTCGATCCAAATAACGAAATTATAACACATATCAATCGTATCAAAGACAGAATCGACCAGCTAACAGCAATCAGTGATAAGGCCACAAAACTGCAGACTTTGATTGATGACACCACTGACACCGACACACGATGCGATATCAAGTCGGTTATTGACTCAGTAGCAGCTGAATATGCTACTGAGCATCCAGACGCTTCTATAAGCACGACAGTACCAGAGACTGAAGTGATAATCAATCATGATTCTGGTATCGAATTTGCGATCAGTGAGGCGGTCGAAAATGCAATTGTTCATAATGATAACGAAACAGGTACCCCTGAGATATCGATTGAATTGCTTAAACTACCCACGTGGGTCGTCATTCGAATTAAGGACAACGGACCGGGGATCCCCAAACAGGATGTGGAATCACTTGAAACCGGAAGGGAAACCAATATTACACACGGTTCCGGTCTCGGTTTGTGGATCATTTATTGGATAGTAAAATCGTCTGGTGGTGATATTCATTTTTCAGATAACGGTCCCTCAGGAACGATTATTGATATGATGTTGCCACGTAGCGGAGAGCATCTGGCTGTAGCAAGTCATGGTGGCAAATTGGAGTCACAAGGAATAGATCCAAACAATTGATCGAGCAGAGTCGATAAAACATCGGTGTAGTCAAAGTCTCCGAACCGGAGAGCTATCTGTCGCAATGAGAGAATCACGGCTACACCGGGCGTGAATCCGACATGAGTAATAGCCAACTGAATCACACCGCGTAGCCGAGATATTCATCAGATGAAAACACGTTACGTGACACGTACCGAGACGGTTTGCCTGCCGTATTATCGTACAATATCGGATTCGGGATCTACGTCTGAAAGAATCCTCTTTTGTGCCGTTGGATTCCGGTTGTAGATAACTGGCTGAAGACGCAGTAGGAGTAATGGCGGTCTGAACCGCCAGAAGGCCGGCATGCGACCACCTGCAAACCAGCAAATATCCCAAATCTGCGGCACGGGAAGCCGCCTCGTTTACCACGCGGAGGAGGTCACACCCGAAACTGTATTTTTTACAGGAGTGGGATGAGTGGAGAGTCTCTCCCCACTGTGTTGGATACGGCCCGACGTGTCATGTTTGTGGTGGCCGCCATGGACTCCAAAGCGGCCAGTTGCTATATTTTCAATAATCCAACTAAATCTGTCGGTCATAGGGCGGCGGCGTGAAACCTCCTGACTCGATCGGGAAGATGAGTGAAAGACGGCGACGCGGCCGTTCGTATGCTATTTGAAGAATAAGTAGTTAATGTTGTTTAATATCACAAATAAAATTTAATTGAGTCACGAAATAATACTACGAGATGTAAGTGAATTCTACTAAAACACTGCTTGGAATCATCGGGATTATCACTGTTCCTCTTGGCTTTGGAGTTCTCCTATTCGCAAATCCACTTTTCGGTGGCGTAGTGCTAACCACAGGCCTAATGATGCTTGTAATCAGTTTGACCCCAACTTACCAGTAGTAGTGCCTGTGCTACCCACCGCCGAAAAGTTCAGGAGGAAGGTAGGAACCTTCCAGCCTGTTCCGGGTAGAGTCACACTAAGTCGTACGCATAGAATGATGGTACGACTGCCAGCAGGTTGTGACTTTGAATATAAAAAACCCACACAACAAGTATCAGTAACGATATTTAAAGTAGTGTATTGAGTGCCTTACCAGACATTAATTTCGCTACTTGGTGTCAAGATATCATTATTGAAAATTCCGGGGGTGATTTTATCAATATCCACTTGACCATATTCGATAACATCTGCCTGTTCCGGGTAGATGCGACAAGCACTATGTTCAATACCGAAACCCGAGGTCAGGTGGGCATTGGGACGCTCATCGTGTTCATCGCGATGGTTCTGGTCGCAGCAATTGCGGCTGGCGTCCTGATCAACACGGCCGGCCTCTTGCAAGCACAAGCACAGCAAACTGGTGAAGAAACGACTGCCGAAGTCAGTGATGTTGCCAAAATTGGAGAAGTGATCGGTTACGATACGTTGAGCGACAGTGATGGAGCGATCACTCAGATCAACGCATCGCTCCGACTGGCGTCAGGATCCGATCCAATTGATCTGAACCAGACATCATACACGATTGAAAGCCCAAGTGGAAGTGCAACTGTCGTGAATGGCAACGCCACTGCCAACGGTGAGCTTAGATACTTCCAGAAGCAGGGATTCGCGAGCGACGAGACTGAAGTTGTTCTTAAAGATCAAGAAGACTTGGCCGTTGTTCAAATGGATCTCGGCAACGTCACAACAGGTGATAGTTCGGGCGGGCTTAATGGGATTGAACCGCTTGAGGAGTCAGGGGTCATCACGCTGATCTTGCAGGCTCCCGCAGGTGGACAGACATACAAAGAGCTGAAGACGCCGCGGAACATCGAAGACAACTCCAGCTACATCCTCTAAATCAGTACTGACTTTCTTTTCTTTTCTTTTCTTTTTTCTTATCGTTGCAACTCAGCAGTTACGTCTGTTGAACACACGGCATGTTTCGAGTATAATTTCGATTATTCACATCTGAAACGGCTGTATTGTCTAACTAATCAATATTTATACTGACAAAATTCAGGGGCCGACTCTGACTGTCGCTATCTGCGAGATATGCGCCGTGCACCTCGCACCGCGTTCCTACCACTTATCCATTATGATGCACCCAATTAGCGTTCGAGAACACCCTCGGCGTGGGTTGCTTCATGAGCGACCCGTAGCTCTTTGCGAGACGAGTGGTAGCCACTGATATGGGCTTTACCGCGAGTTGGCACACGCTCATCACCGAATTAGAGGAGCTACCCGAGGAAGCAACCCTCGTTACGCCGCTCTCCCACGATCAGTTCACGATCAGCGACGTACAAGATCAGCGGGTAATCGTCCAATTCCAGGATCGAGATATTGATCCGAATCAGCCCCTGCAGCGTGAGCAATTCGAAACGCTCTACGAGCGAATTACCGACGCTCACGGTGGGTTTGAACTTGATCGACTACCCCCGGACGCTGATGCGTATCCCGCTGTCTGGAGTTTGCATCCCCGATTCGAGATTGACGAAGAGCAGGGCGTGATTATCGAACGAGACGGCCCAACCTCTTCACAGGTCATCGAGACGAGCTCTGGTTCTCAGGAAGATCTTGCAGAAGCGGAGCGAACAGAACCTGACTTGGCGGTCTATGCGGATGCCCTCCTGTTGATTGATGCGCTGGAACGGCATGAGGTAGAGTATCTGGAGGGCTTGGAGACTGAGGGCCTGGTCAATCTCTACACGTTGCTGTCTGATGTCCAACGGAACGCGAACGAACTCCGACAAGAAGTGCGAAGCGTCCTTCTCACCCGTCTCCATCACGACCAACCAGTGGCAGGCCAGTACGGTTCGGTGCAGCGAACAAGCAGGCGGAATCGGACGCTCAAAGACGAGGATCAAGTCTTGGAGGCACTCGAAGTCGCTGGAATCGACCGCGAGCGTGTCACCAGCGTTGATAGTAGCAAAGTCGATGAAGCACTGGAGGTAATCGAAGTTTCCGAGCCCGAAGTCTATGACATCGAGCAGAGTGAGTATGTTCGGAAGGCAGAGGTACACGATGAGCAGAAGGAGACTCGATTGCAAGGACTCAAAGACCAGTTGGCCGCTGCGGAAGGTGAGGAGGCTGATGAACTCCGAGAGGAGGTCGAAGAATTAGAAGCCCGGATCGAGGAACTCACCGAGTTCGAATCAGGCACTGCCTTTCACACCCGGTCGGAAGCTGATCCATAATTCGGGTGCTTGCTTGCGATTTTAACGGTCACCAACTATTATGTTTGTCTCCAGTGTGGGAGTATACATGAGTGTCGTGGGGGAGATGTTAGCGGTGCTTTCCGGACACGATGGTCAGGGGACTCAATATGAGTGCCAGCACTGTGGAAGTCAGTTTCCTGTCCATCATCACTCCTGTCCAGAGTGTGGTGGGTACTCGATTGATCGGGCTGAGTGGTCAGCAGAACCCGACTGACCGATAAGCAAGTGATTATTTCGCTTGGCCGACGCCGAAACGACTACTCATTGTCATGCTTAGAGAGTTGTTTCGCCTCCCATTCGTGACGGTCGGCAAGCAACGCCCGCCCTTCTGGAGTCAATTCGTAGTTGTTTGTTCGGTCATCAATACTACTCTTAGCGACGTATCCCTTCTCAACGAGCGTGTCGAGACTGGGATACAACCGTCCATGATTGATTTCTGTGTCTCCGTAGTCTTCGACCGCACGCTTGATTCCAAGCCCGTATGAGCCATCTAGCCCAGCGATACAATACAGCAGATCCCGCTGGAAACTATTCAATTCGAACATTGCCCAATCGATTGTTGAAATACTGGAGTATATTTCTACCGCATGTGTCAACTTGGAGCTTCAACTCGTCAGTGTGACTATTGGAGTGGTGGCCGGATGGCGTGGGCTGGGAGCTCAAGTTCTTCACCGTCTGGCAATCGTATCCGGTAGCGTGGCTCCTCTATTTGCTCGCCGGTGATTGTCGTTATCTCGCCTTTGACGACATCAATAATGCGACCGTGGTCGCCGTGATACTGGTCATGATCAGGGTCTGTCTCGTCAGGGATATCGATGCGAACTGTGTCTCCAGTGCTGAACTCGGTCATACTCGTAGCTATCTGATAGTGAATCTCAGTTGTGTTCAGTTGTGTTGGGGTGTGTGATGTCGTTCAACGATCTCTGCAAAGGCAACATTCTCTTTTGCAGTCTCAATCCGAACGGTCGCTCGGTCGCCAACCTCTGTGTCCGGAACGATAACAACGTAGCCTCGATCAATTCGGGCAATCCCGTCGCCTTTGTCGCCGATGCTGTCAATCTCAACGTCACGTGTCTCGCCGACAGCAACAGGCGGTTGCTGATCGCTCTCTGGTACAGGCGTCGGTTCTGTTGGTTGATCGACTGAAGAATCAGGTGTCGTGTCTGATTCGACTGGCAGCATCGCCACGCGGTATGTTTCAGTCGTGTCTATCGTGCCGTTCTCTATCTCTCGGTCAGGAATCTCAATATGATATGAATCGTCTTCAGCACTCACTTGGGTAGTGAAGAGGCAAAGCAAGTCATCCGAAATTTCCATACTGCAAGCACGCTGCCGAGGTTGAAAAGTGAATTCAATTTGGTACTGTGAAGAGCAGCGATTACCACGGGGAGAGCGTATGTGGATCGTGGTTATCGTTCAATCGCAACGATATTTTCGAGAGGCTCTCGGTACTCACCTTCCCCGACAACCGTTCCATCTGCGGTAATTCGATACTCTTCGTCGTATTGGGTGAGATGTAGTTCAGTCGTCTTATGAGTGACATCCCAGCCAGCGTCAGTAAACCGCTCAGCAAGACTATCAAGCCATTCTGAAGCTAACTCGCCAGGTTCGATCTGCTCCAAGCGGCCTGCTGGGAAGCCATACTGGTTGATGCCGTGTTCGGCGACCTGCTCGAAGAGCGTGTCTGGCTCAAGAGCTTGCCAGTTGTCGAGCGTATCGGCAAGGGCATCTCGAAACGCCACAATGACGAGCGGTTCGTCGGCAGGATAGTCTGGGTTTTCTGCAGCAGCTGTGGTGGTTCCCGAATCCGTTTCGTGTTCCCAATCTGCGATTGTCTTGTCTGCGGGTAGGTTCACAACGATTCCTTCGTCAGGGTCATCATCTTCAGTATCAGCCATTGAATCGCCAACAGAGAGTGTCACAGCTGATTGCTCGGGGGCCATCTTAGTTGTTCACAATGAGCCGTCCATCAAGTATCTCCCGACTGAGAAAGTTCACAGGTTCTCACCACGATTTGTTTGTCGGCTTCTCTACAGTCGCTCATTCAAAACGTAAATATGTCACTGAAAGCTAACAGACTGAAGATAACTAGAGTTGCTTCAGAACTCGATTGAGCATGATAGCAGCGGGCTATACCGGGTGTCCGTCGGACTGTACAACTACGATGTCAGCGATAGAGTCAACCAGCGAACCTCCGGCTTCACCGCCGGACTCTCGACACAGCACGGAATCACCACCGACAGAGTCCATCGATGCAGAGTGTTTTCTGGAGGTAATCTCCGACACGTATGCGCGGAATATCTTGACGACTCTGGCTGATCGTCCAACAGCCGCCGCCACGTTAGCCGAAGAACTGGATGCATCACGCCCGACCGTCTATCGTCGGCTGAACTCTCTTGAGTCAGCTGGGCTGATCAAAAGTACCGTTGCACTCGACGCTGACGGTCATCATCGCAAACGATTCCACGTTGTCGTGGACAGCGCAGATCTCACATTCGACAGCAGCGGGATTGAAATCACGGATCTAAGCTAATTGTCCGCTGTAGCGACATCAATACGCTCTGAAATCAGGATCGTGGACGCCGAGTTGAGAGGTACACTCTCATCCCCTCGCTGGGTAGAGGCCGAGATCACTGACAAGCCTCACCCTCAACGAGCGAACCCGCATGGGTGAGCGAAGTAGGGTAGGGTCGTTGACACGCTGGACAGGAATTGATTTATATGGATTGCATTCTCTACGTCAACGCGCTGATTTTATCAAGTTGAAATGAAAAAGAAGTCTCATAAGAACGATGTCTTCAGTACTTGCAGATTTCACTGCTAAAATCACTACCGAAACACCAACAGCACCAGATCCAACCAATGCACGTATTCTTCTTGGATCGGATCAGCTAGTATTAGCAGTCAGTGAGAATGAAAAAGAGGTCGTACCGCTATCAAGTATTATGGATATTAACCCTGGTTCTGTTCCACAAATATTTGAGTCGCCTTCAGGGAAACCAGTTACCACAGCTTACACTCGTGAACAAGATCGACAGGTTGCCCTTATCGCCGGCGATGAAAATACGATAACTAAATTCACGTCCGTGCTATTTAAGACGATTCTGAATGGAACAAAAACGACAATTAAACATCCTGCAAAACTTGGTGGCCGAACTGTTGATTCGGACTTTCGCGGTGGTATTCTCGGGATTGAGGCAGGAACAGTACGTATTGATACTGAAGATGGGCCAGTTACTATCGACACCAAGAAAGTTATCGATTTTAACCGAGGCACTCGACCTATAGATGGTGTTGATCGCCCCGTGCTAATAGCAGATCATATGCGCAATGGGGAAGCAGTCTCAACGATCATAACTGCTAACTCTGGACAAACCTTTGCGATACTTGGCCGGTTTCTCCGTACTCAGTACAGCAAACACATGAGTGACTTACAACAACTATCCCTTTCTGAGGACGAAACTGAACTACTTACCACAGTCTATTCAACCGGTGAGCAGGATACGACACTGGCAAAAGTCACTGGGATTGATCCGCAGAAACTCAAAAGCCTCCTGCACGCTCTCCACGAGAAGGAACTCATTGAATCCAGTAAAGAGAAACCAGTTCTCACCTCAAAAGGTCAAGTCGTAGTTAATCAGTACCTTGAGCGTGTGAACAATTGAGACCTCTGTATGAAAACTGCCCAATTGGGAACGGGCAGGATCAGGCATACCAAACCAAGTATCAACCTGAAGCGACTGTCGTACCGCCTGCCCGGAAAGGAG